>Ga0194115_10003525_pt1 | contig 17536 bp, 10 predicted proteins | sample TA2MahsurfametaG_3_FD_148656 | JGI IMG/M metagenome (GOLD analysis project Ga0194115, IMG submission 148656) | Freshwater microbial communities from Lake Tanganyika, Tanzania - TA2015002 Mahale S4 surface | ecosystem: Environmental > Aquatic > Freshwater > Lake | place: Tanzania: Lake... | reverse complement strand
GACCTTGCTGACGCAAGTTTTGAGACGATTGACCCACACAGCCCAGTCGTACTATCCCGAAACAACCAAGGCTATTCATTTTTCGCGTCCACCACAACCGTTTTCTTTTACTTGGAGAACAATATCGCGTATCCTAAAGAAGGGCGGGATCACGAAGTTCATGATCGACCAGAACTTAGAGACTGGACACTAGATTTTCCATTCACCCTCATCGAGGTGAAACAACGATGGAGCATCACAGGCCTACGGTCTGAAAAATTACGCAACTATCGAACCTTTCTGCTTGTACAGTGAAGGAGAAGATCGGCCATCAGGTGATGTCCATCTATTTAAGGCGGTATTTCTAATTGGTAGAGCCCGAGAGAATCATCTCGTCAAGATGAAGCAGATCATCGTTGGACAGGTCTCGGCACATATCCTCGATTGCCCGCGGCTCCAGCAGGTCTGCGTCGTTGAATAGACTGTCTCGAATGTTGGTTTCGTGTGATGATCTCAATGGATTACTCAAAGTCAGTGGTGGTTTCCTGAACTGCATAGGAGGCGCGAGCCTGAAGCTACACGGCGGCGCGGGTAAAGCCCGTGACTTCAGAAAAGAGATGTGGTCCGCAGGGGGGAGACAACATTCGCCGATCGACTGATCAAAGTCAAAGTCATCTCCAAAGGCATCATCGAATAGCGACAAGGCCCGCCTTCCTGGGAAGAAAGTCCCCATATTGTTACTTGATGTCTCGGTTGGTCTGACAGGTGGTTCCGCTGGTGTCGCTTGCAGTTCACGAAACAACAACTGTGGGATGGGACCAGCTCGTTTGAACGACGCATCCGGAATGGTCTTGGAGTCCATTCCTGGTACGGATGCCTTGGCCTTCGCTAGACTTGTTTTGAGGGTGTCGATTGCCTTTGGCCGATTTCCTTTCACGCGACGATCTTCGTTTGAGTTTCGACGAACAAGCGTCATGCACCCCGTTTGATGATTTCTTCGAAAATGAGGATGGAAGAATCCACCCATATTCGGTCCTTGGGAGATCTTTGTGAAACCATACATGTACTGTTCGACGAAGGTCAGAGTTAGTCGGATGAAATATGGGTCACGGTATTTGACTTTATCCAAAACTGATGCAACATAGCGACGTACCAATTGCCTGGTAAAACTCTTGATCTTAGACTGCTTGAAATACATACTCATTACTGATTTCACGAAGGAATCTGGATCATGGATCTTGAAAGCTTCATTACTAGGAAGCCATGAAACTATGTGGTCGATACTGTAATCTTCGGCTTCCTGTAGGAGTTGGAAAAGCTTGAGTGGAAAAGGAAGCGTCGAACCACTCTTATCTTCCAATTCTTTCCTCGGTCCCGATGTGACGTATCGTGCGTCCATGTCTTGGGAGTTCGGGTGGACAGGGTGCTGTGCCAAGATGTTCATTCTTTGTCACAAGTAGTTTGCAATGAGTAGTATCACAACAAAAGGGAAGGGGTGCCGTTACGGATGGATTTTGGAAAGGTTTGACAGCTTCGTCAATTTATGGGATACCCAGCATGGAGTTGAACATAGCCGGTCGTGTCATTTTCGATCCACCATATAAGTTCTTCATGTTGAAAGGCATTTTTTGTTCGTAGGATGCACACGGTTCCATAAGTATACTTTGAAATCCGAAGCCCGACGCTCACTTTCTTCGTTGAATTTTGCGGCAAATGTACACTTTTGCAATTTCACGTGTTCCAACTTCATCCGATTTTATGGGCAGTTCCACGTTTGGTGGGTATGATATCGACGGGTATATGAAAATTCAATATCAGACGTTCTCTAAAATTTGATCTTCAAGGAAGTGTGATAAGTCTGCTGCTTCCATAATTAGTCAAGAATCCTCAAGGTGTCTGGAGAGAACTTTACTATGCGTCCACAGAACGGCGAACCTAGTGGGATTATGAACTGTGCTCAAAGATTCGAGTCTACTCGACATCTTCTCAAGCGGGGAAGCCGACGATGGTTTTCGAGAGTCTTAATCTATATTGCCTGGTTGGAATGCGAAGAAACACCTTAAGAAAAAACAACCAAACTGATATGTAGGCACCGATGTACGAATTCGTGGAATTCCATTCAGTGAAACGTCAAATCCGCCACGTATATGTAGGCAGCGATGTACATACGAATTCGTGGAATTCCAATCAGTGAAACGTCAAATCCGCCACGTATGCCCCCTCCGAAATGACATCGGAGTGAATCTCTTGGGAAGCCAGGAAGTACCGAAACATTAGAAGTCCCCAGGCATCGATCAACCCTTTAGAGTTATATAGAAGACCACAGAACAGTGCTGGAATGTGGACTTACTGCATCGAGGTCACAGGATAACGCTATCAAGCCATGCATCTAGATCTTCAACGTCCTCGCCGGACGGGATACCGTAGATATTATTTTGTTCCGTCATGGCGACTGGAATCTTTGGTTTCCCATGGACCATACTAGGTCGTAAACTTCCCACATCATGGAAGGCTTGTCCACGGCTATTCATCGTGTTTTCGTCATCATTCCTTGTTCCATCATGTCCAAAAGAATGTGCCCTATGAGGCGAGACACTCTCATCTGCCTTGCCGCCGAATTTGAACGTAGTTATTTCACTAACACTACTTGCTGATGCTAATGGTTCTGTCAATGCCGAGACTTCGTCTTCGGCGGTATCGGCCAGGGAGAATGCATACTCTGTAGATGACGTACTTTGTACTTGCCTTGTGGATATCATCGTCTGGTCTAACCAAACTTCAAGGCCGGATTCGTCGTCTTTTTCGGGAAGTTGGTTGACTGCCTTTGTATGCATGGGAATGTTTGTCGATGTGGTTCGGGAGTCGACTTCAACATTGGTGGACGACATGTCACTGGACTGTCCGGTGATACCAGATGGTGGTGATTTCATATCCGAAGTTGATGCCAGGTTCCCGCTTGTGAATTTCGATGAGAAAACTTCCTCATCATTCGACTGCAATATGCTCAAGTAACGGTCATGACCAGCATACTCATCGTCTTCGTCCTCATTCGACATGAATACTCCCTGAATCATGTTTGACTCCTGTAGTAGGGTCGTATCTGCAGGGCTCAAGGTTGTTGTCGTTGCCTTCTGGCCCATAGAATCGTTGCGAGCGTCCAATGCATCAGACTCTGCTTCAGTAATGAGTTCATCACTCTCAACGATGGAAGTAATCATAGGCCGATCATTATGGATATGTTTCGGTCGTGCTTCTTTTGGTCCACGGGCATCCACTCGAACTTTCGTTTCGTAGACTGAAAAACTTCTATCCTCATTGATCGCCCTTTCTTCTCTCTTGCTGTTGGTAAAGTCAAGCGAAATTTGAAGTTGCTGTGCCACATGTGCAGGTATCCTTAATCTCTCTGCTAGAGACATTGATGACGTCAATGTCGCTGCCATGGAGGCAATGTCAATGATCCCACCCTGTGCGAAGATACTGTACTCATCCACAGTCTGACTTTCTTTACTCACGAAGTGGATCGATGGTTCGACTAACAAAATACTCTCATCCAAATTGGATTTATGCTTTTTTTGTATCGTGTCGTCAGTGGGAAAGGGTTGCTCCCCATGGTCGTTGTCGAATGGGACGGTCTTGCCCGGTTTTCCACGACCCGCACCTCCTCTTCCAGCAGGACCTGGTACCCCCGTCCGATTCGTATTCCGAAAGCGCCCTTTGGTGCGATTATACAAGACCTGTGATCGGCCCATTCTTTACACTTGAAATATGGAATATTGGGTTGAACAACCGATTGCAAACTCTGTCGACAAACGTTCCTAGGATTCAGACAATAGATGATTGTTGTTCACTTGCGTGAAGGATCATGGATGTGCAACCAGTACACACCACAGCACCGAAAGTGCCCGACGGAACTCTACTTTAGTCGTGTGAATCCAGGGAAGCGCTATTTATCCCTGTCGGCGACCAGACGATCTGCAACTAGGATATATGTATGCATACATATATATTGATTCAATCCGCGGAACCGATAACCGATATATCATAAATGATAACCGATAGCCGATTCCCACAATCCTACAAAATGCCTGTCATTTTATGGAGAGGCTTCTTCCTCACGTGACTGCTTTGGTAGTCGTCGGCTCGAAATTCAACCGTTGCAACAAGGACACAAACATTCTTCTCTTTTCTCCATGGTGTCTTTATTAGATGGTTGTTCCGAAAATTGTGGCTGGACAGCTGCAGTTATTGCAGTCCTATGTTGGGGAAGTTTTGGTGTCCCCCTCAAGTTGAATACGAATGTAGAAGTGAATTTCTTCGTCATGCAATCATACAAGACGATTGTTTGTTTCGTATTCTCATGGATGGTAATATTTCTTGGTGAACCTGTCCGATTCTCACCTTGGGGGATTGTAAGTGGCCTATTTTGGGTCCCTGGTGGTTCCTGTGGTGTTTATGGGATCCGAAATGCTGGTGTTGCGATTTCGGTAGGCACATGGAGTGCCATTCAAGTTTGTATTAGCTTTTTCTTTGGATTTATCGTCTTTCATGAGCAGGTGAAAGATGTGAAACAAACGATACTCGCCTTGGTCATCTTGATAACAGGGTTGATAGGAATGAGTTGCTATTCGAGTACTCCAAAGGTTGTTCCACCAATCGATGCTGATGGTGGCGGGGACTACGAACTCATTCCAGGATCGGAACCTGGAGCATCCAAATCCAAATCAGTCGATTCTGAATCAACCACACATACACCGCATCCAAAGTCTCCATGGAAGATTATAAAGCGAGAAAAGAGACAGACACCTAGCACACCCTCCATCTCTCCGGAGAAGCAGTCACGCGATAGCAGGACGACGAAGGGAACAGGGAATCCGACTCTTACGGAATCGGGTATAAGGATACTTCCTCCACAATTTGATGAGAATATAGAGAGTCTTGAACAATCCTTAGAAGATGATGGTGAAAAGCCGTGGCAGAAGGATCATGTGGAATTATTCGGTGGTCGACTGGTATTACCACGGAGGCAGATGGGAATCCTTGCAGCTGTATTCAATGGGACATGGGGAGGATTGAATCTCATCCCATTACATTACGCGCGACGTGATCAAGGATTAAGTGGAGCTGCCTACCTTATATCCTATGGCAGTGGCAGTATGCTTGTGTGCAGTCTCATCTGGCTGAGTCTATTCCTTTATCATTTCATCCGGCGAAATTACAGTGTCCGTGAGGCATTGAGTCAACTACCCGCCTGGCACGTACGAGAGTTGGGATTAGCTGGCGTTTTGTGTGGAATACTAAACTCGACTGGTACATTTTGCAGTATCCTTGCTGTGACATACCTTGGACAAGCCGTGGGATATTCCTTCTGTCAAGGACAGCTCCTAATCAGTGGTTTGTGGGGGGTGTTTTACTTTGGAGAAATCCATGGACGCGAGAGAATTGCGAAATGGTTTGCTAGTGCTGCTATCACTGTTCTCGGTATCATTTGTGTATCGTACCAGCATGAGGGCAGCCACGGGCACAGATTTCTCTCGTATATCGATAATCTTTGGGACTTCGAAGACGAGGAACCGATTGAACTTGGCTCATAGCATCCCTACACTGTCCGACCGAGCCCCGACTCAGCAATGAAACCTGATCGGACTTATTCCCCCGGAACCCATCGGAGCTCGTAGAGATATGCAATCCATCGACTTGGCTCCAAGTGAGCTACCCATATTCCAAGCTCCTTCATCGATTCCTCCATGTTCCAACCAATCTTTGGGCTGGTGTCACTGGAGCTGCCAGACGACAGTGAGGATACTGGCGCGTACCGTAACCGCCAGTGCCCATCTGGGCTTCTAGTTGTCTCGGCCAATTCAAGAAATTTCCAGACCGCATCATCGTCAATGTTGCCATGAAGGGAAAAGGACACCAGCGCGCGTCCACCTTGGGAGTCGTGGCCTGTCATCATTCCCGGTATGCCTCTATGGGTAGGCAAAGCTAAAGTATTCGAAATCGATTTGAGAAGTGCGTCATGATAGTTTGAGTCGTAAATACAATCCGAAACTAAGACCAAATCATAAACATTTGTGATCGTATTTGCTTGGAGGGGTCCTTCATCCAGCAAGGGGAAGGAAGTCTCGTCGTCACCGTTTCTAACGTCAATTCTTGTACCCCAATCATGAGGGAAAACATGAAATTGAACTCGTCGCCGAACGAGATCTGGCTGCAATAGGACAGAAGTAAGGATCTGTAGGATGTTCCGGTACTGTTTGGCATCTGTGATATGGACAGATGGCTTGTTGTTGTTGTCGTCGTCGTTGTTGTTGTTGGAGAAATCGTCACCGGTTGCTAAAAGATGAGCCAAATACAAACTTGGTAGAGCTGTTCCCGCTCCCAGCTCGATACTATGAAAGGTTGGTGTTGAATTCAGTAGATCTTTTCTTTCATAAAAGTGATCGAAAATGTAAAAGCATGTCGCCACCGATGCTGCCCATACTCTATTCCCATGTCCAGTACTTGTATCTTCTATTCGGAATGGAATCGTCGTCCCATGAATATTGATTGTAGAAGAATCTTCCTCCATGAAACCATCTGAAGAATCTTCTTCATCATCATGATCATTCGGCAGAAAAAAAATGTTGTATGAGGTTCGTGCCTCTCGAGCCTCTTTTGTCTGCTCTTCGTCTAATCGCCAAAAGGGTTCCATCCATTCCCGTGTTGAGACCGTAATCATCCCATCTCGAACCAATTCATCAAAATCCATCCTCTTTCTCTTGTGGGTGAATGACTATACAACTAACTATGCAGGAGGCCTCTCTAGAAAGCTCAGGAAGTGAGACAGGATCCCAAAAAACTAGTCTCTACTCCTAGAGAGAGTGCAAGGACAAATCGATTTGGCCTTCGGGAGTTTCGGCGAAATTCGATTCCCATGACCGAAACGGAGGACGGCAGTAGCCGACCTGTCAATGATTCCAAGCAACAATTCGTATCCTGCGTCTCTGCATCGATGATATACTAAGAGTATACATACATTCTTTTCCCAATGGCAAGAACACAATGTTCTTTACGAAATCTACCTATTGTATCGGCTAGAAGACTGATAAGTAGAGATCTTTCCTTTCTAGAGAAATATTACTGTTCGCAAGCGGCAAGCATTGACACTACAATGACAACTTATCACATTTCTGAATGTTCCAACACGTCACAGTGTACAGATCTCACGTTCTTCAAACTCATTTGATAGGTAAATGCAAATTATATTTTTGTCTGGTCGTGGGTTCGAATTCCCCACATGAGGAAAAGGTTCTCAACACAATCACCACTTACACCACCTGCACTGGGATACCACAGTAGATTTCATTCTTGGCAGGGATGACATGTTTTTCGCCTTGCCCTTTCATGGAACATTCTTTTCCAGTGTTGCCACAGCAGCTAGAACCCGTGGCTCCACATTTTCCAGCAGCTCCGCACTTTCCAGTACCGCCACAGCAGCAGCAGCAAGTCTGTTCTTCGGTAATGTTGCCTTCGCGAGCGTCATTCTCCGACAATCCGCAGCAACTGCAGCAGCAGCAGCATTCCAACTCAACATCTACGACAAAACATTCTTCATCATCAAGAAGGCAGCAGGATCCTTTGGGTCCACAGCAATCCTCACACGCAGGCTTACAGACCCCAGTACCCATGCAGCAGCTGCAGCACTCTTGTTCTTCTGTAATGATTCCGTTTGCGGCATCCGTTGAGTTGAGTCCACAGCAGCAGCAGGTGCATTCCGGTTCCTCCGTGCTTGGAAGAAGGAACAATCGGACCACTCTCGCACTGGAAAGTACAATGCAAGCAGGAAGAACCCAAAATGGCGCGAAAACACAAAGAGCCAACAAAATGAGAAACACTGTGACTCTCATCCTATTGATCCATAATTTCTCATCAGGATCCCGGACCGCCCGAGTCAACAACGGAGGTGCAGAACCGACAGAGTGATCCAAGTCGAGCTCAACTTGGCGCCTGGTGGCAGGACGGCTGTACACAGCCTGCAAAATACGTTCAGCCAAGAGTGCGCTGCGTTGAAAGCCTCTCATCCTGCGACCGATCAACAATCCCAACAACGTCAAAACACAAAGGTAGACGGAAATCATAAAAAGAAAAGCCTCTTGACGTTGCTCAAGCGCAGTTTCCAGAGCAAACGTAGACTCGAGCGACGAGATGCTGGTTCGGCACTCAGGAGAGAGTTTGCCTTCCATAAAGGCGCGACGAAGACATCGATTCTTGGAGCATCCAAACGGCAAGCTGACCTGTTGCAGAAGGGTGTGGGCGTCCATTTCGCTCAAGCGACGGGCCATCTTTCGCTGAAAGTGAGACCCCTCATCTAGCTTGGCGAGCATCTGATTCCCGTACGCTTGGAGATCATTAGCCAACTTGGGGATTTCTTCAGGTTCGCGTTCCTGGGCGACCTTGGCAGCCGCGGAATCAACAAGGAAATGAGGCGCTTGTTCAGGTTCGTCATGAAGGACGTACAAGGTGATAAAGTCACGAGATGGTTGCAAAAACTGCTGATCGAACAATCGGTCCATCATCACTTTGAAATCCTGGATCTCCGGTGAAGGCTTCGTCAAGGGGAAGAAGATCCAGTCGAAAAGGGGGTCTTCGTTACTCTTCAACGGAGAAAAAAAGATGGGACTGCAAAGATCTTCCACGTCGCGAGCGCAGGCTGTTTCGACGTGATGAAACATTACATGGCTGTGTGGAAGATTGTGGAATGTTTCATCGTGTCCGCGATGCATGGCCTCGTCCATATGATGAACGTGCGGGCGACCAGCTGTCATTCCATACGGGGATAGAAGAAGGGTGATGTCAGACCGCAGCACGGATACAAAGCTTCGTTGAGACCAGAACATCACGAAATAAGACAAGATCATCACTTAGCCGATTGAGCGACTCCAATAGTCACGTACTTTCATGAGCATGGACAACTGCCGATGCAAGTCCGATTCCAATCAATAGCTTCATCGTCTTGGTGAAGAATACGAAAAGTGCGTTCGCAGGCATTGATTGCCGTCGCAAAGAATGTTGCGTACCACGACGCCGCTGCGACGAAATTCCTTGATTTCCGGCGTCTCTGTTCGTTCGGCGCCTTCAGTACCGGTACGTACATATATAAACCAGTAGAAAATCTGCTATTCGTGACTGGACGGGCAGCCAACTTTCCCACTCGGAAACTCTTCTGTTCGAACTGTCAGACAATCCAGCGAGCGCGCGAGATATCATACATACATACATACATACATACAGTACGGTGACACTGAAGATCGCACTATGGCACTTGTGGTGGTAGTAGAAAGGGAGGGATAGGCATTCATGAATGTTTGACAATTAATTGATAGAGAGTTAGAGAGAGAGTTCGATCGATCGAGAGAATTCGAGAGAGAGGACTCCTCTTCTTTCTGATTAGGAAAAAGAACAAATGCGTAGGGCATGACAAACATCCAAACCACCTTGAAAAAAAGCAAATGGGGACAACCAGCAAAACGTTTCGAAAAACAATGCGATCGTAGCGGTAGGAAATCTTCTGTCTAATCATCGTCGTGAGGTCCATAGCCAATCCAAGCTTCAACAGTCCAATTCAAGTTCTTCCGAATATAATCCGCCATTTCCTTTCCGATCCGTCGGCTACGTCGGTCCTGCGGTGGGTGTGGTTCGCACTTGGGTTCGATACCGGTCCAATTTGCTACTTGCTCTACCAGTTCTTTCGTACCCTTCGCCAACAAGTACTCGTATTGAACTGTCCATAAGTCGGCAACACCTTCATAATCCTTAATCGATAAAAAGTTTCGAATCTTGTCGGTTCGTAACTCGAGGATACTGTCGTATGGTATGCCACTTCCATCATTTCGCATTTCATAGAATGGTTGGTGTTCAGAATAATCGAGTCTGTGGTCATAAAATTCCTTCGGTAATGGTTCTAATGCGCACGAAATAATGTCGCGGTAATCAAAATATTCCTGACAGGGTTCTGTCAAGTTATTCCACCGATCCGTTCCGACTCGTTCCATAGTCCAAGGCGTCGTCAAGAATTTCTTCCATTGTGGATCAAGCCGATACGGCAAATGAGCTGGCGAGTGATGTGGTACGTGTTGCATCGCCTTGAGCCAGTCGTACGGGTTACGAAATTGAGCAATGACCAAAGTATCATGAGGGTATCGATCGTATGCAGGATCTTGAAACCAGTGCTTATAACGGGCTAGTTTCTTTTCGACGGGAATCGAATGATTAAAACAAGTGCTCAAATGCCTGTGTGACAAATAAATGAGAATGTACCGAACTGAAGTCGATCCCCTCCACCTTTCATCGTTTCTCACAAAACTTACTCCCAAGTCCACCTCGTCCCCGAGTTTCTTTCTCCCAAAAGACTTATCTGCATAATCGGCTTTTTCCTGTCATCCTTGAGATAACCGGAATCAATAATGATGGACTGATCCCTCCAAGTCCACCTGTTCACGTCAAGCTGGAATATTCCACAGCCCAAAATTACACAGATGACGAGAATGGGAAGTTTGTAGCTCTTGGGTTGAGACTGAGGTTGTGGGTCCATTTCTGTTGTCTCTTAAGACCGACAACGTAATGATAGACGAAACAACAACAACAAAAGGAATCGAGTGATATCGATACTGCAAAATCAACTTCTTCCCTTCAGTGAGATTTGTGGTATAAGGGATCACAATTGTACCTTCGCGTGACAAACAACAGCGTAAAAGATGGTTCCGTACCTTTGTGCATCGGAAAAACTGCCGCCGACGTTGTACCGTTATATACGATTCTCGCTGTGAAATTTTCGCGGGAAAAGTATCTAGGCCAAAAAAATGTCGACAAAAAATGCTGTGATTCCTGAAGCATCGATTCCCTCGGGAACAGCTGACGACGAACTGAAACACGCGAAGAAAAAAAGCCATCTATGCTATACTCTCTATCGCAGGTACAGGGCCCATCATCACAGCTACGGGGCCCACCACAGCCACCGTGCTTCGCTCCATAGTGGCGACGAAATTCTTTTTTTTCCTAGTTTCTGTTCGTTGTCATACGGCGTATGATAGGTATGGCCATTCCACTAACTGCAATAGATCTACGAGCCTTTAAGGGCAAACAGGATCGAAGCCTCGCGGACAGAGTTCAAGTCGAATTTTCAGACTATCAAACGATTGAAGGGACAATAAAACAGGCCAAGATTTCTCATAGACTTCAACCAGTCCAAATCTATGACCAAACATCACACTGGCAGCTAGTACTACCATATTTTTGTCGTAATGCTAGTAGTAGAACGGAAGGGATAGATTTCATCACTGTTTGACTATTAAATTGAAGGAGAGAAAATATTCCTCATCTTTATGACTAGAAACAAGCGCAGATGAGGAAGGGTTACAAAACGCTCAATATCGCGTTTGAAAAAGGTGAAGGGGGACAGCTAGTACGCCAAATCTTCACAAACCGATCGTGACGGAAGAAACTCGTGCGCCCTAAACGTCGGAGTGAGGTCCATAGCCCACCCAGGCTTCGACAGTCCAATTCAAGTTCTTTCGAATGAATTCCGCCATTTCCTTTCCGACAGGTCGGCTACGTCTCTCCTGTGGTGGGTATGGTTCGCACTTGGGTTCGATACCGGTCCAATTTGCTACTTGCTCTACCAGTTCTTTCGTACCCTTCGCCAACAAGTACTCGTACTGAACTGTCCATAAGTCGGCAACACCTTCATAATCCTTAACCGATAAAAAGTTTCGAATCTTGTCGGTTCGTAACTCGAGAATGTTGTTATAAGGCTTTCCGCTTCCGTCATTTCGCATTTCATAAAATGGTTGGTGTTCAGAATAATCGAGCCTGTGACCATAAGAGTCCTTCGGCAGTGGTTCCACCGCACACGAAACGATATCACGGTAATCAAAATGTTCCTGACAAGGTTCTGTCATGTTGTTCCATCGATCCGTCCCGATTCGGTCCATAGTCCACGGTGTCGTCAAGAATTTCTTCCAGTGTTGATCATGTTTGAACTGCAGATGAGCTGGAGAGTGATGTGGTACGTGTTGCATCGCCTTGAGCCAGTCGTAAGGGTTACGAAATTGAGCAATGACCAGAGTATCGTGAGGATATCGATAGTATCCAGGGTATTGAAACCAATGCTTGTAACGGGCTAGTTTCTTTTCAACAGGAATAGTATGATTAAAGCATTTGCTCAAATGTCTACGTGACAACGGTGAGAAAATCTGAAAACTGTAACCAATCCCTCCATCTTTCACCGATTCTAGTAAACTTACGCCCAAGTCCACCTTGTCCCTGAGTTTCTTTCTCCCAAAATACTGATCTGTTTAATGGGCTTTTTCTTTCCATGTTTGCGATTCCTTGGATAACCGACATCGAGAAGATTTGACTCTCGTCCCGAAGCCCATGTGTTCAAATCAAGCTGGAATATCGCACAACCCAAGACTCCGAAAATAACAAGAATCGGGAGTTTGTAGCTCCGAGGTTTAGATTGCGGTCTTCGGTCCATTTCTTCAAAGTTTTGTTCTTACAAACAACTTGACGACGTGACGATAGAACGCAACCAACAAAAAAAAGGGTCGAACGATATCGATCCTGCAAAATCAGCCACCCCCAGTGATTTTGTGAAGGAAACAGAGGTGGGACCCTTGAGGACAACGAAAGGATGGTTCCACGATGTTTGTGATTTGGAAAAACGTGGTTCGACTACCCGTATGAGTACAAGCGTACCAATTTCATGGTGGGAACTCGAGTCTAGAGGACGACGGGCCGGTTCCTGTCGTTACGGAACGGGTGATTCAGTTGTCGTGGTCCCCGCAAAAAATTGATAATCTACCCTGCAGTGCCGTATGTGGGACGCCTAAATCTTTCTTTCCAATGCACGACCAGCGCGTAGATTGGACAAAACTGCCGAGCGCGTCGGCTTGCAGTGTTCACCTGCCGGGGTGCCCGTCCCCACAAGACCCAAACATTGCCGCCAAGGTGGGACGACGTGACAGATCTTTATTACGGGGAGCACACACGACCTGTACCTGCACGTCGGTTGTACAATCATGGATGATGATTGGTCCGCCGCCACGAAAGCCCAAAATCGTTGAAGTCCATCAAAAATTGTCCGATGTACTTCTCCTTCCTTCTTCCGTGAAGTGTCATCGAACTAGTTCCATCCTCTATGCAGTACCTTTTTCTGCATTTCAAGCAAGTTGACTCGAGTGCATAGTTGATACATGTCGTCGCAGGCCTCTGGTACAGTGACCCAGGATATTTCCGACCAATCAACTGTCATACCAACTGATGACTTGGCGAAGCAATCTCAGGGGAACGACTCACAAGATGATGCGCCTGACACCAACCATGTCACGACGACCTGGCTACGAGAACATGCCAAAGAATTCATGGCCGAATGGACGAGGGCGGGTTTGACGAAATATGTTGATCTACCAATGATCTGTGTGATGGGTGATACGTCGAGTGGAAAGTCTAGCGTATTGTCAAGTCTAATCGGTTTAGAATTACCCAGTTCAAGCAAGTTGACGACGAAATGCCCAGTCCTTATTCAGCTTCACCATGCAGGATCGGATGAGCAACCCCGGGCGAGGATCGACATTCAGTGGCATGAAAATAAAGCAGATTCATCATCCCATGGTCCATCCCCAAGGCAGCGTAAGCGAGACATTGAACGACAAATTAGTGAAGATTGGCAAAGGACGACCGAAGTCAAAAATGACGAAAAGAAAGACTCATTCTCACCTTCGACGTCGAAATCAGCACAGTCACCTCCACCTCCACCACCCCCACCACCTAGATGGCAAGTTCGAACCATTTTTCAGAATTTGGAACAAGAGGTGCCGAAATGTATCGACATGGCTCAGGAGACGATTTTGGGATATCGAGAAACACACGTCGCCCCGGATGTGATCTGCCTTACACTTTGGTCTCCAGCCTGTCAGGAAGAACTGACTTTGGTGGACTTGCCAGGGATTGTACAATATCAACATCAACAGGATATCTCTCTCTTGAGTCAAGTCGAAAATGTCGTACTCGAGTATATCCAAAATCGACGATCGATTCTTGTTCCAGTCGTCGCGGCCCCAACAAATGTTCATAATTCAAAAGTCCTGCAGTGGACTAAGGAAGTGGATCCTACAACTATACGTACCGTTCCAGTCCTTACGAAACCGGATCTGATGGATCCAGGGAGTGAAAGTGATGTCCTTGATCTATTGGAATCGCCTTTGATATCTGGGTTTCACCATGGATTCTTCTTAGTCATGAATCGAGGTCAAGCACAACTTGATAGTGGTATGTCTCTATCGACAGCTCTTCAACTTGAATCCGAATATTTTGCCTCGACGATTCCTTGGAATGCCATGTCGGAACAACGTTTAGGTATCCCAGCCCTACGTGGACGTCTCGCCATGACACTCTCTCGTGTCATGCAGGAGACGATTCCTGATGTTTTGAAGGAATTACAAGCGAAAAAAGAGGAGACACAAGCAGAATTAGAAGCAATGGGAGTCATCTTTCAGTCTCGAACGGATCAACGGAAATTCTTTCATTCGTTAGCCCATGACCTAGTGGCAACCATTTCGGCCAGTTTGTCGGGGAAAGGGAAATTACGTCGCAATACATTTAGTAACGGCAAAGGAGCATTGGGCTCGATGAGATCAGAACAAGAGTCTTCGTCGGTCAGTGGAGCATCAAGACTCCATGCAGCATGCCACGAATTCTTGGAAGAGATTCAATCTAGTTCCCTAGGTACGGTCAACAAGCTTGTCGAAGGAGCGGCCGTAATTGTTTCCTCACCTGGAAGCCAACGTGATGTACGGGGGGAGATAGTACACATGGCCCCGACTGGTCTCTACGCTTGTGTCGATTTTGTTGACATTGAAGATCATACGACAGATGTGTTGTTTGATGGGATTGATTTCAAACAGGATATACCCGACTTTACGGTGGATGAAGTTTGGAGTGACGACGGAAACCGTGTATTCATCGGCCGATCGGGTGGTCATTTTGATTCATTACGGAAGATTCCTTGCAACCGAATAAGGTCTGATGCATCCTGGTTACAAGCGAAGATGGACCATTATCGTACGGATGATCTGGCGTGCTTTATCAATGTCGATATGTTCCAGCATGTTGTCGCTGAATTCGTCCATCAAGACTGGGTTCCCCCCTGCCATCGACTAGTTGATGCCTTACAAGATATCCTGAAGGAGAGTATTGATCATGCCTTACAGGATCAAGCCCTCACAACCCAGCGATTTCCACTTTTGGAGAAAATGATCAAGTCAACATGCTATCGTGTCAAGGAGGAATGTATTGCTCGGGCTCGTGGTCAGGTTCGCGAGCACCTTGAGATGGAGGAACAGCATCCTTACACCCAAGACGAGGTCCTTCTTCAGGCGATGAATCGCTCGCGTTTTAGTGCCTTGCGGACCGATCTCGACGTCCAGTTGCGACTTGATCAAGAGGGTGTGGTGTACGATACACAAGCCATTCAGACTATCTTGGATAGCGTTTTTTCTAAGCATCAATCATCCAACTGGATGGTGGAGCAGATGGAACTGGTCCTTAGCTGCTACGGACAGGTAGCGACGCAGCGTGTGCTGGACCGTACGCCACAGATATGTTGGCAGGCTTGCCGAAGCCTTGCGAAAGCACTTCAACAGGAACTAGGGTGTGTCACAGATGACGTCATGGAGACGTGCCTCTGGGAATCACCAGCCACGAAGAAGAAGTTTCAGGAGTTGACAGTCCGGCTAGACGAGTTGAAAACAACGCTAGATGCAGTCCAAGCAATGGGATAGCCATAAAGTGTAATAATGTTAACTCGAACCAAAATAGACCGACCTAGGTACTTGGTTAGGAAAGAGCTACGTCCATTTGCGGAGCGGCAGTAGTCGACGTGTCATAGTTCTTCTTGTTTCGTGCCAACCGGAATTTCATCGGTCGTCTCTTGCATCTCGTCTTTTTCATCAGGTATCGTATCAGTCTCCTGAGCCTCGAGTCGATTTCGGAAGTCCGCAAGTTCATCCTCCGTCATTTCGGTACCGTCTGGATTGAGCACAGTAAACTTGAAATCATGTGGAAAAAGATACCGCTCCATTTCCACCTTTCCCCGATTCCCAGTAAGACTTGCCTCTCCATACCCCAAAACGGAACCTCCATCGATGTAGAAGTCCACTGTAAGCATACTATCAAGGAAGCATATTTTCCCATCATCTTCGCACGACAAGATGGTTAGCAAGTTATCTCCCTGACCATTTACGACCGCTTCTTGTTCAACAACGCCACGCTTATGATGTAATTCCCATTGGAAATGGTCAATCCGTTCGATTGCGACGCCATCTTCCAATGCTTTTTCATTCGGCTTGAAGCAGATTCGATAGCTGGAACCTTTGACTTTTCTTTGACGGTGTTCGGTCGACAATGCATCCAAATGATCGTCGCATTCAAATATTTCAACTCTGTATCCGTCTTGAGTGACCTTTTTGCCAGCAACAAATCCTAGGATTGGTGAATTGAGATTCAATAAGAGAAATGAGTGTAGAAATAGGTTCAGAAGCTTCATGGTCGATTTGTTGGTCGATTTCTTAGTCGATTTGTCTAACTGCTAAAATGTAATTTGTGTCGTTTCAAAGAGAAAAGTAAAGACGACGAGTTGCGGTGGTCATTCTTGACGGCGGCGAACAAATCCCCCGGATTTTCGGAGAAACGTAGGAATGACGTCATCGAACTTTGGCGCTCGGAATTTACAGTTATTACAGTTTCGCTCGTGTGAGTTCTTCTCACTGTCTCAGTCACTACCAGACGGCGGCGCAATGATGAACTTTTTTCTTCACAGACAATAGATTCACTCCACTTGGGAAGATCTTGGTGGCAGTTTCGATTGCGATAAGGGAAATGAAAAAGTTGGCACAGACAGAAAATGATTCCAGGCCTAGGAAGCTTCCGTTTCTGTCCAGGCTTATCCTTTTCCCTGCCCAACTCATGTTCGCCCTTGCGCACATTGTTTTCTCGATGACCGCGCCAAGCATAGAACCTGTAGTCTCGACCTTTGTGGGGTCGGCGTTGTTTGGATTACCGGTGATTCCTTTTCTCCTATACGTCGGTTTAGGGAAACTCTTGGAATACGCAGGTGTGATTCAGATGACCACGTACTGGACTTGGGTCCTAAACCCCCTCTTGGCGGCATACGTTGTGGGAATCTTAATTCTAGACAAGACCCACGTACAGGTCAAGAATTCGGGTCGGCTTCCGCTCAGTGGTCCGATCGAGAGATCGTGTGAAGCCTTCTTTTGGGCAACAACGAATTATATCCCCCGATACATGACCTGCCTTCCTTGGTCCGATGATGCCAAACTTCCCACTGATAATGGAGAGACATACGTCTTTGGTTGTCATCCACACGGTATCCACTGCTATTCACTAATTGAGCTCACAAACCCGCATAGTGACTTTTCTCGAATGTTTCCGAATCTTTCGGGTCCCAAGTTGACGGGTTTGGCGGCTACCGTTATCTTCACACTACCCGTGGTTCGTGCGC
>Ga0194115_10003523_pt1 | contig 17542 bp, 20 predicted proteins | sample TA2MahsurfametaG_3_FD_148656 | JGI IMG/M metagenome (GOLD analysis project Ga0194115, IMG submission 148656) | Freshwater microbial communities from Lake Tanganyika, Tanzania - TA2015002 Mahale S4 surface | ecosystem: Environmental > Aquatic > Freshwater > Lake | place: Tanzania: Lake... | reverse complement strand
AAAGACCAATAACCTTCTGACCGGGAATGATACCGATATAAGCTACACCACGTACAGGCTGATGATGATGCGAGCACATCGACTTAATCTCGGCACGTACAACTAGCATGCCACTATAGATATTATCACCAGTATTAGGAAAAGCAGTTACCTTCGGTGCTTTCTCATAACGACCAGACATGAGCTCATAAACGTACATCTTAGCTAGACGCTTACCCGTCTCTCGACTATTAGGATCGTTCTCACGATCAATTACTAGAGAATCAATAACTGAATTAAACTTTTTAGTCAACTCTAAAATTAGATCGTTCTCTTCGCCTTCCTGAATAAATTCGGAGACGTTATCGCAAGCAAAGAAACGCTTACCGCTAGCCTTGATACGGCTCTTAATACGTTCAGAAACAGTATCCATATCAAGTACCCCACTCATTCTTGTATAATGGTACTTGTATCCTGGGTGAGAATCTAAATCCATTGTCTCTACAAAAATCTGCGACTTTTCTTTCATTCATATCGTACACCGAATTAACTCCCCCAACTGGCATCAAGTATACAGGAATATTAATACCTGCTTCCTTATATTCTTTTACAGCCCTTTCAGCATCGTTAATATCTTCTACTGTGGATACTACAAACTTAAAGTAACTACGATGACCTGGAATATTAACATACTTCCTAACTACCGTAGGTCGAATAGCATTTTTCCATTCTTCACCGCTAGAAGGTAGCTTAGCAGATACAGAGAATGTAATTTCAACTCCATGAACCATATACAAGTCATGCAGCACGTTATGAAAATCATTATGTAATGCTTGAGTACCATTTGTCTCAAAAGTAAGGTGTGTTAGATTCATATTACGCTTACGAACCTCTTCAAATAGAGCAGGAAAAGCCTTCTGCCAACCTAGTAGGGGCTCACCACCAGTAATAATAAGATGCTTGTCAGGTCCAAAGCAGCCATCTGGTAATAGCTCCTGCATCCTATCAACGATACCTTCTACAGCAAGCATAGGTGATAGATGCTTAAATCTTGGATCCCAAGAAGCATAAGAATCACAACCAGAAGATACTAATGGTAGTTCCTTATAGTCCTTATATCTCAAAGGGTTAGCTTCGAGTTGTTCTGCTACCTTATCACGCTCGGTAGACATCTCACCGCGGGGCATACCAAAACCACCACAAGTAAAATTACAACCGAAAGTACGAAGGAAGATGGATGGTACTCCAACGTATTGTCCTTCTCCCTGCAAGGAGTAGAACAATTCTGCTACTTTGATCTTTGACATTTTCTTACCTTATTCGAAGAGGTTCTCGCTGTCGTCACGATGACCTTCGCGATACGCCATATTAGCTACAGTCTCGCGCACCTCTACACGGAAGCACCATACACGAGCAGCTTCACCTGGACCCCACATCTCAGGAATAAAGACACCATTGACATACTTGTAAAGCATATCAGCGATACCTTCACAACCTAGACGAGGTAGTACGGTAAGCTTGGCTAGATTCTTCTGCTCAAGTAGCTTGAAAGTCTCAATCTCAGGGTCATCTTGAGCGACTAGAAGAGTATGATCGAACTGATCTTCAAGAACCTTCTTGAGTTCCTTAAGTCCGCCGTAGTCGGCTACCCAGTTACGAATGTCGAGACTATTCGTACCGAAGTAAAACTTCATGGAGAACGAATAACCATGAATTAGATTACAGTGAGAGTCAGCACGCCACTGACGATAAGCACAAGGAAAAGCGTTATGATATTCCTTGGTAGACACGTATAGATATTGCATTGATTGCTCCTAGTTATAGTGGAAGGCCACTAATTGATGACTTACTTAGCTTACGCTTAATTGACTTCCAGTCTTTAATCGCCTTACTACGATTAAAAAAGTTAGCATCTTCCCAGAAAGGTACATTCCGCATGTGTGACATTTCATGTAGAAATAGTCTAGCAGGACCTCCTTCTAGATTTTCTGTCTTGGTATCGCCTCTAACATTCTGATACCTTACACGAATAGAATAAGGCCTGTTCACTTTTACTGCAAGGCCTGGATAGGAAAGACTAATCTCAGTCGCCTGAGCTAGTTCATCCGATGTATGGACGACCCGAGGATTGATATAAACAGAGTATTCAAGAAAGTACTTAATAACAAATACTTGTTGATTGTAACCTAGCTGTGGAGCAGAAAGACCCACAGCGTTTCGTTCTTTACATGTAGTAATAAGCTCGTCAATAATACAGGCTAATTCTTCATGATTAACAAACGTAACCTTTTCTGGTACGTATTGGTATACGTTACCTACGATCAATTCACTCATGGTACCACCCGACTAAAGTTCTTATGCTTTTCAAACCGAATAACGTTTCTGAACTTATCGATCGTTTCGGTCTTATGACTGATTATAATAGTGTTAGTATCAGAAATCAAGCCATAAATGATCTTCAAGAAGTCTTCAATACCGGAATTGTCTAGAGACCCGTCTAGAGTCTCGTCGAAGATAAGAATATTAACGTTAGCGCTATTACGAAGCTTGGCGATAGCTCTCCATGCAAACAGAACGGCTAGGTTAAGTCTCATCTTCTCACCTTCTGAGAAGGAAGCAAAACTAAATTCATCCCGATAGCGAGACTTGATCTTCTCTTCAAAGTTCTCGTTCAGTTCAAAATTAACAAAAAAGTCCATAGCAGCCAAATACTTGTTGATCAACTTATTCATGATAGGAATATACTGCTTGATAATCTTGGCTTTAATACCAGTGTCCTTCAACAGGCTTTCGACAATATTAAGTACCTGCTTATAATCACTAGCTACATTCTTGTCTTTCTCAAGTATTTTGAGTTCATCTTTATAGTTGTCCTTAGTATCAATATCATCTTGAGAACGTTGGTTTTCGTAGATCTCAATCTCTTTCTTATATTTTGTTATAAGATTATTCATCATAGTAATATCACTATTGATACTAGATACCTGTTGCTCCAGTTCTTGGATGCTCTTTAGTACTGTATGAATTTCTGATTGGCGCTCAAAAGCTTTACTGAACTCTTCACGGAGTTTCTCTATACCTTCAGTTACTTCTTTGGTAGAGTCTTCTCGTGAGGCAACAGCGGAGCACTTGAACTGCTCGTCGATCTCTTGTTTGCAGGTGGGGCAGCTATCGTTATCATGAAAGAAATCTAGCTCTTTCTTGAGTCTGGAAAGCTTATCATTAAGCTGAGTCTCAATCTTATTCATACTCTGAATACGAGAAGTAATTTTCTGCATATCAGAAATAGAATCGTGATGATTTGTAATTGAAATACGAATAGCTTCTACTTGACTTGTCTTTTCTACAATATCCACTCTACACTTTTCAATCTCAGTAGTAGCAAGTTGAATGAGATGATCTTTATCCGCGTTTAGTTTCTGAATATGCTGTTCGCGTAGCTTAATCTTCTCTTTAGTAATGCTGATCTTATAATCAAGATCAGATAGAATATTCTTATTGTCGTTTACTCTTGACTTAAGAATGGTATTCATAGTAGAGAATACTTGGATATCAAGAAGGTCTTCGATAACAGCTCGGCGGTGTGCAGCTGGTAGTTCCATAAAAGGAATATAAGAGGCCGAACCAAGAACAACAATCTGTGAGAAAGATTTAAAGTTTAACTTGATGATATTCTTCTCTAGATGTTCTTGATAGTCACGAGCATCGGCGCTTTGATTTAGTAGAGAACCATTACGAATAATTTCAAATACGTTGGGTTTCATACCCCTACGGATAGTATACTTGTCATTACCTGATACAAAATCAATCTCTACTAATAGACCTTTTTGATTAATACTATTGATAAGCTGGGGTTTATTAATATTACGATACGGCTTATTATAGAGAACATACATCAAAGCATCGAGTACGGTTGACTTACCAGCGCCATTAGAGCCAACAATTAGAGTCTGTTTATTAGTAAACAGATCGATCTCAGTAAAAATATTACCAGTAGATAAAAAGTTTTTATAACGAATTGACTTAAAGACTATCATACTACTTCCATACTCGACGCTTCATTATAAAGTTCTTGAATGACTTGCTTAACCACAGCCTTATCAGACTTTATATTAAGTGTATCTACAAATTTATTCAAGATAGTAATAGTATCTTCCGCTTCATCTACGATCTCTTGATCGTCTTCTAGATCAAGATTGAGGTGATCTTCTACAACCTGTACATCGATAGGAGAGGCTTTTTCTAGTCTATCGATAAAAGTGTCAAAGAGCGAATGATTACTCTTCTGTTTAACGACTACCTTAACATATGTACCATTGTAAGTATTGAAGTCTTGACCTAATAGATCTTCCATGGCGACACTTACATCGTCATAAAATACTTTGTGAAATAGACTATAAGGATTCTGAATAAACTCTAGCTGTCTGGTGTCGAGATCTAGTATATGAAAGCCTCGAGGGTCGTTGAAATCAGACCAGATCATCTCATAAGGTGCACCTAGGTAATTGATATTACCAATAGTAGACTTATGATGAAAGTGTCCTGAGCATACCAGATCAAACTTATTGAAAGGTGCTACATCCATACCCTTTTCACAAACAGAACCTCGATACATTTCAAAGCCTGTAAGTTCGAGGTGACCCAATGCGATCTGAGCGCGAGTACCTTGAATGGCTTCCATTGTAGCAGCAACATTCTCGCTGCATACCCAAGGTACAAAAAGAATAGGGAAGCCTTTTACTTCTACTTCTGTAGGCGAGGTATAGATGTTTATACCCTTAACATCGTTATAGAGAGTTTCAATAGCGTTAAACTTATTAGAGTTCTTGAAAGGGCAGTCATGGTTACCTACCATGACGTCAAGCGTAATATTACGCTCTAAGATTGGTTTGATAAAAGAAGTATCGAGGTGATTAGCAGTAATAAAATTAATAAACTTACGCCTATCGACAAGATCACCGAGATGAATAACATGATCAATATTATTACGGTCGATAGTAGGAAAGAAAACATCGTTATAAAACTTATCCAAATAGGGATGGAGGGACGTTAGATCACCCCTCAACCCAAAATGCGTATCACAAATTAACGCTACTTTATTCGGCATGAGCTGAACGAATTACCGATCTACGATTCTTACTCATGCTTGTATACTTGATCTGATCGCGATCAAACTTCTTGAGCGCTTCTTCGCATACAGCGCGAATATTATCAACGTTATCTCGGTAGTTCTTACGTACGTTGATATTGTAAGTCTTTTCGTCAAACATAGCTAGAATATATTCACGCAGAATCGGCGGAATGCTATTAGCCTTATCTTCACTTACCTTCATTTGCAATCTCCTGCAACTTCTTAGCTCGGGCTTCCTTAGAAGCGGTCTTCTTAGTAGCTAGCTTGGTTTCAAAGTCATCAACAAAAGTATTCATAAAGTCACCATTCAATTTAACTGATGGAGAGAAAGATGCAATGTCATCTGTCTGTTGTTCGATCAGCCCGCTATGCATAACTTCTCGTTCAAGAACTTTATGCTTCACGTATAATTGTTTACGTTCCTTTTGAATACGACGTAGAAAAGCAAAATAGATGATCTGAGTAAAATAGGCAAAAGGATTATCAGACTTTTCTGGATTAAAGTTATTCAAGTAGATAAGGCAGTTTTCGATACCGTCACTAATCATTTCTTCTCGATATGAGTAATTAACAAAATTACCCTTTAGAGATAAACGATTAGCAATATTATAGAGGCATTCACCGATATAGTTAGGTACTCGAGGGGGGGACAATCCCTTCTCCTCGTTTTCCTTGATCTTGGCCTTATATGCAATAAGCGCTTGAAGAAACTCTGCGTTATTAACGTAATGCCTCTTTGGCTTAGTGGACTTGACCGGTGTGGTTGTAATGCTCGTCATATGGTTCAGATTCTGCCTTTTTTACTAATTCGTAAAATAAATTTAACTCTTCAGATGGTGTATTATATGTTATAACGTTTTTCTTTTCAACTATAAAAGAGGGAGAATCAGCATACGGCATCCATCGATCAATTTGATAGATTGTTTTTTCGGTTCTTAGATCCTTGAATATCTGATAGGGATCTTTTAGTTCAAATACTGTTTGCTTTACCGTAGTTACCGCGATAAGCTCCTCACCCGTTATCAATTTGAAGACTAGGGGTGTCGTCTTTTTGAATCTCGATGTTGTGGATCTTGAAGGGGAGTCTTTCTTCATTATAATTCTTTACCCTTTCGAAAAGATGATTTAACGTATAGTTACGCTTATCGTTATAGGTAAGGTCATCTGCAATATCGTATAGGGTAGCGGTCATTTTATTTTCTGATACTCTGAGTCCACGACCAATAGACTGTAAAATTCTAATCTTAGACTTACTGGGGCTTGCAAACACAATATTGTTTAGGTTAACTATATTGATACCTGTTGAGTAAGTACCATATGAAGCCACAATAATATTATTATCACTATTATCTACTATCTGTCTTATGTCTTCGCGATCTTCACCTTCTACTCCACCATGTACGAAATAACAATTCTTACCGTTACTACTTATTTGATCGAATAATTGTTTGCCATGTTTTTCTACGTATTGATATAATACTAGAGTATTACCTTTCAAGGACAGTACTAAGTTCTTGATAAATTTATTTCTATCATCGTTCTGTACTAAGAAGTCCATCTCTGTCTGGTAATCGAAGTCTTTAGCTAGCTTTCTTATCTCTTGTTTATACTTAAGAACAAGAATCTTAATCTCAAGATCGGCTAGCTGCTGTCTATCGATTAGATCTTTAGTAGATACTACTCTTTTAACAGGGCCAGTAAGTCCCTCGATAATTAACTTATTACAATGTACGTTATCAAGGGTACCAGTAAAACCAAATCTATACTTACAATTAACTAGTTTAGTCATAATACCAGTTAATGACTTGGCTTTGGCTTGATGTGCTTCATCTACAACAACAGCTTTGAATTGATTAAACCAGGTCTTATGTAGATTAAAGATAGACTGCCAGGTACTAATAATAATAGGCTTATCTGTATCTTTTGACTCACCGGCTGTAATTTTATGAATTTTGTTTATATCGTATCCGTAACTAATAAAGTCATTAGCCATCTGATGTACTAGAGAAATAGTAGGTACTATAATAAGAAACTTACGTTGCGATTTGCTTAATGTATATAATCTAGCCAGTAAGTAAATAATAAAAGACTTGCCCGAGCCAGTTGGAGATAATATTAGTGATCTATGGTTACGTACACAATGAATAAACGCATCTAACTGATAGTCTCTTGGTATTCTTGTAGGTTGTAGCGCTGTTATAAACTTTTCAGCTTCTACTTGTGAGAAATCTATACTATTAAACTCAGACAAGTACTCTAGTTGTAAATTACGCTCTTCACAAAAAAGTTTTAGATGTTCTAGTAGTCCGTTATAGATTAGCTTAGTCTTTTTAGAATATAAAAAGATATAGCCATTCCATGCCCTTTTACGAAACTGAGGCATGAACTTAGCAGCAGGTACTTCGAATTTAAAAAAATCAGAAAGCTCCTGCTCGATATGTGGATCGGCAGTTACTTTCATATAAACTTCGTTAGTTCGTTGTACCTGTATTCTATCCATTACGCCCCAACTTGAAATTTCTCATAATCAATATAATTTTTAATAGTAAAATTACGTACTGAGATAGTCTTAAGAATAGATTCTAGTGCAGAACACTTCTCTTCTTGAATAGCGACCTTAACGTTAATAGCCTGTAAGTCTTTATCGCTACTGATGTATATATCAACATCTTGTTTGAGTATCTTCAATGAGATAGGTTCCCATCCATACTCTTTCATAGTATCGTAGTCAAGAATACCGAGATAGTATTCCCACTTAGTCTTGTATAGATTTTTATATTCTTGCTTAAGCTTCTTAAGAGTAAGGCTTTCTGTCGACAGCATCTTAAGATACTTGTGATGAATCTCCGGTACTTTAAGGCTTTCGTCACTGATATCAGTTCGATCGATCTTCGAATCTTTTTCCCAGTGAATCATTATTTCATCTAGAGTCATACATCATCCAATATATTATTAATCAAGGGCACAACCCTATTATAACGCCTTTTGCGAGAATTACAAGCGTTTTATTTCAAACTTCCTAAATTTAAAGGTTGCGGAAGATTCGGCGTACTGCGCGGTAGTATCGCGAGTGTCAAGAATAATATCAGAAAGCGAGCGAGGAAACATATCAATAAAAGTAATTTCCATATTAGGTACTCGAGCACTATTCTGAATCATGAGAGTTCCATCTGAAGTAATTCCCTCACCAGAAGTTGCACTTTTACTACTAAGTTGCTTATACTGATTAAAGCTATCAGGGAAGCCTAAACCAATAATCCAGTTATAGATTTCTTGATAGTTTTTCATATCCTCATCTACTCTAAAAGTAACCGTTAACTCTCTGTACCTAATATGATCACCCGGTAAATTATATCTGATAAAAGGATTATCTACAGTGGCAAGTCCTAACTCAACACCAGGTACGTTTACAGCTTGAACGAAATAATTCGTAGTAGGTAGTTTCTTAATACCGAACCTAAAACCTACAATGGGAAGGAAATTAGTATTATTAATTACTGATGTCATGTTAAACTCCTATACGGTATTTAGGTATAGAAAAAAAGAAAGGGGGCCGAAGCCCCCTTCCGAGTAGGTCCCGTTAACTGGGATCTTATTACATTAGGTTTGAAACTAGAACACGACGATAGAAGACGTTCGAGTTCTGCTCTAGTGTAGCATTTGCATCGGCTTCTGCAGTACCCTTCGCGAATGGATTTGGCGCCATTCCGTAACGAGTCTTGAAGCCAATACGTGGCTGGAAGTTATCCTCACCAACCGCACGTACCATCTGTAGGGGTACATATGGGCAGTAGAAGAGACCGGCGTCGAAGGCTGAACCACCCTTATAACCAACTGTCATGTAGTTGCCGGATGTGGCATATGGGTCGACATATACACGAACACGGCCATTTAGAACACCCGCGAATGTGTTGCCTGTGTCATCAACCTGTAGGTTGTTTGAGTTTAGAGCAGGGGCGTAGTCGAGAACACCGGCCATCTGAAGAGCAGAAGCTACGTCAGAAGAGCAGATTAGAAGGTTACCCTTACCGCGACGAGTATCTTTCGCGATCTGGTTAGCTTCACGCTCGATCTGGAACATTAGACCCTTGAACTTCTCAACCATCCAACGACCGTTTGAGTCGGTGTCTAGGTCGAAAGTACCAGCTGTTGTTACGCCTGAGTTAGCACCGCGAACGGCAGTTAGATTTACTGTACGAACAACTTCACGGTTGATCTCGGCCATGATCTCTGTTGAGAGAATGTTGGCGAGTTCTGTCTCAGCGTCTAGGCCATGGATTGCCTTTAGATCCTGAGCTAGCTCTAGGGTGTACTCAGCCTTTAGCGCACGTGCCTTAGCTGTTACTGTGACCTTCTCAATTGAGAAAGCCATTTCGTTGAAGGCTGTGTTACCAGAAGCACCGAGCTGTTCAGACTTAGCAGTAGTAGCACCACCACCGAAGTTGAATGTCTGAGAGTTACCTGATGGTGTACCAGCATTGCCGAGGTTACCATTGGCTTGACCGAGGTCTGTGCTGTTGACTCCCATATACGCCTGACCAGCGAAGCCTGTGTTAGCTTCTTGATAGAAAGCTTCTGCACCAGCCTGGTTAGCATAACGTGAACGCATCGCGAAGATCAAGCCTGTTGGGCCTGTCATTGGCTGAACGCCGCAGATATCATACGCGATTAGATTTGGCATTGTACGACGTACTAGTGAAATTAGTACTGGATCGTAGTTGTCGATAGCAGAGCCAGTCGCGTTGCCAGGAACACCAGCTTCTAGAAGAGAAGTTGGGGCATAACCGCGAGTCTCGGCTAGGGCCTTCTCTGTGTTCTCTAGTAGAACGGCAGTAACGGCACGGCGATGTGAGTCACCAATCTTTGGTAGAGCGTCATGCTCTAGGATTGGCTTCCACTTGCTTAGTACTTCTTCATTGAGGTATGAAGTCATTTAACGAGTCTCCTTAAGATTCTTAACTTTATTTATAAGTTATACGTTTTTGATTGATCTGGAAATAGCGTGTGCATATACAGCCATTTGCCCGGTTACAGGTGCATTATTTTTTGTTTCACTCAATTCATCAACACCAACTACTTCCTCAGAAACAACATTAGATGGCTTCTTTGTGAAGTAAGTTTCCTTAATGATAGCCAGCTTCTTGCTATACTCAGAAACACTCTCGAAAGAAATGTTTTCTGATAGGGTCTTTAGCTTTTCAACCTGACTAACAGCAAGACCTTCAGATACTGTTCTAAAAGCCTGCTCTCTTTCGAGCTCTTCATTAACCTTTGATAGGCTAATATTCTTTTCAATTTCCTCGTTTACACGAGCTTCCAACTGATCAACCTTAGACTGTAGTTCACCGACGAGTGATACTTCCTCGTTGGGAATTGAGACATTATTTTCTACAAATAGAGTCTTTAGGCCAGCGAAGAAGTTCTCAAAGATCTCTAACTTTAGACCATTCTCAAGAGCGATCTTATTCTCTGCTACCCACTGCTCAACCGCATAAGAGAGATACTCGTCAACCTTCTCGGTTAGCTCTCCCTTATACTCTTCTACGAGAGAATTAAACTTCTCTTCAAACTCTTCTTCGATGCGAGCTGTCTCAACTTCAAGACGAGCACCGACAGCAGCTTCAAATACTGTCTCTACCTTTGTCTTAAACTCTTCTGAGATCTCTTCGCCATCGAACATTTCTTCGACGTCTTCCTTTACAGAACCCTTAGCCTTAACAGAGGCCGCATTCTGAGCGGCCTTATTAGTAGCTTCTGCACCAGGAAACTTATTAGGTCCAAACTGAGCCATGGCTGTATTGAAAAAGTCAACTAGATCTGACTTCTTCATACCATTCATCGCGCCCATTACGTCGGCCATCATTCCAGCCTTCGACTTGCCTTCTGCAGGCATTGATTCAGGAGCAAGTGTCTCGGCAGCTGCTGTGGCTTCTTCAAGCTGAGCTGTCTCAACAACTTCTTCTACGGTTTTAGACTTAGGCATTAATTATTCCTCCAAATTCTTACGTCTATTTATTTGTTTACTAAATTGGAAAGTACTTTATTGAATAGCTTTAGCTTTTGTTCTTCAGACAAAATCTTACCTGCTTTTCTTGTCTCATGAACTACCTCTTGAGCTCTCCAACTACCAGAGACTGAGTCAAATACCCACTCAGCGCCCTCCATAATACCACGAACATAAGCATTAGGAGCGGAAGGATCAGCTACAATATCGGCTGCTGTAGCTAGACGGAAGTCATCCTGTACTTCCATAATACCTTCTATATTTGGCTTTAGTGTACCCATACCACGAGAAGAGACGCCGATTCCAGCACCTTCGGCTAAAAGATTACGAACGATCATACCATATGGTGTTTCAAGAATCTTGGCCTTACCAACAAAGTTATTACCCTCTTTACGAAGGCTCTTGATCATATGCGATACACGCTCAAGATTAATGTTTGGCCCATCTGGATGTCCAAGCTCGCCATAAGCGCGATTACTCTCTATATTTTCTTTCATGTAGCGATATACTTCTTTCTCTAGAACCGGCACTGGGTAAATTCGACGGTTACGATTCTCGATATTGCCTTCTAAAAAGATACCTTCGATATAAAAAGCCTTCTTACCAGACTCTTCCATTTCAGTAATAAAACTAACCTGTTCGTTTAATTCGGTAAATAACTTCATTTTAGCCTCTAAATGCTGCAGGAGTAGCAGATACAGCTACGTTGGCTGCAATAGTATCTGTAGGATTCTTCTGAACAAAAATGTACTGATTAGCAGGAATAGTAAATGAGCTAATAGTACCACCGGTGTTGGCTACTGTAATTACAGCTGCACTAGTAGCACCAATATAAACACAAGCAGCGTTTGCTACTGTATTAGCTGTTGTTAACGATATGAGCTGACCTAGACCCTTAATTACGTTCATCGTCGCTCTCCTTAATAGCTTCTAAGCATAGATCAACTACACGGTCAAAACTTTCGTTAGATTCAGTAAGGGCAGCCTCAAATACTGCTTGATCTTCTTCATCGAGTACATTATAAACAGATAGTATCATGTCTGCTATTTCTTTATCAATTACTAAACCATCTGTACTCTCTTCAAAAAAGATTTCTGATGTTGTATTTGTATCTGCGACTACTGCTAGTAATGAAAGGATATCGTTTGATTCAAAAAGACCATCTTCGCTAATCTGAGCTGCATCAATACCGAGAAGTTCAGTTAAATTTACTTCTTCTTCCATTTCTGATTCCTGAGCAACTGTATGACCGCTATCTTCTAGCTTCTTAACATCTTTATCTGATAAAACATGGCCAGGCTCTAGAGATACACCTGGCTTTGAAGGGTGATCAGCATCTACATCGTGACTCAAAGTCAATACTTCATGTCTCCCACCACCGATTGGGTTTATGTAGATATGCTTAGGGGGCAGCTTCTTTTCTGTAAGATTTAACTCTTCGTTGGCTTTGGAATATACTGCTATAGGTTCTTTTGGGGGATCATAGGAGGCTGGTTTTCTTTGTTGTGGGCCCGGACCCTTGATCCTATCATCACGGAATGGAAGACCATGATCATTCTTTACCGGGTAATCAACAACACTTGTCTTATGAATGTCAATAAACTTCTTCTCATCCGCTGTGGTGGGAGGATAATCATAAATTTCTGATACTAGTTTCTTAAACGTCTTCATTAGATTCTTCCTTGGGTGTAATAATTTTACTAGCTACCTCATTGCGAAGATTTCCAATAGCTTCAGATGCCTTGCGATTTAAAATACTGTTAACCGCATCTACAAACTTAGCTGCGTCCTGTGTCGTAGCAAAATTAACTACATCAGCTGGTGTCTGTTCCATGATATCTACTCCTTATTTCATATATTTAGCGGCTCTTGAGAAACTCAGGTAGCTCATCGCCTTGTGGGCTGGATGCTTGAGGACTCTCCGCACCAGGTTCGGTACCTTGATCTTGACCTTGATCAGGCTGAGGAGGTTCTTGCGGAGTCGCTGCTTCTTGTTGAGCTAACTGCACCTCTCCATCAACCTGAGCCTGCTTCATTCTTCTCTCTGCGATCTTATCAAACTCTTCCGCGTTTTGATTATCGATCTGCTCGATATCTTCATCATGCTGCTTGAGAATAAATCTACGAACATACTCTTCAGAATAGTAACGACCAATCATAGGATCAATTAGATTAGCCATATTGATACGCTGCTTTAATATATCGTTTTCTCTAATCTCAGCAAAGTCATTATCAACAACAAAATCGTATCTAATATTTTCCTTGATATCTGCCCATTCTTCGTATGTCATAATATTCTTGAGCATTAGATTCTTCTCAAGAACACTAGTAAATAGAGCGGAGAATCTTAGGCGTAATCTCTGAACAAATTTAAAGAACTTTACTTCTTCTCTGGATACTTCGTTAATATTACCCGAAGAGAAAGGCGTTTCAGGGTAGAGTCTTGAAACAGGAATGTTTAGTGATTGATAAAGTTTCTTCTGAAAGTATAATACATCTTCCATTACGCCGAGATTTTCACCACCCTTAAGAGTCGTGATTTCAGTACCTCTACCGCCTTCACGGCGAGGCATCCAGTAATCCTCAATCATAGTCATGAACTTACGATCGTCTCTAATATCACCAGTTTCGGCATTATAAACTAGACGATTCTTATGCTTGACCATCATATCACGTAGATACTGTTCTGCTTTCATCTTAGGTAGATTACCAACATCGACGTAGAATACACGACGCTCAGGTGCACGTGAAATGCGGTAAATAACAGTAGCATCTTCCATAATACGAAGCTGATTCATCGGCTTGACAGCTTTATGGAGATGTGATAGTACCATCTGTCCAGTTTTATCAACTAGACCTGATGTTACGTAGACTATTGAATCCTTTGCTATTCTAATCATCTGCCGAGGATTATAATCCTTAGTATCAAACCCTCGAGTGGTATAAACGAAATACTCTTTTACTGTAGCAGCTCGAACTGTCTCATTATCAAGCTTAGCCATTACCTTAGGTGTGCGGACTTCTTTGACCTTCTTAATATTACGAGGGTCAATAAAACGAAGTTCTTTAATACCCTCTTGTGGAGCTCTTTCGTCTACAATGGCATGATAGAAAAGACGTCCATCAATATACCAATTTCTAAAGATTTCATAAGCTCTACTATTGAAGCTGAGAAGCTTCATAACATTCTCAAATTCGTCTTCAATAATACCTTTGACTCTATCTGATGCTTCAACATCAGCAAGTACAATACCTACTATATGGTTCTCAGGTGTTGCACAAATAGCTTCGTTGGTGATCTCGTCAATAGCCATTTCAATTTCTGACTGCTGAGCAAGATCACGATAACGAGTTACTAAATCTGTTTCTGTCTTGGCTGAATTATCTAGATCGACATACGAGCCGTAAAATCCTCCCGGCGTAAGTACTACACCACCATCTTCATCGACGGGAGGTACGAATGAACGTACTTCCTCATCAGCTGTCTGTCTTTTAATTTCAAATCCAAATAAACGAGCCAAATTATATCACTCCAAATAATCTAGTATTAATTAGGCTTATTAAATGCCACCAGCGTTGCCAGTGACTCCTCCTGATACTTCCCAGTAGTCATATTCAAAAGTCACACTAAACTCTTGAATCTGATCACCTTGGGCCCAATCTAAGCCCATAGCTTCTACAGTGGTGGGGAAGATACCATTAAGTCTATATGTTCTAACAGGAATACCAGTTTTTGAGAACTGAGTTACTTCTGCAGTCGCTTTATATAGTAGTGGGCTTGCTGAGCCTAGAGCACGCAAGTTACCTCTAGCAGAGTTAATTGCATGTGACCATTGTTCCAATGCGTTACGAACCAAGAAATCTTCATCATTAATAACCGTAACACCCCAGGCTGAATAAGTGCGAGTGCCTGCTAGTTTAATCGTGCGCCCAAAATAAGGAACCTGTACAGTACCTAGGCTTGAAGCAGGAACAGATGATGCACGGACCAAGAATGGTACCTTGATATCAGCAACACTGTTTACTGGATTTGTGATTGTGACTTGGAAGAGCGATGGTCTCGCTCCCCCTAGTGTTAGCTGCGATCTAATTTCTTCGATATTAAAAGCCATTGCTTATCTCCTACCCTCTTCTATTTATTAACCGAATTGGCCAACGATTTCGGAGAACTCTACACCAGTTCTTACAGCTACAAAGTTAAGCTGAATGAAGTTGATGCTCTTAGCTGGCTTAATGTAAATATCGCCGATAAACTCATTACGGTCGATTACTTCCGCTGTATTATTGGTCTCGTCGCATACTACGCGATAATCGTAAATACCTCTACGTCCTTGCACATCACGTAGGAAAGGCTCAACTAGATTGCGGAACTGTGCGCGAGTAAACTCATCATTGAACTCGAAGAGTGTAAATTTAGCAGCTGTTGCAATGGCCTTTTCTAGAACAATGAAAAGACGTCTTACATTGATACGATCAAACGCTGATGGCTTAGCAAGAGCTGTCTTATCACCAAATAGTAGAGTACCCTGGCCAGGGAATGTAACTACTGGGTTGATACCATTCTTATATAGAATATCACGATCAGCCTTACTTGGGTTATAAGCAATCTTTACAACATTCTTAATAATACCACGATTAAATCCCGCCGGTGAGTACCAAGGATCACGAGTTGTATCTGTACGAACTACTAGACCAGCAATATCACCATTTAGAGGTACATAACGGTAAGTATCATTATACTTGTCGTACATATACTTATAGCCAGAGTCGATTACAGCATAAGAAGTAGAAGTAATACTATTTCTAAAGTTTACAAGATCTGTAGTAATTTCACCTAGGTTATTAACAACAGCACCTTTGTGTGGTGAAATAAACGCAATGCAATCTTTTCTTACTTCGCAGACGTTGTCGATAATCCAGTCAGCTTTGATAGAATCGCTTGTATTTCGACCTGTTAATATTAAAGATACATCTAGATCTTCAGCAGAAGTAAACTTTGCATAACCTGATAGTTCTACTGTAATAGCTACGTTTGATTCTGATTCAGCACTTGCGCCATTACGGAAAGACTGACTAAATGGTACTGTTGTTGTAGCTGCAGTAATGTTAGCAGCTGTATTTGAAGTTCTATCAAAATCATTTGCAAACCAAACATAATTTGACTGCTCATTTAAAACTGTAGCATAGTAAAGACTTGAGCCATCACCTGTTTGCGCATCAGTAGCAATGGATAGATTTGGAAATACCTCCAGAATTGTATTAGGAGCACCTGTTATTGTACCGTCCTCATCAACTACAACTACATGTACTTCATCACCAACACCACCGCGCGCAGCTGCGTATGTAGAAGTACCTGGAGCAGTATCTACGTTTTTATAAAACTCCCAAAAACGAGTTACTGCAACACCGCTAGTAGCAAGAGAATTAGCTACTGTTGTAGAATTTGCTACAGCGTTAATAGACAATCTATAGTTAGTTGAGAAGTTAACAGTTACGTTTGAACCATTTACTGCAGTAGTTGTAATCTTAAGCTCTTGAAATCCTAACGCGCTATTACCTACTCTAACGATAGAGTTGTCAGGGAGGGCATTTCGGTAAGTATTTGCGTCAGCAGTATTACCGGTTTGTACTGTGATAGTATTAGAACCTACTACGAATGTTGTAGTAAGCGCAGCGGTGTTAACAGCTGCCATAGTATTTGAAAAAGCGTTTACTGAGAAAGCCGCGGCGGTATCACATAGTGAGATGCGAAGAGAGTTTCCAGTAACACCTGGACATTTTGCAATAAATGTGCAGTTAGCATCGAAGCTATTACGTGACTGATAGTCGTCGAGATTTTTAACCGAGTTTGTACCAACGTTTGCAACATTAGCTGTAGAGTTAATTCCAGCGTAAGCACTTGCTGTAAGCTGTGTGTTAGCAACACGAACAACGTATAACTTATTGCCGTAAGCTAGGAAGTTAGCTGCTGTAAAAAATGTTTCGAAATTTGTGTCGTCGGGCTTACCATAGCGTGATACCAACTCATTTTCTGATTCAATTAGAATACGTTGCTCTACCGGACCCCACTTGAATACACCAGCGAATGCACCTTCTGTGGTGGATACGGCTGGTACTACTGTAGTGAGATCAATCTCTGATACATTAACGCCTGGACTAACTTGAAACGGCATTTTAAAGCTCCTTATTAGATACAATTACAGTTATTTATAAACTAGTCGTTTTCCGAAAGGAGCCAACGATCGAACGAGCGACCAGATAGTTCTCGAACACCTTCAAAACTATAGATATCGTCCCCAGAGTTAATCTCAAAGGGAAGAAACTCTTCATCTAAAAGTTTTAGATTATCTTGTTGAATCTTTTCTCGTACGTTAGTGTCGGTCCATTCTTTGAAGTAAGGCTGCATAGTCATCCAGGCAAAGATAAC
>Ga0194115_10003520_pt1 | contig 17546 bp, 25 predicted proteins | sample TA2MahsurfametaG_3_FD_148656 | JGI IMG/M metagenome (GOLD analysis project Ga0194115, IMG submission 148656) | Freshwater microbial communities from Lake Tanganyika, Tanzania - TA2015002 Mahale S4 surface | ecosystem: Environmental > Aquatic > Freshwater > Lake | place: Tanzania: Lake... | reverse complement strand
CCAGCTACGGTGATATTGAATAATGGATTAATTGCCTGAGCCATCTTGTTTTAAAATAAATATCTTACTCTATAGTTAATAATGACATATCAAAAGGTGGGTTTGTTATCACCGCTCTACCAGGAGCCAAATTAACCACGTTTCTGACCTCTATTTTGGCAGATCCTAGTTCATATACTCCTGGCTCATAAGGTTCTATAACCGAGCTTATGCGCCCCAGGTTTTGTAGGAATATGTCTTGTTGAGGATTAACTCCATTAAAATTGGCTTCTATCTTGATATTATAGTCTTGAGGCTTTCCTACTTTATAGATCGAATCAAAGTCTACTTGGTTATAGAATTGTTTAGAGTACTCCCAGTCTTCTTTGGAGAACCCAATAAGTTCATTTGCTGGGTCATGTTCATTATTGAATATGGACATGATGCCTCTTTTCTGTTCTTCTGTTTCTAACCACACTCTTGAGAATATGGGTTCTATTTGGACTATAAACATAGGGTTAAGTCTATTCGGTTCTTCTATAACCAAATCCATGTCTAGCTTTACCATCTTAGTTTCTCCGTGATTAAAGTTGCCCCACTTTTGAATGAACTTTCTTATCTCTATTCCGTCAGCAACCTTTTGAAGTTCTACCTTTCTTTGGGCAGCTTCATTAGACTTGTCAAACCAATTTTTACCTCTAGAAGTAACGCAAGTAAAGTGATATACATTCGCTTTAAATGTCTGTTTGATCTTTACACCTTTTTGTAGAAACCTTTGAACCAAATCAGAGTCCTCTCTAGATCTTCTAAATAGAGTATCGCATCCTCCTATTCCTAACCATACATTCTTATATAAAGTAAACGGGGCAAAGAAGTAGCTTATTGTTTTATCTTGTTTAGACAACTCAGCAAAAGGTATAAACTCATCCCATTTAAATTCATTAGGATCTATTCCAAAGTCCTTTGTAATTGTTATATCAGTTTCCACATGTAACGGTGGTTCTATTCTAGTAGCACACAACACACAATTTTCTTCAAGCTCATCTAATACATTCTTGTCATAGTTTTTACTTATGACCATATCCGCTTGTAAATAAGAACATATATCGTGTTTAGCAAGCTCAACTAAAAGGTTGATATTTCTAGAATATCCAACACATGGTTTTAATTTATGCGTTATTATTTTTAAGTCATTAAAGTATTTTTTCTGATCTCTTAAAAATTCTGTAGTACCTTCATTGTCTGAATCTACAAATACTAAGATTTCATGATCTTTTGATGACAGATTCTCTCTCAAAGATCTGAAAAGTACTTTGACGTGGTCTAAGGTGTTTACTGTTACGTTAATTATAAAACTTATTGGTTGCATGATTCTTTTTTATAATACTTATTTATGGTTTTAAAAATATAATTATCCTCTGTTTTATATCCTATTTGATCAAGAAAGCCTTTCAATTTACTGTCGTCTATTTCGTAACAACTTCCTTCGTCTAACAATATCTTGTTAGATTTTATATCAAGACAATTTTCCAATGTAGATATAATATCTGTTACTTGTACATTAGGAGATAAATATATGTCTAGTATGTCATTCTTAAACATATTATGATCAAGTACTTTACCTACTATGAATACAAGATCTTCTACATCTAGTATAGATCTACAGGCTTTCATATAAACATTTACAGTCTCTCCTTGAACCATTTTAGTATATAAGAACTTAATTAGTGTAGACCCATTGTTTGTATTACCTACAACTATTGGAAGCCTAAATATATTATAAGATCCAAAGTTTGATTTTATATAGTCCTCTACTAATTTCTTATGCTTTACATAAGGAGTGCTACTTAATGTTTTATCATATACACTAGTAGTCCCAAAATATACTAAATGATTATCTAACCCAACAAATTGTTTTAACAAGTCAAATTCTCTATTAAACTCCGATGGATCTGTTTCTTGTGAATTAGATACGCCAGAAGCAAATATAACAGTATTATCTACTGGATATTTTAGAAAGGCGTTGGCTATCATTCCACTTCCAATTACCATTTTTATTAATCTTTTTGTAAGATGAAACATCCAACTCCATAAGCCTTGTCTGTATATAGTATATCTTCCATAGTATTAGGATCTGATATAGTCCACACGTTATCGATTAGTCTATATGTAAAGCTTTCTATTATAGTACTTCCTTTAGTCAAATCAAGTATACCTGTCCAGTTGTAATTTTGATGATATGGCTGCCAAACATGTTTACCAAAAGGCACTGTTAAAAATATGTACCCTTTGTTGTTTAAAATAGATAGTGCTTTCTCATATCCTTTTCTATCATAATTGTCTCTAAATGTAAGATCTGATTCTGTACATTGAGGAAAATGCTCTAAAGAAGACAAAAACATACATGTGTCAAATGTAGTTTGTTGAAAATCTATTTGAACAAAGTCTCCTTGATATTTACAATGTCTAAAATCACTAACATCATACTTTAAAGAAAGAGAGTTGATACAGTTATAAATACCTATCATTTGTTCTGTAGTTGTTGGCACTCCTCCAATATCCAACAAAGAACTTCCTGGTTGGCAGTATTTTCTTATTGCCTCTTCTATAAAGATAATCTCTACTGTTCTTTCACTACCTAGCGTATTTTGATATGACTGGTTCATTTACTTATTTTTTGGTAATATAGTTATAAAGCCTGAGTAGAAATAATGCTTCTCTATAGTGTGAGTTTTATCGAATGCTTCTGTTATGAAGTCAGTTCCTGTATGAACGGCACCATTCTCTTTAGGCCAGTTTCCCATTTCATAATTTGCTTCTTCGTATATTCTAAGATCGTCGATTAAAAACACGTCATTAGATATGTCTCTTGAATTACAGATTAATTCTATCTCTTTTTGTAGAGGTAGTTTCAAATCATGATCTATATTGTCAGAGTATTTTGTATACCCAAAGTCAGCTCCTGGGAAATGTGCATCCAAAAAGAACATGCTGTTTCCTTCTAATGTAGGAAGCAACTCCTTAAGTCCTTCATATGAATCTTTTCCAATAATATTACAATATGGATAGCCTATGAAACGGTCTATTGCTTTCTTTGCTATGTCTTCATATATTTCAAACGAATATATATTTTTAACGCTGAATCCATTTCTTAAAGCATAAGATACCGTATCTCCAAGTCCAGTTCCTGTTTCAATAAAATTGTCTAAGGAATACTTTTCAATATCAGATTCTAATGATCTACTTACTCTTCCATAATAATCTTGAAGGGTTGCCATTATTTTTTTAGTTTATTTCTCCAGTAATTTAATAGGTCTTCCATAGTTTGTTCTATACTAATTGTAGGCTCCCATCCTGTTAATTCAACAAGTTCTTTAGAATCTCCTATTTGAACTTGAATATCAATAGGCCTATAGTATGGTGCATAGATCTCTTGCTTAACTTGATCATAGTCAAACTTAGATGCTTTAATAAGTAGATCTGTATAGTGTTGCATTTTGTTTACTTCTGAACCACATACATTGAATACTTTACCTTTGCTTTGTGGGTTCTGCATTAATAGATAGTATGCGTTGACACAATCTCTTACGTCAATAACAACTCTTTCAGTTTGTAAGTTTCCTACTTTTAATACTGGTTCTTGTAAACCTAATTCCATTGCAGCGATCTGGTATGCATCTGAACTGATACTAAAGATCTTGCCTCTCCTAGGTCCTGTATGACTGAATGCTCTTGTAACAAACCCATCTAAGAATCCGTTAGCAGATCTTTCTTGTACATACAAGTCCATAGCGGCTTTAGAAGCGCCATAAGGATTAGATGGTTTTAGTGGTGTATCTACAGATAATAGTCCAACATCTTTACAAGTGTCTCCATAAACCTCACTAGTTGAACAGAACATGAATCTGGTTTTAGATCCTTGAATAGCTGTTATAAGATTCATTGTAGCAGATACGTTCTCTTCATAAGTTAATATAGGATCTACAAAACTAGTAGGCGGATGTGATTGAGCAGCTAAATGAAATATACCATCGAACTCTGTAGATCTAAATAGCTTATCTACACTAAAATAATGTTTAAGATCCAAATAATGAAACTTAATTTTAGATAATTCATCTGGTGTCAATATATCCAATAGATCTTGTTCTCTACCGTTTGCAGTTCTAACAATGCCATGAACTTCATGACCATCTCGTAAAAGAATCTTTGCTAAATTAGGTCCTGCAAAACCCGTAATACCTGTAATAAGATACTTCATTTGTTTCTAACTTTTAAGTTTTTATAATAAAAAATCGTTTAACCAATAAGGGGAATAAGTATATCGTTTTAAATTACCTAAAGTAGATCTTGACAAAAGATACTTAGGCTTTTCTGCTATGTCTAAAATAATGCCATCCATAAACTGGTGAACAGCACTTTCAACACAGTATATCTCTTTAGCATTTACAATAACTTTATACCAATCGAATATGTCAAAACCTTGTATTTCTTTAACTTCCACAACAGGATATTTTATAGTGTTAGGAAGTTCTGCTCTATCTCCTCTTGATGAATTTAAATGCGCAAGTACGTACTCACTGTCTTTTACAATCATATTGAACAACTGATCTTCTTTGTCTTCTTTTCTTGTCCACTTAAGGAAGTGTTTGTATTCAATCGGTATCTGGGACAGTCTGTACTTACATTGTTCAAAATTCTCTCCTGGCTGTTCTGCTGTTGGATGAGGACCTCGATCTGCTAAATTAAGAACTATATCAAACTTTTGAGAGTCTAAATATCTAAGACACTTAATAACATCAGATCTTAACCAATCTCCATCTAGAACCTCATCATCTAATAGTACAGGTACAATATAATCAAATCTTTCTAATAAAGAAAAAAATTTTTTTGTACTAGGCCAATGAACTTCATAACCATTTTCATGGTATATTCTTGCAATAGGTGCACAAGCAAATATGTCACCAAAGGCACCAGGTTGTATCAAAAGACACTTCTTCATTATCCGTTGTATCTAGTAGAGTTGATTATTTGGTTGTAACCGTCTGAAGGTTTTCTGTGTTCATTTCCCCATTGGCTAGGATCTGTATATGATTCTATTCCGTATTTTTTAGTTAATAAACTAAAAACAGACTGATCGTGTCTATGATCAATAAACCTAGGATCTTCAGGAACTCCACACTGATTAGGTAGGTCTGTTACTATCCTCTCATCTTGTACGTACGTGAGCCATGCGTTAACAACCTCTAAACTAAAGCTATTCTTTTCCCAAACAGAGAACGCACCTAATCTTGCCCATGTTTCTGTATATTCAGGACCATCACATTCCATTAAAACAAATGTGTCTTTTTTAGTTTGAAGAACCTCTTTGTTAGTTGATACAGGCTCCATGTGAAAAGGCAAAACTCCTTTAGTTCTAGTTTTACAAAGATCTATCAGTGGTTTAGCTGATAAAATAAACTCAGCTCCAGAATCACAATAGAAGACTATATCTCCATCTTCAAGAGATTCTAAAGTCTTTTTTATAAAATAAGGTTTCCATATCCAATAACCTGCACCTCTTCTTTGAGACAGTATATGCTGGTTCTTAGTTTTGAATTCTTCATCTATATCTTCATACTTATAGCTTATCACCTGATCAAACCCACCTATTCTTAATCCAGTCTCTGAATTTATCCTTTGTGCATGAAAGTGGGTATTATGTGCGTAGTTAATTAAAACTGTTTTCATATTAACATTCTTTATTTGATCTTACTAAATAATGATAAATAGGTTTCCCTATATAGACTTCTGTTTTTAGATACTGTTTAATTTTGTAAGAATAATCTTTATCCTCTCCAAAGTTTATCTCAGGAAATCCTACATGCAAAGCAATCTCTCGTTTAATAGGATTCAAATGATTAGGGTTCCTATAATAGTTTTTTAAGTTACTATCATCTTTATTAGATTCATCCCACCAATGAGTGTACTTCAAAGAGTGATAAGTTAATCCTCTCAAGACTCCGTCTTCTACATGTAATAAATGCATACCAACTACATCTGGATTCTGATCTATTGCTTTTAAGATCTCTTCTACATAGTACTGTTCTACAATATCATCATCGTCTACAAATGCAATATAATCACCTGTTGCATTTTTAAGCAACTCGTTCCTCTTAGTGCCAATAGATTTTTTGCCGTCATCTGTATTAACTATAATTTCTACATCGTCTGTTAATTGAGGCTTCAATATAGAAATTAATCTGTCTAAATAATGTTTTCTCCTATCTAAACTAGGAATCAATATAGAGAGCTTCTTTGTTTTTCCTACTACCAATGTATCCCAGTTTATATATTTAGGATTTTTAAAACCTTCATACTCTGAATATAACAGAGACTTTTCAACCTTTTCTCTACTCTCTGCCATACGATTACTTACACTTGAAGGATTCTCATAGAAGATACATAATACTTCTGGCACTAGTTTAAACTTCGATCCTCTACTTGCCATTCTTATCCACATCTCCCAATCGGCTATTGCAGGATAACGAAGATCAAACATTCCTATCTCACTATGAAGACTCTTTCTCCATACAGGATCAGGTCCACACATGCAGGCTTGATACACATATTCATGTGCATTGTCTGGATACGCCTGAACGTATCTTACCTCAGACATATTAAAGTTGTTATATGTTTCGTTTATGTCTTTACTAACCACATACCAATTATACACTAGATCAATTGTAGAATCCTCTTCTAGTAACTTTATCTTAACTTCCATATTAGTAGGAAATCTAAGATCATCTATATTCCAATTAGTAACATAATCTGTTGTTGCGGCCTCTATCCCCAAATTCCAGGCATTGTACATTCCTTTTCCTTGATCGTCTAAAATAAATTTGATATTAGAATGCTCTTTCATTTTATCAAATACTTCATGCCATTCCATATAGACCATGATAACTTCTAAGTCATCAAAGATGGTTTGCTCTTTAAGATTTTTAAAGTATCTTTCCACAAAGTCTACATAGTGGACCATCTTACCTACTGCTGTTATAATAGATCCTTTATATTGTTTCATATAGCAGTTATGTTTCTGTATGTTAGTAAATTCTTCATAGGCTCTCCATAGCTTTCTAATGGGTCTATTTTATTTAGATAACTATTAAGTCTTTACGTCTCTTAAAAAACTATTCTGTTCTCCATTGATAACGGTCTCTATTTTTTCATTTAAAAAACGAATCACTGTTCCTCTATTTTCATTAATGATATTCATTTTATTTTCATTGGCAACAAAGTCTTCATCGTTTATAGGGTTGTTATGAAGAGTCTCTCTAAGCCTGAATACCTTTATGTTCTCGAGCACTAATTTATCAATTAGTTCTCCTATGCTATACATGTTAGCCATTGTTCACTTGTTTGTTAATCCATTCAAATGTGTTAGTCATACCTTTAATCAAAGGATAATTAGGAGCCCATCCAAGCTTTTTTTGAATTAATTTGTTGTCAGAGTTTCTTCCTCTAACACCGGTAGGTCCTTCTATATTTTTGATTATAATATTCTTACCACTTATATCAATAGCCATTTTAGCTAGATCATTAATTGTTATCATTTCTTCAGAACCAATATTAACTGGTCCTTCAAAGTCTGATCTCATTAGTCTTAAGACTCCTTCAATACATTCATCAATGTATAAGAATGATCTTGTTTGTTGACCATCTCCCCATACTTCAATTGTACGACCGTCTTTTGCTTCAGCAACTTTACGACACATAGCAGCAGGAGCTTTTTCCTTTCCACCTTTGTATGTACCATAAGGTCCAAAGATATTATGGAATCTTGCAATACGTACAGTAAGACCATGATTACGAGCAAATGCTAAATAAAGTCTTTCACTAAATAACTTTTCCCATCCATATTCTGAATCTGGGTTTGCAGGGTACGCTGAAGACTCTTCACAATTAGGATTGTTTGGATCTAATTGATTGTGTTCAGGGTACATACAAGCAGACGAACTATAGAATACACGCTTAACCTTTTGTTCTACAGCTTCTTTAGCTACATTTAAATTAATAGTTGCTGAGTTATGCATCACATCTGCATCATTTTCACCAGTAAAAATATAACCAGCGCCTCCCATATCTGCAGCTAATTGATATACTTCATCAAATGCTAACCTATCTGAGAACGGATGCTTATGATATGCTACAGGAAGCGGATATCCGTTATACCCTTCTAAACGCATCACAGCTTCTACATTTCTAGAATCGCGTAAATCATAGGTTTGAAAGTCATCTGCAAAAGTATCCCAATGTTCAGGCTTTTTAAGATCTACTCCACGGACCCAGAACCCTTCTTCTTTTAACTTCTTAACTAAATGTGAGCCAATAAAACCACCAGCTCCAAGTACTAATGCTGTTTTCATATTTATATTTATTTTAATATATCTACCATTCTATTTTTCCAATCGTTAATACCGTAGAACATATCATAGTTCTTTTTAGCTTGATAAGAACAGTCGTCATAGAAGTCCTTGTCGTCTCTAAGTTTCTTAGCTAGTTCAACAGCGTACTGAACATCGTGTACGTCAACTGATAGGTTAGAATGACACAACTTTTGTGTATCTACTTCACGGTTACCTATACAAGGTATTCCAAAATAAGCGCAATTAAGTGCGAATGTTCCTGCTGCAATAGTAGGCATTAAGTGTACTGCATACTTAAATGTAGATAGGTTTCTAATCCAATCTATCCATATCATTCTAGGTAGGTGGTTGATACCTCCTATTAGATTCTCATTGTCTCTTTTAGCATGGCTATCTTGAGCAAAAACTTGATTCTTGAATTCTGAGGCTACTATATAACTTTCAAATCCACCATACCATCTTGCCATGTTTCCTCCAATAATAGTCTTATCTTGTTTGTTTGGAGTAATGTCTTCTATCAAGTCGTGAATCATTAGAGTGTGTATTGCATTCACAGGTTTGTTTTGAAACATTCCTTTGTAATATACAGTATCATGCTCATTGTGACAGAAGATAGAATCACACGCGGATATCATGTTGTAATAGTAAACCTGATCATATATTTCATAATCATTCCATAACCAATGCGGACCTTCTTGAACAAAGTGAATTTTTTTATTATTCTTCTTTAAAGTGTCTATAAAGTTACTACGAAGAAGATTTGTAATAGGATTATCACCTTTAGAAAGCTTTATTCCAATAGCATTTAAAAATACGTTTCCTTTAGGGAATATTATAAACACATGATCATAACCACTCACGTCTTGTGGTTTGTATATTAATTTGTGATCAGCATTAAGAGCGTGCATCCAAGCAAACTCTGTTCTCATATTAGGATGATTAGAAGGAATTTTACCTTCAAAACCCATCTCTGTTAAAAATACTATTTTCATAACACTGAATATAACGTATTTTGCTTCTCTTGTCTGTCGATTGTTTTAGGATGTATTAGGCAATAGAATTCCTCAGCCGGCAATAGAGCATACGTATTATGCCCTGTCAAAACCTCATGGACCTTGTTTGCCCAATTGATCTTGGGTGAGTTCTGTAAGATCCTTGTCTGATAGTCTGGGAAGTTTACCCAGCCTTTCTCATCAACACGCCATCTCCAGTTTTGGATATGGGCTTCTGTAAGACCTTCTACTGTGTTAATCCTAGGTAGTAAAAATACATCAATTGTTGGATTGTCTTGTAGAATTTCTGGCAAGTACTGTATAAATTCTTCTTTAAAGTATTCGTCTGCGTCTATTTGAAAGACCCACTCTCCAGAACAATTAGCTTTAAGATTATTCTTAAATTGGCCAAAGTTACCTTTTAATGCAAATTCAACTAATCTAATTTTATCCTTATAGTTATCAATAACTTGATAAACTTCTCTAGTAGTATTACCAAGATCTGCTTGAACCACGATTTCATCTTGTTCTCTTTTATTATTCGTCAGTAAGTTTAAAAGTCTATCTAACTCTTCATGTTCATTACAAACAGGTATGGCATAACTGATTCTCATTTTAATATATCTTTAATGTATTGTTTCAATCTGTCTTTAGGACTCCAATTAAGTCTTTCAACAGCATCATTGTTTATTCTTAGTGTTTCACGGTAGTTGCCTTTCTGATCAGTCATATATACCTTTACACATTTAAATTTATCAATAAACATACCAGCCAGTTCGTTTATAGAATAGTTACAACCTGTACCAAGCTCCCAAGCATCTTCGTGCTTCTCATTTGATTCAGCTATTTTGATCAGTCCATCTACTATATCATCAATGTATGTAAAGTCACGACGCTGTTCACCATCACCAATAATGGTAATAGGATAGTTCTTTTTAACCTGCGACCTCCATAAACCAATCACTGCTGCCATGTGTGAATCTACTAACTCACCTGGTCCATATACATTGTAGAACCTAACTATCTCTGCATCTAAAGCATATATTCTTTTGTAGAGTTTAATCCACTCTTCTCCCATATGTTTAGACATTGCATAAGGAGATAGTTCTGGATTATGGTGTCTAGATGATGATCCTGAGTAGATTAACTTACAGTTGTTTCTTAGAGCATACTCTATAACCTGCTTTGTGCCTTCTACATTTACTTCGAAAGTAAGTCCTGGGTTTACAAATGATGGTTGTATTCTACTAAGCGCTGCTAAATGAAAAATGTACTTATAGTTCTTGTTAGGCATATTATCCACAGCTCTAACATCACCATATAAGAAGTTTGCGCCTAGATGTTTTACATCCTTGGCTTCTTGGCCTATATATAGGTTGTCTATTACATCTACATCATACCCTAATTGTATAAGTGTTTCAACTAGTTTGTATCCTATGAAGCCACACCCTCCGGTAACTAACACCAGTTTGTTTTCCATCTTTATTGAATATCAAATAAACCAATATAATCACAAGCTTCAAAGTAACCATTAGAACCAAAGTTCTCAAGTGTCTTTGGATCCGATTTGTGCGTTTTACCTTTAAATCTATTGCTTTTTTTCTCTTCTTCTGTTAAAGCAACTGACTTAATTGCACTCCATTGCCAATCTTCTTTTGAAGTACCGTTAGCAAATACTGTACCTACACCTTCAATATTTACTACATTTGGATACCAAACTCTACCTTCTTCATCTGTATATTTAATGTCTTTGAAAAGTTCAGGCATCTCAGCTTCATATGATTCAACGTCATACTCACCTTCTCTGATTAAGTCAGATGAGTTATATCCGCAACTCAAACAAGAATATGCACTATGAAACTCATTAATAGGAGTTTTGTAACAAGCTAGTGATTCTTTACACTTAGGGCAAGTAATTAAATTATCAGTCATTTAATTGTTGTTTTTTATTGCTATTAGTATAGTTGATTGTAGTTCCTTTAGGAAACTGTAGAGATGTAGCAGTATTACTAGAAGTGTTTTGAAATTCTGTTCTATAATCAGGTTGATATGGATTATACCAAGGTACATAGTTTGTTTCTGTGCAATCTTTATCAATTTCATTTTTCACTTGATATAACTCTTCCACAATCGCATCCCACTGTTTTGGAGTAATGTTATATTCGTTAGCAGCTTTAGAGAAGCCTTTTAACCAGATTATAAACTCTTTTGGTGTCATACTTTATTTAATTTAGGTAGTTCTATCTTCTTTAATTTAGGTAGTTGTATTTCAGGAACAACAGACTTAGGTATCTTATCAAAATGTTTTTTAATCAGGTCTTTCATCTCGTAGTAATTAAATAATTCTCTAGACTTTTTAGCCTGTCTCTTTGCAAGCTCTTGATATTTATGATACTTCTCGTACACATCTTTTAAATAGTGTTTAGCTTGATTAATATCTGGACTAAACCATTTGGCATCTGAAAGTATAATTCCTGGCACGTGAGCTGATGGGTGGGTATCTTTTAACTCTCCTCCTATTTGACATGTAAACTCTCTATCAAGAAAATCAGTATGTCCTGACCATCCAGAAACAATTATTGGCTTTTTAGCAAGTGAGAATTCTAATAAAGGTCTACCAAATCCTTCACCTTTAGTTAAATTAAACATTGCTTTAACCTTACTATGATTATAAAGGTAGTTAATGTCTTTATCATCTAATTCACCATGAAGGATATATACATTAGGGAGCTTACCTTTTACTTGATCTCTAATACCATCTATCTTCTTTAACAGCATATCACGGTCCATAATGCTAGATCCAGCACCAGACACTTTCATAATTAGTGCAGGTTTTTTTTTCTTATCTTTAAATGTCTCTAAAAATGTTTTCAACATTAAACCTACATTTTTTCTATCTTCGCCAAGATCTCCTTGTAACCAATGACCTACAAATAAAAAGCAAAAATTTTCTTCAATTTTATCTAATTCTTGAACTAACTCAGTTTCTTCAATGTCACTATCGTCTAAGAAGAAGTATTTACCAAGATCAACTCCTTCAAATAATACTTCAATTGGCTTTTGTAATTTAATATCTTGAATAGTTTGATTAGTCTGTTTATCTTTCTTTTGATATGCGGTTTGTTCAAAAACTTTTTTAGCATGCTCTGATGACACTAATGTAAGATCCATTCTATTAACACCTTCAATCCATGCAGCGTCGCATGCTGTGGTCTCTACACCTGCAGTTAGACCAATATTATAAACACCTATTGGTTGAAACTCATTAGGTACAGTTATCTGAATCCAAACATCTGGCTTCTTTGGTAGCTCATTACTATTATGAATCATAGGTAGTATCCAACTCCATTCTTCCATATTGTCATTAATATAACCCCAAGGAGTGGACCCCCATCTTTGACTTATGACCTTGAAGTCGTATTCGTCTTTCTTAGCTTCATATAAAGCTTTAAAGAAGTCCCTAGCTCTGGCACCATAGCCAGAATAAGTATCAATAGGACAAGATACAATACACAACTGCTTCATATTAGTATATTAATTTATGTACGATTTTGTTTTTAGGTAACTTTTCTATCTTGAGTAGTTCGAACTTCTTTCTAGGTTTAAACTTAGCAAATGTTTCTTCTACTGATGCTATAACATTATCGCACATATGTTTTGCGCTCATCATAGATTCTTTAGATAATACCCAATCACGACCTAACATACCACGGCGCTGTCTTTCTTCTACTGACATGTTATAAACCTGTTCTAACTTTTCTGCAGCGTCAATAAAGCTTGCACGATCATCTAGAATATATGGTGTAGGGATTGAACCAACGATGCTTTGATTTGTTGGGAATAAAGGTATAGCCCACTCTCCACATTCTTTATATGTACCATAATGATTAGAACAGAAGTTCTCATCAAAGTCAATCCATTTACCATTCTCATCTACAAACCTCATTTGATCTTGCATACCACCAGTTACGGTTGCGATGATCATTTTACCACACATCACACCTTCAGTTAAACTAAGACCCCAGCCTTCATTAGATGACATAAGAATAACAATATCACTTAGGTTATAAAGTAAGTTAACTTCTTCCGAAGGAATACGTGAATCAGAGAAGTACACTTTTTGGTATTCTGGGTCACATAATAGTTCAATCACAGCTTCTAGGTCTGTGCCATTCTCATCTTGTTTTTGTGTATGAAGTATTAGTGCACACTTAGCGGCTTTTTCTTTTCCTATCTTATCACAGAATATAGAGTATGCCGCAATAGTATCTGCGGTACATTTGCGTCTAATATTTCTTGAATTATAGAATACCACAAATTCTGGTTCAAATTCTCCAAAGAGCTGTTTTTTCTTAGTATTTAAGTTCTCACTCTCTGTTTTCATAAACTCAGTGATAGGAAAGAAAATTTTTTCATTAATACCATGAGGCACATAACTAATAATCTTATCTTTAGCTTTATTACCAAGTACAAGTCTATTAATGTTTTGGGTTTGTTTAGATATTGCCATTAGAGTATCACAAGACTCATAATAAGACTTGTTGTATAGTGGTGCAGGCATATCGTCCCAAATGTTCAAATAGATCATTGGCACTTTCTTACGTATTTCATTCTCCATTTGAAACAACCAGATCCAATATCTAGGATCAGTAAAGAACATGATAGCATCTGGCTTTTCTATGTCCATCAACTGTCTAATTAGTTCTACTGAACCGTAGCCTGATATAGGATATATGTAAACACTTGCATCAGGAATTCCAGCAACACGTCCAGTGTCTTGTGAAATATCTAAACGTTTACCTTGATCTGGGTGATTAATAGCAGCTCCTAGATTTACCCAATTGTATTTGTGTGACGTACCTACTACAATTTCACGAGCCATTGTAGAAATACCTGAAGTCATACGTATATCATCACATAAAAACAGGATTTTCTTTCTCTGTTCTTTAGGAACGTAACCTTCTTTCATTTAAAACTTATTTTATTGATTCAATTAAAGTAGATCCTGTATAGTATGTGTTATACTGTTCGTGTAAAGACTGTCTAAAGCCGGAGTCTGTTAGATACATGAACATAGCTCTTTCAACTATGTCTTGTAGACTCATCTTTGTTTTTACTGATGTAACCTTAAAGTCTTCGTACAAAGTCTGTGGGATCTTAACAGACGTTATAACCCTCTTTGATTTGCTTAGCATATTCCTTTTATAATAAATATATTAGAATATACAAATAAATACGTAAATAAAAAAATATTTTTACGCTTTTTTGTCACAAAGTTCTGGCTTATTAGTATAAGGACAGAATTTGCAGCTGTTTAAATTTTTAGGATATAATCTATCTTTAACGTACTTTGCATCAACTGTAAAGCACTCTCTAATGAAAGTAGATAAATCTTTGAACGCGTCTTCTACTTTCTTCTTACCATTAGGTGGGATAAACTCTTGTACTCTGTAGATCGGGTAATCTGGACTTTGATACACTTTTCTCTTTACTATAAAAAACTTAACATCTATCTTATCTTCAGCTACATTCATAACTTTTGAATAGAACCTCTTGTACAACAATATTTGATTGATTTTAGTTTGGTCTTTCTTTTCGTAGTCCGACCAACCTTTTGTACTGGTTTTAATGTCGTAGATAGTGTAGGATTTAGTGTTTTTTTCATAAATAATAAAGTCAATTGATCCATTTATAAATACATTTGGTATATCTTCTAGAACAGGTTGTAAGATAGGAATCTCAATCCCTACTAACTCAGTGTTACGAATAGAAAAATATCGCTTCCTATTATTCTTCAACCAATCAAGAGTAGACTGCCCGTCAGCTAAAAATTCTTTCAGCTCTTCTTTAGTAGTGAAGTGTTCGTTGTTATTCTCTTGTAAACTGATCTTATAGTTATCAACAAGCCTGTCTTCTAATATTCTATTAAGATCTAATCCGTCAGCAGCTTTACCAGACACTTCATACATTGTTTGTAAGTAGGTCTGAATAGTTTCATGCATTGCTGTACCATAAACTAGATAGATAGACGGTTTGAAGCTAGACTCTTTCTTGATATAAGTTAAGTACCATTGATACTGGCATTGCTTATATATAGAATACTGAGAATAGCTTACTGCTTTTTGGTAAGCGTAGTTGATGTCTAATTTAGGCTTAGGCATTATTTTTGTTTGCCTGAGATAATAGTCTTGATCTTTTGTAGATACAAGATAGCGTCCATGTGTTCTTCAATAGCATTTTCAATCCATTGATCTAAAGACCAGTCTTCACGGTCTAATGTAGTGCCATATTTGGTTTTGCCTACATTTGATCTAGAAATAAATTTGTCTACTATTGAATCAACAATAGAATCAGCTTTAGGAACTTGTCTGCTTTGTTTAGGACCATCATGAATTATAATGGTACCTAGATCTCTATTCATTGTCATTTTTTAATAATTCTTTAGGGTAAAACTCTTTGTTAATGTGTCCACATTTAGTGCATACAAAAGTAGGAATTGGAAGAATTCCATCTTGTGGCTGACCAGTTAAGAACTTACTAACCTTACGAAGCAGTAGTGCTTCTTGAAAGGTTTCACTTCCACAAGACTCACATGCAACTCCTGTAGTTTTATCTAAAGCTACATTTAGCTTTATTCTTTGATCTTGCATTATGTTTTATTTAAATAGGTCTTTTATCTTTTTTGCTGGCTTAACTATGTTATTGTTGTGGTCTACTTCTGGTGCCCGCCATATTTCAAATACAATCCATACTACCAATATAATAGATGCTATAAATAGATATTTCATATTAAAGGTTTTTAGTGTCCCAATATAGTTGTCTTACTTTTGCTCCTAATTCTTGGTCGTTAGGTGTTGAATAGACTAACTCTTCTGAGATTGTGAATAGTTGTCTACTTCTTTGTTGTGAACACATATGAGGTTCGAAACAACCTTGACCAGCTCCTTCAACATAACCAACTCTAAGATCAATGTGTGTTGACCTCTTATAAGGAGATTGTTTACCACATATTACACACTCATCATAATTATCATCATTGATAGATCCAACTGCGATTACATTATTGTTTTCGTCAATTGTTAATGGTACGTGTTGATTTGCCATACTAAAGTGATTTTAAAAGTTCTTGAATACGTTCTTCTAGTACATTTACTGCTGTACGAATGTGTCCTGTGTCTGTAGGTTCAAACCTAGATCTTAATACTTCAATCTCAGCTAACAAAGCTGTGATGTGTTCTTTTGTGTTTTTTATTTCCATGTGTTGTTAATTTTAAAAAGTTTGCTACTGTTCTCTAACTTGTTTTTTATTTCTTGTTAGTTAATTTATTTTCTAATTTGTCCATACGTGAATCCATAATAGCAACAAGGCTGTCATGACGACTATCCATGTCTCTATAAATGCTATCTCGAATGTCACCCGTGTTTCTGTAAACATTTTCAATTTCACGAGATAGTGATATTTCATTATGCTCAATTTGTTTGTTTAATTTTCCTACCTTAACGAAAGCATAAACAGCAACTATTGCCGTAGCAATAACAACCACAAATGCTATCCCTAAAATGAATGATAGTGTTTCCATGTTTTGTTTCTCCTTATATGTCAAAGAACAGTAGCTTTGTGCTCCGAGTCGGACTCGAACCGACACGCCTTACGACACGGGTTCCTAAGACCCGCCTGTCTACCAATTTCAGCATCAGAGCAACCAGTAGCTTTCGCTCTGTGTTCAGGCTGTCGAGGTAGGAATCGAACCTACACGCTGCGATTCAGTAAGGGACAAAATAGCCGGCTTTGTGGTCAACCCATATCCATTTACCTGTTTCGTGTTCAGCGCCCGCGAGACGGGCGGGTGTGTCTGCCAGTGTGTGCACACTTTCCACCACTCGACAAATTTGTGCCCCAAGAGAGACTCGAACTCTCACATCTCGCGATACTAGATCCTAAGTCTAGCGCGGCTACCAATTACGCCATCGAGGCAAGCGTTAGTCTTTTGACCTACCATAGAGGCCTACAGGTACTCTCGCATGAAGCGTGAGCGCTAACACTCCTGAACAGATAATTTAAATATAACTATTTAGAATAACAAAAAACTATTGATCTTATTAGTGATTATAGTTTAGTTTGATTTCGTCTTGCTTCTTCTGCGTCTTTATAGATCTTTACCCATCTTAG
>Ga0194115_10003510_pt1 | contig 17574 bp, 11 predicted proteins | sample TA2MahsurfametaG_3_FD_148656 | JGI IMG/M metagenome (GOLD analysis project Ga0194115, IMG submission 148656) | Freshwater microbial communities from Lake Tanganyika, Tanzania - TA2015002 Mahale S4 surface | ecosystem: Environmental > Aquatic > Freshwater > Lake | place: Tanzania: Lake... | reverse complement strand
CCTATGAACAGGCCTCAATTGCCTCTGCCACTCAGGCTAGTGAGGCTGCTTCGAAAATTGGTTTCCCCGTCATGATCAAGGCTAGTGAGGGAGGTGGTGGTAAGGGTATTCGGATGGTCGCTAACCTAGAGGATGTCCCCAATGCCTATCGACAAGTTTGTGGAGAAGTCCCAGGTTCACCGATTTTCATTATGAAATTAAGTCAGGGATCCCGTCATTTGGAGGTACAATTATTGGCGGATGAATATGGGAATGCCGTCGCATTGAATGGACGGGATTGTTCCGTCCAACGTCGGCATCAAAAGATTATCGAAGAAGGTCCACCCATCGCGGCGATTCCAGAAGTATGGACACAAATGGAACAAGCTGCCGTGGCATTAGCGAAGGCAGTCGGATATACGAATGCTGGGACGGTCGAATATTTGTATAGTGAACAGGAGGGTAAATTCTACTTTTTGGAATTAAATCCAAGACTTCAAGTGGAACATCCTGTTACTGAAATGATTACCCAAGTGAATCTTCCTGCGGCTCAACTTCAAGTCGCGATGGGAATACCCTTAGATAACATTCCAGAGATACGACAATTATATGGACGGAATCGATTTGAAGATAATCCTCAATCGCCTCAAGCACGGATTGAATGGGAAACAGCTCAACGGATCCCACCCAATGGTCATTGTATGGCAGTACGGATTACTGCCGAAAATGCAGAAGCGGGATTCAAACCGACGAGTGGTGGTATTCAGGAACTTAACTTTCGATCAACTCCCAGTGTTTGGGGTTACTTTAGTATGGATAGTTCTGGGAGTATCCACGAGTTTGCCGATTCACAGTTTGGACACTTGTTTGCCAGTGGGAATGATCGAGAACAGGCCCGACGAAACATGGTACTGGCACTGAAGGAATTATCGATTCGAGGAGATATTTCTACCACTGTAGACTATATCTCCAAGTTGATTGAATTGGATGACTTTATCGACAATCGTATCGATACAGCCTGGTTAGATGGTATCATTCGAGATAACAGTGTCGAGGGGATCTTTGACCATTCCTCTTCGACTAGGCGTTCCATCCGTAGCGCCGGTCAGGAAGATAGCCATTTACATCTGGTTCTTGGGGCGGCAATCGTCGCCTACGACAACTGTATGTCGGGAGAAAAATTATTCTCTGAACTCCTACAAAAGGGACAACTACCACCACGAAATCTTTTGAAGATGTCACACTTTGTAGAATTGATTCTAAAGGGAATCAAGTACAGGATGTTGTGTACTCGGAAGGGTCAGAATTCGTTCAAGATCGCCATGGAAAAAAATCCGAATGGTTTCGTCTTGACGAACATCCGTATCTTGAGTGATGGTGGATACTTGATTGAGATCGGTGGTGCCAGTCATGTTGCGTATCTGACAAACAAGGGCGATATCGCCACTGGGATGCGTCTCAACGTAGCTGGATTCAACGTTGCGTTTTCACCGGATTATGATCCAACCTCCCTCCGGACGGATGTGGCGGGGAAACTCGTCAAGAAATTGGTACCAGATGGTGCCCATGTGAAGAAGGGTGAACCCTATGCCGAAATTGAAGTCATGAAGATGTTCATGCCACTCAAGGTCGAAGAATCGGGAGTCGTCCAATGGAATGTCAATGAGGGAGCTTCGATTGCTGCTGGAGACCTACTTGCAAAGCTTCAGTTGGACAATCCTGAAAATGTTGCTGTCGTATCCGTATTTGAAGGGCAGCTTTCGGTAGCTGGATGGGGCGCCTCTAGTCGACCTGCCGATGCAAAGAGACCTCATTTGGTACTGCGAGCGGCGCTGGACCAGCTGGAAGGGGCCATGGCAGGATATGTAATGGAAAAAGAGGAAGTTGATATTGCCATGGAAGATTTGGCCATGTCCGTGACAGATCCCTCGCTGCCTATGTTGGAGATCGATGAACAGCTGTCAGTCTTGAGTGGACGTATCTCAAGTGTACTTCATGGGGGAATCGGCAAGATTCTCCGCGCCTTTGGCGAGTCTGTCAGATCAGATAGTGGAATCCAGAAAAGGTATGAAAAATCGAAATGAAGTCCTGATTATTAATACTGTCCGTGTCCTCTCCTCACTTGACATGTACGTTACTGTTCAGATTCCCAGCCGAAGATGTTTTGGCGTTGATCGATGCTGAACTTGACAAGATTTCGAGTGCGTCGGAGCGATCAGCCTACAGCGCATTGACGACGCCGCTTCGAAATACAGTACTTCCTTACTGTCAAAGTAGGGCAGTGGGGGTTCCCGGTGCGCAGAAGGCTCTCCAATCGTTTATCGAAATCATGCGAAAATGGATTTCGGTAGAACGTTGGTTCTGTGATGCTCCCTCATATGCCGATTGCGTAGACAACGTACGGAAACTTCACAAGGATGATATCAACGCTGTCTTGTTAATGTGCCGGGCTCATGAGCAACTCAAGACCACGAGCTATATCCTCGCCCGAATCATGTCTGCCGTAGACGATGGAGCCCGGTTCGATCTCACTACGAGCGGCTTGGCCGAACGGGTGTCTCCTGTTGCTGGTGCCGTCGGTTTATCCAGCGCGCTCCCCTCTATCGCTGAAGTGGGCGGTATGGGACAGAAAGTCATCTACTCTGAAGTAGCACTTCGGGCTCGAAAGTTGTTGAATCAAGAGAGTATGCCCAGCCTAGAACAAAGAAAGAAAAGTGTCTTGGATGCTGCGGAACAACTCACAGAATCTGATGCCAAGAAGGCGGAAGACTTGCTCGCCGACCAAACTCCAGTCTTGGACGTATTCTTCCCTCTGCTCAAAAAGGTTGCAAATTCCCGTGTAGAAGTTGGTCTGTTGGAAATAATTGCCAAACGCCTCTACCGCACATACACGATTAAGGAAGTCGAACGAAAGTATGAAGAGAGACTCTTCCGATTCTCATTCACCAATAAAGCCTCGGAGCAGGCCATTCACAAATTGACTTCCATAAGCAGCATGACGGAACTGAGCAGTGTCTTGAGTACATCGTCGCTCACCAACCTTAGCGACAACGACTCTGAGCGAAAGGAAAGGAAGGTAGTGGCAATGGAAAATCTGGAGAAGATCCCCTCGAACATCACCAGAACAGGTATATTCACGATTCTGGAATCTGTCGAATCGCTCTCGTCTGTTTCAACCCTCGAGACTATCTTGAAGAATTTTCCGCGCAAGGATAGCACTGGATCGAGTCAACCGGCTGGGCCGATAAATGTTCTTTATGTGATTGTACCGGGTGTACCCGTCGGGGGAGATGAGACGGCGAACAATGAAACTGTTGAAAAGTGTCGAGAGATCTTGCTTCCCCACTTCAAAGCGTTGGAAGAAGCCCAAGTTCGACGTGTAACTTTTTCGTTTGATCGTCAAACAGAAGATGGATTTGACGGTTCTTCGCCTGCCACATTCACTTTCCGTGCTCCTGATTACACGGAGGACTCCTTGATCCGAAGTATTGATCCCAGTCACGCCATTCATCTTGACCTTGCCAGGGTCGCGGCCAACTTTCGCGTGCGTACCCTTGGCACTAATCACACGTCGACATCCCACATCCATCTATACGAAGCCACACCAAAGCCATCGGCTCTGACAAAGGATAAACGAGCCCACAAGTCACCTCGACTCTTTGGAAGAGCATTGAGCTTTAGCTTGGATTTTTCGTCTTCAAGCTTTGAACGAATTCTCGTGGATGCTCTCAATGCTATGGATTTGTGCCCCGAAAATGCCAAGGCCGATAACCACTTGTTTATCAACTTGGTGAGCGACTTCGAAAAAGTTGTGTTGGACCCAGTTGTTGTGGAGCAGGTAGTGGTTGACATTCTCAAGCGACATGGGGACCGAGTTACGAATCTAGGCATTGTCGAGGTTGAGACGAAAATTCTCTGTTCTCTCAGCCGAGATTCTGCTCCAATCTCTTTGCGTCTGGTGGCAAGCAACCCAACGGGGTACGTCCATGTCATGAGTACATATGTCGAAGCCACCGATGAATCAGGCGGTGATAGAGTCTTTAAGCTCATCGGTGGTACCAAAGCCAGCCTTGCCGGTGCCGGAGATAACTCTTGGGAAGGCTTGAATGTAAATACACCCTATCCGTTGACTCGCCCATTCGATCACCAACGCAAGGCCGCTCTAAATTCGTCCGACACCCTATACTGCTATGACCTTCCCGCACTTTTCGAAGCGGCGGTTGAACAGGAGTGGATGGAAGCTTCGAAGCGAGGAGGATTCGAAGGAGACATACGAGCCGCCAGTCGGCCTCCAATGGTTATGTACACCACTGAGTTGGTGGTCAAGAAGACCGGCACTCAGAATCCTGATGACTGGACAATTGAAGACTACTCGAACGGAGATCTTGAGCTCTATCAGGTTAATCGTGCCTCGGGGGCGAATGATGTTGGGATGGTAGCCTGGCTCATGGTGCTGAAGACAGTCGAATATCCTAATGGTCGCCAGGTAGTCTTGATTTCAAATGACATTACACACAAAGCTGGCAGTTTCGGTACTCGAGAGGACGTCGTGTTTAAGTTGGCGTCTGAATTTGCCCGTGAAAAGCGTATCCCGCGACTGTACATCGCGGCGAATTCGGGAGCACGTATCGGATTGGCTGACTCTGTCAAGAAGGCCTTTAAGGTCGCCTTCAAGGATCCCAGTAAGCCTGAGAACGGTTTCGATTTCATGTATGTGACGCAGGAGGACTATGAAAAACTGAATAAGGGCAAGCAACGCATCATGACTGAGCCAGCCGACTATGCGGGACAAGTAGTTCATAAGATTACGGACATCATCGGATCGGAACCTGATCTTGGAGTTGAAAATCTGAAGGGATCTGGCTTGATTGCGGGTGAAACAAGTGCCGCGTACAAAGATATCTTCACACTGACGATCGTTCTCGGAAGAACAGTCGGAATTGGGGCCTACTTGGTCCGACTTGGACAGCGTACAATTCAGAAGAGCACTGCTTCCCCCATCATCCTAACGGGCTATCAAGCTCTCAATAAATTAATGGGTGTGGATGTGTACTCGACCAATGATCAGCTTGGTGGCCCAGGAATCATGTACTCAAACGGTGTCTCCCACCTTGCGGAGCCTGACCACCTGCGAGCGATCAAGGCAGCAGTCGATTGGTTGTCATATGTGCCCTCAGTGCGTGGAGGTCTTTTGCCAGTGACAGATATCCGAGGAGTAGATGACATCGAAAGGCCGATCGACTTTACCCCGGTTCGAGGAACTCCGTACGACCCTCGAACACTCTTGGCTGGAGGCGTAGACGATAGCGGCACTTGGCTCAGTGGGTTCTTTGACAGAGGCAGCTTCACGGAGTACTTGGCTGGTTGGGCCAAGTCGGTCGTGATTGGTCGTGCTCGTCTGGGTGGGTTTCCCATGGGTGTTGTAATCACAGAAAATCGTACCGCGCAAAACATCAAACCAGCCGATCCTGCCGATGTGAAGGCGTCAGAAGCCGTGATTCAAGAAGCGGGATGTGTATGGTTCCCCAACAGTGCCTACAAGACAGCCCAAGCGATTAATGATTTCCGTACAGAGGACTTGCCGTTGATCGTATTTGCAAACTGGCGTGGATTCAGTGGTGGTCAACGCGACATGTTTGATGAAGTGCTAAAGTATGGATCATTGATTGTCGATGCATTTGTTGCCTATGAACAACCGGTCTTTGTTTACATTCCGCCTTTCGCTGAGATTCGAGGTGGTGCCTGGGTTGTTTTGGATGCTTCCATCAATTCGAACGTTATGGAGATGTATGCCGCCTCGTCTAGCGCACGGGGTGGAGTCTTAGAAGCGAATGGTGCAGCTAGTGTCAAGTATCGAACTCATGAACTGATCAAAACGATGCATCGACTCGATGATTGCCTCATTTCCCTGGATGCCCAATTGCAGAGTGAGGGGCTTGCGGTCGAGTCTAAGAAGAAGATTCAAGACGAGATTGAAAGTCGGGAACGTGCTCTACTGCCGGTGTACGAACAAATCTCAGTCCAATTCTGCGAGCTGCATGATACCCCTGGACGTATGCAGGCTGTAGGAGTGATTCGGCGGCAAGTGGAGTGGAAAAATGCAAGATCCTTCTTCTATTGGCGTCTTCGACGAAAGCTTGCCGAGTTCGATTTGCGTAAGAAAATTATCGACGCCGCTCAGGTGGGAAGGGCAGTCAAGACGCCTACGCCCGTCGAAGCGTCGGATATGATCCGACAGTGGTTTATGGCCACGGTTGGGATGACAGAAACAAAGTGGGAAGATGACAAGGTCATGCTGACTTGGATGGCCCAGAATCATAGATGGCTAGAACAGAAAGTTGTCGAGTTCACCCAAGAATGTGTCGCCCAAGAGGTTGCACTTGTCATGACAGCAGGTGGCAACACGGCGAAAGTCGGAACCATGGGCATCGTTGAGGGAATCGGGCGTGCTATGGCGACCATGACGGAAGAAGACAGGACAGCATTCAAACATATGCTATTTAAGACGATTGGCTGAGCAGAGACCCGTGATGTAGATAAATCAATACCTAAATCGAATCTATGATGTACCGACCAACGGTGGGCTTTGTGGAGCCTCCTTTGGATGAGTAGCATCAAGGCACTCCTATCATTCCTGGTGTTCTAGGTTGCGAACTCTCTCAGAGCCTAGGGTAACAGTGAAGAATATGTTTGCACCTCTTACATAGTACCATCCCCCAAAACGAGCGACTCGACATGGAATCCGACAACGGAACTTGCAGACGTATGTATATGTAAATCCCCAACGAGAGTGGGAAGGATGAGCTTGTTCCACTTCCGGTTCGACGATGAAGTCAAGACGAAACCGCGAAATTTCCTTCATCTATTGTTCCTATAGTTAAATCATTTCAACTCCGAGGGTTCGTGTTGCCACGAAGAGATTTTTCACCCTGTATTTCGTCGCTTGGACAACGTCATCGGTGTATGGGTTGAGGAATAGGATCCACTCCTCGGAGTCACAACCGATATTTATCGACGGTCGGAACTCTAAACACGTGTTCGCCGGAGAGAATGTTCCTGACAACGATGATTGGGACAGACAACTACGACGTCATCTCTGGCTCGTATATCCGCAACCAAATCGGAAAACAGAGAACGATATTCATTGGATCTTCGATATCCTAATACCTGAGCGGGCAGCAACGTCGACTACTGGTTACGGACTGAAGATACCTTGCACTCGTGACTTCGTGCAGGAAGGCACGTAATGCATCTCTAGTCCTGACGGCTTTACTTTTGAATTACGAGTGTACTGAATAAGATACTAGTAAGGAAAGTCAAAAGGCGATAAAGGTTATCGTGTAGAGGTGGGGTTGTCGAATTTGGAAGGAGAGTTAGAGTGTAAGGAGAAGCGCTTTGAAATCGATAGTAGTTTTCATATCATGCATGCTCCTCTGATATAAGTCGTAGAGGGAAATAAAATCAAGTTTCGCGATACATACTTGCCACAATAGGCGATGTACCGATGCGAGAAGAGCTCATCGGGCAAGCAACGAGCCGATGACAAGTTGGTGGTGAGGGAGAATACCGGAACTGATCTTGTGTGTCGTTGCTAACAGATTTCAATATCGTCTGTTCATCCAACTCCATATTCATTGTAGAAGTAGGGCTGTATGTGACGGGAGAATCGTAGTAGTCACTCACAGGTTGTGAAGCGATGGGACCGGAGGAGGAGGAGAACATGGACCGGAGCCTATCTCTGCAGGCCCCAATGTCGGCGGGGTGGAAACCCTTTACATTTCTGGTTAACGTAGCCCAGAATTCATCTCGGCTCCTGGTGGATAACCGATCGACGGGTAAATCTTCCATTACATTAATGATTGCCGCCATCGATACGGCGGAAGCTGGGTACTTCACAAAGAAGGAGTCGCAAACACTTAGTTCGGCCAAGTAGATTGCAACCTCAAAGAGTTCCTTCCGGACCGAGTGATGAACGTCACCAGGGAAGAGCATCAAGAGATGGGAGACGAAGGCAAAGAGTGTCGGAGGATGAAGTTGCCATCCAAGTGCATTCATTATTCTCCATTCCATCTGTTCAATGTGTTCCGATCCAAATTGCCCCCGAGATAGGGACGCAAGCGTTGTGACCTTGATATTCTTTTCGGAATGGACCTTGATAGCAATGTGTAATGTCGTCAAGGAGGCTAGGAGTGCCATGTTCCCACTGCATTCATTCCCCCGAGTGGCAAGATATCGATCAAATAGATCCATAGATACAGCCACGACGTCGCGGGGAAGATCAAAGTGATCCACCACGTTGTAGGACCATTGGCAAATCTTTTCTCTCCAACTTGCATTGAGTTGAGATTGGACCTCCATATCTTGCCAGGACATGGGAGGGAAGTAGGATCCATAGTTATAAACTGTTTGTTCTTGAAGAATCATGGCTTGGAGACGATCCAGGACACAATCTTGTGGTAAACTTTCAGTATAACTCATCGGTAACGGTAATAACAGGGGAACAGATACGTGACGAAAATGTACAAATTACAAAGGGAGACAAAGAGAAACCAAGGGGTCTGGTGGACACAACACACACAAATAATGTAACACAACACAAGGAGGGCTCAAGGAATGCAGAGCTCCCAAGAACAGGAATGTATGTACTTTTTGTGTGAAGGGCAGATTCAACGGGGTGGGCCGCACTCTCGACACGTATCGCGACAACCACAGAAAAAAAACCGTAAGCAAGGTCCGGCGCGTTGGCGGGTACTGCACTCTCTCTCTCGGCAGGCGGCTCCGACTGGTGGGACGGCAGAAACGAAGTTTTTCCAGGTTCCAGGGGCGAAAACGTCACCCTTGGAGAGACCACCGCGTCAATAAATGAGTATCATGTATATATTCATGTGTATAGTAATCTGAGTCGGGATTTAGTTTTCTTAGCTTATCCCGTTGACTCGATTGGAGAATCTCAGGAGGTGGGATTACCTAAAATTTTCGCATCTCCTCTAAGAATTTGGACAGTCACATAGTGGTCCCATAAGTAAAATATAACGCATCGATGCCCTCCAGGAATGGAAGTTTTGTCTCCAAGGCAAGCATTTTTGTGTGTGGTTGCTGTTGGAGGATCCCTCCTCCCCTGGAGCCGTGGGAATTAACTCCATTGGATGCCGGGAGAGATACTGTACACGGACTGAAGAGTGTAATTGCGTAGTCCGATTGATGATGCATAGCCCCCTCTTGACACGCCACTCGTACTACCTTTGGATCTTCTTGATTTGTTCCGACTGATTGAGAAAAAACGTGTCAGGATATGTATGCTGGTGGTATCCGATGAACTTACGCATGTGGTATGTATCATATGCCCATCAACATCATGCTACATCACTTTTGTGAATGAAGGTCGATCGATAACTCTCCCAGAACAATCCCTGTGGGAAACAAATTCTTGTCTATGGTGAACGGAATGTTGGGGGTTTTGCGCCTACGATCTGAGCAACAATACCGGTTATAAGATTCAAACCTCGTCGAGTTGTAGAAGAAAATGAATCTATCCCAGATCTCATTTCCTTCATTCGTGGCGTAAAGGTTGGCTCTGAATTTCACGCAAGCTAAAGGCGGTTGGAGTTTTTCAGAATGGCTCAACCTAAGTGATCGAACACATTAGAGTGTGGAATATCTAACGACTCGGGTTTCCCTGCTGTCCGAGAACTAGCTGCGGATTGCCTTCACAAATATATCTACCGGTTTTTCGGCTGAAGGAGAAATGAACAGCTGGCAACTTTGCTGTGGGACTGTCAATTAATCGACGATACTTCAGTCTCTATTGCTTTCGACGAAGACCCAACCATGAAGGCATGCGTTCAAAGCAACGTGTGTGTGTGATGTCGATCGAACGGCCGGACAATTCCAATTGCCTATGCCTACGGTCAAGATCTTGGGCGATGAATCCAATATTATGACGAGCAATTTTCCTGAAAGACTTCCCCAATGCAAGATGACCCAACGGGGAAGATAAGGTCCGTTTCGAGGGAGATGTATCCAGTCGATGAACTACAATCTCGTTTTGGACACATCGCAACGCGACCGGTGTCATGATCTACGATACGTATTTTTTTCTGCATGCATCTCTTTAATCATGATGACGAATGCTGTCGACGCGGTTCATAGAAGAGCTGTGCTAGTTATCGAGATTCCATAGAATCTTGGTTGTGTTTGTCGATGATGGGTCCACAGTAGATAGGCAACACTTCACAAAGCCAAGTAGTACCAGTAAGAGTGCTCTTTCCATAGCGTATCCCTAGTTTCTTTGTATTTTTTTAATTTTTCATGTCGGAATTATGGTATCGATTAGACTATGTCCATCTTCGTACATTCCTAAAAAATCCAATTCTTACGCCATCTCTCCCCTGTTGTCGTCATCATTTGTCAGGGGACGGTTGTCGTCGTCATCGTCATCGTCAGTTTGGGCACGTTTGTAATCACTGTCAGTGATGGTCGTAATAAGAAGAGGTAATTTCGTCGGGACGGGTGAAAACACCAGTTTTTGTTGCTTTATCTCTTCATTGGGTGTTTGGGGTTGTCCACAATATCTACATGCTACTCGAGTAGAAAATACGATGAGGATCGTCGCAAGCATCGCGGCAGTAATTGCAAGAAAGGTTTCATAGCCCGAAAGTTGCTGAGACTGAACATTTTTCTTCATATCTCCGGTTTCCTCATTTTTCTTCACATCTTCTGTTTCCTCCGAATAGTAATCTCGACGCCTGGTCTTCACAGCCATGCTACATTCTCCAACAATATCACCATAGACAGAAAAGGTCACGGCTAATTCCCCACTGAAGCCTACAGCCGCCCACTCCAAGAATTCATTCGATGGGGTCATCATGGGGTACTGTCCTGAAAAGGGATACATTCCGTCACCTGGGCACTCGTGCTCGGTTATTCCTGCCGGTAACCAGCAGAGTGGTAGCTCGGGGGAATCTTCCAAAACTACATCTGACATACCGTATCCAAACTTGATTCTCGCATCGATCCTCACGATGCTGTCTGCATCTAGGGGATAGGATCTTGATAAGTTCTCGTAAACGACTGTAGGGGGCAACAACCAAAACGTTAGGCAACCATTTCCTAAGACAGACGGTAAGTCAAAAGATATCATGACTTACAGTACCCCTCCACTGGGAAGGTTTGTCCGAAGGTTAGGATTTTGATGTCATTGATATTCAGACTTGTAAAGTTGAAGGAGATAGGCAATGTAGTATCGCACATCATCGGCCCCGTTACGACGACATCTAGAGACGATACCGTCCGTAGCAACGCTAGGATAGTCAATAAAGAGAAAAAGGAGTTCATCGTTGCATTGTGGACACTGGACGAAAGACGGAACGCTTGAATGAACAAGTGCAAACATCGTTTGTATCCAAAACAACGAAAAGATGATGCGTTGAAGATTTTTGTCGATAATCGAGTCGTCGTCCATGACTGAACGAGGGTACATATAGGCCCCTTCAAATTACTTACAAAAGTGATACGGGACTCAAGAACTCAAAGATATAAGCCTTGATCTATATTTCTGAAAGGAATATCGGGACCAGCTGGTCCTCTTTTGTCAGACTGGACTACGAAACGCATATCACTGTCATGGCAGGGGATCGAGAACGTGTTGCTCTAGGATAGAAGAGAGTAACGGTAAATACTATCTTTGGCGTTGTCGCCTTGGTCCGCTATCTGCGCGTGGTGGGTTTTTCCGAGGTACATCGAGTCCGAAGTCCAGTTTAGTTCACTGTCTGCTTGACTACAGAATCGTGGAAACGAGTTGTAAATAGAGTGGATTCACTGCGTGGACTTTGAAGTCAAGATACCGTAGTCAAAGAGAAGGTGAATCGGCAGTAATGGAACATAACGTTGCAAGAATAGCTAAATCTAGTATCCTGGAGATTTGGCTTACTCAGACAGCTGTGGATGTACAGGTGACTTTATCTTGATATCAATTTCCAATACTCCTTTCATCAGTCATAGTCGAGAGCGAAACAAATTCATTTCTTACCTCTGCCCCGTAAGGCTCTCAACCCTAGCAGAGATGATTCTGCGAGGGTACTCTAACTGTAAGGTGCTTGCTTCCGGTTTTCGAACCAGACGAATTCTAAAAACTACATAGACAAAAGGTTTCACTACTGCGCCAGGTGGAGAGCTACATCGAAACGACGTCTCATCTACTATGAGGACGAAAGAATCGCGAAGGAAGCATCGTCTCTGGAGTTTCTACTTCTACATGCTTGAGGCTTCCACATGTTTTCTTCGTATAAAGTATGGGGGGCAACTCTGCGAAGGCAAAAGGCGGCATAGCAGCAACCAATCAGAGGCGCAGTAGTAGTCTATATCAGAGATCCAGCTCCAAATGAACGTGTCGGGCCTTGTACAGGTTGAAAATCAGCGGCATTATCAGTTCTTTGGACGGCGCTACCAGCCTCCATGCGGCTGTACCTTGTGGAGGGCTCTGACAGCGAGTCTGAGTTTTCCGAATCCACATCCGTCGCCACCCTCCCCTTTCGTTTCTTGCAACAATAGGCTACTAGGCAAATGGAAATGATGTATAGAAGTGAAAGAAAAATAAGTGTTGCGACGGCCATGGCGCCGATCTTTCCCGATGGCATCTTGCTGGACTGACTTTGAATTGTAGATGCTTGAATACTGCACTGGCCGACCAAGGACGAATCGAAGTAGATCTTAATGACCACCGCACCGTCATAACCAGAAACTGCCCAATCAGCGAAGGATGATTTCGCAGCAGGCAAGTCGAAAGGTGTATCAAAGGAATATTCTCCATCTGCGGGGCAGTCTCCGTATTGGTTGTATCTACTGGCTTCAAAAGCAGAACAAATCGGAACATCTTGTTCTATCAGTTTGTATTGCATCGTCTTGTACTGACCCACGCTCAGCTGGAGGGTGGCATCCAACAACAATGAGCTGTTGCTTGTAATGCTATCGCTGAACTGGTCTTGCAAACCCTCATATATGACTGCCGATTCGAGCAACAACACAGTGAGAATGGAAAGCTTGATAATCAATGACCCTTTGAGAATGGAAGATTGAACTCACAGCTTCCTTCTGCGTACTGTTCGACTCCCAATTGACATTCACCGATATCACCACAAACCGACCCTAAGGACATAGTCACGAAGGAATCTTCACAAATAATGCTGCTGGTATTTATCTTCACATTCAAAGCTGCCGCCATGGGCAAGGTGAGGAAGATGATATACAAGGAAGAACGCATCGTGGTTGTTGTATGAAGGTGTGGCTATGACGAAAGGAGGCAGAAACAGTGAGCACCGAATTGATGCCAAACTTTATGCCTGACAGTGTATCACGGTTCTGGCGAAAATTTTCAACGGACTTTGAATATGGTGGACACGTGACATACTCGTCCGTTCAACGCGATCTCCCGAGCAGGGTGAGCTACGCTTTTACCTTCATTGGTTCTCTCCTACCGTATTCGAGGGTAGGTAAGCCCCCCCCCCGTTACTATGGAATGGAATAACGCGCCAATGGGATTTCGATGTGTTCTTGACAGTGATGTCGAAATTCTCTACCAAGGAGCGCAAACCAAAGTGAAAAAGTTTCGTTAAGGAAAATTGATGGGGGGGGGGCTCTTATCGACCCTCGAATACGGGGTGATACGTGATTAACTGGCGCATCCTACATCCGTGCCAATCACAACACACATATAAACAAACGATTTCGAACTAGGATTTGTGTGACTGGGTACAAACGTCTCAGAATTTTACTTTTAGTTAGTCGGATACATAGTTTGAGAGAGTATTCCTATGGACTCAATCGTCTATCGTCGGTGTAAACAAAGCACGTTTTTGCAGGAAATGAAAAGTAAATCGTAGTACGGTAATGCGAGAACCAGAAGTGAGGAAGGCATCGTTTACGTTAAGTCCTGAAACATCGATCTGGTTGAAAGGCTGTGTCATCGTTGGACATTTCGTATTTGCTTGTGTTGTTGTACAGTACCGAAATGGGTAGAAATCCCTGGAATGATCCGTCCAGACGACAATCCGTATTTGCAACAACTGCGAAGTTGGAATATGGTGAATGTACGGATATTATCACGATCACATGCTTCCGCTACATCCCAAGGAGTAGCCCTGCTTTACAGTACCGATCTGATACGCCCTCCCAATTTCCGCAGCCAAGAGAAGGTACCTCGAGATGAAGGGGTCCATCGCTACGTGTCGCACTCGATCCAAAATATCTGCAATGATCGAAAAGGACTCGAAGGTAAAAAAAGAATTAACAGTAACAAAGGGTCGTCGTCCAAACTGACGCAGATGATCCACCGACATGACTGTGTGTTGCTGTGTAGCTTCCTGTGGCGGTCACTGGTAGTGAAGGCGAGGGGAGGAGGTCGTCCATCTGCCCGTCCATTGGCCGATCCGAGAAAGTAAGGACACCGTAGAGAGCCACTGCTCTGCGTGGCGGGGGGGATTTCATCCACAAAAGCTCCCCCCATGAGCCGAGTAAAGTGGTGTTGTAGCTGCACTGTTCCGTGGGTGGGGGGTCAAGTGAGAAGTCGATCTGGTATGTGGAGATGGGGGTAAAAATCTACCCAACCAGAGTTATCCTGGAGGTGTCGACATGCGTCGTCGTCATCCCTAAAGAACGGTGGTCGACGATGACATGTTGTCACAGTAAATGATGACGGCTGAAAAAGTCTCCATGAGTATAAAGCAAGCCCAAGAAGAATATAACCAAGCGCAGACGGATAGGAAAAAGAAAACACAAAGAAGAGGAGAAAAACGCCATGAAGAAACAAATGACGATAGCCGAGACTTTTTTGGAGGATCGAATCCCTCTGGCTACATCGAAACGTCCGCGGTTACAGTCAAATCAATGGGAGAAAACAAAACACGTCCCCTGTCATTATGTTACCATAGCCGGCCTACTTACAACATACAAGGCGAAAAGTCCAACCAGTCGGATTATTCGTATGGTTCGTATCTCGTATCATCATACTGTTCCAACTTCCAACGCAAGAAGTTAGTTTCACATCCATCGCCCTCCACTTGACTGTGATCCTCCTTTCCGCTCATTCTATCTTCCCATCATCCATCATCGACGAATAGTAAACAGTACCCGACGAATATACAAGTTTCACCAAAATATATAGAGCCTTTTACTCCATGCTTCCTTTCATTGTAGTAGGACGGAGAAGGCGATCAACTACACAAGATAGACGGATAAGTCCCAAGCAAATGCATCGACATTCGATGCTCTATTTTAGTAGCATCGTCATCTTGCTACTGACTGTCGCCAGTAGCAAATTATTCCATGTCACCTCGTTCCATATAACTGCTCCAGAACGATTTCGAGGAAGGTTCATGATATCACATACTTTTTTGTCAATGGCAGCCTTCTCGGAAGATCCTGATACACTTTATCGTCGATTGAAACAGGAGGGTGAACCTCCTCTTAATGTCGATCAACTAATCATGAAATGGGATGAATTACGTTCGATGATTGATGATGAAGATTTGACTATGAATGAATTAATAGACATGTGTCCACAAAATAAGGAACTGAATCGTGAAGACTTTATGACACTTCATGAACAGATTGAAGCCCTTTTTGAGGATGATGAGGATGAGGATGAAGAGGATGATTCATCAATAAACAGTCAATCCAATCTTGATATCGAGACGACGATGTCAGTGAAACAGATATTACTGGCATACTTTGATGATCTTCGTTCTAGCAGTAGTACAGGAAATCGTTTACCCTGTGGTTTTGATTGTGAAGATCGGGAACGAGATTTAATCCAAAAAGGTATCGATGCATTAGAGAAGGAATCCGAAAATTTAATTTTCCGTAATGGTGGGAAATTGAAATCGAATGATATTATGGGGAATTGGAATCTATTATATACTAGTTCCCGTACGATGATCATTAATAAGAGTTTAAGTGGTCTTGGTCGTTCCACATCAGATAAGGCTATCTTTCGGGGTATTCAAATGAGATTGACAGGGAATAAATTCTTGGGACAAGTTGAATTCGTAGAGACATTTAGTGGTGATGATGATGATGTTTCATTAGATGTCTTGGTTGTCGGAGAATGGATGTTAGAAGATGGAAGGAATATCTTTACGGGGGCACCCTCTTCCTCATTACGGGTCAATCCCGAAACAATTACCTATGGTCTTTCCAAAAATAAAGCAGAGGAATGGGCAAGTCTTGGACCGATCAAACTTCTTGATATCCTGTATTGTGATTCGAATCTTCTCCTATTACGTGGGACTGCCAATACCGATGCACATTTCATCTATCAACGAGAAACCTTCTCGTCGAACAAATAGACTTTGTGTCGGATGAAATACATTCATGTATGGTCCTGGATATTCCCCTTCCCCCCCAAACCTCGGTGGACGCTACTACCTACTACCGATTTTTCGGGGTTTCCCTACCGAAAAACGTAAATCGATATACATATGATGGATGTACGGTATATATTTTGCCAAAGACGTATATACCACGGGCAAATTAAAAAAAATTCATCAAGATATTTTGGTACCATAGTTCGTCTTGATGTTACATTTACCGGTATACCTTTGTTTCCTTTTTCATCCAAACGGTTGATGTTTTGACGCATCTCCCATATCATCCTTGATCTTCTCCTTCTTCTTCTTCTCTCCATTTTTTTTATTTAAAAAACCCAAAAACATATACAAACACTTTCCCGTCCTATCTCATTACAAGTATTTCATCATCTAACACTTTTCTTCTTCTTCTTCTTCTCTGACCCGGGTCAGGGAGTGGTATGTAACATTGAATCAATGTCTCTTTTCTTTTTCTCTTTTACGACGTGATCCGTTCATAATCTGAAAGAGATTCACCGTCCGGATCGACACTCTTTGTCCTAGTAATAGCAGGAAGATCCAACTGTTCACGTTGGGGTTCCGTCGCCGGTGGTCTAATATTGATGTATATCGATGATGTTAGGACGGAATCAACATCAGGCATAGAAGCTGTCATATCACCTTCACCTTCCGCAAAGGATGGTGGTGGATCCAATAGGGGAGTTTTTCGACTATCCTGTTCCAATTTCTTTTGTTTTTGAATAAGATGATTCCGACGACGACGACGTTGTTGAGCGCAGCATCCACAGGACAGACAGACTGTCAAGGCAAGGAAGAAAACAAAGGCAGCAAAGTACGCAATCGTCCTAGCCGAGGGGACAGTCCGGAAGAATCCTTTTTCAAAGGAACCTGAAACCATGGTGGTGACATCTAATTTGCATCGTCCGACCATAGATTGGGTCCTATTCAAGTACATGTCAATAATGACTTCACCAGACCATCCAGAGGCTGCCCATCCCACAAAGACACTTGATTCTTCGGGCATATCATAGAGAGTTTGAAAATTAAAGATACCATCGGAAGGACAATCACCATCGACATTATCGGCACTGGCAGTCAACGCTTCATGGCATAGTGGCATCCCAGCATTCTTGATGAGATTAAAGGTATGTTTCATCCCCAACATGGAATAGATGAAATCAGCACTAATCAAGATTTCATCATCCATCGTGGCCTCATATTGATCGACTAATCC
>Ga0194115_10003509_pt1 | contig 17577 bp, 11 predicted proteins | sample TA2MahsurfametaG_3_FD_148656 | JGI IMG/M metagenome (GOLD analysis project Ga0194115, IMG submission 148656) | Freshwater microbial communities from Lake Tanganyika, Tanzania - TA2015002 Mahale S4 surface | ecosystem: Environmental > Aquatic > Freshwater > Lake | place: Tanzania: Lake... | reverse complement strand
AGGCCTTCTATGGTATGGCGCTGAAAGACAGGAGCCTGAATGATGGAGAACTGAAGAGTTTCTTTTCGGATACCATACCTCGATGCAACCAAGAAGCAGTCCTCGCGGACTACAAGGAATGGAAAAGGATTTTCAATCACGATTCTACTCAATCCGATACTACATCCAATCTCCCCCGTGTAGTCAAGGCGGACTTTATGATCAAGAAAACCCAGCTTTCCCATAACTGTGACCTTGAGAGTTTTTCGAAGCATGTTGACCTTCTTTTCGATTGGTACAACCATGACCCTCAATCTCAACCGGAATATGTCGGACCGTATTTTTGCTTCGTCCAGTCCAGTGGGATGGGCAAGACGAAGCTCATGTACGAGTACAAACAGAAGCAGGCAAAAAAGAATGACCAAGTTGCAGCCTACTTGGTCTTACCCAAGTACGTCAAGACCGCTAACGAGGCGGACAAAGTCTTCGATGGCTTCTACGACTTCAATGAAACCATTCAGAAAATCAAGAAAGAAGAGGGGGACTTTTCGGCCCAAAAAAAACGATAAACCCCCTGCCACGCGCGCAGCCCTCGAAATTTATGGCAAACTGGATAAGATGCTTGCTAAACTCCTCACTCTCGACAACTCTTCAGAGCAGAAGAAGGAGAGGGAGAAGGTCGTGATCATGTTCGATGAGTCGCATGACCTATTAAAGACCGAATTCGACCACACAGCCTTCCTGTTTCGCTGTGTGCGACTGTGGTTGCGTGAAATACGACGCAATCAACAGATTGTTGCCGTCTTTGCTGGAACGTCATCAAAATTCACGACAGACTATACGTTTGAAACAGAAGCAAATCTCAAGTCCAGAGAAGCATCTTCCAGGCATTGGAGGAGAGTCAGAGAATATCACAAGGATGGTCACATGGTCTATGCACCACTTTTTCGAACAACGACTATCGGATCGTATGCTGTAACGGAGATCCAACCTCCGGACGACAAGACTGAATGCGATACCGCCTTACTCTACGGTCGTCCTCTCTTTGCGGCGATGGCCGAAAGCAATATGGAGGGAGGTGAAGGTTCCGTGCTTGAGCATCGTATTCCCTCTATACTAACTCGAATGCTCTACTGGCCACAAAGTTGGAATGGAAGAAAGTCGACCCCGCCCCGTATTGCGGTGATGGGCATGTTGGGGACCCGTATCCAAGTTGGACAGCCTTCCATCGAAATGTCATCCAACCTTGTAGCCACCGGTTATGCGAACTTCTGTGGTTACAATTCCGAGACTAACGTCTTTCAGTTGGGATTCTTGCCTGACCCTGTACCTGCCCATCTCTCCATGTGTATGATGGATGAAGACTTTATGTGTACAGTCGATGGGGTATAATGGTCGAGGGAAAGGGCAAACAATTCTGGGTTGCCGAATTGACTAACCTTTTCTCCAGTGGCCTTGTTTCTCCAGACAAGGGTGATGTCGGAGAAATAGTCGTCGCGCTGTACTTGCTCTTCTGCGGCGATCTTCTGCGAAAGGGTTTCAACAAGCTGGACGAACCCAAGCATATGTACAAACGATTTTCTGTTCCGCTGGACGCTTGGCTGCGACTGTTGCAGAATGGAGGACAAGACAGTTCTGAGGTTGACACCAAAGACTCAAAGGTCGCGGTTGGATTCGTTCAGATCTGTCGGAACCATCTGCGTTCCTATGATCGCTCTTGGAAATCCTTGGAGGATCAATCGTTTCTTCGCCATCTCTACCAGTCGGGTGGCGCCTTCTACACATGTTCAAACTGTAGTTTGATTGATATGGTCGCACCGATTCGCGTTCGGAAGGACAATAAGGGGAATGATACGTATATTCCGTTGCTGATGTCAATAAAATGTCGTGATCGGTTCAACCAAAAACAAGCGAGGCTCGAACTCGAAAAAATGAGAGCAAAGGCGATGGGTTGGAGATGGAAGGATGATGACAAGGTATTTGAGAAGTGTGAGGAGGCGAAACCCTTGAAGAAGGCTCTGTGCTTGTTGGTTGTATTTGATTCAGATTCGAAACCATACGTGGAAGAGATTGGATTCGGGGAGGGAATCAAGATATCTGTAGATTCAGACTCATCCATGGAAGAGCCCAAGAAAATCAAGTCTCGGTATTCCGAACAGCTTATTGAGGCGCCGGACTTTGTCTCAGTCGAGGACTGGATCATCAGTAGTCAACTCGAAGGAACGGCGACTCCGGAACCAACTGAGAACTTCGAAGAGACTGAGAAACAGACTGACAGTAAGAACCCCGAAGAGCCAAAGAAACAGGCTGGGAATTCTGAGACGAAGAAGGAGAATCCCAAAAAACTTCTCCTGTCAGCTGAGGATTGGAAGGCGGCAACTCATCAGAATACAGGCATTTTGGGGATAGGTATCCGGATCGCCGAGGACAAGTTTGGGTTGGTGAAAGCACTCAAAGAAATGGTTCCAACGGTAGAAATCGAGAAGGACATATTTGCTTCCCACTCGTTTCTCAAGACGCACCCGTTAAAAGACGAGACCTTGGAACCGGATATGGCCTTGCGTTTTGTGTCAAAGAGTGAAGATAGCGATCGTCTACACGAGGATTACAAAACACTGAGGGCAGCCTTTCATCCTATGGAATCGAAAGGAGAGAGTGCGGGCAAGAATCATACATAGCTCGGGCCATACTATACCCACAAACCGAGGACGACAAGGGTACCCGGTGGAATCATATTCACTGCCAGGGCTTGGTGTCCGTTCCCCAAACATGATCCCATATCGATGGGAAAATTGGATTTGGTTGGTGCACTTATCACAGTGACGAAATGAGTTGATTATTTTACTACGACCGCACCACCACAATCCTATTCCGATATCCATCCGTTAGACTATAATCCCTTCTTCAATCTAACAGATCTCACCCGAAGTTAGCATTCCGACTATTCCTACTTTGGACGGAATCTCTTTTCATATTGGATGTAGGTCGACATTATTGTACTTTTCACCAGAAATGTTCAATGCTGCCTACCAAAATCTTTGGGATTGGATGTTGATTTCATGTTTTGGGAGATTGCGGACGAATGAATGGAGGGTATCTATTACGCTCGTGGTCAAAAGTATTATCCTACATGTGCGAGGAAGTGAAAACAGTGACGCTGGATCTACGGGTGTGAAGTTATTGCGTCGTGATGCAGGAAAGATACGATTTCTGTAAGAAACGATATCCATCGATGGTACACAAAACAAGCATCGGTCCTTTGACCAAAGTTAGTCATTATGATTCCTTCTATGCTTTCAAGAACGATGCATCCACGGCAGAACTGGGTGGAGGCCAGGCATCTTTACCATCTGGCTTTTGATAGGAGATGTAGAGTTGTCGACCAAAGAGCTTGATCTTGCCATCACGAGCCACTGCACGTGCAGCATCGTCGGGTGTCGCCATTTCGATCCATCCTTGACCAAGAAAATGACCCGAGGTTCGTTCAATCCGCCAAACAATATGGGTGATCCCCGGCAAAGCCTTCATCAACGTCGATTCATCCATATTCTTCCGACACATATTCTTCAGAGCTAATCGTGTGATACCCTCTGGATTAGGCGACGTGTCCACATTTTCGGGATTGAGTAACCCCCGCATCGCCATCTTTTGCTCATATTCTTCAATATCCCTCTGATCTTTCTCCCGTAATGCTCGTTTAGACGTGATACCTTGTTCCACACACAAATCACATCGGACTTCTCGACCTAACCTTTTGGTACCATCTCTGTCAGCCAGGAAGCATTCTCGACAAATCAGCGATGGGACTCCACACGTTGGACAACGTCGTTTACCTCGGTACATGTCCCAAGGTTTAAGGCATGCTTCGCATTTCCCCATCTTATCATCACTTTCTACCACCTTGGTTTCTTCTGCCGCCCCCCCGTGAAGCTCACCATCTACCTTCGGTGGTGCGTGTGCAAATCGCTTGTCGAATACATAATTCTTGCCTTTCCAATATCCACCATCCGGAAACTCCTTGAAGTACTTATCGATTCCTCCCTGAAGCTGGAAAACGCCCTTGATTCCAAGGTCCTTGATTTCCGGATCAGTCTCCATCTTGAATTTAAGCAAGGCCGAAGCTACAGGAGAAAATAAAAATAGGATATCAAAACAATGAGGTTACAAACATCCATCTCATCTTCCTTGCCCCGACACTCCTATATTCCTTACCGCGTTCACAGCGAATTCCACCGGTACAATACATCATAACCTGTTTCCCTCGCATCATTTCCATCGTTTCTGGTTTATCAAGCCAGGCAGGGAATTCAGTCGATTTGCGCATTTTGGGATCAAGCCATTGAGAGTTGGGTGCATCAAAACGACCAATTGCTGCCTCATAATGATTCCGTACATCAATGACGACTGTATCCTTCTCCGCTAACTTGTGGTGATAATCTTTTGGTTCTAGATGTGTTCCTTGGTACTTTGCAATCGGTGGTGCCTTGGTACCCTCCAACCCATAGTGGACCAACTCAACGACCTTGAAAACTTTGAGATTGGGAAATTTTTGTGCCAACGGTAAGTCATAGGTCAGTTTAAATTCAGTATTTTCAAAGTCCTTCGGTCGAAGTCTTCGTAGGGTGGTACAATATTCGACGATATTCTCATGTAATCCTGTCAGGGTACAATTCAATCCCTCCTTGGCGACACGCATCCGACCTGTCAAATTCAATCGATCCCCCACCTCTTGAAGTGTATGGAGCATAAAGTTGTAAGTCCCTTCATCCCAAACTGGTTCGACGTATGTGTAGAACAATAGTAAAGTAATTGTATGAACTTCTTGAGCTCTCTTCTTTTGGGGTGCCCTTCCATCATCACTACAATCTTTATCTTCGATTTCCTTTCGTCGCTTCTTTTTCTTGACTTCTTCGTCGTAGAACTCAATCGCCGACGATGCAACGATCTTACCATCTGCGTCGGTAACTTGATGTTGACTGTCCTTGGTATCATCAATGATCGAATTTGTTTCTTGTACGTTATTCGTATCATTGCCTTCAAGCGGCGCACTAAGGTCTATACCAGAACCCTTTGTCTTCTTATCTTTCTTCTTTTTCTTCGAATCTTTGCTGTCTGTCAGTTCGTGTTTGGAATCCTTTTTTTCCTTCCGCTTCTTCTTCTTCTCTTCCTTCTTCTTCCTTTTCTTGTCTTTCTTCGTCTTGCTACCTGCTGACTTAGCTTCCTCCTCCTCATCATCGGAGAGGAGAGCAACTGCAGTTCGAGTTGAGACGGTGTCGTCGTAGTTCGATGTCACTGTTGTTCCCCGCACAGAAGTATGCATCGGTCGTTCTGCAGTAGATTCTCCTCCAAATTGTTCTTGTTGTGGTTCTTGTTGTTTTTGTTGTTGTTGTCCATTTCCTTCATCTCCATTTTCGTCCAATGAGTCCTCTAGTTCTCGACGTTGTTGTTTCTTCTTTTTCTTCTTCTTCTCACGACGGTCTGTTGTGGCATTCCGAAGGATTAAATCGTCGTTCTTTGCTTCGTAATCCTCCTTCCAAGAATGGTAGGTATCTTCTTTCTCCTCCATCTCCTCATCCTTTTCACGAGCTTCTTCCTTCGTCATCTTCTCGATGGAAGAACTTCGCTTTCTTTTCCTTTCCTCTTTTTTTCTTCCCATGATGGTTGTTGTTCGTTATGAATAATGTGGATTGCATGCCAAACGAACCTTGGAGTATCTCGTTGTGGATTTGCTAGTAGCATTGAAGTAGTAGGAAGTTATGCTCATACCTCCGACGCTCGACGTACTGACCAAAGGATCTCCACCAACCACCAACCAATCAACCTTTCGACGACGGAAGGACGAGTCGTTATTCGTTTTTGTCAATTCCTTCGATGATGATGGGCGGTTGAATTGTATGTATGTACGATATGCATGAGACTACCGAATCAAATAAAATACCATGAACTATGGAACACTAACCCCAATCATACTAACTTACAGTTATCTGGAATTCGTTAACTTAGACCGTTCTCTCGCGTCAGGTCCAAAATGCAACTTCTCGGAGGAAGCAAATGTGACGTAGAAAATCATCTTCTCAACCTACTCATGTCCCCCGCTTATAGCGAACACCGTACTACAACTCATACGTACGATTAATCCGGGACCCAAAGGAATCCCTAGTCACAGCAGTCGTGCGACGTACCGCCTGTCTTTTTCGTTCTTGTTTTGTCAGCTTGCCGACAAATATCTCAATTGAATTGCATGTAAGATTGTGACAACGACCCTATCCTGTTCCTGTAAAGAACAACCCATCCCCGCATGAAATCAATCATCGTACGATATCTTTTCCTATGGGCCACTGCGGTGTGGATCTTTGTGGGATGGATCTGGATCGTGAACGAGCCACAACGATGGATGACAGAACAACCAACATCATCACAGAAAGAAGAAGTTTCGTCGCTTGCTTCGTCGTTGTTGTTGTCGTCGTCATCGTCGTCGATTCGGTTACGTCGGTCGCATGTTTCTCTTCCCGTGGTTGTTCGAAGTCATGATGATTGTATCCCATCAAATTTTCATATCAGTCCTACATCAGATGTCGATGTCGAAACGTTGAAGATCAATATGACACTTTCCTTTACGGTACCGTACAAGTGTTATCAGGATTGGACCCCATATATCTCTTATGGTCTCATCGATCCGACTCGTGATTACGCCAATCCAAAAATTGGTACAATCCTCCCCAATGAATCTATACAATTCTCTTTCTCCAATTATGTGAGTCGCTATCAAAGTAGTGAAATTTATCATGCCATCCTTCCAAATCTTCAAGCTGGATCAATACCCTATTGGTATGAGGTGGATCTGGTGGCAAACAAATCACAAGTAGTAGAACCATCATCATCATCATCATCATCATCATCATCAATATCATCATCACACCGAAAATCCAAGCCATCGAAACGTATTCCATTTTCTACTCCACCCCTACCCATGGAACCTGTCCGGATGGCTCTCATTGCTGATTGGGGTGGGTCGAAAGAAGCTGCTAAGACCATGCGGGGTATGTTATCCTTACTAGCTACCCCCTCTGCGGTCGATGACAAGGGCGACCTCAACGACGACAACAACAACGACTATACCTTCACCTACGATCCTTCTCTTTTTCATGAAGGACGACAGAAACAACAACAACAACAACAGCAGCAGCAGACCCCACCATCGTCAGTACCAGCCCTCTCGGTCGTAATTGTGGCGGGGGATATAAGTTATGCGAATGCACACTTACCGGATTGGGAAGACTTTTTGAAAACGATGGAACCATTATTTTCAACTATCCCCCTATTAGTCACTCCGGGGAATCATGAAATTGAATGTAATCGTGATGATTTTCAAGTCTATCAAGCCTATGAACATTATTTCCGTGTACCGAATCGGGGTAGGGATGCTACGTCAACATTGCAACCTCATACACACCCGGTGGAACGGGAACCCATCCCATCTCAATTGGCTGATTGTACCCATCCAGCCGAATTTCAGACGGTATATAATTATGGGAATTCTTTCTATTTTTATAAACATGGGATGGTTCAAGTCATCGTTTTGAATTCCTATACGAATACGACGATAGGATCTGTTCAATATGAATGGTTGGTCGACGTTTTGAAACAAACCGACATGAATCGGACCAAGATGACGCCATGGATATTGGTCGTCTTTCATTGTCCTCTCCATACCACCTTTCGTGGACATAACGGTACGTCGTGATATAGTAGAGGGCATCCGGTCTTCCTCCAACTTCTCGTTTTCGTCGAACCTGGCTCTCACTTTTCACCCATTTTCTTCAATGATTTTCGTTCATTTGTCATCATCATTGCAAGATGAGGAAAATCCGAAACTCATGTTGCGAGATATGGAACCATTATTTATCGAATACAAAGTCAATATAGTCCTTTCTGGACATAATCATGCTTACGTTCGAACATATCCCATGGTGGGTCCAAATCGAAGATCGTTAAATAATGTTAGGACTACCAAAGCCAATATCAATCCCACTGATGATGCTCCAATCTACCTGACGATTGGGACTGGAGGCGATTCTCATTCAAAGGGTCCCCTCCATCCCTTTCCCGAAGAATGGGTCGCTCATCGAGATAATGTCGAATATGGCTTCGGAGATTTGATTTTCATCAATACGACCCATGCCTATCTACAACGGATATTGAATCGTGGGGAGGATGCAGATCCTTCTGCCAATGACGAGGTTTGGATTCGCAATTACTACTTCGACGACGACGAGGACAACGACTACCACCACTTTTCTCCTAATCCCGTCTCATCACGTTGACCTAGGTCCAAGAAAAAACGATAAGGGACCACCATGACAACGATAATATAGACAACCTACCCAAGAATACGATTACTACTCGTGATCGACCGTTCCCAATCCTGCAAGTATACCGGTCTTTCTTCACGACAAAGGCTCTCGATCGGTTTTTTGTCCCCGTCTAGAAAAAACAATTGTTTGCTGCCGTATGCCTTTCGAACGATCAAGCTACAGAATTTCGCAAGGAAGAGCATTCGATAGTTCTAGACAGTGTTCGAGTAGAATTTAGTGGATCACACCCACTCGTAGGGTTGCTCTAGCCTGTTATTGTAATACAAAGGAGTAGTCCAGAAGGCAAGATGCGGCATGACAGTGACAGAGACATCCGAATGTCCCAATGGAATTCAGTCAAACGGGTCGACTGCCGTTTCTAGTACGGTATCTTGCCGATCGGATGTTCCGAGCGAGCACGGCTTCTGTCGCAGAAGAGAACATGGTGCTTCTTCTGGAAAAATGGAGAGCCCCCCGAAAATCATGACGAAAACTCTCACCAACTACGACTACGGTACATGACGGGGTTTTTTTTTCGACGAGCGCTTGCCAACGACGATGGATGAAAACTAATTTACGGTGAAACAATCAGAATACAAGTAAGAAAATATGATGCGACAACCATCGCATCGGTACCCTCCCCCCCCCAGGGTCGTCGCCATTACTCTTCACTGTCGACGGCAGCCTCTTCCTGTTTACTGTCGGTAGGATCGTTTTCATCAGCAGCACCTTCTGATTCTTCCTTCTTGGCTGCCTTTTTCTTAGGAGCGGCCTTTTTCTTAGGTGGTGCAGCCTCCTTAGTCTTTTTGGCTGTTTCCTTCTTCTTCGGGGCAGCAGCCTTCTTCTTCGGTGAAGGAGCAGGCTTGGCCTTTTTGGCGACGGTAGCCTTCTTCACGACAGTCTTCGTCTTTTTCTCCACTGGTTCCTTCTTCTTCTTTGGTGCGACCGTTTCTGACGGGGCAGGTGCCGGAGGTGCGACGGGCTTTTTGGTTCGAGTAGAGGATCGGACTGCCATGGTGTATGTTTGGATGTTGGAGGTCCTTTGTCACTGTCTGTATACCGTCACGTGTGTGTGCGTGTGTGTGTGTCTCCCCAGTAAAAAACACACCCAAAAATTTTGTGGGTCAAGAAGAATGCCGGTGTCAAAATTTTCAAAAGTCGCGGCGTTGGAACAGGTGGAGTTTTTCGTTGTCACGATTCTTTTCCCTCACGAGTCGAAAGAGCCTACGGCGTTGGTATTTGGGGATCGTCCGGCTCTCCGGCTTCCCACTTTTTGCCTACAGTCGGTTGAGTCGACTATCGATTGTCCCGAGAAGATCCCAAGTCTTGGAATTCCGAATCTAGGTCGTTACATTGTTATTTCAATCAGATGGCTTCAGTTCAATACAGTTTTATCCACCCTAGTCAGGGATAGACGACAAAACTAAATTAAATGGACTCGATTATTAGTTTTTTACTTACAACTTCTTTATGGTGGTAAATGCCCCGTTCCCGTCTCCGTCCAAAAAAGAAAAAAGTCAGTCACAAACCCTGACCCACCTTTTCTCCCTTTATGGCGTATCCGTGTCTTCATGATCATCAAGTTGTTGAATATCAAGGGATGGTGGAGAGTTTAGATCCGTTGAGAAGCGAATACCATTCTCCGTATCGACCAGGTTTAATAATCGTGCACTTTGGACCCAATACGTTTGTGGCGATCCGACCCCACGGGGACGTGTCGTCTTGAGAGATTTGTAAATCTTACGAGTTTCGGGTGGGATTTCTCGACATTGTTCAAAGTGGAATCGTTGCATATCGGCCACAGTCTGATAGACACGACTAATCGAGGAGGGGTAACAGACAGCTCGTTCGGCACGATCTCGTGGTCGGAGATGAGAACAGTGGACACAACGGATTCCCACCTGTCCGACCACCAAACGTTGTGCGCCCTTCGAATGCCGTGCTGAAACATCCTTTTCTGTCGCAGCAAAGATCTCAACCATCTCTGATCGGACATAACATTGTCGATCGGATAGACTCTCTACGTCCGTCGGCATCGCCAACATGAGTCGTTTCGGCGAGGAAGATTCATAGCGATGACGAGAAATATCCTGATTCGGGTAAACGGGGTAGGCAGGAGCTGAGGGATACCGGGGAGGTGGAGAATGGTAATCATAGAGTGACTGATGATGCTCTGGAGGGGGAAGAAGTGGCATCGGTGGACCACGTCCCCACATTTGTTGATGTCCCCGTGGAGGAGGCAAATCGGTCCAACCACGGGTCGGAGTTTGATCGTATTGTGGGACAGGTCCCCGAGATGGATGAGGACGACCACCATATCGTTCGTGATAGGAACGGGCACAGGCTTCCTCATGGGCACAGGCTTCCTCATAACTCACAAAGGTCGCCACCTGACAGTAATCACACGCCCATCGTCGGGGTCTCATCATGTACCCGTCTTGGGCTGGTGGACATGGTGCGGCGTATTCTACGTCATAATGCCCACGAGGTTGCCGCGACGAGGAAGGGTGGTATCCAGTGTCATAAGTGTTCGGAAAGTAGTTACTCGGTCGATACGAGGGATGTTCGTAGCCATATTCATCGGTAAGGACAGGAGTTGAAACGGTACTCTTCGAAGGAGATCGATCCTGATATGAGGCGTTGTAATGACTGTCCCCTATGTGTTTGGCATAGGTCGCTGGAGAGTCGGTGTCCATTCGATGTGACCCAAAGTGCTTTTCCCGATGCCAATTACTTCGAGCATTTTGCCGAGCGATTTCTGGAGGAGACTCTGGTTGACGATCATCTGTTTTCCTCTTCTTGCCCGGAGTGCTTGGATGATGATCGTCCCGCGAAGAATCCCAGTCTACTAGGCCAATGTCCTTGTCTTCCACAAAATCCTTTTCCGACGGAACTATTGCGATGACATCAAAAACGGTGAGTCGATTGTGCCGACAAAGAGTCGATACCCCACCTGAATCGGTTATCAACGACTTACTATCCACAGTCTTTTCCGGCTCAAACATCTTAAGGGCATCCATGATTTCCCTTCACTATAGAACAAAAAAGAGGGGTGGAATAGTAACAGTTGCTGGTTGACAAGGACACAATTCCGAGGAAAAATATGTTGGTGATCACAATATTGGGTGGATGGTGCTTCCCACGGGGTGATGGCGAGAAAAATGATATAGTCTGGCTTGCTTTCATGTCTACCCTTTTGTTAGGGCCTCATTTTTTGACCTAACGGTCAGCTGCTATACGAATGCAGGGGAGATTGTGGGTTTTCGTTCGTATGAACCATTTTGGTTGAACGACTAAATAACGTCATTTCGGGCCGGCAGCCTAACACGACGTCGGGTTTTCATGTGGCCAAAGCAGTCGGCACGTGCGTTGGATCGTTCCTTTCGGCCAACGAGCCGGTCGACCAATCTATGGTGATCAGAGGGGATTGAAAACTCGGGACGTGTAGGATCTCGACCGACAATTTTGAAGACGACTTCGCAAATTTTACTCTTGGGAAGGATCGTTCAGCGATGGCAAGTTATCCAGCACTCACGCAGCTATGGGGGGTACAGTCCTAAGAGTAGACATGAGCGTAACTCTATGTATCTACAGTCACTGATACCAGTTGGTACCTTGGCATCGACGGTTGTCGTTGGGGGCGTGGTCAGGGTGGTTGTCGGTTCGACAACAATTGATGAAGACAGAGGTCCTGAAAAGAAAAGAAAAATAGAACGGAATGGTGATTGACTACGGCAAGCAACGTACAAGCGTCAAACTGCGAGACTGAATGTGGCTTTCAAGAGAAAACATTAGCGTTTAGCGAAGGCTATCTTCTAGACTTTCGCCTAGGAGCTCCTCGCTCATTGAAATACATTCTTGAGTCAAGCCAGCAATTTCTTCGTCGGCATCCTCTAGCAATTCCGAAAGAACAGGCAGGCACTCCGGAATGAGGACCATATACTCTTCTCCGATACTTTGGATGAGCGACAAAAGACAAGTGATGCCGGCCTTGCGAACTTCTGGTCGCGTCTCATGCGAACAGGCCTCGAGCACCATGTGATTCAATGGCTTCCACTTTTGCTCGTCACCAGCAGCCAGGGCTAGAGCCACTATGGCATCGACAACGCAGCCTCTGTTTTCCTTCTGAACCTGTACTAGCTCGCGGAAGGAGGGTGCCCCTGGACCGTGATCCTTGATTCTGCAACTCAACAACTTTCCAAGTGGCGTCATCAAGAGATCGAAACGTTCAGATTCTCCGTCTTGAAGCCACGAACCGCCCTCATGAGCATCCGAGCGAAGTGAAACCTCCAGGCATTTCATCATGGCTTGCAACGAGAGCAACGTTGGTGCATCATAACTGTTCGATTCAATCCCTTCTAGTCGTTGTTTCTTGCTGCCACTAGTTTTGCTTCGACTCGTCAATGCCGTTACCGCCGCATCCTGCAGTGAAGAAAGTTTAGTTGAGCCAAGAGTACGCCCTTATCTCAGCAGTCTACGTAGAGAAACGACTTACCAGCTCGTTTACCGCGTCCGAAAACACTGTTGTCAAGCACGGTAGATAGATCGACTTGATTTGTGCTGCCAATGCCGAGGAAAAGAACCAAAAACAATATCGTCTGAATGCGCCTTCAGTGGTGTTCTTCGCGTCAAAACTGCCACACCACGACCTCAGTGTCTCATAGAATGATCGGAGTTGAAGCTCCGATAACTTCAAGACTAACGTCGTGAACATATCAGTTGCGAGGAGAACGAGATCTCCTGGAGACTCTTCCTTCAAAGCCATATCGTACACAAAAGTTCCTGCTTTCAGGATTGAAGTCGTCTTTCCCACAAGTTCAGAAGACTTAGCATAATTGATGGACATTGTCAGGAGGTTCATAAGGGTATTGACCTCCGCATGTGTTCGCGTGGTCACTATAGCCTGTGTCAACGGATTAAGAAGCTGCCGTGTAGGAATCTTGACCGCAATCGTCTCCCGAAGTCTAATTGCAGCTGCACTAACTGCACCTGACGAGTCACTGTCGTTCTGCTGGAGTGAAGGCGAAGACAAAACGGTTGGCTGGAACAATTCTTCGAGGTACGGGGTAAGAAACTGAGGGATTGTCTCCGTAGCCGCCGAAATCAGGCGAAGAGAAGACAACTGAAGCATTCGAAGCTGAGTGATATAAGAAGTGTCATCATCGCCACTCGTAGCCAAAGCTGAGTTGATGTCACCAAACAACTTCAGTGAAGGCCGTAACATTTTGGGTAGTGATGGCAACGCACGGGCTCCACAAGTGCGAATCGCTGTGGCAGCACAAAGAGACGCAGTGCATAGAAGCTGCACCGCAGCGCTGTCTAGTACTGTAGATGCAGTCAGTTTGAGGCGCCTGCATTGACTCTCGAAAAGCGCACCGGTCACCATGAGCGCCTTTGCGACGGCATCGGCATACTTAGTCCCGAGACCAACGCTCTCGACGCACATCTTTCTGGTGATGTGTTCAACAGCAACCAACGCAGCTGTCCGAACCATCATTCCTTCCTCCTTTTCAACCAACGCAGTGAGGAATGGCATCATGTCCATAAAGAGATACGATTCAGTATCCATGGGATCTAGTTGAAGCGCACGGTCGGAGACCAATTGCAGAGCACGTGCCCTTAGTTCTTCGGAATCACTTTCTCTCACGAGAGATGTTGCGAATGCGAGGAAAATAGGTGACGGGAGATGTTTCTGGATGGATTCGAGAGTCTCGTTGGCGAAGTCAAGAATCAGAGACCAAAAACTGATTTTCCCGCCTTCTGATCCTCCCAACTGGCTGTTGCAAATGGATTGAATAAGCAATAGGTCTTGCCACAGCCTGACCACTGATTCCGATGACTCCATGTTGGAATGACGCAAGTATCGAGCAAAGACCGACGAAGAGATCATTTCACATGACGCCCCCATGAGGGCATGGGAGAGCTTTTCCTTGGCGTCGTCATCTGAAATGTGTGGTTTCGCTTTGGTTCTTTTTCCTGTAGCGTCACTCCCGGCAAGACTCAAAAGATTCTGAAGGGGCACTGTTTTCGTCGTCTCCCCAGCCTCCTCACCTCCAAGCAAGGATAAAACTTCCCGAGCGTACGATACTACTGTAAGCGTTACGTGCACGCGTTTCGTCGCAGATATCTGGCTCACCATTTGTTGTACCATTAATGCTGAACTGGTCGGTGCGTCACTTCGTCTAGAAATCCAAAGATCTCGGGCTAGGCAAGCGCTAACAAAACATCCTAGCAGATCTCCCTCCCCAGTCTTTTCGTACCCCGAGACGGCGTCGACAAATCCTTGGTACAGACGTATTCGAGTGGCATCTTCGGAGATGTCGCCACAAGCGGCGATGAAGGCTTCTATCAGCTCCAACGCCGTGAGACTGGCTTTTGAAGCTAGGCCAAGATACACAGGTACCACTGAACACAAAAGTTCGGAAACGACTACTGCATCTTTCTCAGCCGTGACCGCCGACGCAATGGAAGATATTGCCGGGATGAGCTTGTCGATTAACACTTCCGGGTAAAGTGTACACAAGACTGTCAGTACTGACAGCGTGGACTGCTTCGATCGAGAAGTTTCAAGAGGCCGATATGGTGAACCTTCCCTGGGATTAATCACACCAACAAGGACTTCCATCCAGGTACCGAACTTCTTCAGGTGGAATAATTCTAGTCGACTGACTTCAGGGTTGGCGGATCTTCGTTCCAGTAGATCAGTCAATGCATCCAAGACGGACTTGCGAGTAAAATCGATCCCTTCATCAGCAACCGAACTTCCAGACGACAACTCCGTGAAAATATCGAAAAATGCCTCGATCATCTCCGCAAGCCCATCGCTTGATGCCAGCCTTGTAGAGTTTGCATGGGTAAAATCAGCGAGATAGGTAATCGACGCCAGCCCTCTCTGCTCCCGCAAAAGTTTTGCCACATCATCACACCCTAACGGGAGGGCCAAAAACGCGGACTCCATCGAAGCTGTGAGGTTTTCGATCATCAACCCGAGGAGGGCAGAGGCGAGTTGCTGGCGAACTGACTTCGAAATCTTGAGGAATACATTCTCTCCCCACGAAACGCTACTGAGCACCTCGGCACAGACGACGTGTCGCACGTGCTTTACCACGTCACTGCTACTCCTACTTGTGATGAGAGAAACAAGTGTCGCTGACATATCCTTCGGGTATGGCAGAAGGAAACTTGGAATTTCACCTTTGCCGAATGAATAGGACCGTCGACGGCCTCCACGTCCTCCAGGACCCGACATGATAATGACATTGGAATCATGCTCCGTCGCATTCGTGGTCTTCATACCCTTAAGCATTGTAACCAAATGCTCCAACAAAGCCTGCGTGGTGGATGGGATACCCGCTGTAGCATCTGCTTCTAGGAGAATGTGGATGACTGGCATGGCAACCTGAGACCACCTGGTTGCAAGGGGGCAGGCTCCTTCCCCTGTCGACTGCGCCGCGCCCATAAGGGCGATGGCTGCGACGTGGCCACCACGAACGTTTTCGAATTCTAGAAACCCAGAATTTTTCTGCAACTTCGATGCGTTAACCATAGACTTGCTCGACGTATCAGCAAGGATCGTACACAAGACAAGTCTCAGAAGTGTCTGCACGACACCAGACCCCTTGGAACTGGTTGTAACGTCTCGTAGGCAAGACATGAGAAAGGAATGACTCCCCATGACAGCAGAAGATTCATTTTCCGTCACGTAGGAACATATTTTTGCAAGCTCCTTGATTTCGGGGCTGTGGTTTCGGACCAGATTCTCCCCAATCTTGCTAATTAGAGAAATCGCTGCTCTGCGGACTGATAATTCAGTATGCGAGAGGAGTGATAGCGAGTACGTCAGACCGAAGTGGCATAGTTCGTTCTCATCCGATGCCAAACCATTCGAGATGACGAGCAGCTTCTTGATAGCGTCACCATTCGTCTCAGGGCGAAGAGCCAGTTCCATTAGGACCGCAACAGATGACGCGTGTTCACCATTCTTTTGTTTGATCTTTGAACAGACATTCACGATAAATGGGTTGACGACGTCGTCAAACAATACCCCGCCATATGCAAGCATAGTCGACAACAAGGGATACAACAGGTTCGGAGTTTCGAAACCCTGACTTGTCGCTTTGTTCAGAACGACCAGAAGTTGATTTCTCTCGTCCTCAGATAGACTCTTTCCATGTACTTTCAATACCCAGAGACAGTATTCCAAACTGGGAGGACTGTATTCAGTCGTAATCTGGGAAATACGGTCAATCGGTACGACAGAAAACGCCTTGAGGACGGGAAGAATAGAGCGGCGGCGCATGACCTCTTGCATAACATCCATACTCTCATCATCGGATCGACCAAGTTGTCGCAGGATTTCATCCCCCTGCGACGTCAGCGCAGCAAAGGCATCAATGTCAGACGCCTTACTTGTGCCTTTCGTCTTCGATGACGTTGACGTCAATACCATGATGATACCACTGGCACTTTGTTTTCCAATAGAGGTATTCTCATGCATTAAGAAAGCTAAAATTCCTTCAAGAAGTTGGACAAACAGCTCGCTGATACCTTGAGATTCCATAAGCTTCGACGCCGACATTGCTGTTAGTAGAATCAACCGACAAGTATGATCCGAACTAGAACTACCAGTGGATCTTTCCGACCATTTGTATAAACTTTCAACAACTGTTCTAGCAAAAGCCTCTGTTTCCAAGACTTGACGATGATCAAACGATTTCTTGGTCTTGCTCTTCTTTTCCGTCAGACTGCATAGTGTCTTGGTTGCCTTGCTAGCAACTTCCAATTCTTCTTCAACGAATACCCTCTGAAGAAGGATCATGGCAATATCATGATCATCTTCCTCTTGTCCAACCAACCGGTCAATCGCATCAAGACGGATCTCGATATCGATATCATTCAGGGCGACACGGGGAGGTAGTAGTACATCACACTTCCCACCATTCCCGGCAACTTTCGAGGTGGTGGCGGTGGCAGGGGAAAAACCAAGGTAGTTGGCTAATTCGGATCGAGCCTTTCGTTTCAAACGAAGTAGTGATCGGGCAACACCCTGTTCGTATGCCAAAGGGGAATGTTGACGAAGAATTTTGAGGACTATGTCCAACAAGGAGTGTGAGCCAAGATGGGAGGCATTATCCTTGGTATGAATCCAAGCGTTGCTCAATGTAAAGAATGTCAATGCTTCAATCCATTCTGGTTTCGACCACAAATATTGGAATAATTTTTCATTCTTCAAAAGTCCTAGTAG
>Ga0194115_10003508_pt1 | contig 17584 bp, 14 predicted proteins | sample TA2MahsurfametaG_3_FD_148656 | JGI IMG/M metagenome (GOLD analysis project Ga0194115, IMG submission 148656) | Freshwater microbial communities from Lake Tanganyika, Tanzania - TA2015002 Mahale S4 surface | ecosystem: Environmental > Aquatic > Freshwater > Lake | place: Tanzania: Lake... | reverse complement strand
ACTCGGCCAACAACAACAATAACAACAAGGGCAGCCACGATACAGTCCCAATCCAACCGTCTGCTTCTTATGAAGAATGGGCAGCTCGATTCGACGATTTCGAGAAAAGGCGCTAAAAGTTGATTGGCACTCTGATGACGCAGTCATTGGTATCTCTCTTTTTTGGGGCAACGTAAATCCTAAATGATTAATAGTAGTGCTTTTGTTGCTCCATATGTTTGTAAGTGCTGAAAGTACACTGTCCAGCAGATCATGAACAGGCAATGCACTTGACCGTCAGTACCTGTCCTATTCGCGAGAAAACACCGACCAATGCCCGATTATCTTGGTGGGACTTGCTTCGGTTTACGTGGTGCTGCAGTGTGCTGTCGCTGTTGCTGCGTCTTCTGTGCTGCCTTCTGTGCACTCCGGGCCTTCACTTCGCGGTAAAAGTTTTCATACTTTCGGAGAGCTTGGTCTTTCTTCTTACTCTCTTCCTTCTCCTTCTTCAGAGCCTCCTTCTCTTTCTTTAGATCAGCTGTGAGCTTTCGAATCAGTTGCTCTTGTCGCTGAAGCTGATCGGCTGAAGCCGAGTTCTTGTGGAATTCACTTACAGTACCAAGAAACGAGGTTTAGAGAATGAAGGTAAGAATATCACTAAACCATCACCAGCAAGATAGGCATGTCTATCGTATTTGCTCATACCTGGAAGCCACTGGATGTTCCGTGATACCATCCGCCTGCTTTGGATACTCTTGTGCGTACTTTTTCAAGGCCTCCTTCAGCTTGTCGAGACGTTGCCTGTACTCGTCCTTAAATTTTCGCATTTCCTCTCTGGCTGCCTTAGCTTCTGACCTCGCCGACTCGAGCTCTTCCACTTCTCGCAAAAGGACTGCATTTTCATCACCCAAGGCCTTCAAGGAATCCATGAGACGCATCAATTGCTTCGTATTCGTCGGCTGACTCCCGTGAACATCTCCCATATTCCCGCCGCTGGGTCCGCCGAGGGATATAACAGACGACGTCAGTACTTGAGATGCCGTACTTTGATTCCCCCACCAGCTTGATTCGAGTCCAGCTGTATTTCGTGAAGGAGGTGGCGATACAAGTTGCAAGGGAGGATGGGCTGGTCGATTTGTTGTTTGGATTGTTTGAACCTTGTTCCTTGTTCGAGTAGCTGCAGTGTTCGAGTGTAAATTCGATGACGACACAACGCGAGAAGGTCCACCTCGTGGCAAGGGGTTATTGTTCCCCCACATTGAAGAGGACATGTAGGACTCTGATCCGGGTGGAACAACCATAAAGCTCCCATCAATGACCGAACTCTTCATCCGACTTTGTATCCGTGTATCCAATGACGAGATAGAGTTACCAAGTTCTAACGCCATATCCATATCACGAAGCTCACGTTCTAATTCCATCATTTCATCGACGGCATTGTGATTCGGCTCTTGTCCCTCCCAAAGTAACGTCCCTCTCTCATCATCGACATTCGTCGGGTCGTCCATTGTCCTCGTAGAGACGGGTTGATGGGCTTCCGCAACTGCTCCTCCCAAAAATTGAGAATCGGAAATATCAGCCTCATGAGGATGCCTCGATCCAAGGGCACCACGGACAGCAGCTCTCAATCGATCCTTCTGTGACATGACCATTGTAGCTCCATTCGGTTTTCGATCAGAGTCTGAGCTTGGAAATAATTGTTTCAATTCCGCAGCACTCAGCTTCACGATACCCTTTAGTGATAAGGCAGACTTCGCTTGTGTCTGACATAGAAGAAGTAATGAGGTTGCCAAGGAAGCTATAGAGGATAGAAACAACGGTAGAGTCAACAGCTGTTTCATAAAGATCATCCTTCAATACGAAAGTTTCAACTTTGATGACATACCATTCTGATCTTTAATCGAAACAGCAATTTCTCTATAAAGATTCGCTGATTGAGAATGAAACTCTAATGCCGCTAGGAGGTCACCCGCTTTCTTTGCTTGCATCGCATTCGCTGCGGCTGCATTTGCATTCTCCGTTCGTGTCTTTTTTTATAATGAATTTCGCCCCAAAAAGGGTGAGAAGGGGCGAAAAAAGCACTTGCGCAAAACATAAATACACACATGTCGATGTATGGTCGTCTTCCTATGGGATGGAACTTACCAAAAGATCATCAGTCCGTTGATGTTGCATTCCACTCAAGAGAATCGTCAATATATCACCACGTTGATTTTCTTGTTGGACTTCTACATCTCCACCTTCCACCAGAACACCGGCATCCGCATCTTCTTCTGAAATATTAACATATGTGAAATCAATGACTTCAGTATCATCTGAGAACTGTCCTGAGATTAATGGAGGTGGAGGATGACTGCTTGTTGTCGTCGTCGTTGCTACTGTTGCTGCTGCTGTCGTCCGACTTTGGTGGTAATTCGGGAGGACGACATCTTGAGGAGTATTCGGAAGTAAGGGACTATCAAAGAGTCCTGATTCTACAAAACTTCCCTGTGAAGATGCTGTAACTAAACTTGAATCGGAATGATGTAGGGCCGTACCCTGGATGGGTGAGTCATGTATCCCAACAGCGAAAGGAAGTTCCATGTTGCGGATCACGATGGTAGAAAAACAAAAACCTCCACGTGCGCTGTTTTTGATATCAAGGTTTTCGGTAGATTTTCACCCCCGTGATTAGGACACTCGAGGGTAAGGAAAAGGTATACTGCAAACAAGATGTTATTATATGAATAGCGTTGCTGTCGTCAATATGCTTGTATGCTCAGTGTCCATCACAAATTCTTGTCGTGACTGTGACAAGGAGTGCTACAATAGGAGAAAAACGAAACGGAGCGTTCTGTGAAAAAATCCTCGTTTTTTGTCTGTTCTTCTTCGTCGCGTTGACTCTAGGTATCACATCTCAATTTGACGTCATTATACGTCAGACTCATACGGTAGTCTTATTCCCTTAAACTGATGTAGTCAAAGGAGTCGAACGAATGACGTGCGATATCCTCAAGGTCTATGGTTCCAGTCGTCTGACTCTAGAGTTTGAAGGATGATCGCGTCATTTCACCGTCAGCAGACTCCGATTCTCATCATCGGCATTGCGTTCCATTTCTGTTTCCATCCGTATGGTGTGTCATACTGGGAGAATCGTACCGTATAGCTTTTCCCTTCAACAACAACAATAACAACAACCCAATGAAAGGAATGATAGCAAAGAGTATCATCATCTGGGTGACGATTGCATTCTCCTCTGTCGTCGATGGATTTGTCACACCGAATGGTTTCGCTAAAGAAGTGATCCGATCGACGACGACAACCGAGCTATCTTCGAATGCCTCAGAATCGACTGAGGGTGGATTATCTCGACGTCAGTTTGCAGAACTATCTGTTGCGGGTGTAGGACTTGGAGTATCCTTTTTAGGTACACGAGAAGTCCAACCGACCGATTATGGATTATGGGGGATCCTTCCAGTCGGGACGTACAAAAGTAAGACGACGTTATTAAAAGAAATCGTCCCAGGAAAGATTTGGACATTGGATCAAAAATTTGGTATCTTAAATGTCCAAGTTCCATTACGGATGACGGTGATTAAATTGTCAGATGGTGGTTTATGGTGTTATAATCCAGTCGCGGCGACACCCCAGGTCGTCACGATGCTCAAGGATCTGATTGCTCAACATGGACCACTGAAACATATCGTCGTCGGTTCAGTCGCCTTAGAACATAAGGTCTATGCTGGTGTATTGGCACAAAAATTCTCTTCGGCACAAGTATGGTTACAATCAGGTCAATATTCCTTCCCAACCGATTTACCAAATACCTTTTTGGGATTTCCATCCTCTCGGACGAAAGTAATCCCAAATTCACTCAATGAGGCACCAGAGGATTGGAAGAAGGATTTTGATTTCCGAACCTTAGGTCCATTAATTAGTCGTGATGGTGCATTCGGGGAGACTGTATTCCTACATAAGGAGACGAAGACATTGATCGTTACGGATACAGTCTTGGAGGTGACAGAAGAAGTTCCTGAAATTTGTGCCTTAGAACCTGGACCATTATTATACCATGCAAGAGATACGATAACCGAAGTCGTGGAGAATACAGAAGAAGTCCGTAGACGTGGATGGCGTCGGATAGCATTATTCGGGTTGTTCTTTACACCAAGTGCCATCGACATAAAGGATTCTAACGTGGCATTCAAGGAACGTCGACCGGATATTAATTCTGATTTCCTTGGAATCTATCCATGGGATTGGGTCCGAGATGATAAGGCAAGTTTTGACGCCTTGACGGGGGGACTATTAGTCGCACCGATCCTTCAAACCCTCATCTTGAATCGGGAACCGATTGAGGTATTGGAATTTGCCGATGCGGTCTCAGCATGGGATTTTCAACGGATTATTCCAGCCCATTTCAAGAATGACTTGAAGTATACTGGTAAGGATTTCAGAAGAGCCTACGAATTCCTACAGGAAGGGGGTGAATCAAAAAGACAACCAAAGCCTCTTGAGGCGGATCTGAAACTGCTTCGTGATTCCGAACAAAGCTTGTTGGCAAGTGGTGCCATTGCGCCATGCCCCCCTCTTCCAGGTGGTAAGTTTTCACGAGAAGATATTCTGAAGCAAACTGTCTATCAATGCCGAAAAGACGTATGTGCACCTCGTGCGTCGTGATGATGACTTAGGACCACGTGGAGGGAGTAACTGTAAATAAATATGCTGCTATCATTGTGCCCATGATACACGACAGTGCTAGGCCGTTATGTGCTAGAGAATCCCTTCCGCTGTGATGGTCGGAGACGGATCGTCCCCATGATTTGATCGACGCCGATGCACTCGACCTCCATCTTCTGTCCAATTTGTACCATTGAACTAACAAGACCCACAGAACCACTGGGATGATTTTTGATGTCATCTCGGCTCGCCATTTCGCTGACATGACAAAGGCCCTCCTTGTTCCGTAACAGTTCGACAATCACGCCAAAATCACGAACTTCAATTATGGTACCTTCGTAGGTTTCTCCAACCTCGACATCGGAAACCAGATCCATGACTGCCACTCGAGCCTTACGGACCATTTCTTGGTCGTCACCAAAAAGAAGACACTGACCATCCTGTGTTAGGTCCAAGGATACATTGAAGCGATCTTCCATTTGGCGAATGACCGTCCCACCCGGACCAAGTAAGTCCTTTTTCCTCATCGGATCAAATCGGACAATCTCTACACGTGGCGCCGACGGCTTCAGCTCTGGCCTGGGATTAAAGTCGATCATGTTCCAGTCGCAAGATTGAATGGCCTGAGATTTCATCTCGTCAAGGAGCACGCCACGTGAATCCTTTGCGAGGCGAAGGGCATCGAAGATGATGTGGTGGGGGAGCGGTTCATGGACGTCCATGTGAATTGCCGTCACTCGGTCGTAGCTTCCAGCGATCTTGGCATCCATTAGACCATAGTGATCTTCCGTACCCGTAATATCTACCAGGAGCTGGAACTCGACGGTGCCACGGTCCTCACGTTTGACGAGCCCAATACTGAGACCAGCAACAGGAGCAGATATGGGCACGCCTGCATCCAACAAAGCCAGCGTCGCGCCGCACACTGACGCCATACTGGACGAACCATTGGATCCCGTTACCTCCGACGTCATTCGAATTGCATAGGGAAACTGGCTAGGAGAAGGAAGAACCGGTAGAATAGCTTTTTCTGCCAGTGCACCATGGCCTACCTCTCGGCGGCTGGCCCCTCTTGGCCCAGATTGTACCTCGCCTTTGCTGAACGCCGGAAAGTCATACTGGAGGAAAGCCCTTTGCTTCTCGCTCAACGTTCCCGAATCACCAGTCTGTTCTCTATCGGCACGAACTTTTCTCGAGTTTAAGTCCGAGGCTAGATACTCCTGAGTCCGTAGATACCGAAGGCTACCTACTGGTAGATCATCTGCGAGCGATGGCTCACGAATGGATTCCTCTTTTGCACGAGTAAATGGATTACTCAATGGTATACCATCGGACGGTGGACCAAGCGTAGCCGTACAGAGTACCTGTGTCTCGCCTCGCGTGAAGAGGGACGACCCATGGACAACATTGGGAAGGACCGGAACTTCCAATGAAATAGGTCGTATGGTCCTACAGCCCAAGGATGTACCCGTGGCACGTTTGTCGGCACGTGTTCTTTGTTCTACTGCGGCACTGGCCATAGCTCGTTTCAGCAGATCAGAGTGAATGGCATCGGCGAGCTCGTCGATTAGTGTAGGATTGTTGCCCAATACTACGTCGTCGTCTTGTGGATCTGGCTGAAATTCGTGTAGGACGGATCCAATTGCTTGTCGAAAGAGATGTTCCCTCCGTCCTCGGTGAGACTTTTTCAACAAAGGTGTGTCGGTGGCGGAATGTATTCTAGGTAGACCATCGTCGCAACTCGAATCAAGGTGAAGATTTCTGCTGTCGTATCCAAACAGCGTAAGTGCCGATTCACGAAGTCGTGACCAACAGAATTCCAAAGCCTGGGAATAGAGTTGATCAGCAGCCTCCTGTGCCATCTTGGTATCGGGAGACGATTCAGATTGTAGTTTGGAAACCACCTTATCCAACGGTGGAAGACCCAATTCCATACATATTTGTTCATCACTGAGTATTTCTTCATCGCCTTTTGTACCTGATTCCTTCACCTCCTCCTGAATATCTAAAATTGGTTGTATCGATTCATGAGCGAGGGTAATCAACGCTTCCAGACGAGATTCCTCTAGCATACCCGAAAATTCCATCATGACAATCTTATCCCGTGTCCCCGCATATAGTAGACCCCCAATCGAATCATCATTCGGAGAGGATGGATTTATAATCACTGTCCCATCATCATTGAGAGATAGATAGACACAGGCAACGCCTTCTTCTAGTCTATCACGAAGAGCGACGGATGCTGCATTCAATGCTAGAGCGACAGGATGACTTCCCACCCCATCCTCTAACGGACATGCTTGTATACTACAGGATACCTGTATACTTCCATTCGTCATTTTACGTAAAAGTGGTCGTAACGCCCGATCAATTGCTCGACTGGCTAATGTCTCGGCATCGGTAGGACGACGATTGTCTGCCCGGCTCCCATTGGAGGGGATTTTCCCCACTGCATGATGTCGTTGTCGATAATCGACCGTCAATGGGATGAAAGAGGAAGATGACAATCGACAACGTCGACGAAGATAATCAAGAGTCGTAGGGATCATCATCATCCTCTGAGATGTTCGATCCTCCTGTTCCAAGGACGACGAAGCAACCGTCGCTAGGACTACAGTCCCCCCCGCATCACCAAAGACAGAAGATTCAGTTAGGGTAGCAATTTTTCCAAATTCAAATTTTGCAGATGATCCAGCGATTAAATTTACAAAAGTAGAATCTTGAGTACCATTCTCCTTTTGTGATACAAATAAACGTGAAGGAATCATACGATGTCGACGTAGAAATTTGGCACTAAGGTTGTTGGAGGGAGCTTCTTTCTGAAGCCAACATGATGTGTTGTGGATCAACGGCAGAGGTCGTCGCGTACAAACTCCATGGATGATTCTTAACATTACGTGTATGGTAAGCAAATTGTCGATGAAAGAAGGAAAGAGTTTGAGACTTGAAACCGTTCAATCTCTTTTGGAGGGGTACAAGTCGACTGTCAACTACCTCCAGAATTTCGAGTTTTGCGATGACGGTGATGGAGAAAGGATCAAAAAAGTGCTGCACCGGGTATGTAAGGGCGGGAAGAAATCGAATGAGTCAGTATTCGAATCATGCGTATTTCGGGATTCGGGAATTCAACCACACAAAATTCCGTTGTCGATTGGCTTTCTGCGTTCCACATCATACGACCATTACACCGGGCGGCCATCTTCATGTACCCATTCCTTTTGTGAAGAGGCTTGATTGTGTATATCCGAAGGACGTCGACGACAGAAAGAGGAAAATCAAGAACTGTAAAAACACTAAACCGTTGTGAGCCTTTGGAGTGAAAAAAGAAGGGTACTGAAAAACAAAAAAACAAAAACGAAAAGAGATGCATCCTCCACTGAATCGACCACATCCCGATTGTCAAATGCAGATTGATGCACTCCGTACCTGTCAGGAAACTCGATCAAGATTTAGGGTATGGGCATGTAATGAATTAAAGTATCATATGGATCAATGCTTTAAGGAAGAGAAGGAACGGATGTTGAAGGAATTGAATAAGGATATCGTCGAACGACGTGCCGAAGAAGAAGCTCAGGCTGCCGTATCGACCGGAACAAACATGACCTTTGCAGAATATTTAAAAAAGGACAAAACATACCAGAAGGAGATGGCAAACATTCAAAAAGGTGAAAAGGCAGGAAGTTGGTTTGGATAAGTAACACGAGAATTCTAAGTAGTTCACTTTAGTGACTAGTCCACAATTTCTCCAGAGACAATCCTAGACCACAGCAAAAGGCATCTAGTGACCACTGGCTCCACCGACTCCCTTGACGTACGAGATTTGTCTCGTCTTCAATGGACTCCACTTCCAGCGTTTGTAGTAACCAACAGTAAGGGCCATAAAGGCGACGACAGTCAAGTACTTGCAAGCGTTCTTCTTACGATCTTCAGTCTCCGGCTCAGCCGTCCAGTTCAAGAATTGAGCAACATCACGGGCTTGTTGAGAAATCGTAGCGACGGTACCATCTTCGTATTCCACACCACCATCGTTGAGCGGAGGTGGCATAGAAATGGCACCACCGGGGAAATAGGGGTTGTAGTGAAGACCAGGCATCATTTCCTTTCCAGCGGGGGGTTCACAGTATCCAGTCAAAAGAGCAAAGACGTAGTCATGACCATTGTGGCGAGCCTTGACCATCAAACTCAAATCGGGGGGGTACGCACCACCATTGGCAGCACGTCCTGCTTCCTTGTTCGCATAGGGGGAAGGAATTTGATCGTATGGCTTTCCTGGACGTTCAAACATTTCTCCCGTCTCATTCGGTCCATCAAGGACATCAACTTCCTTCGCCATTTGCTTGACCTCTTCGGCGGTATGAGTCACACCGACAAGTTCACGGAATCGAATGTATTGAAGCGAGTGGCATGAGGCACAAACCTCACGGTAGACTTGGAATCCACGTCGGAGTGCTCCATGGTCAAAGGAAGAAAAGTATCCTCGATGACGCCAGGGGTAATGAGGGGCATGGACGACATCCTCCTCATCGAGGAAGGTGACCTTAGCAGTAGTGGCGGCCGCAAAGGCAGCGGTACCAACAGCGACACCGTTCTTGCGAATCTGTAAAGATAAGACACAATAGTCAGAAAATAGGATAGCTAAAGGGAGCTACACCCGAAATCGATACGGTAGGGGGGAGCAAGGTTCACGGAAGTCCATAGTTCGACTCCCTCGACTCAATCCACGCAACGAAACCGATGTTGCAAATAACGCCGATTCTTCAGGACAACGGCTATCGTCGCCTGTATCGGTGCTTTTCTCAATTTGTCACATCTCATTTCGGACAAAATCTTCGCCATGGTTGTCATGATACTGAAAAATCGAAGCCGATGGGAGACTTACCAATCCTTGCAACTGAGATGCCATTGTGAAGATTGGACCGGAAAAGTGCAGCAATAAGGGCAAAGACAAATTGTTTTGGTGTGGGATACATACCAAATTCATCCAGTGTGTGCTTCGCTCGTGCGCAAGATCGCGCGGAGAAGGAAAGTCTCTCGTCGTTTCTGACGTGGGGACGGTGGACCCTCCGCACAGAATCGGCGATGCCTTTTCGGTGGTCGAGCTACGAAAACCTCGAAAATCCCCTCCCCCTATTTTCGAATCTACGTATCTATCGACAATGTCCCTCCGCCTGCCCGGCATCAGGCATCAGGGACTGAATCATGTACGGTACACTGTAACGGTACATTGAGACAGCGGGAAAGGGTGGCCATTGAAATACATTTTATGCAGAAGTTGTACGTACAAGGTACGCGGTGCACCCCATTGGGCATCTTTTTTCTAGGGGAGTTTTGCAGCCAACAAGCTACTGCGTGCCGAAACCAGGAGGGTCGCAAACAAACAATCGCCAAGTGCAATCATCTTTCACCTAATTCGCTGCCTATCATGAAGAGATCGTTTGACTATATGGGAGGTCACGGTGGAAGCCGTAGGCCTAATGACCGTTCTGGCCGACGACGAGGTAAGGGAAAGATAAGGACAAAGGATCGGGGATTTATAGTTTTTCATCGTAAACTCATGCCACGGTTCGTTCACGAGACTAGAGGGTGGCCGATACGATGGGAGTCGTTACGAAGGTAGTGGAGGCGGAAGAGACTCAGGTCGAGATGGTGGTGGTGGTGGTTCCCGTGATGAACAATACGGATACTATGGTCCCTCAGGCGGGGGCAACAACGACCCATCTGTTGGTTCGTATCGAAATGACTCATATTCGCAGGGTTATCAAGGAGGAGGCTCAGAAGGTAGAAGTTCTGACGTTGGACACTATGGTCCTTCCATGGGTCAAGGTGGCCGAGATCATGGTAGCAGAGATCATGGTAGCAGAGATCATGGTAGCAGAGATTACGGAAGCTACGGAAGCCGAGATTCCGGTGGCCGTGATCACGGGGGTCGCGATCAAGGTGACCGAGATAACGGGGGCCGAGACCATGGGAGCCGAGACTATGGGAGCCGAGACTATGGGAGCAGCCGTTCTGCAAGCAGAGATCATGGAAGTAGTTACTCCGGAGGTAGAGATTACGGGAACAGTCAATCTGGAGGCAGGGATTACGGAAGTCGAGATGACGGAAACCGAAGCCACGGAAGTCGCGGAGGTGGTCGCGATTTCGGGGACAGCTTCGGAGGAGGAGGAAGAGGTAGAGGCTTTGGCGGCGGTGACCGCGGTGGCGACCGTTTTCAAGGTGGACGTGGTGGTGGAAGAGGACATGGACGAGGGCGCGATTCAAGGACACCAAATTTGTCGGGTATTACATCTATTGTTACGAACATTGTCCCTGCCACTGTGACGGAAGGATTTCAGTTCCTTCTCTATTCGCTTGACTACAAGGATGCCAGAGGAAACCCGATTGATAGCATGCATCGCCGACGGTTCCTTTTTAATCTCGGATTTTGGGATGCACTCCTTAGGGATATGCCATCAAAGGAAAAGGAAGATCTGCGCCGAGTTGTTTTCTTTACAGGTAGTTTCTTTTTCTCCGCCCGGCCCATTCCAGGGTTAGACCCGGCAAGTCTACCCTTGCCTCTTGCAATGGATAGACAGGCTGAGGGTGATACCATCCGATTGGTGAAGGTGGAGCAGTACACCGCGCCAGTAGAGCTGACGATACCAGTCGAGAGTGTCGGGTCCAATGATATTAAGGCGGATAAGCGATGTGGAGACTGTACGAAATCCTTCACAGACGTTGCATCCATGATTCAGCACTGGTAAGTGAAGTATGATAGTTTACGGTTGTGGCGTGATTTAGTCACCATGATTCTCACCCTTTTCCAGTCAGCAGTCCGGGCACACCCCTGTCTACGTTCCGGACGAGAAAGACAATGAAAGCGCAGCCGCCCCGAAGCCTGCTCAGCTCCCAGTATTTATTTCTTACGTCAACATGATCCTCGCGAGAGCCCTAGGGGAGAAGCTAGCTCGTTGGGGAGCTGAATATATTGATCCCAGCAACATGACGGAACCATCTGATAGAAGGGGAAATCCATTGGGTGTTCGTGTGTACCAGGCGTATTCAGCTACCTTTGGTGTTCTTCGATCGCCAGATGGCAAGGCAGGCCTTTCCTTGAGTGTCGATCTTAGGGGCAAAATCGTCCGAACAATGAGCGTCCTCGATCATTTGAGTGGACGAAGTGGGCCGGACAGGTACAACCCTTCTCCAGGGGAACAGAATGAGGCGAAGCGCAACTGGATTGGTGAAGTTGTCATATCTCTACATGATAAAAAGTGCTATGCGGTCACCGACCTAGACTTCTCGCACAGCGCTGCCTCTATGCCAGTACAAGGCCTTGGAATGTCTCACGCAGAGTACTTTGAAAGGCGAAAGGATATCAAACTCAAGTATCCACATGCCACGCCAATGATTGCTGTCCTTGGGAGGCGAAACAACACGATTTTCCTTCCACCAGAACTCGTTTCTGGAAACGAACTTGAAAGGCGGGTAAAGGAACATCTCCCTATTATCGCTAGTTTCTCGCCCGAGCAGAAAAATGCCGCCATCGACAAGATCCGAGCATATCTGGTTCCCGGGAAAAAGTCATCTGGTCTTGCTGGACTTCTTCCAGCGCTTGGAATTCAGCTGGCAGACGAGCGTCTTTCAGCGAAAGCAGAAGTGCTTCAGGTCCCCAGAATGATGGCTGCTGGAATCGAAATACCAAGAGCGAAGGCGAATAACTGGGCGGGCAGCCTCAACAGGGCCGATTTCCGTGTACAGCCTGGTGAGGCTAATGAGCTTCAGGTCGTTTTGGTCGCGAATCAGGAGATTCCGGCACCCGAAAAGGTCTATAACAAGCTACGCGATCTCGTCAATGGAATGAACAGTAGTTTCCGATTCGGTTATAGGCCTTTCGAAGTAGTCCGCGCCGGTACGTGAGCTAAGTTTGTGATATCCGACAACCCGAATGCCCAAGTCTCATTCTTCGCCGTTGTATTTTGCAGGACAAAACGAACAGCACTGGGGACCGGTCGAGAGGTACTTATCGCAAGACTCTCGAAACATGAATATCTTCGTGCTCGATTTCAACAAGCCGAAAAGTAGCGCAGATCCGGCATACCCAGTCATCAAAAAGATGCTGGCAGAGTCTGGTTACTTATCCCAATTTCTGAACTTTAGGAATCATGCCTCCCTAAACGAAGGGGGGGATGTCCGTGACGACGACAAGAGGGCTAACATTGTTCTGCAGGGTGTCGCCCGTCAGATTGTTCAAAAGACGGGAACACGACTCTGGTGGGTGCATGTCCCCCGGTCTCTGCCTACTCCTGCAATGTTCGTTGGTGTAGATGTTTATCACGCACCTAGAGTATACGATCCGAAGGTCAAGAAAAAGGTCGCGAAAGGATCTTGTGCGTCCATCATCGTTCAGATCCATCGCGGGGGGGACTCACCATCTAGCAATCATATCGAACTATTTACGAAGACTTTTGCCAGAAAGCCAGGCCTGGAGTACGATCTTGGGAAGCCTCTTGAGGAGACTATTCAGACTGCTCTAGAAGAGCTCAACGTTTCACCTAAGTGTTGTGTTGTGTGGCGCGATGGTATCGGCGAGCAATCATTTAATCTACAGGCACAAGAGGAGATAGAAGGAATTAGGAACGGACTTCGTAGTCTGAAGCTTAGAGACACGTCGGCCCCAGACGTTCCAATGTCATACATCGTGTGTCAAAAGAGAATTGACACGAAACTCTTTGTCCAAGGAGAGAACGAAAATGAGGGGAAGTACTTCGGCGCTCCAGTCGGAACCATTGTGCGCTCGATTCAAGATTTGCAATATGACACGTTTTACATCAATGGGACAGCACCGTCATACAGTACTGCCAAACCAGCTCGTTATATCGTAGTTGCCAAAGATGAAGAGCTTGTGCCGGTCCCTTTGGACGAACTCACCTGGGAATTATGCCACGATTATGCAAATTGGGTAAGTCGCCGTGGTCTCGATTGGCGTAGTTTACTGATTCTTTTCCCCCCTCGAAGATCCTAACGTGTTTCATCATTGCCTCTAAACCTCGTTGCAGCCTGGGCCTATCAAGGTCCCCAGCGTTGTGCAAATGGCACACAAGCTCGCCGAACTTGGTGGCGGGTTTTCCGATTGTGGTGCCAGCATTGACGCCAGAAGATTCAAGAACAAACTTCACTTTCTGTGAGAAAGGCAGTAGCATGTGTTGAATAGCCATGGTTTCGTTTATCGTTCATTTAGAGTACAGTACATTTTCATCTTTACTTTCTCGCAGGAATACCAGCGTCCCGCATCGCGGATTTACAGGATTCGATCTCGACTTCTTTTCTGTGGAACATTCCTGCTGCGAGTGCAGCCTGGACAGACGTCTTTTCAAAGACTTGCACAAAGTGAGATTCGTTACCAGCGCCACTACTTGCAATCACTGGGATTGATACAGCTCCTGAAACTGCGTTCATCAACGCCAAATCATATCCTTTCCCTTGCCCATCCATATCGATACAGTTGAGCATGATCTCTCCAGCACCGAGCTTCTGACATGCTTTGGCCACCGTCACGGCACAGATGTCTCTTTCCTCTCTTCCTCCCTTTACGGTACACTGCCACCAGCAAAACCTCTCTCCATTGGGACCTGCGTCGTTTTCATCTAGTTCGACAACATAGTGTTTCGAGTCAACGCTCGCTTTGTCAGCAACGTAAACTCTCTTCGGATCGATGGATATGACGACCGCTTGAGCCCCATAGGCATGTGAGATCGTTTCTATCGATGTTCCTCCAGATTTCTCCCCACCATTCGCAATAAGTTCCTCAGCAGCAGAAACGGCATCACTTCCAAGACTGATCTTGTCCGCGCCTGCTCGAAAGTAACGATTGGCAACTTCTAACGCAGACCATGTCTGCCCTGACACTGGATCCGTGTAGCTTCTGATACCACCGCCAACTGTTAGGGGAACAAAGATACTCTTGGAAGCCTCTTCGAGTACTTGAAGCATCGGCATATCCTCGACGACGCCTTGCCTAAAACTCGTAATATTTAGAAACGCAATCTCATCAGCACCCTCCATGTAGTAGCGAGCTGCCAATGCTACTGGCTTGCCCAGATTCCTAACACCGCCACGACCCTCGGAAACTCCTTCTCGGTGGTTTTCACGAACGTCGTACTGATCACCCTTCGTGACTACGAGATCGCCATGGTCGTTCGTTCGTACATCCAGAGCAACAACAATACGCTTGACTAACTCAGTACCAATATTTGGGTCTACGTCCAACTGCTTGGCCGAATCCAGGGTTCCGTTTTCAACTCCCTCTAGGAACCCCTTCAAAACCTGTAACCCCGTCTGGCCGCTCTTTTCAGGGTGAAATTGCGTGGCGACAATGCAACCCCTCTGAACACCACTGATGAACGACTGTCCTGAATACGTCGTGCTGGTCAAGATCCATTCCTTGTTTTCATCCGTGATCGGAGCGAAATACGAATGGACAAAGTATACATCATCGTCAGCCGACACGTACTTTAGAACTGGGCTATCTTGGTGCAAGATTCGCCCGTTCCAGCCAATATGAGGGACAGCCATTTTTGACTCATCGAATTTGATAACCCTTCCAGGGATGACTCCTAGGCCAGGGATGGCATCAACGCCTTCTCCGTGTTCATCACTAGATTCAAAGAGGGTTTGCATACCAAGGCAGATGCCAAGGAACGGTTTATCACGGCCACTAAGGTATTCGCGCAAGGGAGCATCAAAACCCTTTTCCTTGAGAACTTTCATGGCCGAGCCATACGATCCAACTCCAGGAAAGACAATTGCTTTGGCCAATGGAATCTGAGAGGGCTCGGTGATATCTTCAATTTCGTATCCACAAGCTATGATTGCATTTCGGACCGATCGAACGTTTCCGGCCCCGTAGTCCAGCAGCGATACTTTGAAAGACGGCATCCTTTGCCTTTTTCTTTCCTCGAAGGAGAAGAGACCAGGCGAAGACAGCGAAGACTGGCTTTATGGCCTTCTTGTAATCCGAGGAAGCTTGGTCAACGGGAACCCAACAAGGTGAAGCCATCGCGTAAAGTAGCGTCACAAACAAAGTGGTGGTCACCCGAAACGTGCGGCTCCGGCCGAAACACGGACGCTTCGACAATGAGCCGATTCCAGCCAATCAATGCATCCTACAAATGACTTGACATACGACAAACATCAAGTCGCTGATCCGATTAGTCAAACTCTGTTGCATCCACGAAACGTTTGTTCCGTGCAAGACACAAATCCTTGGATACCATATCAGCTTCCGACACCTTGCTCTGCATTCCGCAAGTGAAAGATCAATGGAAAAATCAACTTCGCGACTCTCTTCTTCCATTATTTCCCAATTGTTGACAGATTTCTTCACACGATGAGAGTGGTGATCGGAGTATTTCTCGTTCTAGTGGTCGTGATTTTGCTTGCCACGATCAACAGACGTCCTCATTCGAAGGATGAACCAGCAGCGTTGAAGGCTGCTGGTACAGATACAACGCCATTAATCGTATCAAAGACAGAATCCATATATCGCGAGAGCTACAACATACCTTCAGACGACGAAGATCTGCTGGGTATGATACGCTATCACTACGATACAAATAAAGGACCTCATTGTGACTCTATGCTGATCCTGGGAGTTGGAACCTTTATGACTGTCAACGACTATGATAACTTGTCGAGGAAGATCGCCGCGTCGAGTTCTTCGATTATGGTCATCGTCGCTGATCACAACGTGAACAACATAATCAAGACTTCACCCGAGCGATATGCTACGCTGATCAATGCATTGATCAATCAGTTGGATACAGTTCTACCAATGTGTGACCATGCCTCTCAGGATAAAGGTCCATCTGAACTATTGTTCGGTGGGCATTCTGCAAGTGGTCAAGCTGCCGTAGAAGCTTGGCAACAGGGCTTGCTAAGTATAGAGGGGTACAAGGTGGCATTTGTAGGGTTAGATCCCTACGATATCGCCGACCGTACCATCGACGAAAGTATCGGTCTATCCATTCCTTCACTCTCGTGGGGATTTACGAGAACGACCTGCTTTGTTCGTACGGAAAAGTCAGCTAAAGCAGCCTATGAAATCACGAGAGATTCAAGAGTACTGTATGTGATGGATAATGCAGAGAAAGGGAGTGGCGTAACGCACTGTGCCTTCACGGATCGTGGTTGTGGATTCCGGTCACATTTGAATGGATGTACGATGCCGTGGCAGAGGGTATTGTACGTTTCGTACAGTGTTTACGAGGTACAGCACCCTTCGACCATGATCACCTCGAGCTTTCAGAGAGTCTACCTGTAGGTTTACAGGTTTATGTGAACGAAGAGCTGTCTTGGATATCGTGAGAAGAAGAAGCAAGCAGCGACAATAGATGCATGCTCATCATTTAGTAGGAGAAAGAATCTACCGTATAGTGTTAATCACAAAGTAGGATGGACCTGTCAAGGCGATGTTGAAAACGATATCTAATAAACGCCCATATCGGAGAAACAGAGCAAGCGGTTTTCCCTTTCGCCCGACCAACTTGACTAGAACATGTGCATCTGTGAAGAAAGTAGACCGCTAGTGAATCTTGCCACCGACGAGTTCGGTGGATGACAACTCGCTTTTCCATCGAAGATTGTGGCAGTAGCAAACTCTCTGTCCTAAACAAATAATGTGTGGAAGAGCAGCACAGACAGTTCATGCGAGCCATGTCGCTGCGGCTTCTCTGGGTATCAAGAATCAATCTCGGAATCACAACGACGTGGCTCCTTCCGAATTGTCGGACGGAAAGAGCCATTCTTATGTTCTTCCAGACGGAAAAGGTATGTCAGAAAGCGATAATTATAATATGAGTCCAGGTATGGATGCAGCTGTGATCTGGATGGACGGTGGCGAACTCAAGATGGATCGCAAAGTGTAAGTGTCATTTCGAAACGAGGGGGGGGGGGGTCTGCTTTCTGT
>Ga0194115_10003505_pt1 | contig 17593 bp, 24 predicted proteins | sample TA2MahsurfametaG_3_FD_148656 | JGI IMG/M metagenome (GOLD analysis project Ga0194115, IMG submission 148656) | Freshwater microbial communities from Lake Tanganyika, Tanzania - TA2015002 Mahale S4 surface | ecosystem: Environmental > Aquatic > Freshwater > Lake | place: Tanzania: Lake... | reverse complement strand
ACGCTGAACTCGGCAACTCATTTGGTCCAAAAGGTGAGGAGAACGCTTGGAATGTCCACGCCCGTATGTACTCACCACTTGCACGTGCAGCTATGACCACAGAGACACGTGGTCAAAACTCATACGCAAACTTCTCAGGAGAGAATGACGCAATAAAAGAACTGCGTCAGCAAGCTCGTGCCCTTCGTGAAGAAGGACTATACTCACAGGCTCGCAAGATTGAGGAGCAGATATACGAGAAGTTCAAGTTTGCCGATCAAAAGATTGGTCTATTGCCGGCAGAGTTCTACGAAATTGACGAGACAGATACAGGTGATATGGCTCCTGCTGTTGAGGAGGACCTGATGACCGCAGATACAAAAGATGCTACGACCCTTGAGAAAGTAAAAGATTTCTTAGATAAGCTTGACAACGACCTCACTAAGTTTGGTCGTGAGACTGCCGGTATAAACATAGCCATACCGGTTATGAAAGCTATAATCAAAACTGTAAAGGCTCTTGTTTCTACGGGTATTACATTACAAGAAGCGATTTCAAGAGCAGCCGCTCAGAACAATGTCAGTGAGCAAGACGTGATTGATTCTATTAACGCTATTGCTAATCAACGTGCAATGCAAGCTCAGCCGGAGGGTACAACGGAGATGGAGCTGCCCGGATTTAATAGGATGATGACTGAGCTTGAGGGCGTGGTAAGAAAGTCTCTGCAGCGTGGCAATACAAATGAGGAGGCAATGCAGAACGCTATTGCTTATTTGCAGGGGTCTCGTGTATATGAGACAGCCTCAGATACGCAGCGTGAGAAGATGGTCCGTGATATACGTAAACGATTTGGCAAGCGTGAGAAGGCTGCCCCTAAACCTCAGAAACTATTTGGTGAGACTAAAGATGTGAATGAGATTACAATGTCTGAGTACGAGCTGTTGAAAAAGCAGCTTGCCGACAAAGCAAAGGGGGCTAAGGATGCTATCAAGTTGTGGGTACGAACAAGCGCAGAGCTTGTCAAGTATTTGAAAACAATGGCTGATAAAGGATTTATCACCGCTAAGCAAACAGCAGCCATTGTAAGTAAGTTTAGTGGTGTCAATATGTTTGACCCTAACTCAATCAGCAGGTTTGTAGACTATATGGCTAAGGTGTTTAAGAACGCTAACTATGCCGATCAGATTGCTTCCATTAACAGAGCGCTACCAACTGCACGTAGAAATGCGCAGACTAAGATTGGTATAGCAGAAGGCTTGAGCCCACTGATGCAACGCTTGCTTGCTATCAAGCCAACCCTCATTCCGGATGCAGTATTTGAAAAGTATACAAAGCTTGTGACAATGATGGGTGAGCGTAGAGCTGTGCTTCAGCTTGACGAGATTAATGCTGTCACCAAAGATGTAAATGATATTCTTGATGCGGTAGATGCAGAGGTATCTCTTGCTGCTGAGCTTGCTGAAAGATTTAATGCTTACGATGGTAAGCTTGTGGATGACGAAGGCAAGGTTGACTATGCCGGAACCATTCGTGATATGGTTAAGGACCAAGTTATTACTGAGGAGGAAGCTGAGGTAATGCGTAAATACAAGTCCTCTATTCTCCCGATGACACAGAAGGACCCACGTAGTGAGGCTGAGATTGAAGCAGAAAATCAGGTGATGGCTGATGCAGCTCAGCTTGCAGATCTAAACCCTGAAGGTTTGCCAACTACAGACGAGCGAAACCTTGCACGTGAGTTGAAGAAGCTACTTAAGACCGCTGCGGTATACGGACTTGATAATGCACAGTTGAAAAACTTGTTGCGTTTGATTGACAACATCAACAATGGATACCTGCCTCATTACACTCAGCTTATTGTTGAGCGTATGAACGCTATTAATAAATCAAAGACACTTAATGATGCAGTTAAAACAGCAAAGCCATTAAAGCTAAGCTCGATATATTCCAAGATAAAGGGATTGCTCACAAAGAAGGATGGTCTTGTAGAATTGATAAGACGAAACCCGTTGTTTTATATTGACCAAGTATTTGGAAACTATAAAACAAAAGATATATTTAATTCGTTGTTTGCACAAGCTGCTGATGCGCAAGCTAAATTCCAAAAAGCTGTAACTGAACTAAACAACAAGTTAGACAGGGCGCAAGAAGCTGTTGCAAAATCATTTAAGAATGACGGAAATGAAACATTGATGTCAAAGTTCAAGATGATGACCTATATGGTACAGCTTGAACACGACTCTAACCCTGATAGCAAACAGGTTAACCCTGCAGCCGAGTACTTAAAGAAGACTATTGAACATATCAGAAAAGGGAAGTCAAGCTTTGGTGTTCGTGACGCCAATATGCTACAAAAAATTATTGATAAATACGGCAAGGTTGTTGGTAAAGACGAGAAGGGAAATGATATAATTGAGATTGATAACCAAAAGCTTTATGATTCATTCAATGAGGCTGAAAGAAATGCTATCAAAACCATTCAAAAAGTAAACGAGGACTTGCGTGAGAAAGCTGTGTACACAGCAGCCATCATTCGTGGTGATAAAATTAATCCGCTAAACAACTACGTGCACTTAAATACTTTGCACGAACATAGACCGGATGAGGCTATCTCAGGAGTGGCTTTCATTGATAGCTACAATGAATCAATGCGCCCATCAACCAAAGCAAAGTCTTTGATTGCACGTACCGGAAAGGTTGCCCCCTTGAACTTTGATGTGTTTGCTTCTGCAAATCGTGGAGCCAAGTTTGTGTTGATGGATTACTATCTTACCGAGCCAATTCGTACAGGTCGTAAGACTCTTAACGAAACATCAAAACTGATGGAGCAGGAAGGTGCAACTGAACAACAGAAAAATATATTTAATGCAATTGAAAGAGTTTACGAAGAGGCTGTTGATAATTTATTGACAGACAACTTTACCTCTACTTCAATTGGTGATTATGTCTTGAACTTTATGTCCAAACAGGGATACCGTGCGGTTCTTGCAAGTGCGCCAAGGTTTGTTGGGGAGTTATCATCTAACATTGCCTTTGCTATGATTGCTGCACCTAAAGATTTCAAAGCAGGTCTAAAGAATAGAGGTGTTGTATTGTCGCCAACAGCAGCTACCATTATGAGTAATGTAGGCAGCAAGCAAACTAATCGTTTATTCCCTCACGATACGCTTAGTGGAAGACTTATTGACACCTCAATAATGAATCAAGCAAGTGGCGTAAGGGGAGGAAGAGCGCAGTCTGACGTAGCCAATAAGATACAGCAGATATATAACATCTCTTTGAAGAAATATCAGAACGCTGTAGAAACAATGGCTGATGCGTTGATTGCTACTCCCGATAAAATGGTAATGCGTCCGATGTGGTTTGGTGCTTTTGCTAACGAGTTCAAAAATATTACAGGAGCTGAGCCAAACTTTGATAAGATAGCAGAGAATGACGAGCGCTATATGGCTTCAAATAAAGAAGCTCTTGATGCAGCTAAGAGTTATGCTGATGAGAAAACTGTTCTTACCGGTGCTACAGACAATGCGTTTATGGGTATTCTGAAAGGAACACCTAAGCAGAATCAAAGCGCAATGCTTAGAGGATTTAACATCTTCAATAACTTTATGACTCGCTTCTTGATTTACGAGTACATCACTGCTCGTACAGGTATCAATGCTGCTATGGGTAATGGAAGTATATCAAAAAAGACGGGCGTTGCTTTGCTTGCTGCTGTTGCCACAAGGATGACAGCGTATACATTAATCACTCAGGCTTTATCTTCTGCCTTGGCAGGACTCTTTGTCCCTGACGAAGATGAGGATGATGAGAAGTCTATTGAGCAGAAGCTTGGTCAAGGTATGCTTTCATCTGCAACATCATTACTATTAGGTCGTGACTTTGGTAATGCCACCAAAACTCTTATTAACTATGGCGTAGAAAGAGTAAACGAAAACTATCTTGACTTCCTTCGTGAAGGAGAGTACGATCCATACAAAGATGCTCTTCAGTACACCGTGATACCTGCAGAGAAGAAAGGCAAGAAGACTGATGCCGGGGATTTGATTATGAATATGCTTGGTCCTTTTGGTCCTTCAGCTAAAACATTAGACTTGATTGTTCGCAAGGCAACAGAGGAGCCAAAGAAAGAAGCTGCTGCTATAAAACGTGCAGAGAAAGAGGTTGGTATTCGTATTCCTCTTGAGGTGATGGGCAACCTTGGTCTCATTCCTCTTTACAAAGATGTCCGCAAGATTGTAAACAAAGAACTATACAAAGATTTAGAGAACGCTGATGAGAAAAAGCCAATGAATAAGATTGGCAAAGAGGATATGAAGCGTTACTTCCCTGATATGTATGAAGATTTGTACGGTCCGAATGGCTCCCTCTACGATATAGAAGAGATGAAGAAAGAACTTCGCAAAGAGAAGGAGAGAATCAGGCGTGAGATTAAAGATGACTTATACGATTACGTACCGAAGCAGTCAGGTGGTAACACTGTTTATGGAAAAGAAAAAAAGTCTAAGTAAACCTTACGTACTTTAGTCCTTTTTGCTTTTCATAATAGACCATCATCTCTACGTCATTGGCTGCGCCTTCCCTTGATGGGCGACCTCCTAACTTTACCTCTCCCACAAGAGATAATACTTTACCATAAATAATTCCGTCTTCGCACGCCCATATTAGAACGGGGTTATGCCTCTTTTCAATTAGCTTGCTTAGTTTAGAAACAGCTACCGGCAAAGGGTAAGCGTCTCTAAGTGGGCGTATCCTACCCTTTACCTCAGCGTAAGCTATAAGGTTCTTTTCTTTATCAAATATTCTATAGTCAACATCTTGTTGCCCGAGCTTTTGAAATGAGCCACCAAACATTTTAACAAATGTCTCGATGGCTTTTTGCTCTCGTTGTCTGTCTTGTTCTGTTTCAAAAGTCTTCATCTTCTATAAGTTTTATTGTCGCACGTAGGTCACGCATTAGTTCCTTGATGTCTTGAGTAGCAGAGTCGTATTCCCTGTCCACCAATTTTTCGTAGATGGAAGCCACGATGTCGTGAAAGCCCTCCGTCATATATGCTATGCGTTGAGCACGCTTGTTCTCCTGCTCAATCATCAAACATCTTTTTTATTTTGCGCTCAACAACACCCTCATATCCGTGCTGTGTATTCTCTTCAATCAATTTGAAAATTTTTTGTAGACGCTTATCATCACTTGATAGCTGCTTGATCAACTCGGCTTTCTCTTCTGATAAAAGGTAGTTCTCCATCTTTAGCAACTCAACCTGTTTGCGTAAGCGTTCATTTTCGTCCTCTAAATTTACAGGGTCTTCCTTTATCATCAATAATTCCCTGCACCTTAAATACTTTTTGAACAGAGACCTATCCACCTCGGTTAACTCTTTAAGCTTTCGTAAATAGTGTATAATGGTGGTGTGATCTTTCTTCAACACGCCTCCTATTTGCTTGAGAGAATATCCCATCTCTCTAAGCATTGACGAGAACATCATTCTTGCTTCTACAACCTGCCTCTTCCGGTTCTTGTCACCAACTCTTACCCCCATCACCATCTCTACTACACGCTGAGTGTGCTCTTGTTCATTTGGTTTTTTTGAGACCATAAAATACTGTTGCCTTGATTCCATATTTTTTTAATTCTTTAATTCGATACTCTTGTAATTTAGATACCTTACCATCGGCTTGCTTCACCTCGAAGAACTCTACGTCAGAATTTTTAGGGATAGCTATGAGGTCGGGGATGCCATTCTTGTTGGTCTTTACCAACTTGATCACGTAGTATCCCTTATCCTCAAGCTCTTTAATCAGCTTGCTCTGTATCTGCTGTTCCGTCATAAAAGTCTTTCCTAAAATGATTTACTGTGTAGTCCTTCTTTTTAGTTACCGCTTTGTAGATGTCATCCTCAATACCATTCTTGCTGAATACCCAATAGACGTGGTTGAACGCACGTTCCTTTGTGGTCATTCTGTCTTTGCTTTGCCAATAACTTGTAGCACTGAAGTCAATGTTGTAGTATACAAGATAGTCAGCTTGGCGTAGGCTGATGCCCTCTCTCCCACTCACAATCTGCAGTGCGATGTTCTTATCGGTGTCTTCAAAGACACTGAGCTCAGTTGTCAAGTCATCCTTGAATACTGACTGCAGGGCAGACAACTCTTCCTTAAACTTGTAGAAGATTCCAATCTTGCAGCCGGCAAAATATTCCTTGATGTATTCTGCCTTGGTGGTATCAAGCACCATACTATTTCCACTCTCAAACTTAATAGTTCCACTGCATAGTTGGTGGACCTTCATCATTAGTTTTACGGGTGTGTCAGCAAGTATCACCTCAGTCTTTCCTTCAATCACCTTATTTCTTTGCAGCTTCTGAATCATATTGTAGGTTGAGTCCTTCAAAGTAACATAAAGTATTTCTTCTGTTACCTGAGTAACAAACCCTGCTTCCTCTTGAGAGTAGTTGACGGTGTATGGTTTCATTGCATCAATGATACTATCCTTTCCGTGACTGTAATCCTTTACAAACAATCCATTAATCTTTTTCTGCTTAATCTTGACGTGGTCGTCAGCAAATCGGTAGAAGTTTTTGTAATGCTTGAACGGGTTATTTGGTATACCATAGACCTGATGATACATCTGTGAGTAGCTCTCAGGCGTTGGCGTACCGCTCAGCAGTATCACCATTGGTCTACATTTATCAATTAAGTCCTTTACTATTATAGCTCTCTCGCTTGGTTTAGCAAAAGCTCCCAATCCGTGCGCCTCATCAAGAATGATCAAGTCCCACATCTCATCATCCATTACGTGATGCAAGCTCTCGTAGTTGATGACCGTCATCTTAAATGATGGGTTGAACATTGCATAATCTTCCTCAATGCTACTCATTGCTTTCTTCTTGGTGATGAACAGAACGTGCTTAACTCTCATCTCATTGGCAATGCCGAGACTTGTTAATGTCTTGCCTGTTCTCACCTCCATTGCGAGGTATAAGAAGCGGTGCTCCTGCAGTATGGTAAACCCCGAAGCGATAATGTCTTTCTGATATTGTCTAAACTCCACTTGGCTACCTCCTTTTTCGTGTAGGTTTTTGTAATAGTCTCGGCTACGTTGGAGGCGTGGCAGAATATCCGGAGCATCCTTGTACTTATACACGAATGTCGTCTTAATAGTCTTACCACGCCCCGTCTTCACCTCTTTCATTTGTCCCATTACCTTGCATAATAGTTCGCAGTATTTCCACATACTGTAATCTGAATATGCAGGTGTACGCTCAACTATCTCCATCTTTTTCTTTTTTCTTGTGAATAATAATCCATCTTCCATTCAGATCACGACCCTCTTCAGGCGTTACTCCCTCCTTATACAAAGCATAAGACACAAGCCATTTATAGAACCTTGTTCTACTGATAGTCATCTTTGCCTTTGGTCCGTAGTCAGGATACTCGTTAATGAAGTCGTGGTATAGGTCATTCTTATACAGCCTTACATCAGTTTCGAGTGAGGTGTTACGCTGCTGCCCATCCACTAATCCACACCATTCAATAAAGTCGTGTGCTGTCTCTGCTGATAGCTGACGAATCTTAAGGTTTACAAACCTACTCTTCACAAGTCCTGTGTCGAGGTAACTCTTTAGACACCCAATCATATAGTTGTCAAACTCACACCAATCATCATCGTTCCAATCCCCGAACATTAATTTACCAAACTCATCGAGTGGAGTGTATGCCTTGGAATAGTATTGATGCAACTCAAGCTCCCATTTCCTACGGGCAAAGCTATTACCGGAGCCCTTGATGGCGTAGTTGGTAGTGATAGCAATCTTGGGTGATTTGCTGAACGGAATCTTAATCGCATCCTTATTCTTTTTCTCAAGGGTTAACCCTTCGGTTACTACACTGAAGAGTCTCTCGAAGTCAAAGTGTTTCTTCACATCATCGAACACGAGTATCTGCGTATCGGCAGACACCAATTGATATGCGAAACTCCGCTCAAAGGTGAAGCTCTTACCGTCAATTGTTACCACCTTTTTCATATTGCTGAGGGCGTTCATAAACAGACCCTTACCTGTACCCCCTTCAGGGTTGTCGCTGATGACCTCGTCATTCAGGATGGCTGCAGGACAAAAGCTAAGGTTCTTGTATCCGTGCAGTAGGAATCCAATTGTGCTCTCCATTGATGACACCCTGCTGTTATCATTACCGCAGATGTTGCGGATAAACTGACGGTAGTCACACCTTGATGTTACCTTACACATACTGAAGTTGCGATCAATAACGTGGTCCTTCCATACGTACCCACCTAAGTCAAGGTAGTCGATTGATGTTATCCCTTCGCTTGTTATCTTCACTGCGCAGTTTTTGTAGTACAGATAGGCTGCCTCTTTGGTATCCTCAATAAAGTAGATGTCAATAGTAGATAGCATTGATAGGAACTCTTCCTTAAAGAAGCGTGTGTTGTCGGCAAAATAGTTATACACCATTATGTCGTCAAGCTCAAGCAAGTGGTTTAGGATAAAGTCTTTTATCTCTTTCTCTGATGTGTGGTCGATAAGGTTGTTGGTTACCTTCACGAACACGTAGTTCTTCCCACCCTCGGGACAGTACTTGTAGAATCCTGAGTCCTCGAGGAATTGCTTAAAGAGAATGTGTACTATCTTGATGACCCCTTTGTCGTTCTTGGTCCAAAAGGTCTGCTTTGAGTTCTCCTCCTCGACCTTTGCAAGTACCGCTTCGATCGTGTCGCCATCCAAATTGGAGTCCTGCAGTTGGAGGCGCACCTCTTTTTTTGAGACACCACGTCTCAGCTTTGCTTTGATTTGGTTTACTCTCTCCTCGTCCTCGTAGTACTTAGTCCCGAAGTTAGCTGTGTTCTGATAAGCTGAGTCGATGGTCCTTTGAATCTCCTTCAGGCTAAAATCAGCCGTTGCGTATTGATTTAGGACGTAGCCGGCAAGACTCTTATTTATCCCGAAGTCATTGAACGCCATCGCAAGGACGTAGCAGTTCTGATTACGCTGCCCCTCGGTCATCGGGTATTTCTTCTGCCACCACTTGACAAGTATCTCCACTATCTTGTTTTCGTCCGTGATCGGGATGGTTGCTTGGTCTCTTAGCTTATTCACCTCTGTGTACTCAGGCTCTTCGATGGTGTCCCATATCGAAGAGTTCTCGTTAACGTGTATTAGAGGGTCATAGGACTCGTAACACACTCGACTAATGTTCTTGCTCGTTTTATCGAAATAAGGCGAATTAAAGTGCTTTTCTAAGCTATTAAAGTAATTCTGATGGTTCTCTGCATCTGCAGGTATCTTAACGAGCACCTTTAGTCCGCTCCCTGACGGGGAAATGAACACAGAATAGACGTACTTATTCTTACTCAAGGTCTCCTTGTCGTTCAATAATAGTTTCTGCTTATCGTACCCATCGAAGTCAAGGCAGATGAGACCGCTGTGCTCAATCAGTGCAGTGTCTGCACGCTTGTTAAACGTACCGCTGAAACAGATGGCAGGCAGTTGCTTCTTCAGCTCGTTGCGCTCAGCCTTACGCTTCTCTGCACGAATCTTCTTAACAAGCTCCTTGGTTGCTCCATCTTTGATACGCTCAAGGATTATGCTCACCTCCCTGTGAAAGGGTGTGCTCGTCTCCTTAATGTTTTGGAATATGGTTACTTGTGATGTCATAAATGTTTAGGTTGTGTCGATAATATGTCGTGTAACTCATTGACTCAAAGCGTGATGTCGATTATGTTAATATTTTTTTTAACCTGTATTCTATAGAATAATAATAATATATAGATATATATATAGAGAATAGGGGAAGACTTAAATTGACACAGCTTAGAGAAAAAAAGAGGGGGCTGAACCCCCTCTTTAGTTTGGTTTAGAAGGGCAAGTTCCCGTCTTCTTCGGGCTCCGCTGCTTTTGGTTTACTACCACCCTTACCTTTTGGCTCAAACGTATCGAGCTCGATGTAGGGATTGCCGGACCTGCCGGTCTTAGCGTTTAGGTTTACCCACCCGTTCTTCTCGTACTTGCGTAGGAAAGAAATAGCCTCGTCAACTTTTACGCTGATGTTAGCGATTACAAACTCGGGTGCATTGTCTCTGCGCTTGATGATAAAGCCATCCGCAAAGATTCTTTCTTGATTTTCTGCCATAATTGTAGGTTTTAATCTAATGTTTCGTCAATATAATGGTTGTCAATATCCTCGGTCGCATTGGGTCCAAAGTACTTGTGGTAGACCTCGATAGCCCGATCAACTTTCAATTCTCCACCCCTGATGAAGTTCTCAGTAGGTCTGAAGATTCCGAGCTGCGCTGTCTCCTTGTCGATTACGTAAAAGACAAGAGGCTTCCCGAAAAGCTGCTGATAGATGTAGCACTGAGAGTCGTAGTGGTATGCCTTGGCGCTCCACTTGAACTTGTTGATGTCGGACGTTGTCTTTAAGTCGATGATGGTGTCAGTTGTAATGATGTCAGCCTTACCCTTCCACTCAATTCCTTTGATGGTTCCGATTGCAGGCTCTTCGTAGGTGTTGCCATCTGAGTAGATGTCATCGTAGAAAGCAATGTTCGATTTGATTACAGCCACAAGGTTATGGATTTCCTCCACCTCCTTGGTCAGTAGTGCGAAGTCAAGCCCACTTTCTTCCACGAATTTCTTATACTCTTTGGTGTTGCGACTGCTCACGTCTACGCTCGTCACCTTGTCTACCTTCTCAGGCTCAAGTAAGAGTTGATGAAAGAGCCTGCCTTCGGCAAAGCTCTTGTTGTCCCCTCTGTCTTGACGGAAAGCTTTAGGGTTGGTGAGTAGTGACTCGATGTCTGAATTGGATAAGTAGTTTTTACCCACGCCACGATAGTACTCGTGGTCGTCTCTTAGTTGGTTGATTACTTGCATAGCTCAGCGATTTCTTTTTTAAGTGCAGGAGAGATTTTGTACTTACGGATGAGCTGCTTCCCAATTGCCTCGATGCCGAGCTTCTTGTTCGCCTGAACATATTTCACTACCGCATCCCAATTAGCTGTGCCCTTCTTGAGCTCGATCAACTCACCGCCTACGGCAGGAGCTGAGGATTTCTCAGCAGCAGCTTTCTTTGGTGATTCAGTCACCATCTCAGGCAGGTCTTCGCCTGTCCACAAAGAAAGACCGAGTCCGTGCATTGCAATTGCTTTGGCTGTGCTTCGCTGAATTGCTTTGGTCACGTCAGTAGACGTGAGCTTTGCGAGAGGAATTGAATTGTTCTTGAAGTCCATAATAGGCAGGTAGTCGATGTGCTCGATGCCTCCCACCACGATGCCCACCTTCACCCAACAGCTCGTGCCATCAGTAAAGTAGTTCATCCCATCAGTGTTCTCGTACACGATGCGCTGCGCATCAGGGTAGTTTGACTTGAGCATTGACCACGCATTTGCCCACGACAGGTAGTCGAGGTTTCCCTTCCTTTCGATCTTGTCCTTGACGCTTATGGACGACAGCGTACCGTAAACGGATTTGTTTTCGTTTGCCATAGTTTTAGGTATATGAAGTGATTAAATAAAGACTGCTTTTTCGATGTCCTTAACGACTTGCATATAGTCGCTGTCCTCCTTGACTTTTTCAATGACGGTGTTGATGCCATAGATAATTGATGAGTGTCGGATGGAGTAGCCATTCTCGCTCATATACTTTTGAATATAGATTAGGCTCATCGGACGTTTGTAGCATAGGTAGTAAAGCAAGTATCTTGCATCGACAAGGTCTCTGCGTTTTGATTTGGAGAAGAGCTCTTCCTTGGGGATTCTGAACAGCTCTGTGATTCTCTCCACGTACTGATAGAAGATGTCACTTTTCATTTGATTCGATTTAGGTCTGCTAAGATAAGTTAATTTGTTTAATTAATGTCAATTTTTTTCCACATAAATTCTTCTACATTATCCAATTTCTTGTCTCCGAACCCATCATAAAAGAAGTGACCTGTCTTGAGCACTTGAATGTAGTGTCCGCCCTCATACAAAACAACGTCTGTGCAGTCGAACTGCAGGTTTTCATTGGGTCTTAAATTCAGGAATGTCTTGAGGTCGGTGATGCGACCGCTGTTGATAAATGTTTCTTTTTTCATTGTTAATTTGATTAGATTTAGTACAAAATTAGTATAAAGATTTACTATTTCCTAATCTTTTTTATTAGGTGATAAATGTCGTAGAAAAAAAAGCCTATGTACACCGCTGAGATTGTCAGTACGAACACAGGGATGGCGATAAATATGAAGTACATAAACTCGCCAAGTAAATTGAATCTTTCTTTCATAAATGCGGTGGTTTAATATCCCACCCACGCCCGTCCATTGGATTGCCATAGATGGTGATGTCGTTTTGGTCAATAGTCCGTACAGCTCCTCCATTGTACAGCCGGACGATAAACTGAGGGTTTGAGTGAATTGACCCTGCTATCAGGAACAGGGCTGTGCCTGTCCCGATAGGGGTCTCTACATCAAACGGATTTAAGATTTCGTGTATGGTCTGAACTATCATAGTTAATCTTTTTACAATGTGGGCACTCGGGTTTACTTTTCTTTTTTTTGTAGATGGTCTGCGTGAACATACGCCTGCACGCTATGCAGCGTATCCACTTTGCTTTTACGAGAACCATACCTCTCCCATTACAAGGTATTGGAATACGATGTCGGCACTCTCTGCGTCTCCGACCTCTTCTTGATGTGCCTCAAGCGCCCACCTGTAGTCGAGACTGTTGTCAAGGTCTTCGAGTCGCTTCTTCATATCCTCATAGCTGAGGATGCCGAGGATTTCGTCAGGATTCTCAGCATCGTGCACCTCAACTTTCGCTCCGTGATCAAGAATTGCGGTGAGCATAGCTGTTGCGAAGTAAGGGTCTTCGCTGCGAGGCACGAGCTTTCTGATTTTCTGATTGGTCTCAGCAGTGATGTGATACCAATAGTTACTACCCCCTTCGAGGGCAGTAACAAAGATGTCTTCGAGGAATTGTCTTTCCATAGCTTAAAAGTTTTCGTTACAATTATCTGCACCAATAAAAGCGTCCTTACCATATTTGATTTCTCGTGGTACAGGATACACGCAGTAAAGCGCATCGAGATAAGACAGGAACTCTTTACGCTTGGTTTCGTCAAGGTAAAGCAGTCTGTCGATAAGATGCTGAATGAGCATCAATCTTTCTTGTTCGTCCATTGGCTCTGTCATAGTTTTAGTTTATTTGGTTTGAAAATATAGATAGGCTTTTAGTCTGTCAATAGGATTGGGTATCCAATGAGGGCTTCGGTCGTAGGCTGCCATTTCATCTGCATAGTAGTTCTCCTCCATATACCGGAAGAACTCAGCCCTGTTACCCTGCATCCCTGCGCTCAAAGAAAAGAACAACTCTCTTGCCTGCGTGTGGTTGCCATTGCGTTTGCTCTCGAGTATGTACTCAAATGTTTCGATTAATGTCATAACTTTTAATTTAGGTTTATGTCAGGTAATTTGATTTGCTGCTCTTCAGTAATTGCAGCGATGGCTGACAGCACAAGGATGCAGAAGTTTGGGTCTTTCATTATAGCTGATGCTAAAATAGCTGCGAGCACCTTCTGCTCTCCTTCGATGTCAATCTTTACCTTTCTGTTTTCTTGTTCTTGAATAATTATGTGTGCCATAGTATTTAATTTGCGCAACCGAATTTAATGATTTCATTTTCACTGAACCACTCACCGCAGGCTTTGCAGTAGTAGTTGCCATAGAAGTCGTGCTCAAGGTCGTTGAAACAATTGATACAAACAGGGCACTCCTCAGCTACGGTGAACTCTTGGTCATCGGGTAGTTTCGGGTCGTCAATTAAAGGCTCGTCAATTGTACGCTGAGGCTCCCAAAATGTGAACGCAGGCTGCCACGATTTCGCAGGCTGATGCTTATGGCTGTGTCCTGTGTAGGACTTGTGCAGCTTCTTACCCACGCTGCTCTGACCCTTGTTGAAGTATATCCAACAGGTGAGAACTCTACCATCCTTGAGCTTGATTGGTATTTGCTTGCGCTCATACCAATTGGGGTGACCCTCAAGCGCATCAATGTCTTTGAACGTGTCATCGTCAACCTTGAATACCTCGACCTCCACGTTGTGCCCCTTACCCTTCTCTTCGATTAGGTAGGGCAGTCCATCTACGACAAGGGGGTACTTGTCCTTTGTCACTCCCTTGCTGATGAACTTGCTCTCAGTCAGGTGATGATAGTAGTTGCCGTGACCCTTCTTGAGCGTGCCGTAGACAGCCACGAGATGCTCTTCGAGGACGTTGGTTCTGCTGTACCAAATGCCGTCACGCTGCACCCATAGCTCTTTGTTGTAGATTTGATAGCTGCGATTGCGCACGTTGACAGAGACGAACCTGCAGGGGTATTGCTCGAGCTCTTTTTTCCACGTGTGGCGTGGTTTGTTGCCGAGCTCACGAGCGAGCACCTTGGTGTCGCACTCAGTCTTGTTACCCTTACCATAGATTGTCCCATTCATCATCAACCACTCGTTCTTATTTGCTCCGCAGGGGAAGGGGTGTGTATTCTCAATGCCGATAGCACCGACTGTAGCGTACCTGAAGTGCGCAATGAAAGGGCGCTCTGTGTCGAGCACCTTGTAGTCCTTAGAATTGTGATAAGTGATTTCAAAAGTGTCCATCCAAATAACTCCGAGTCCGTGAGGATTGACCCTCCCTGATGTCTTTGCGACCTCTTTCGGCAGGCGCTGACCCTGTTGCTTGATAATAATTACGCACATAGTGTTTAGGTTTGTGGGCAGTGTCTTTGAAGACACAGAACCCGATTAATGAACTAAAGATAGACAAAGATACGACAATTTCTGAACATATCAAATTCTTTTTGCCTTAAATTGACTCCGAATAAGGTGAGGGTACTCGCCAATCAGTCTGCTGTAGACTAACTCAATAGCCTCCCACCTTGTGTGGGCGACTATTGTTTTGACGAGCACCTTACCATAGAAAACTTTGTACAAAAACTCACGCTCCATAGTATTACTTGATTTAAGTGATTAATAATTCTCCTCCCACTCTGAGCGTGGGCGGATGCTCTGTCCTGCTGCGTTATAGCCCTGTCCGCAGTGGCAATAGCACAGCCCTTCGCTGTCAGGCTGTAGCTCTACAGGCGCACCGCAGTAGCACTCTCCCACCGCATACGTGTAGTTTGCGTAGTTGTGCTCCCTGACGTATGCAGGGCGAATAGTTTTGACCTCACCACTGAGGCAGCGCTCATAGTTGCGCTTGCCTTCGGGTGATAATGCAAGGACCTCGCCTTTGTGGTCACAGGGGAAGCAATAGCCTCCGCTTCTGTCTGTGTCGAAGTTGAGAGAGTACTCAGTGCAATGCTCAGTACGTGCCTCTCTGATGATTCTAATCATAGCGCTTCTGTTTGGGTGATTAAATTAGATGATTGCTCAAGGTCTTTAGGCAGCACTACGATGAAGTAGTTGGGCAGCCACCGACCTGCAGTGTCTGTCTCGTGCCTGCGGTTTGGTATCCCTGCTTCGTTCAGCATAGCCTCCACGCTGCTCAGCTCCGACTCATCGTGGGTGTGGAAGACAGCGAAGTTGGGGCGGCTATATCCTGCGTCCATCCACCTGCTTGTCATATCAAATTCCACCTCGTCAGTCTCAGCGCCACCGCCTGTATAGCTTCGCACCTCGACCCATCCACCATCCCACAGGATGTCGTTGAGATACCACTCACCCCTGCGCTGATGGATGCGAACCCCCGGCAGTCCGTTGAGCCTCTCCTTTGTCGTGTTGCTCGACCACCCTGCGTTGGTTATCCATAGCTCGCCACCTCTCCACTCAGCGATGCGATTGCCGAACAGGTACAGCGACCCGTTCTCGCTTCGGCTGTTGCCGATAGTGCGATTCTCTCCCCTGCGGAAGGCTCGCACGATTTCTTCTGTGATTTTACGCATAGTATTTACAATTTGGTTAAGACAGGAGCAGCACACGCTTGCGTGCGCTGACCTGTTTCGCTGATTCACAGCTCGTCAGTTAACCTGCGATGTTGTGAAAGGCTACCGCACCGCACACACTAAGCAAGTGCAGTATCCACGCTAAGCGAAGTTTGTCTGTCAGTTTGTGCTCGTCACTGAGCGCACCTGTAATGATCAACCCGATCATTGTGGTTACGCACAACAGGATGGTTGCCCCCTGCGCTGAACAGAACAGCGACAGATAAGAAGGAATGATGGCAAGGATGATGGTGAGAATGGTTTGCTTTGTCATTGTGTTTAGATTTAGATGATGAATTAATAAGGACGATTTGCTTTGCGTACGACTTGCTCCCACGTGGCACGACCTTTACAGCCATAGCCCGAAGTGCGGCAGGATTGGAGGAGCAGCCCGATGGCTACAATTGCGAGGATTTTTTTCATCTTGTTTAGATTTTTATGGTTTGCTGTTTCGCTCTTTCGAGCTCGTCAGTCAGCGCACACACGCTGAGACAGCAGGGCAAGTGTCTTCAAAGACACCGCCCCTGTCCCCTCAGACAAAGGGGACGATGTCCTGATGCCTCTCGCCTGTAAGGATATACTTGCGGAAGTGCTTTGACAGGCTCAGGACTGCGTTAGCCTTGTCCCTGTCTCCGTTGTACATACTGAGGACGATAGGGTCGAGGCGCTTGAGCAGCGCATCGTGGCTACCGCTCTCGTTGTTCACTGAGAAGTTGACCACCTCATAGAACAACTCATAGCGCCTTATCATCTGCTTCACGCTCTCGACACGTGAGGGCAGGCGAAACTCAAGCTTGTTGCCCTTTACGAGCGCTAATTGGTATTTGGTATGCCATCCACCTGCGTGGCTTGGCTCATTGCTACCCTGCAGCCTCCTGTTGCAATTGCAATAGCTGTTATCAAGGCGCTTGCGGAACAGGGCGAAAATGATGCCACAATTTTTGCGAATCTTCTCTCTGAGCTCGTCACCCGACAGCCCCTGCACCGCCAAAGTAATGTGACCGCCACAGCGCTTATCTGAGGGGCTGTACCTGTCATCAATAATCTTCTCAGCCTGCACGAACAGGTCAAAAACCTTGTTGCGCCACTGACCTGCAGGCAGCAGGGGCAGGATATGGGTAACCGCCTCATAACCGCACGACCCGTCACGCTCGTAACCGCACAACAGGGGATATTCTTTGACCGCAGCCCTGTGCAGGCTGTTCTTCTCAATTTCATAACCGATAGTAAAGCGACTGCTGTACTCAGCGCCATCGAAGTGCAGCACCTTGCGCTGCTCGGCACGTTTGAGCCCTGCAATGTCAACTTTATGGGGGGTCTTGTTGTGAAACAAGGGGTCGGGCTTAGCGTGGTAATGCGCTATCTGACCACGTGAGCGCTGACCTGTGTTGCTGTAGATGATGCCTGTTTGCATAGTTGAAAATTTTAGAATTGGTTTAAGAATAGGTTTACGATATTGCGCACAGCCTCGAGGCTCTCAGCGCCTTTGATTTTCACCCGCCCTGCATCGTCAATTTTCAGCGTGACCTTTCCATCGGGATGATTGAACGACAGGCTGAGCACAACCTCCGCACGAGGCTGAGCATCTTGTCCACCGCCACCCGCACCCTGCTCCGCAGCCTTTGCAAAACTGAGTAACTCTTCGACTGA
>Ga0194115_10003500_pt1 | contig 17613 bp, 17 predicted proteins | sample TA2MahsurfametaG_3_FD_148656 | JGI IMG/M metagenome (GOLD analysis project Ga0194115, IMG submission 148656) | Freshwater microbial communities from Lake Tanganyika, Tanzania - TA2015002 Mahale S4 surface | ecosystem: Environmental > Aquatic > Freshwater > Lake | place: Tanzania: Lake... | reverse complement strand
AAGGCGCGGGAAGTGGAAGACGAGGACGAGATGCACCTGACTCTGGCCGAGGGAGACATGACCAAGAATCGGGTAGAGGCGGAAGAGGACGCGGCCATGGTCGCCGTCGTGGCCGCGGTGACACGAACAAGATCGATGTCGGTACGGATTGAGAGCATGTCGTAAATGTGGATTTTTCATCAGTGCTTCATCAAGTAGATAAGAAAGCGCGCTCTGCATAGCCAGGCAATATAGGCTATCCTACTTTTTCTGAAAACAGGAATAAGTTCGTCTAAATATAGTGCCGGGCTGCCACATCGGTTCAGGGCGCCCATCATTGTGGTTGACACTAACAGCGTATGGGAGTTTGGCCCCGTTGCGCTTCCCTTATCCCTTGATTTTAGTCCCCTTGTTGAGTCGCACCTTTTCCTTTTCGTCCTTTTGAAGGGCGTATTTCTCCCTTTGTCTCTCGCGACAACGGAGACACTTGGTTGCAAGGCCTTTGTCGCCGAACGCCGCCCAAGGACGAAAGTTTTTGCAGCCCTTGCACCACTTAATCTCCAGTCCACTTTGACATACAACCCATACGTTGACATCGCAAGTTGTACATAGACCCTTATTCTGCGTCGGAATGATGGCGAAGTCCTTGTCCCCCATCATGTCGCCGTTGCGTCCGAGGTCGCTCTTCGGCTTCCCCACTTTTTTATTTTTGCTGATGTTCGAGCACGGACAGGCCTGTCCACACATGACACAGCATCGCATACCTTCGGGAAGGTTGGCGGACTGTTTCTGCGACATGTGCGCAGGAAAATTGACTAGACTCGTGAATTCAGGCACGATAGCCCCTTTCATTTTATCCATATCTCCTTGGAACTTCGAGGGGATGGGGGGTTTGAGTGGCATGCACTTTCGCTTTGACTGCGTCAAGCCCATCGGCGAGCCCATACCATGAGGACTCGCCATCGGTGGCATGCCATGATGTGGGCTCCACATTGGCTTTCCATGTTGACCAAGTCCGATAGGCGATGTCAATGGATGATGGGAGGACATAGGAGGTGGTATGTGTAACGGCATCGGTGGCATGTGCCCCGGAACCCGTCCTCGCAAGTTTCGGACTCGATCATGTGAATGAGGATGACCAAACATCATTCTGGAGTCCCCATGCATGGGACTTCGAGTGAAACCGTGATTTGACCCTGCAAATAGAGGTGTCGGAGGCTTAGATCCATTGAAGACCGGAGTGGGAGGGCCTCCATAATGAGGATTAGGATAATGCTTCATGGCCGAGCCACGGGACCCATACATCGAACTGTAATGATCAGGTTTCTTTGTATTTTCTCTCTCCTCGGAGCTTGATTTTTCGCTGAAGAATAATGGTAGGGGTGTAGTAGTTCCACTTTCTCCGTCCAAAGTCATTGCGATTTCGGAATGAGGAGACAGCATTGAAAGACGGACACTGTCATGATCCCTGGATTCTTCTCCATTCTTCTTTTGCTCGTGCTCTTCTCTCCAGAGCGAGAAGTGATGTGGACTAATGACTATTTCTCTGGAAGAGTTGGTCGACTGCGAAGTCGTAGAATCTGGGCCTTGCGCCTCGCCCTTGTCATGTTCTTCCCAACTGCACGTGGCCAAGTCCTCTAGGGACGGTGTATCACCTGCAACGCTCCACGAGAGAGCTTGATGTATAGCATTGAAACCAGCGTTTGATGGCGAAACACCATTTTGGTCTAGGTGGGGGAGCGGCGTGAAGCTTTGTTCCCGAAGGTGGCGATTCAGAAGATCTTCGTCAATGACATTACGCATGCTTCCAGACCCCGTTGGTGTGGGCAGCGTCTTTCGAAGAGGCGAGGGAACTTTTTCGATCATAGTGTCCTTGGCTTCGTCTTCTTCCACGATATCAGTCTTGATTGTAATCTTCGTAGCTACCTTGGGCTTTGTGTTCTTGCTCAAAGGCGTAGCATCGACTTCGGGATGATTGATAGGCGACGTGGAGAGTGCCATAAACGAGCTGCCCCCGTTGTCCCCTTTTCGCGTCTTTCCCCTCTCATTCATGGATAACTTTTGAAATCGAGAAGACTCTGTCCCATCAATTGCTGAATCGGAAGACGAAGCTCCACGCTTGACGTCGTTGTAGTCCTCGCTGAACCCGGTATCAACGATGAGGTGCGCATCATCATCCGCCTTTCTTCTCTTAGGAGAAGCCTTTGCTATTGTGGGTAGGTCCGTTATTACTGGCCCAGCTGAAGAGATGAGAGATTGTTAGTAATACGCCTTCCGCAATTCGCCGTATTCTGTCGGAGCGAATACATGAAAACTTACTGCGTTGGCCTTCGAAAGAGTGTAATGAAAATCCACCAGCACTCAAACTAGACGTAGTCGAGCCCCCCGAATACTGTCTCCGATGGCTGGAGTGCCCCTGTTCAAAAATATTGTCTGACCCCGAATACTTCTTGCGACTCACGTGATCCTGCTTGAAAGGGTGCCCATCGGATCCACCATTACCGTGAGTGGCAGTCGTGTTACTACTACTGGTGTTGCTGTTCGTTCTTCGGAACGCATACGTGTGCGATTTGTCCTTCGCGTCATCGATACTGCGCTTTTTACTTTCGCGACTTCCTTTGCTTCTCGAAGAAGAAATTGAGTTGTTGTCCATGGAATGAGAAGTATTCATAGGGGGAGCAAAACCACTTGGATGGTGATGAGGTCCACCAGGGTGATATCCCATTGGAGGATGTGCTGGAGGATACGAATGACTACCATATGGTGGATGGTACGGCGCGGGACGCCCAGTCATGTTAGGAGGATGAACGTATCCACCGTTGAATTGTCCAGCATGCGGCAACGGGGGCATCTGATGATACATCGGAGGATGCCCTCCACGGAAGTCATGCATACCTCCGTAGTACGGCATCGGTGGTCCAAATGGTCCTGGAGCAGGTGGACGCCCATGCATACCATGCGGTGGTGGGTATGGACCACGTTGGGCTCCCTGGTAGGATGGTGGGTAGCTGTTGTCGTGCATGTAGTTTCGTTGAGGCGACTTTGGTGCCTTGTTTTTCCGTGACGGCAGTGGCTTCAGAAGAGAGATTTTCGCGGCATGCTTTTTGTCTGTTTCGGAGGCTTCTCGTTCTGCTGCACCAATATTCTCTAGAGAGCACTCGTTTTCGTCGCGGCTTTCGGCTTTCAGGTTAACTCCATTTTGTGCCTTTTCGATTGTATCATCTGCTAGCGGTTTCGACGTGTCCATCATCATCACCTCGTCATACTGAATTTCAGACATGTCTGCCATTTTAAACACCGATACCAGTGTTTAGCTCCACAATCGAAGCAACAGATCGTTGTACGATTGCTCCTGGGACTACAAGCGTTGTACAACGCGCACCGACGTTGAAATGTTCTTGATCGGTGTCCCGGAAATGTGACGGTAACTGTAGCCTTGTGAGGTTCCTGGTATATATGATAAACATATTTGTTGATTGCATATGAAACGTCCCTATTCTCCTGTGGGCAATCATTATCAACTGACCCGGCATGCTCATTTTCGGTCGCCAACTGCCATATCATGCCTAAATGAAGTGGATAACGCTCCTTTATTTTCGCGCCGGGCGGCAAGGCGCGGTTCATTCGTCACCTCTTTTTCGCAGCTGGTTCAAGTTCGCTACGGAGCTTCCAGAACCTTTCTGGCAGAGGGATTATTGGCTACAATAAATCTTATTGTATCGCCTTGCACGGACGAATGCTCCCAACGTCGATGGCAGATAACCCAGAAAAGGTCGTCGTGATGAAATCAACGCAGCAGGCCCCTGCAAAGGAACATTCGAAAAGATGAAAACGACATGGAACACCGTGGTACAATAGTCCTCGTGAGTCGAGAATGGTAAACTCCACGTAGTCTGGAGGAATCCCCCCATGTGATGAATGCAAATTTCAATGCAGAATGATTGTGTTGTGCAAGTACAGATATTGTCGCAACGTCGATGTCGAAGGACTGTCGAATGAAAAGTGGAATAAGTAGTTCATGAACAAATCTTCTGACTATGCGATGTGACGACACGAACACAAAGGATATCAAAGCAACTGCCTCATGTACATTCTAAAGAGGGAATGCGAATGCCTTCAATCGGATCGGCTACCCGTCGATGATGCATTTATCTGTTCCTCATATACCAGATGAAATGAAACGAACTGCTCTCAGGGCATGCTGGTTGCCTCAATCAGTTAACAAACCGGCTTTAAGCACTATTTCCCTATCGTCCGAATAATAGCACTCTCTGAAGCGATAGTGTATTCTTGATGATTGTACCCACGGCAGCTCGGACATGTTCGAGGAACGACGCCCGTGGTTGGCTAGTACCGGTCGAGTATTGTATCAAAGCCCTTACAAGTAGTAGAATCGAGACACTATGCTTTTCCAAAGCCAGATAGTAATAATACTCTTGTAGCCATATCACTCTTTAGGACGGTCTAAGCCGTTGACGAGGGATGAGGAAGATGGATACCTCGATGAAAGGAATGGTGAATCGTTTTCACGGCGCTATGAAAGGAGTGAATCGCTTTCGCTGGGACTTGAAAATCCCGGATGACCCGTCCGATTACCCCAAACGGTCGTGTCAGCCGATGCGTCGATCCCGTATCCAAAAAGAAGAACCCGGCGTGAGAATTTTTTAGAAGTGTTTATACGGCAAAGGCCCAAAAAAAGGGGCAAGACCGAGAAAAACGCGCGAATGACCGACAAGAGACCCACGTCAAACTTCTTACTGTTGTTAGATGGATTCCCAACCTGGTGCCATCCGTCATCATAACCGTAGCAGGAGAGTGTCTTGAACAAACGGAGCTCCTCTCTCAAGCCGAAGAAAAAATCACAAGGTAACCATCTGACCATCCTTTTTTCCCACTCTCGTCACAAACGAATCAATAGACGAGTTTGATTACCTTGACATCCAAAGCCGAGATCTATCAACGTACTGCGTGGAGGGATCAAGGACTGCGGTCATCATGATATCTGTTCGACAGAGTTCAAGGAGCATCGGGACGTTCTTACTATTTCTCCTTCGACTACAAGTACAACTACAATATTTTTGCTATGCCTCTACACCGAATACTATCGTGACCATCAAGGGGAATGATGACAAAGTTCACCAATGGTTAGCGAAACGGGCCACGTTCGGGAGTAAAGAGGCCCTCACGGGGCTGTTGGTAGGTACTCCACTCTACGACCCGTTCCTATGCGAGTATTTTAGGGAGGGTCGGAACTATACTGTTACACCTACAGGACCATCAAACGGAGAAAAGTGGATCATGATGGTACCTCGGGGGCTGTGTACCTTTGAACGCAAGGCATTTGCGGCCAAAATGTGGTACGGAGCGAGTGGAGTTCTCGTCTATGACAGTCTCAGCGCAAGATATCAGTGGAATACAGTAGAAGACAAGATGTACCGTTGGCCTCAGAAGGAGCTTGATTATGAATGCAGTAAGGGGTTTGGGATCGTATCTGATATCGCACTGGATCCCCCCGCGTATAATGGGCCGAACTTGGATCCAATCCTCGATATGACGTCTAGCACTTCCAGGTGCACTCTGGAAAAGACCGGAGATCCTTGCGAATCGCAGCTATGTTTAGTTACTGGACCGCCGGGTCTTACCTCATCCGATTATCCCGTCTGTTGTGCCTGGGACTTGCCAATTACGATGGGTGGTGACAACAAGGAGTCTCCCGGAAACACCGATGATATCTTGGCTGTCTTTTTGACGATCCGACAGGGAGCAGACGTTTTCGAATTTATTGGAGAAATGGTGACTGTGGAGCCTCGACCCTATAGGGCATTTAACATATCACAGGTCTTTCTCTGGATACTAGGCGTCGTAATCACTTTCCTAGCAGCCTACATGGCAGCATCGGATCTTCGAATCTTCCGAGCCAAGCTGGAGAGATACGAGGAAACAAAGGCGAAGAAGGATGCGGGAGTACCCCTTGGGAATGCAGAACGGACACAAAGTACAGATGTAGCTACGCCCAATCGATCGACGTCGATCGAGACGGCGGAACTGCAGGACTCTCATGATTCGGCAAGAGACTTGGACGGCAGGCACTTCGCCTCTACCGACGATGAAGAGGCTCCGCTTGAAGGATTAGTACGAGACGAGCCGACGCCGCCAAAGCCAAGAAAGAAGACTCACAAGCCGAAAAAGAAGAAAGAAAAAGAAGCCTGGTCTCTGCATTCCCTCCCACCAAAAGGGAAAGAGGATGACCGTGGAACTGTATTCACTCTATACTCACTTCCACCCCCCCAACGGAAACCGAAAGAAAAGAGGCAACGACAGCGGCCTGGATACAAGGCGGAAGTCATCATGGAGACCGACGTCCTTCCATCGGATGGTGAAGGCCGGAAGGTACCGACAGCATGGACTGCGTCTGTCGGTGGATTCGAAATGACTCAGTGGCATGTGTTCGGATTTATCGCCATTGCCAGCTTCATGCTCTTCATGTTATTTTACTTTCGGTTTTATCCTGTCATCTTTGTGTTATATGGTTTCGGTTGTGCAGGTGCTGTCTCGTATGTCATATTTGGACCGATACTTGTCCGCATGGGAGCACGACTTCAGCCTACCCTTGTCGAAGAACTGAACAAGAACGTGGTCTGTGGGCGTAATGCTTTCGATGTCACTAGTCAACTTCTTGGCTTCATTTGGGCGATTGTGTGGATATGGTACGTGGCACTGGAAGATCAAACAAAACGTTCCGTTACCGTGCTATTCGACGTTCGTGCTTATCATTTGATGTCTGTTCGTTCGCTTTGATCAGGTATGGAATGTCGCATTACCGACCGTCCACGAACGCCTTCTTTTGGATCACAATCAATGTTTTTGGTGCATGTTTCTGTATCCTCTCTCTATCTATGATGAAACTTGGCAATATCAAGATTGCAACTATGCTTCTCCTAGCCGTGTTCATCTACGATATCTTCTTTGTGTTTATCACTCCTTTGTTTCTTGATGGTCAGTCAATCATGATCACCGTTGCCAGGGGCGGAGCGGGGGAGTCTACGGCAGATGACTTTTGTTTCAAGTATCCTGAGCATAAGGACTGTACCGGAATTGATTTTCTTCCGATGCTCTTGATTCTTCCTAGGGTGAATGACTATCAACAAGGTTCGGCTTTACTCGGATTAGGTGACATAGTTCGTAAGTGCGCCACACGGATTTTGAGGCGGCTTTTCGCGTCATTACTCACCTCTTTCATTTTCAACGTTCCCCAGTGCCCGGCTACCTGATTGCCTTTGGTGCTAGACTAGACGAGGCAAAACGACTCGTAGGCAAGCACGGTGATGAGGAGATGGCGTACACCGACAAGTGGTATCAAGGATACTTCTTCTGGCTCATGGTAGCTTATGCAATCGGGCTAGGTATGGCATTCGCTGCATTTGCGATTTCTGAGACGGGACAACCAGCATTGCTCTATTTGGTCCCTTGCTGTCTGGGTATGATTTGCATCATCGGACGAAAAGAGTTGAAGGATCTATGGACAGGCTCACGCGCTATTCAGCTTGCACTGACGTTGCAAAACCAGTTTGAACGAGCTTGGGGCAAAGAAAAGATGCGACGAGATGCCGCCAAGGCAAAGCGACGACGACAGGATGGGGAAGGCCACCATCCCTATCGTCCACAAGAGACTGAATCAACTCGGGATCGTGGTGGCGCTCATGAGAGTCCAGGCCGTGGGAGTTCTGGCCGTAGGGGACCAGGCCGTGGGGGTCCAGGGCGAGAAAGCTCAGACCGTGGTGGGACCCCAGGTCGCGGCAGAACTCCTGATGATGGGCCTGGCCCTGGCCTCGGTCGGAGAGGTGCTCGTAGCCCTGTGCGGCCGTCGATGAGTCCAACTCGAGGCGAGGCCCTAAAGTCTAGTTCCAGCCCAAATAGTTCTGGTCGTTCTCCCAGCCCAGGGCGCCGTTCAGCGAAGCCTGATGGGAATCATCCGAAGAGCCCAAGGAGCAGCCCAAAGAAGAGCAAAAAGTCGCGGGGTCTTCCTCAGACACCCGATCTTTTTGCCGACAAGAAGGCATAAACGCGCGGCCCTATGGACATCGACATTTGCTTTGGAGATCCCAAGAATCGTGGAGTCATCCATCTCCGCACGGTTACCAAGAGAGAATTGCAAAACGACAAAAACTTGGAATTCGGACCTTCGGTTCTAGCCTCGATCAAGAGACGGCTCGCTGGAAGAGGATTCTTTGTATCGGATGGTGCGGGCGGATGGAGGAGATCTACTCTAGCTGAAACGAACGGAGAGATAGAGAAAATATTTCATATGGAAAAGGGCAAAGAGAAAGTACAACGGAAATCCACAGGCAACAGGTGATACCGAAGATAGGGCGGAATGGTCGGTCCGAGATAGCTTCGTCTAGGAATGTAAGGTTTACTCAATTTCTATTTTTGCACCAACAGCTTCCAGTTGCGCCTTCAATTCGTCTGCCTTTTCCTTCTTCAGATCCTTCATCATGATCTTCGGCGCCGACTAAGCAAAGTACACCGTAGAGATGAGTACGTTGAATGCATGAATTCCACCCCATCACCTAGTACTAGTGAGACGTCCATGCATCACGAAAAAACTTACCTCAACGAGATCTTTAGCTTCCTTCAATCCAAGCCCAGCAATCGCTCTAACTTCCTTGATCACTTTGATCTTCGCCTTGTCATCGAATCCTATAATAGAAAAAAGAAATATCGAAGCGAAAAATGTGATTTGAGAAAGGTGTGAATCCATTCGAGCGGCTGATGTACCCAGCCTACGATCATTAAGTTATATACATCAAAACTCGAAGCAAAAACACCCCCCGTACGCACCCATCAACTTGATAGAAAAGGCTGTTTGTTCTACCTTTTCTTCCTCTTCTTCTGCGATGGGTGCCGATAATACCATTCCCTCTAATCCTCGTCCAAATTCTCCAGGAAAAATCTTTCGTCCAAGCATATTCAAAAGTAGGGCACCTAATATATTCACCTCTTCTTCTTTCAGTTTAACGATATCTCCATAGAGTTCCTGCAATTTCGATGTAGATAACTTGACTGCCGCTGTCGCTGCCGCGTCGGCTGAAAAGGAACGTTGGTTTGATGATAGCTGGGAGACCCCACGGATAATCGGTCTTGATGTTTGTCTAACAAGCCGAAAGTATGATGAAGCATTCATGTTGATATGATACCGATGTGGATAAGTCAGGTGTCTGTTGTTCCTCTTTATCTGGGGATTCCAATTTGATTTTTGTGTCTGATGACGAGGTTGACAAAACACAGCTTTTGGCTGGAGAAATTGCTATAGTATGTAGGAGATGCGGACGGCTGACGGACGGTCGTTTGAGTCGAATGCATCCAAGAATGATGTCACACTTGTCTCGACGCTGACTGTCACTTTTGGACAGTGCAATCAAGCCATCAAATACTGTACAGACAGGATCATCAGTGGATGACGATGACATAACTCATATCTGGTTTCAACCAGGCTTATCAGCACTCTCTTCCATGTGGCGATTAATCGGCAGGTTGATCCTAATTTTCGCAACGATCTGGACAGGACGATCATGGGAGCTCAAGGTCTCCTCTTTGCAGCACAGGGAGGAGGGTACCAGGTACACCTCATCGATGGACTCCAATAATCTTGTAGGAATACACCGAGAGGCGATAACCCAAGGATATTCCCAAGTTTCCAAATTCGATTTGTCTCGACGGAAGTGGTGGCTTACAACTGGAAAGGCAGTAGGATTCGGTCTCCTCTCGTCTATAGTACCTCTTCAAATGAAACCTGCTAGTGCTTCTGACACGACGCCAGCCCCCCCAGCCATCGGCAGCACTCCGTTCCAAGTCGCGATGGATGTTGCTCTAGACGAAATGACGACGGCGAGGATTGTGATTGAAGTCCATCCTGAATGGGCACCGTCGGCGGCGACACGATTCCAGGAATTGATACAAGATAATTTCTTTACAGAATCGAAATTCTTCCGTGTCTTACCAGGCTATGTTGCTCAATTTGGTATCGCCGGGAACCCCGAACTGAATAAAAAGTGGATGTTCGATCGATCCAAAGGGTTACTAGATGAACCACGGCTACAATCGAATAGGAGGGGGACATTATCATTCGCTAGTTCCGGGAAGGATTCGAGGCAGACACAGATCTTCATCAATTTGGGTAATAATGGCGGACCGCCTAACTTTCTAGATGCACAAGGCTTTGTCCCATTCGCTCAAGTGATCAGTGGAATGGACGACGTCGTACCGAAGATCTATAATGGGTATGGGATAATGGAAACTGCATCTGCTGGCATTACTGGATCGGTCAATCAAGGAAAAGCAGCTTACTATGGGAACGAATACTTGAACGCAATATTCCCAAAGCTATCTACAATACAAAAAATAACGGTACTACAATAAAATTTTAGACGAAAGTCCAATAGTATTGTCAGATTGTCTCGGAAACCTTCGCTAGAGGACGAGTCTTGATCGCCTTAGGAGTATGGAAATGCTTTAAGGTTTTTCTCGCAGCCAGCATTTTCTGGGACGGATTCTTCCTGATTCCTCTCTTCTGGTCCTGAATATCGTATAACATGTTCACGTTTGGCATACAAGGATATTAATTGACTAGAGACTATTGTATTGTGGGGTCCGAAACCGGGAATCGAGACGATTTGACTGCGTCGACTTCCGTCGGTTAATTGAAGTACAGTGAGGCCTTGCTCGGAAGAACCGATAGTTATTAATGAAAATATATGTATTTAATCTTGAATACATTTAATTGATTGGATGACGTTTCGGTTATGTTTCGTCGAACCAGCCCCACTATATACGAATGCCATCTCATGCGTTAATCCAAGTGACAAGAGGAAAACTTCGAACGATCCCTTTTTGACGTCGCCATCTCGTTTTCTCTGTCTCAGTGATTTACCACTCTCCTCCGCCCTTCATGTCACACACACAAAAACTTTTTCTATTTCACAACACTCTTACAGAATGTCGAACAAGCCTTCAAGAGAAGCATGTCATGAGGCGATAGAGTTCAATAGTTGGAATGAACCTCTGTCGTCGTCCTTGGATTTGACGGAACCTGATCTGAAACGTGAGGACTTCCCTCCAATACCGAACCGATCGATTCCTGTTTCATATCCTTACGGAAGTCCTTATCGTCCTGGTGATCCATGGGGGAACTACCATAACTATCCGCATCCAGCACCTCATGGCTACACCTATGGATATCCAGTGTCCTCTTACTCGTCGGTCCAATCCAGGTATTACACTGGCGAAGACAATAGATCCCGCTACGCGTCGTCATGGTCGTCATCGTCACCGCAGTCGTGCCTACCGTACCATCCCATGGGGCATCACGAGACGATACATCCTCCACACCACGAAGGACGACGTGATGTCCAACATGACCATTCACCCAACGTCGACTCGTCCTTATGTTGGAAACAGGAAAAGGAGGATCCAATTCCCCTTTCACAAGAACCAAATACATCCTTTATGTCACCGGCAGCCCTACGACGACTACCACCAAACAAAGTAACTCCACCCCGAAAGGGTACATCTGGGGAGATCAGAACTCCCAAAGACGAAGATGTCGATCCACCCTCAACATCGACTCTGATTTGGAAACTTGGTCCATATGACATAGTCTGTGGACGTGGTGCGCCGATTACATGGAACGAGGGGAATCGAATCTTCCTCAAGTTGATTGACGAACGTCGGACGGAATATCTTTGCAGTCGACGAAGTGACAAACCTAGAGTCGCTACGCATATTCTAGAACTTATCAAGGCCAAGGGTGGTCGATTCGTCCGACGGGTGACGAAGGTATCACCCTATTGTCCTCCCTCCTCCTCCTCGTCCTCCCAAGATCATGATCATGGTTTACTACGATTTGGTTGGGAGGAAATTGAGGAACGACGAGCCTATGAAAAGATTTGTCAATCCCTACGGGAACGACCTCCTCCCACTGCGGATGGACGACGTCCAATGGTAGCTGTTGTGACATCTCGGCAGCAAAACAAAGGGAATCCCAATCGATTCTTGAACGTTCGAAATGACGACGATGACGAGGATCATCCCCCCTTCAATGATATTATCCCCCATCGCATTTGAAAAATTAAGTTATGACAGCAAGTTCTTCGTGTCCTGGGGATAGGACACGAAGGGTGCACGACGAAGATGGATTCAAAGATACAGCCTTATAGAGAGTAAAGAAATAGACATACTTCTTACAATACATATACTCTCCATCCCCGCCCTCTCCCGGCCAACCCCCGCGATAGCCCACTCAATCCGAATAGAAGGGACTCGAATCATGGGACCAGACCGTCGTCGTTGCATCATAACTTGCCGTGATGACGACGGAGGAGATCGTTGGATGGGTAGCGACAGTACAGACTGGTATTCCAGGTGAGACTTCTAAGGCTTGGACTTTATGAGCTTGGACTAAATCATTCAATACACATATCCCATCTTCACTTGCCGATACTATCGTTGAATCATTGGCCAATATCCCGACTTGGAGGTTATAGTTTCCTGCCTTATGACTACTATACGTATTCAACAATTCTCCTGAATCAACTTGAAGTAAACGTATCGTCCCATCTAAACAGGAGACGACGACACATTGTCCATCCTTTGTCAATGCGAAACTTGTAATCGGTGAACCACAATCATCGGAATGAAGGATTCCCCTTCGTAAGTCATACGTCCGTAGGATACCATCAATAGATGCTGTACGGATATAAACTTCGGATGTTTCTGTTGTTGCTTTCGTCGTCGTATTCCGATGATTGTGTGTCGTAGTAGAAGAGGACGCAGATTGAGATACTTGAACATCTGTTACAGAATCCTTGGCTTCCTTTAGGACTTGTAATGGTTTAAAGTCGGAGGATCGTCCATCCCATAATGCTACCGTCCCATCATAGGATGCCGTCAAATAGACGTCAGCACTACCACCACCTAATTTCCCACCGACTGAAATTTGATTGATGGTCCCCACATGATGACCCTGAAATCGTCGAAGACATTGTTGTGTAATTAAATCGGAAAGGACTAACGTCTTTTGGGAGGCTGCTAACAAAATTTGAGAAGAATTGTGGTTGTTATTGTTGTTCTGTGTCGTCGTGGTAGCGTAGACGGCAGTAATCGGATGAGTATATCCGGATGTATATGATTGAATTGGCATAGCCGATGGTATCGTAGTAGATGAAGCGTGTCGTCCTTTATGTGCTGCTTGTTTATTGTTGTTGTTGTTGTTGTTATGATTATTACTAGCGGGATCATATCGAAAGGGATTCCATAGACGTACAGTCCGATCATGTCCACCAGTGATACAATATTTCCCATCATCATCTGTAAATCGTACACATTGGATGGGACCATCATGACCACATAATTGTGATGATGGGATTAATGGTAAAGATTGCGGGATGCTATCTGTATGGAGTGCTCTCACCATGGTACTTTATTTATTGTAGGGGAAGAAAGAAATGAGAAAAAGAGGTATTATCACCCACCCCTACTACTAGTCTGATATCTCACAAAACAAAAACACACCCATGGATCGATTTGATCCAAGAAGGCAGATTCCGAAAACGTCTTCAATGTCACTACTTGTATCTCCACCGTGTGAAGAGGTCAAAGAAAGCTGCAGACGGTATGTATGATATGCCACCATAGTCGATTCGATTGACTCCAGCAGAATTTCAGACTTGGGGGAGGGGCATCCCCTGAATCTGTGGACCCATACCCCCTTCAGTCGACTTCGTCAAGCTTCGTCTACAGGGATGGATCGAGAGAGACCTGTACAAAACTTTGGATGCAACAAACCCTCCATCGCATACAACAGTTGAGAGTAGAATATCCATATATACGTCTCGCGGCGACTCAAAACCAAACAAGATAGATCGAAGAAAGAGAAAAGCAACGGACACTCCTCACACATAAACAAAAATGGCATCTTCTGGTTCTGGTTATGATCTTTCAGCATCGACTTTTAGTCCTGATGGACGTATTTTTCAAGTCGAATATGCGACGAAGGCAGTAGAGAATGCTGGTACAGTCTTGGGAATGAAATGTAGTGATGGTGTTGTGTTAGGTGTTGCAAAACCAATTCATCATAAGATGGTCGTTGCGACGACTGGATCGTATAAACGGATTCATACTTGTGATACCCATATTGGTGTCGCATCGACAGGATTCTTACCGGATGCAAGAGTCTTAGTCCAACGTACAGTTGAAGAAGCTGCAGATTGGCAACAACAATATGGTGGAAAAATTCCACCACATGTATTAGGTGAACGTTTAGGTTCCTATGTACATTACTTTACCTTACATGAAGCACTACGTCCCTTTGGTGCTGCTGCAGTCATTGCAGGTAGAGATGAAGATACAGAAGAATGTGCCTTGTATATGATTGAACCGAATGGTGCACCCTATAAATATTATGGTGTCGCAACCGGAAAGGGGAAACAGGCTGCAAAAACTGAATTAGAAAAATTGAATCTTCATAAGGATCCTATTACAGCTTCGGAGGCTGTCAAACAAATTTTAAGAATCCTATATTTACTTCATCAAGAACAAAAGGATGCAAAACCCATTGAAGTCGAAGTATCATGGATTTGTGAAGAAAGTGGATGGAAACATATGGCTGTCCCACTTGAAATTGTCAAGGCAGGAAAAGAATGGGCACAGGAACAATTGGAAGAAGATGAAGCAGAAGAAGATGGTACGTTAACCACATTGTTGTACAATCAGAATGGAAGGATGATCCCACCGTCAAACATTCTTACGTCTCTAACCTCCCCCCCTTTTTTTTTCTCCCATGGTCACAATCACAGAGGATGAAGAAATGGAAGAGGGCAAATAAATATTTTGTGTTGGTAGAAAGCGCCAAACAAGGATGTAGGCCTCCATAAGCATCATACATAATGCCATGTGTTGTCACCTAGATGCTATGTATTGTCGACAACTATTCCTACAGCATCTAGTAGAAAATGCTTTGTTTTTGGATTCGTCGTCCTTGTGGCTAGTGAATTATGCAAATTCTCGATACGGATGGATAGACGGAAATCATATCAATAGGAAAAAAAAAAGTAGGTTCCACAGTAAAATATGAACGAGACAGCAGGGGAAAAAAAGCGAAAATGGATCGCACCTGGCATCTCAAATCATCAAAGTATGCATGTCACTGTAAGAATAGAACCACCCCTTCAGTTTCCATCCAGAGTCTCGTCCGTCCGACGACATGAGAAAGTCGAGAGATTCGGACCTTGCTACTTGGACTCTATTCGGCAGTCTTTCCTTCACCACCACGGGGGACTTCTTCTTGAAGCATACCCTCAAAATCACTTAGTAGAGTCGGCGCGGCGGGGACATCCAAAATGAGATCATCCATAATCCGATGAAGACGATCGACACCCTTCTTCACTTGATATTCCGAAATGATAGCATTCTTGACTAGGAATCCAAAGAGTGCTGCCATCGCATCCATTGATGACTTTTGATGGACAGTCGATGAATCCTTCCCATCTTCCTCCATTGCAATCTTCACACCACGTTTGACGAGTTCATGCATATAATGGGCGGAATCCAGTTCCTTCACACAACGAGCACATTCATCAAGTTCACGACTCATCAGATATTCTTGAAGTAATTGATCCATAGCGACCTTGAGTTCATCGACTGGACGACCATCCCCTGGACCCCAAACTCGTTCCAGACGGGCGGTAGAATGTTCTCGAGTCAAGAGGGATATCGCCTTTTCAATCACAATCTCTCCTGGACGGGTATTATTCTGATCCGATAGATAGGCAGGTGGGAGAACCTCATCGACGATGGCACGAGCCAAAAAATTTGCCACCATACTCTGTGTGCGTCGATACGTGAGACAGGATGAGAACCATGCAAAGTAGTTTTCCACCATCGAGCCGTCATCGTTCTTTTTTCACTTACCCTTGCATCCGGGACATCCGTCGTCAAATCATCTAGAGAATCTAACAAAATATTAAAGCCATCTTCCATGTCAGTATCATTCATGGGTGTTGGATGTAAACATGTTAGGAGACGTGATACCAGTTCTCGTTCTCTTGGATGCTTATCGAGACTGACTGAGATACATTTCTTGACAATCTCAGGATGGTATTCTCGACATTGAAGTTCTTCTATCGATTGAATGACCTCATCTGTATCACAGGAATCAAAATATTCCTGCAAACATTGTTCTAGTTGGAGCTTGAATTCTGACAAGGTCAACATGGGACCAAGAATCTTCGTCCCCTCACCCTGATGGAAACCTAAAGTGACAGGATCCTCATGACTTCCCAATATATAAGGTGCCTCCTCTTCATTGTATAGAGGATCCTTTTCATCTAAGGATTCATCCGCTTCGTATCCAATGAGTTCATCATCCTTCCACTTCCCCTTTCCATGGCCACCCTGTTTCTTGTTTCTTGAATCATAGTTACCCGTTTCTCTTGGATCGGTCTTCTTACGAGTGATATTCCGTTTCGCAGTCCCTTCCTTGACTTTCGTTTCATGTTCACCATTGGTCTTCCCGTTGCTAACGTCTACCGTCGCTTCGACTTGAGGAGGAGTTTCCTTGTGTTTCAAAATCTTGGCCTGGACCTGTTGCGATACGATGCGGATACCCTGCCCGCTGGGATTGTGGACCTTGCCCTATCCGTCGTCGATGGAACCAATCATGATGACGATGATGACGATATATAGCCGCATGTGATGAGAGAAAGACAGTGGATCGATACAAGATTCGCAAAAGACAACCACAAGGCCCAACGTGTTGTATTCTCGTTGGATCGGACGAATTCCTTCTTTTTGGCGACTCACCATGGTTTCAATAGTCACTTCAGAACGTTTCGCGTAGTCTGCCATCTTAGAACAATAGGGAGAGAGAGAGGGAGAATGTTGTATGCTGAAATGGTAGTAGCAGTCGTGGGGGATACTGAGACGTCTCTTGGTTTTTCAGGAGACGATGTTGGGAAAGTACAACGTCTTTTTTTTTTCGGGGGCAAGATATGAAACAATCCGTTGTTCCTATCCGACTCCTCAAAATTCTCTCTTTACACACCAAAATGCACTTCGCGCGATGCCCCGAACTGCGGAAGTCTAAAAAAAAAGGGGCAAATCTTTTTTACTGTTACTGCTATAAAGCCGAACTCTCCTCTCGCTCACTCTCCCCTTTTCGACTCGATTGCCCGATGTCAAGTGTTGTCGTTTCACCGTTGACACAATGGGTGTCAACCGTCCTCGCCAAGATTCGCATCAAGGGGGTCCCCCCTCTGTCGTGGGGATGACCTCACTGGAATGTCATGTAGGGCATAGAGGAGATCCATTAGATACGATACAAAGGTACGATGCCATATTGTCGAACGACACATTTAGCAGAGAGAATACGTGATAAGATCCGCATTCCACGCAAAAGGTGGTCTCGTCGACACAGTATAGCGAGGAATCTGAGGGATATCTCGAGCATTCTATGCAGTACGTCACTTCCGGATCGCCAGTTCCGATTTTTTTTCGGTAGATGTTCTCTCTCCTCCTCGCCTTCTCATTTCTTCTTCTTCTCCATCTTCGTGGGATTGTGCTGGTTCCCCCCCAATTCCG
>Ga0194115_10003499_pt1 | contig 17614 bp, 14 predicted proteins | sample TA2MahsurfametaG_3_FD_148656 | JGI IMG/M metagenome (GOLD analysis project Ga0194115, IMG submission 148656) | Freshwater microbial communities from Lake Tanganyika, Tanzania - TA2015002 Mahale S4 surface | ecosystem: Environmental > Aquatic > Freshwater > Lake | place: Tanzania: Lake... | reverse complement strand
CGGGGGGTCTCCTGATGCGCATCGCCGTCTTCAACGGACCGAATCTCAACCTGCTCGGCATTCGCGAGCCGGCCATCTACGGCACCACCACCTTGGGGGAGATCGAATCGCGACTCGAGGCCGTGGGAGAGACGCTCGGCATCACCCTCCTCTTCTCGCAGTTCAATGACGAGGGGCGGATGATCGACGCGATCCACAACTGCTACGGGGTGGTGGATGGGGCGCTGGTGAACGCTGGGGCCTGGACGCACACGAGTCTCGCCATTCGTGATGCGCTGACGGCCGTCCGGCTCCCGTACGCCGAGGTCCACCTCTCCAACATCTGGGGGCGGGAGCCGGAGCGACGGCATTCGTGGCTCGCGCCAGGCGCGATCGGGGTGATCGCGGGGTTTGGGGCGGACGGATATGAGCTCGCCTTGCGCGGGCTCGTGCAGGCGTTGCGGCGCACCACCGAGTCGTGACCTCAGTGCTCTACGCCGTGGTCGCGGCGGCGGGGAACGTCGTGGGGGCCGCCGCGATCACCGCCCGCCCCAAGTGGGCGCCGCGCACGCTCGAGCTCCAGCTCGCCCTCTCGGCGGGCTTCCTCGTCGCCGTCTCCCTCACCGAGCTCCTCCCAGAGGCCTTGCTCGCCGGGGGGCCGCCGGCGCCGGTCATCATCCTCCTCGGCTTCCTGCTGGTCCATCTCACTCAGCATGCCCTTGTCGGCCATTTCCACTTCGGTGAGGAGACCCACATCGTCGGGCGCGAGGTGGGGAACGCTGCGCTCGTCGGGCTCTTGCTCCACACCTTCGTGGACGGCGTCGCGATCGCCAGCGCGCTCCACGTCGGTCCCGATCTGGGAATCCTGGTCTTCGGGGCCATCCTCCTGCACAAGGTGCCGGAGGGGCTCGCCATCGCCTCCCTCTGGGTCGCCTCGGGACGCACCCGTCGAGCGGCCCTCGGCGCCGCCACGGCCCTTGGGGTCGCGACACTCGTCGGCGTGGCCCTCACCGAATGGCTCGACCCTTTGCGACAGGCAGGACTCGCCCTCTCGGCGGGCGTCACGTTGTACGTCGGCGCCTCGAATCTGATCCCCGAGTTCCAGGGGAAGAGCGGGTGGGGACACAATGTCGCCTTCTTCGTCGGGTGCGGGATCGCCCTGATCCTTCGCACCCTGATCGCGACGTGAGCACCGGCCGTGCCGCGCGCGCCGCCAGCGGCGTGCCGCTGGCGGCGCGGTTGCGCCCGCGCACGCTCGACGAGGTGGTGGGGCATGAGGCGCTGCTCGGCGACGGGAAGCCGTTGCGGCGCGCCATCGCGAGTGGGGAGCCGGGATCGTTCCTCCTCTGGGGACCACCGGGGAGTGGGAAGACGACCATCGCGCGGCTCGTCGCTCAGCATGTCGAGGCGGAGTTCGTCCCCTTCAGCGCGGTCACCGATGGGATCCCACGCCTACGGGAGATCGTCGCCGCCGCGGAGAAGCGCGGCCTCTTCGCGACGAGGACGATCCTCTTCATCGACGAGATCCATCGCTTCAATCGCGCGCAGCAGGATGCCTTGCTCCCGCATGTGGAGAGCGGCTTGCTGACCCTGATCGGGGCGACGACGGAGAACCCGAGCTTCGAACTGACCGGGGCGTTGTTGAGTCGGTTGCGGGTCGTGGTGCTCCAGCCCCTGACCGTGACGGCGATCGCAACGTTGCTCGATCGGGCGATGCAGGATCCCGAACGCGGCTTGGGGAGCCTCGGTCTGACCTTGGAGCCCGGCGCGCGGGACGCCTTGGCGCAGCTCGCCGACGGGGACGCGCGCCGAGCGCTCACCGTGCTCGAGACGGCGGCGTCGCTCGCGACGGATCGCATCTCGCCGGACCTGGTCGAGGCGGCGCTTCAACAGCGCGTCGCGCAATACGACAAGTCGGGAGAGCAGCACTTCAACCTCATCTCCGCCTATCACAAGGCGCTGCGAGGCTCCGATCCGCAGGGCGCGCTCTATTGGCTCGCGAGGATGATCGAGGGGGGCGAGGACCCGATGTACATCGCGCGCCGCACGGTGCGGTTCGCGGCGGAGGATGTGGGGCTCGCCGACCCGCGCGCCCTCTCGCTCGCGATCGCCGCGCGGGACGCCTACCACTTCCTCGGGTCCCCCGAAGGGGAGCTCGCGCTCGCCGAGGCCGCGGTCTATCTGGCGACGGCACCAAAGTCGAATCGCATCTATATCGCATGGGCCGCCGCACGTGAGGCAGCCCGATCGACCCCGGCGGCGCAGGTGCCGCTCCACATCCGCAACGCCCCGACCGCCTTGATGAAGGAGCTCGGATATGGGGCGGGGTATCGGTATGCGCACGACGTCCCTGAGGGGTATCTCCCACAGGACTACCTCCCGGATGAGGTGCACGGAGCGACCTTCTACGAGCCCGGATGTCACGGATTCGAGAAGGAGATCAAGAAGCGGATGGCATGGTGGCGCTCGCTCGCCGAGCGCGTGGCGCAAGGACAGGAGGGGCACACACCGAATGAGGGATCGCATGGCTGATCGCACGCACGTCGGAAGGCATTGGGAGGTGACGGGGGTGGGGCGGCGGTGGTCGTGGTCTCTGCTGGTCATCGCGGCGCTCTTGTCGCTGACGGGGTGTCGCTCGCTCGCACGCGCGGCGTTCATCCCTCCCGAGGTCGCCGTCGCCGATACCAAGGTCCGGAACATCGGGCTGCGCGGCGGGGCGCTCGACGTCACGTTGCGCGTGGAGAACCCCAACGACTTCCGTCTCGACGTCGCGGCCGTGCGCTACACCGTGTGGGTGGACTCCACGCAGGTCGCGACGGGGAATGTCGAGCGGGTCGTCACCCTGCTGCCGCGCTCCACGACGATGGTCGAGGTCCCCGTCGAATTCTTGCTCGATGCGCTGCGAGTGGTGATGGTGCGCTTCGTATCCTCGGGCACGGTCCCGTACCGGGTGACCGGGGAGTTCCGTTACGTCACCGCGTTCGGCGGGATCACGCGCCCCTTCGAGAGCGCGGGCACGGTGCGTCGATGAGCAAGGATCTGATCGAGCTCGCGCCCCCGCAGGAGCGGGCGATCCTCGTCGGCGCGCCACTCAAGCGTGGGACCGATCGCCACCAAGCCGCCGAGCATCTGGACGAGCTGGCACAGCTCACCGACACCGCGGGCGCCGTCGTGGTCGGGACCCTCACGCAGCAGATCGATCGCCCCGACCCGGCCACCTATATCGGACGCGGCAAGGTCGAGGAGCTCAAACAGTTGGTGAGCGCCACCGAGGCGACGCTGGTCATCTTCGACGACGAGCTCTCGCCGGCGCAGGGGAAAAACCTTGAGGGTGAGGTCGGGAAGCGGGTGATCGATCGCGCGGAGCTCATCCTCGACATCTTCGCGGTGCGGGCGCGCTCAGCTGAGGCGCGGATGCAGGTGGAGTTGGCGCAGCTCGAGTATTCGCTCCCACGCCTCGTGCGGATGTGGACCCACTTGGAGAAGTTCCGCGGCGGCATCGGCGTGCGCGGTCCTGGCGAGACGCAGCTCGAGACCGACCGTCGTCTCGTGGGGCACCGGATCCGGTTGCTCAAGGAGCGGCTCGAGGAGGTCACCAAGGCACGGCATGTGCAGCGCGCGGGCCGGACCGGCGCCTTCAAGGCCTCGCTGGTCGGCTACACCAATGCGGGAAAGAGCTCGATCCTGCGCGGGATCTCCGGGAGCGCCGAGGTCTTCGTCGAGGATCGCCTCTTCGCGACCTTGGATCCGCTCACCCGCGAGGTCGACCTCGGCGACCATCAATCGGTACTCCTCACTGACACGGTGGGGTTCATCCGCAAGCTCCCGCACCATCTCGTCGCCAGTTTCCGCGCGACGCTCGAGGAGGTGCAGGAGGCGGATCTCCTGCTCCATGTGATCGACGCGAGTCACCACTCGTGGGAGGAGCATCGTCTCGTGGTGGATCAGGTCCTCGCCGAGCTCGACGCGAATGAGATCCCGATGGTCTATGTGTTAAACAAGGTCGATCGGCTCGAGCCGGAGGTGCGTGCCGCGCTCGAGGCGCGCATCGCGAATCTCGCCCCTGGGAGTGTCTTCACCAGCGCCGCCGCTCCGGCGGGACTCGAGCCGCTCCGCGACCTCCTGCGCGAAGCCCAGCGGGCCCGCCGTCCCGAGGTCGTCCTGGCCATCCCGATGACCGATGGGAAGCTGCTCGCTGAGGCGCATCGGCTCGGCGAGGTGACCTCGAGCGACCCCGACGAAGGGGAGGGGGTCCTGGTGGTGCGCGGCCGGTTCGACGGGGCGGCGCTGGCGCGGCTGGTGCGCGGGGGCGCCGAGGAGCGGTAGGGGGACGGCCCGTGTAATTTTCCCGGGATGCACGCCTCCGAGATCCGCCGCCGTTTCCTCGACTATTTCGCCCGGCAGGGACACATCATCCGCCCGAGCTCCGCGCTCGTGCCCGCCGACGATCCCACGTTGCTCTTCACCAACGCAGGGATGGTGCCGTTCAAGAAGATCTTCCTCGGGCAGGAGGCGCCCCCCGATGGGCAGCGCCGCGCGACCACGAGCCAGAAGTGCGTCCGCGCCGGTGGCAAGCACAATGACCTCGAGCAGGTGGGCCACACGGCGCGGCACCACACCTTCTTCGAGATGCTCGGCAACTTCTCGTTCGGCGACTACTTCAAGCGCGACGCGATCCGCTTCGCCTGGGCGTTCGTGACCGAGGAGCTGAAGCTCCCCAAGGAGCATCTGCGCGTCACCGTGTACCACGAGGATGATGAGGCGCGGCAGCTCTGGCAGGAGGTCGCCGGCGTCCCACCGACGCGGATCTATGGCCTCGGCGAGCGCGACAACTTCTGGCAGATGGCGGACACCGGCCCCTGTGGCCCGTGCAGCGAGATCTATGTCGACCTCGCGCATCTGACCAAGGACTTCGCCTTCCCGAAGGACGCCTCAGGGGAGTGGACGCGCACCGATCTCGCGGACGTCTCGCTGGATGCCTTCGTCGAGGGCGCGGAGGCGGGGCGCTTCCTTGAGATCTGGAACCTCGTCTTCATGCAGTACGATCGGCAGGCGGATGGGACGCTCGTCCCGCTCCCGAAGCCGAGTGTCGATACCGGGGCAGGGCTCGAGCGGATCGCCGCGGTGCTGCAGGGGGTCTCGAACAACTACCACACCGATCTCTTTTTGCCGTTGCTCGATCGCGTCGCAGAGGTCACCGGCACGCCGTACGCCTACCATCGGGAGGATTCGGCGAGCTATCGCGTCCTCGCTGACCATGCGCGCGCGGTGACCTTCCTCCTCGCCGACGGCGTCTTCCCGAGCAATGAGGGGCGGGGCTATGTGCTCCGGCGCATCCTGCGGCGCGCGGTGCGGCATGCCTGGTTGCTCGGTCGTCGCGAGCCGACTCTCGTGCGAGTCGTCGAGCGGGTGATCGAGATGATGGGGGACCAGTTTCCGGAGATCGCGAGCCGGCGGAGCCACATCCTCGAGACGACGCGTGCCGAGGAGGAGCGCTTCCTCGCCACCGTCGACGGCGGGATGTCGCGCTTCGAGCAGTTGGCTCCGACCGGCTCCACGCAGGGATCGACCGCGATCCGCGGGACGATCAGCGGCGAGGATGTCTTCAAGCTCTACGACACCTTCGGCTTCCCGGTCGATCTCACGGAGCTGATGGCGCGCGAGCGTGGGTACGTAGTGGATCTCGCCGGGTTCGAGGTCGCGCTCGATGCTCAGCGCCGGCAGAGCCAGGAAGAGCGCAAGAGCCGGCAGCTCGGCGTGGCGATCGATGACCTCGCCGACCCGACGCAGTGGCGCACCGGTCGGGAGGCGTTGCGCGGTCGCTTCGTGGGCTACGATCGCACCGAGGTCGAGACTGAGGTCGTCGCGATGCGGACGATGGACGATGGGCGCGTCGCGCTCATCCTCGCCGACTCGCCGTTCTACGCGGAGTCGGGTGGACAGGTCGCCGACCATGGCGACGTCGCTGGCGAGGGATGGCGGCTCGAGGTCGCGGATGTGCGCAAGGTCGATGGCCAGGTCGCGGTGATCGGGAAGGCCACTGGCACGGTGCGCTTCGCCCGGGCGCAGGCGCGCGTGCCAGCGGATCGCCGCCGCGATACGGAGCGCAACCACACTGCGACGCATCTCCTGCATGCCGCGCTCCGCAGCGTGCTCGGTGATCATGTGCATCAAGCGGGTTCGCTCGTCGCGCCGGATCGGCTCCGCTTCGATTTCACGCACCATGGCCCGGTGAGGCGCGAGCAGCTCGAGACCATCGAGCAGATGGTGAACGAAGGGGTCTGGGCGAACGTCGATGTTCGGATCAGCGAGCGGCCCTATCAGGAGGCGATCGCGGCCGGGGCGATGGCGCTCTTCGGTGAGAAGTACGGCGATGTGGTGCGCGTGGTGGAGATCGCGGGGTTGAGCACCGAGCTCTGCGGTGGGACACATGTGCGGAACACCGGACAGATCGGCGCGCTCCGCATCGTGAGCGAGAGCGGCGTGGCCGCCGGGGTGCGTCGCATCGAGGCGGTGACCGGTCGCCGCGCGCATGCCCTGTTGCGCGAGCGCGAGGCGGCACTCACCGCGATCGCGGCGCGGTTCAAGGTGAACACCCTCACCGGCGAGGCGCTCACCAAGAAGGTCGATGACCTCCTCGCCGAGCGGAAGAAGCTCGAGCGGCGCGTCGAGGAGGCGCTCGCCGGCGGTGGTGCCGGGGGCTGTGATCTCCTCGCGGGCGCGGAATCGGTCGGCACCGCGCGACTCCTGACCAAGGAGATCACGGTCCCGACGATGAAGGAGTTGCAGGCCTTGGGCGACGCGGTGCGCGCCGCGCTCGGTAGCGGCATCGGTCTCCTCCTCGGCACCTTCGAAGACGACAAACAGGGGCTCGTGGTCGTCGTCACCGATGATCTGGTCGGGCGGGGGATCACCGCGAGCGGTCTGGTGAAGACCCTTGCGGCGGAGACAGGCATCAAGGGAGGCGGGAAGCCGCACATGGCGCAGGCCGGTGTCGCAGCCGATGAGCGCGAGGCGGTCCGTGCCGCCGCGCAGCGTGTGGCCCGTGGCGCGTTGGAGAGTGGCGTATGACCTCGCAGTGGATCGCGGCGCGCGCCACCGATGTTCCCCCGGCGCTCGTCGAGCGTGTGCAGGGGCTGGTCCCGAAGGCTGATGGGGCCCCGGTCGACCGGCTCATCGACACGGCGACGTCACTCCTCCGCACCACCGTCGCGCAGGGCGAAGGAGAGGGAGCGCGCGCTGTCGCGCTCGATCTCCTCGCCGCCGACGCCTGTGTCACCTGGGCCTTCGAGGCGATCACCGATCCCTCCGACCTCCCCGCCGTCGCCGATGCCGCGATGCAGCGGATCACCGACGCGCTCACCTGACGCGCTGAACCACGAGAGTCGAGATGACCGCCATCGATCCCGTCACCCATCTCACCGAACTCGCCGAGACCGCCGCGCGCGCGGCCACCACGCTCGGCGCCGGCATCCGTGAGGCCACCGCGCTCGTGCAGGGTACGCTCGCGAACGGAGGGACCCTCCTCTTCTGCGGGAACGGGGGGAGCGCCGCCGATGCCCAGCACATGGCGACGGAGTACATGGTGCGCTATCGCCGGAATCGTACGCCGCTGCGTGCGATCGCGCTGACCACGGACACCTCCAACCTGACGGCGTGCGGCAACGACTTCTCGTTCGATGAGATCTTCAGTCGACAGGTGGAGGGACTCGGACGGGCAGGGGACCTGCTGATCGTGCACACCACGAGTGGGAATTCGCCGAACTGCCTGCGCGCGGTGGAGGTCGCCCGTACGATGGGGGTGCGCACCTTGGCGCTCACCGCCAAGGATGGCGGGAAGATCAGGGCGATGGTCGACTGCTGCCTGGTCGTCCCGACCGACCGCACCGATCGCGCGCAGGAGATCCATCTCGCGATCCAGCACGCGATCTGTGACGCGGTGGAGTCGTCTGGACTCGGGACGGACCGCCCCGCGTCGGCCTGATGCGCGCCGCGCGCCGCGCGGGGCTCGGTGCGTTGATCGCCGAGCGGGGGGTGGACGCCATGCTCGTCTCGGCCCTCCCGAACATCCGCTATCTCACTGGTTTCTCCGGGTCGAACGCCCTGCTGCTCGTCACGGCGGACGGGGCAACCCTCCTCACGGACTTCCGTTATGCCACGCAGGTGAAGACGGAGGTCGATCCCCTGGTCGAGGTGCTCATCGCCCCTGCCTCGCTCTGGACCGAGCTGTGGCGGATCCTCGGGGCCCGACCCGCGATCGGCCGCATCGCCTTCGAGACGGCGCGTCTCCTCCACCAGGAGGCCCAGCGCTTCCTGGCGACCGGTGCCAAGGGGGCGCGGTGGCACTGGGAGCCGGTGGTCGACCTCGTGGAGGGGCTTCGCGAGGCCAAGGATGCGGGGGAGGTGGCCGAGATCCGCGCGGCCATCGCGATCGCCGAACAGGCGCTCAACGCGACGCTTCCGAAGGTTCGCGTTGGGATGACCGAGCTCGCGGTGGCGGGGGAGCTCGAGCGCGCGTTGCGCGCGGCCGGAAGCGAGGGGTTCCCCTTCGAGACGATTGTCGCGTCGGGTCCGCGCTCGGCGCTGCCTCACGCCCGGGCCTCCACGCGCGTGATCGAGCGCGGCGAGCTCCTGCTGATCGACTTTGGGGCCATCCACCACGGCTACTGCGCGGATATCACCAGGACCTTCGTGGTCGGGACCTCACCGAGCGATCGGCAACGCGAGATCCATGCTCTGGTTCGGGAAAGTAACGGGAGCGCTTCGGCCCTTGTTCGGCAGGGGATGCGCGGGCGGGATGCCGACGCGTCAGCGCGGGACTACATTGAGCGGGCTGGGTTCGGGGAGGCGTTTGGTCACTCGCTCGGACATGGCATCGGGCTCGAGGTCCACGAGGCGCCCCGCCTCGCCAAGACCGCGGAGGCCCCGCTCCCGCTGGGAGCGGTCGTCACCATCGAACCCGGGGTGTACCTCGAGGGGTGGGGGGGCGTCCGGATCGAGGACGACGTCCTGCTCGGCCCCGAGGGCCCCGTTGTGCTGACCTCGTTCCCACGCGACCTCGTGCAGCTCTGAGGCACGAGCGCGCTGCCACCTCACGTACCACGCTGACCCCCCCCATGATCGATCTTCGCTACGTCAAGAAGTTGCTGGAGATGCTCGATGAGTCCACCGTGGATTCGATGGAGATCTCCTCGGACAAGGGGATGCGCATCCGCCTGAGCAAGACGGCGACGGTCCGTCCCGGTGCGGTCTACGCCGCCCCTGCCGCGGCGCCGGCTCCGGTCGCGGCGCCCGCCCCGGCCGCGCCGGCGTCCGCCGCTCCCGCCGCCTCGTCGGAGCCCGCCCCGTCGTCCGGGGGCAATGCGACCGATGTGAAGTCGCCGATGGTCGGCACCTTCTACGGCGCCCCCGAGCCGGGCGCCAAGGCGTATGTGAGTGTCGGGCAGCAGGTGAAGCAGGGGCAGGTCCTCTGCATCATCGAGGCGATGAAGATCATGAACGAGATCGAGTCCGAGGTCTCGGGGACGATCGTCGAGGTCTGCGCCGCCGATGCGCACCCGGTCGAGTACGGTCAGGTGCTCTTCCGTGTCCGCCCGAATGGCTGACGCGCCAGCCGGCATCGATCTCCGCCAGCTCCTCCTCACCCTGCAGCAGCAGGGTGGCTCCGATTGTCACCTCAAGCTCGGTCGGCCACCGATGCTCCGTGTGCATGGGGACCTGGTCCCTGTCGCGCATCCCCCCCTGACCGTCGCCGACCTCAAGGGGATCGCCGACCAGGTGATGGCGCCGCGCCACCGGAAGGAGTTCGAGGAGGTGCGCGACGTGGACTTCGCGATCTCCCTGCAGGGGGTGGGGCGGTTCCGCGTCAATGCCTTCCAGCAGCGTGGCTCCCTCGCCTTCGCCATCCGGGCCGTACGCGCCGAGGTGGGGTCGATCGCCGCGTTGAATCTCCCCCCCGTCCTGAACACCATCGCGCTCCGGACGCGTGGGTTGGTCCTGGTGACGGGGGTGACGGGATCGGGCAAGTCCACCGCGCTCGCGGCGATGATCCACCAGGTGAACGCGAACCGGGCGGTGAACATCATCACGATCGAGGACCCGATCGAATACTGGCATCAGGATCGCAAGGCCTGCGTGAGCCAGCGCGAGATCGGGGTGGATGCCGTCAGCTTCGCGCAGGCGTTGCGCCGCGTGCTGCGACAGGATCCCGACGTGATCATGATCGGCGAGATCCGTGACCTGGAGACCCTCGAGGTCGCGATGAAGGCCGCCGACACGGGCCATCTCGTCTTCTCGACCCTCCACACGATGGATGCCGCCCACACGATCGAGCGGCTGCTCTCGTTCTATCCCCCGGATCAACAGGCGAACGTCCGCTTCCATCTCGCGTCGACCCTGCAAGCGGTGGTCAGTCTCCGGCTCGTCCCACGGAGCGACCGACCGGGGCGGGTGCCGGCGTGCGAGGTGCTCATCAACAGTGCGGCGGTCGCAGACAACATGCGCGATCCCTCCAAGGCCCTCGAGATCCCCCGACTGATCCGAGAAGGGACCGTCCAGTACGGGATGCAGTCGTTCGACCAATCATTGCGCCACTGGCAGACGCAGGGGGTCATCTCCTACGAGACCGCGCTGCGACACGCCACCAACCCCGGGGAGTACGCGCTCGCCGCGCAGGGGATCGCCGGCGCGTCCGATACTTCGTGGGACCAACTCTCTCAGGATGTCCGCTGATGTTTCGTAAGGTCTTGATCGCCAATCGTGGGGAGATCGCGCTGCGCGTGGTGCGCGCCTGTCGCGAACTCGGAGTGGAGACCGTCGCCGTCTATTCCGAGGCGGACCGGGAGTCGCTCCATGTGCGCTTCGCCGATGACGACGTCTGCATCGGACCGGCCCCCGCGCGGGAGTCCTACCTGCGCATCCCGCGCCTCATCGCGGCGGCGGAGATCGCCGGCGCCGATGCCATCCATCCGGGCTACGGCTTCCTCGCGGAGAACGCCGAGTTCGCGGAGACCTGCGCGGCGAGTGGGATCACCTTCATCGGGCCCACACCCCATCAGATCCGCACGATGGGCGACAAGGCCGCGGCGCGCGCCGCGATGATCGCCAACGACGTCCCCGTCGTCCCGGGCTCCCCGGGGCCGGTGGAGGATGTCGATGAGGCGCTCGCCGTCGCGGAGCAGATGGGGTTCCCCGTGATCATCAAAGCGGCGGCCGGTGGGGGCGGGAAGGGGATGCGCGTCGCGCGCGATGCCGACGACTTCGCGCGCTCCTTCCAACTCGCGCGCTCCGAGGCGCTTTCTGCCTTCGGCAACGGCTCGGTCTATGTCGAGAAGTATCTCGAGCGGCCGCGCCACGTGGAGTTCCAGATCCTCGGCGACACGCATGGGAATGTGATCCACCTCGGCGAGCGCGACTGCTCCGTGCAGCGTCGGCACCAGAAGCTCGTCGAGGAGGCGCCCTGTCCGGTGATGACGCCGGCGCTCCGCGAGCAGATGGGGGCCGCGGCGGTGAAGGGGGCCAAGGCGATCGACTACGTCGGGGCCGGGACGATCGAGATGCTCCTCGACAGCGATGGCTCGTACTACTTCATGGAGATGAACACCCGCATCCAGGTCGAGCATCCGGTCACGGAGATGCTCACCGGGGTCGATCTCGTGAAGGAACAGATCCGTGTCGCGGCGGGGCTCCCCCTCTCGGTCACGCAGACGCCGGAGCTTCGCGGCCACGTGATCGAGTGCCGCATCAACGCCGAGGATCCCGCGCGCAACTTCCAGCCGGGCCCGGGGAAGATCGAGGTCTTCCATATGCCCGGCGGCAACGGGATCCGCGTCGACACACACGCCTACGCCGGCTACACCGTCCCGCCGTATTACGACTCGATGATCGCCAAGCTTATCGTCCACGGGAAGGATCGCGCGGAGGCGATCGCCAAGATGCGATTCGCGCTCGAGAGCTTCGTCATCCAAGGGGTGCCGACGACGATCCCATTCCTCGGGACGTTGATGCAGCATCCGCACTTCGCTCGGGGCGAGGTCCACACCAAGTTCCTCGAGCAGGAAGGAGCGGACCTCTTCGCGAAGCGCGGCGTTTCCTGACCGTGCCCTGGGTCGTCCGGAGGGTATCCCTTCGACCCCAGACGGCCGATGCCCCGGAAGCCTGCGTCAGACGATCCGCTGTTCCTCGATTCCCCGCTCGCTCCTGGGCCCCGTCAGTCGCGGGGGAAGCGGGCGGCCGCTCCGACGGGTGAGCGCGCCACGACCCCGGTCGACGGGGCTGACCGACCGGAGGATGCGTCGGGGGATGGTGCGGTCTCCCCCCTCCGGCAGGAGATCATCGGTATCGTGCTCCTCGTCGGCTCGCTCTTCCTTGCCGGCGCCCTGATCTTCAGCCGCACCCCCGCACCGGCCGAGTCCTGCCTGACGGTGGGCGGCGCCTTCGGCCCCGTGGGGGGATGCCTCCGCTGGACGATCCTCTGGCTCGTCGGTGGGCTCGCCGCGATCGTCGTCCCGCTCATCCCCGCCATCCGTGGATTGCGCCTCCTGGGTCGCATCGGTCATCCGAAGCAGGCTCGCATCGACCTCTTCCCCATCGGCCTCGTCCTGATCGTCCCCGTGGCGGCCGGGCTCGCGCGGCTCGATGCCGTGCCAAAGGGCACGACCGACACCGTGACTGGCCTCTGGGGCGCCTTCGCCGGGTTCTATCTCGCGGAGGCGCTGGGTCGGGGTGGCGCCTGGTTCGTCATCGTGACCGCCGTGAGCGTCCTCACCGCCGCGACGGTGGCGTGGAATCCGATCAAGAGCCTCGTCTCGGTCAAACTCCCCGCGCCCCGTCCCAAGCCGGCGACGCCGGAACCGATCACGACCGCTGAGGCGATGGAGCCTGCTGCCGCGGAGATGCCGGCGGTCGACCTCTCGCTGATGGGGCTCGCCCTCCCGCCCACCGCGGAGGCTGAGGCGGTGCTCCCGCCGACCACCGCCCCCATCGAGGCGTCGGTCTTGGAGGAAGCGGAAATTGAGGTGATCGAGCTGGCGGACGAACCGTCGCCCGATCTGGTCGAGGAGGACGAGGCAGAGGAGGACGAGGTCGCATCGGAGGAGCCGAAGGCCGCGCGCAAACGTGGGCCTCGGCGCGCGAAGCCGGCCGTGGTGATCGACCCCGATGAGCTCCCGAGCGTCGACCTGCTCACCCCTGGGGCCGAGCGTGATGCGAATGCGGGTCGTACACAACTCGACCAGATGGGGGCCAAGCTCATCGAGTCGCTCAAGACCTTCAAGGTCGACGGCACGCTCAGCGGGCGCACCAGCGGCCCCACCGTCACACAATTCGAGATCGAACCGGGCCCCGGCGTGAAGGTGCGCCAGTTCGCGAACCTGGCGAATGACCTCGCGCTGGCGATGCGTGCCCCCTCCATCCGCGTCGTCGCTCCGATTCCGGGGAAGGGCGCCGTCGGCATCGAGGTGCCGAACCCCGCGCCGGAGATGGTCGCGTTCCGCGAGATGCTGGAATCGGAGGAGTATCAGAAGAAGCCGATGGCCCTCCCCGTCGCGCTCGGCAAGGATCTGGAAGGGCTGCCGGTGGTCACCGACCTCGCGAAGATGCCGCACCTCCTCATCGCGGGGGCGACCGGCTCAGGGAAGTCGGTGTGCGTGAACACCATCATCACCTCGCTGATCTATCGGCATACGCCGAAGACGCTGCGCTTCCTGATGGTCGACCCCAAGATGGTGGAGCTCTCGGTCTATAACGTCTTGCCGCATCTGCGGCACAAGGTCGTCACCGACAATCGTGACGCCGCGGCCGTGCTCAAGTGGGCGGTGATCGAGATGCAGGAGCGCTACGCGCTCCTCGCGGAGAACGGCGCGCGCAACATCCAAGACTTCAATACCAAGGTTCGCGGGGGGACGCCCCTCCGGAAGCCGAAGGAGCAGGGGGTCGCCTTCGAGCAACGCGAGTACACGGGGGGGATCCTCCCGTACATCGTGGTCGTGATCGACGAGCTCGCCGATCTGATGATGACCGTCGCGGCCGAGGTGGAGACCCCGCTCGCGATGCTCGCGCAGAAGGCGCGGGCGATCGGGATCCACCTGATCCTCGCCACGCAGCGGCCGAGTGTGAACGTCATCACCGGGCTCATCAAGGCGAACTTCCCGAGCCGGATCGCCTTTCGCGTCGCGAGCCAGATCGACTCGCGCACGATCATCGACGGGATGGGGGCCGAATCGTTGCTCGGCAACGGGGACATGCTCTTCATCCCGCCAGGGAAGTCCGAACCGAGTCGGTTGCAGGGGGCCTTCCTCTCCAATGACGATACCGAGCGCCTCATGGGGTGGTATGGGGATCGTCGTGCGGCGCGTGCCGCAGCGCTCGAGTCGGCCGGACTCGGCGCCCCGGAGGCGCAGAGCGCTGAAGCGGATATCCTCGAGACCGTCCGCACCCGGGAGGCGCTGGAGGCCGGTGGTGGGGAGGAGTCATCCGAGGAGATGGGCGACCGGGACAAGCTCTTCCGCGAGGCGGCCGAGGTCTGCATCCAGCATCAGGGCGGATCGACCTCGCTCTTACAGCGCCGGCTCAAGATCGGGTACGGGCGGGCCGCGCGATTGATCGATCAACTGCAGCTGGCAGGGGTCCTCGGGCCCCCGGATGGTTCCAAGCCACGAGATGTGATGATCGGCCTCGAGGATCTCGACCGGATCGCGGGGGATCGCGTCGGGGCCTGACCGGAGCGTTGCATGGAAATGGTGGTGCGTGCCGCCATCGGGTGATGCGACCCGGTGGCGGCATCGCATCTTCGGCCCATGCGAACACACAATCAGCGCTTCGGCGCACTCGGAGAACGGATCGCCGCCCGGTGGCTCGCGAAGCGGGGGTGGCGGATCGTCTATCACCGCTTCGTCAACGGACGACGCGATATCGACCTCGTGGCGGAGCGCGATGGGGTCGTGGCCTTCGTCGAGGTGAAGGCGCGGAAGGGCGCCGAATTCGGGGATCCCGTCGAGGCGGTCCACCGCCGCAAACAGCGCGAGCTGACCAAGAGCGCCCAGGTCTGGATCGATCGGCACGGGCGCCAGCCAGAGACCTATCGATTCGATGTCATCGGGGTCCTGGTCGCCGGGGAGCGCGTCCTCGTGAAGCATGTGGAAAATGCATTCAACATAGCTTCGTGACTTATCAACATCTCAAGCTATTCATTAAAAACGATTTATACCGCAAATCAATTATGTGGAAAAGACGTTTTGTGAATAAGTGTATGCCGTTTGATCAGCCATTGCGCAGAGCGGTTGACTTCGGCTAATCTTCGGTTTCATGCCACCGCTTCAGTCCGTCGGCGTTCCTTCGGGATACCCACCACCCACCCCCCCGCTACATTCACTTTCAGGAGAAATCATGGCGACCCCAACCACCTCTCAGTCCTCCGATAAGGCGAAGGCGCTCGGTCTCGCGGTCTCGCAGATCGAGAAGTCCTTCGGCAAGGGCGCCATCATGCGCATGGGCATCGATGGGGCCAAGGTGCGCGTCGATGCCATCCCGACCGGGGCGATCAACCTCGATGCCGCCATCGGCGTGGGCGGGTTCCCGCGCGGGCGCATCACCGAGATCTATGGCCCCGAGAGCAGCGGAAAGACCACCGTCTGTCTCCACGTCGTGGCCAACGCGCAGAAGCTGGGGGGAACCGCCGCCTTCATCGACGCCGAGCATGCGCTCGACACCGACTACGCGGCGAAGCTCGGGGTGGATGTCGAGAAGCTCCTCGTCTCGCAGCCCGACACGGGGGAGCAGGCGCTGGAGATCTGTGAGATCCTCGTGCGCAGCGGGGCGGTGGACGTGATCGTCGTCGACTCGGTCGCCGCGCTTGTCCCCAAGGCCGAGATCGAGGGGGAGATGGGGGATTCGCACGTCGGGTTGCAGGCGCGCCTCATGAGCCAGGCGCTCCGGAAGCTTACCGGTGCCATCGCCCGCTCCAACTGCTCGGTCGTCTTCATCAACCAGCTCCGTGAGAAGATCGGGGTGATGTTCGGGAACCCCGAGACCACCACCGGTGGCAAGGCGCTCAAGTTCTACGCCTCGCTCCGTCTCGACATCCGTCGCATCGGGCCGGTGAAGGAGAAGGAGGACGTGATCGGGTCGCACGTCCGCGTGAAGGTCGTCAAGAACAAGGTCGCCCCGCCGTTCAAGCAGGCGGAGTTCGACATCATGTACGCCGAGGGGATCTCCCACACCTCGCTCCTGGTCGACATCGGCGCGGAGAGCGGGATCATCGAGAAGTCGGGCGCCTGGTACAGCTATGGCGACCAGCGGATCGGGCAGGGCCGGGAGAACGCCAAGCTCTTCCTGAAGGACAATCCGAAGGTCATGGCCGAGATCGAGGAGAAGGTGAAGGTGGTCTTGGGCGTGACCAAGGTCGTCGAGGAGTCGGACGAGGAGTAGGACGAAGACGCAGCCGATCGGACGCTCCGCACGTGTATCGGGGGTGTGATCTGTGGTGAGTCGCCGGGGCCCGGAATCCCCGTCGTTCCACTCGGGTCCACCCCCGATGCCATTGCGGCCGTCCTGCTATAACCGAGCCCTCGATGCCCTGGCGCGCCGTGCACGGTCCCGCGCGGAGCTCCGGCGATGGTTGATCGAGCGGGAGTATCCCGCCGATGAGGTCGAGGCCGTGCTCGAGCGCTTGGTCGCCGGGCGGCTCTTGGACGACCTCGCCTTCGCCCGCGGGTTCGCGCATGCGCGGCTCGAGGCGGGGCGGGGGTATGGCCCGGCACGGGTTCGGCTCGAGCTCCGCCGACGCGGCGTCGCGCGGGAGCTGATCGATCGGGTGCTCGCGGAGCATCAGGAGGACTCCGGGGTCGATCCGGTGCAGGCGGTCGAGGCCGCGGCGCGGAAGCGGCTCAGGTCGCTCGCTGGGCTGGAGCCCGCGGTGGCGCAGCGGCGGTTGGTCGCGTGGCTGCTTCGGCGAGGGTTCTCGGGAGGTCTCGCGACGAAGGTCGCGCGTGAACTCATCGCTGAGATTCATTAGTCTCCCTCCCATGACTCCCTCCTCGAATCACCACATCCCCGCGCCCTTCTCCCTCGCCGGCCGCCGCGCCATCGTCACCGGCGGCTCCCGCGGCATCGGCGCTGCCGTCGCCCACTACCTCGCCGATCTCGGCGCTGATGTCGCTATCGGGTATCAGTCCCGCGCTGCGGACGCCGAGCAACTCGTGGTCGCGCTCCAGGCCAAAGGCGTGCGCGCCTTCGCGCTCGCCGGGGACCTTGGCGACCCCGCGGCCGCCGATGCGCTGGTGGCCGAGGCGGTGCGGGTGTTCGGCGGGCTCGACATCGCGGTGCACAACGCCGGGATCTGGCCGACCGACGATGTGCCCGTGCACGAGATGACCGATGCGCGATGGCGCCGCACGATGCGGACCAACACCGACGCGATGTTCCATGTTGCGCGGGCCGCCGCGTGCGTGATAGGAGACGGCGGGCGGATCGTGCACGTCGCTTCCACCGCGGGACAGCGCGGGGAGGCCTTCCACGCCGACTACGCCGCGAGCAAGGGAGCGATGATCTCCTTCGTGAAGAGCCAGGCGATCGAGCTGGCCAAGCGCGGGATCACGGTGAACGCCGTGGCGCCGGGGTGGGTCGACACCGAGATGTC
>Ga0194115_10003495_pt1 | contig 17635 bp, 16 predicted proteins | sample TA2MahsurfametaG_3_FD_148656 | JGI IMG/M metagenome (GOLD analysis project Ga0194115, IMG submission 148656) | Freshwater microbial communities from Lake Tanganyika, Tanzania - TA2015002 Mahale S4 surface | ecosystem: Environmental > Aquatic > Freshwater > Lake | place: Tanzania: Lake... | reverse complement strand
GCACGGTTTGTTGTGTATAACTAAAGAAGTACCAATTGATTTTCTGTCCCTGGCTAGCGTTTTTGAAGTACCAGCCTTCGCGGCCTTTCGGGTCGGCAATCGGGACTGCGCCGTCGGCGTAGACCTGAGCGTTGGACTCGTAGACTGTCGAGGCCGGAGCGACCGAGGACTTGTCCATCATGTCGAGGCGTTGCCATTGGGAGCCGTTATGAAGGAGCCAGTCGCCTGACTCGCATTCCATGAAGGCCTTTCCGGCTGTCGAGCAAATGTAGTACTGGCCCTTCTTGCCGGTCGCATGCGAGAGTGCGGGTACATTGGTCGTGGCGTTCCACGTTCCCTTGTACTCCAGCACGCCCAGTTTTCTTGCGAACCCGTCTAAGAAAGCCATTCGGTCGTTCGTTCCTCACTCGTCAGGGGACTCCCTTGCGGTCGTCCCACTCCGTTCATTCGTTAGGCTCTGTGGGATTCGTCAGAATCCCCCTGAGCGCAGGAGCCTACGGCTCACGCGCGATACTGAACAAAGACGTAGTCGCCAGCAACCAAAGCTTCTTCACCGCCTGCAACCAGCGAGTTCAGGAAGGTGATGCGGGAAACTCCGCCTACGGTCGACACGGTGTAGTCGAAGCTTGCGCCTTCGTGAGCCAAGAGACGACCGACTGCAACCATCGAGGACTTCTCTTCGATGAGGTGCGGGAGGTTGACGTAGCCGTTAGCGATGTCTGTCGATGTAAGCTGCTTGCTGAACTTCTGGAATGCCTTCGCTTCGAGAGCAGCAATGCGCGAGTTGTGCGCGCTGTCGACTGCACCACGGGCTGCGGCTTCAGCTGCGACTTCCTGGTCAACGTATGCCTTGGGAGCTGCATGCTTAGCCAGGGTAGGCATTGCGGCAGAGCCGTTGCTTTCCTGGAGATTGATAAAGCCTGCACCGATGAAGGTCTGAGCTCCGCCGAGGTTTACGCCTGCTTCGACCTTGATTGCTCCGCCTGCCATCTCTGTCGAGAGAGTGTCTGGGCTAGCGTAGCCGAAGACTGCGCTGGACTCGGAAGCGTCAAAATGAGCAACGACCTGGCCGGAAGGATTTTTCACCTTGAGGTCGGCGTTGTTCATTACCAACTCGCCGGACATTTCTCCGCCGGCCTTTGGCAACTTCAGGGCTTCTGCGGCTTCTGCGCGGGCTTGCTCAGCCGAGACTGCAGCAATGCGTGCCGCTTCTTCAGCTTCAATAGCAGCGTCGAGTGCAGCTTCTGCAGCCAGGGCTCTCGCTTCTTCTGCGTCGAGGTTAGCCTGGACAGTGCCAACCTGGCCAGCGAGTGTCGAAGCAAAGTTCGCGTCGCCGCCAATAGCATCGGCAAGTTCCTTGAGTGTATCAAGAACAGCCGGAGCGGAGTTAACAAGTGCGGCCACTTGGCTGTCGGTATAAGTATTAGCAGAAGCCAGAGTAGCGGCGTCGCCTGCGATTCTAGCAGCTTCTTCAGAGGCCAAGTCAGCTTCGATAGCAGCGTCTGCAGCGGCGCGAGAGGACGCTTCAGCCGAGACTGCAGCGATACGAGCAGCTTCTTCGGAAGCAATGCTAGCTTCGAGTGAGGAAACTGCGGCTGCACGGGAAGCGGCTTCTGCACTGACTGCAGCTGCACGAGCCGAAGCTTCTGCAGAGACTGCAGCAATGCGTGCTGCTTCTTCGTCTGCGATGTCTTGTGCGAGTGCTGCTTCTGCGGCCGCAGCGCGTGCCTCTTCAGCGTCGAGCTCGGACTGGAGAGCGGCTTCGGCTGCAAGAGCGCGAGCTTCTTCTGCTTCCACTGCATCTTCAAGGTCGGAGATAGCATCGCTGAGGTCCTGGCCAACTGCGCCTTGGAGGGCAGTGATGGCTGACTGCAAGGAAGCTTCGGCTGCGAGAGCTCTAGCTTCTTCTGCGTCGATTTCTGCTTGGAGTGCAGTGTCAGCTGCAGAGCGAGCAGCAGCCTCTGCGGAGACGGCTGCAGAGCGAGCGTTGGATTCAGCTGAGATAGATGCGGACAGCGCAGCTTCAGCGGCTTCAGCGCGAGCGCGTTCAGCTGCAACTTCAGCCAGACGTGCAGTTTCTTCTGCTGTGATGTTTGCTTGGAGGGCTTGCTCAGCGGCCAATGCACGGGCTTCTTCGGCGTCTACATTGTCTTGAACGTCGCCGATTTGGCCTGCGATGGTAGCTGCGAAGTTCTGGTCTCCGCCAATCGCGTCGGACAACTCTTTAAGGGTGTCGAGGACTGCAGGGGCAGAGTTGACCAAGTCAGCGATTTTCTGGTCGGCGTAGGCCTTAGCGTCGGATTCGGCTTTGGCTACCGAGCCTTCGCCTGAACCTTCAACGATGTCCAAACGAGCGGAGAGAGCCGAGTCGGCCGCTGCTCTGGATGCTGCTTCGCTAGAAACAGCTGCGGCGCGGGCTGCGGCTTCGGCGTCGATATTCGCCTGGAGGGTAGTGTCTGCAGCTGAACGAGCAGCGGCTTCGGAAGCGATAGCGGAAGCGCGGGCTGCTGCTTCGGCCGAGACTGCGGCTGCACGAGCTGCTGCCTCAGCGTCGACTGCGGCCTGGACTGCAGCGTCGCCTGCTACGCGGGAAGCGGCTTCGCTTGCAATGCTTGCTGAAAGGGCAGCTTCGGCTGCAAGGGCTCTGGCTTTTTCGGTCTCGAGGTCTGCGTCGAGAGCGAGTTCGTCGCCGTTTGCAATGATTTCGCCGTTGGGGCCAATTTTGAGGAGTTCAATGTCTGTACCGTCGGCGTCGACGGCGCGGAGCGATTCGCCTTGTTTAAGTTTGAGCTTGGAGCCGTCAATGGCTTCGCTCTGGATAAATTTACCTTTAATCTGTAATGCCATGCTAGGTCTCTCCTGTGGGGTAGACGGCCGAAAGTGGCCGCGCAGGGAGAATATAAGCTGACTGGGTCAGGGTGTCCAGTAGGAGATACGAAACTGTTCTCCCACATAGTCAAAGTCACGCAAGGCATCGCTGAAAATAAGACGGACATCGCCGTTGGGAGCTATAAAGATTTCATAGTCTTCGTCTGTCCCCTCAAAAAGGAGGATACGGTCGAGGTAGGCTGTCACCGATGCGCGAATAATTTCGGTCGAAGTCAGGGTAATGTAGCCATTGACCACATCTTGATAGGTTATAGTGAACTTCTTTTTGACGGCGGTTGGGGCAGGCCGGAATTGTATCCAGTCGGACGGTCCGGTTTTGTCTTTCGAGACGTAGAGGACCGGAGGATTGACCGACTTGTCGATAACGATTTGGCCTTTGGTCTCCGGGGTGAAGTTCGGGGCTCCGTCGATAAAGTCTGCACCGGTGATGGCGTCCACGGCCTGTAGGAAGTCGGTAATTTGTGAGGCCGCGATAGCGATTGGCTTGGGCTCGACAGCGGTGATTCGTCCCTTTTTGTCTGCCGTAATGTCGAAAGTCACCGAGGCTGAGGTCGAGCTGAAGATAGACTGACGAACGTCTTTAAGAGTCAGGCCGTCCGCTTCTGAGACCAGAACGTCGCCCTTTGTTTCGGTATTTACTTCGACTATTTGTTCGGATTCGTCGCCGACGTAGATGTGCTTCGGAGCGAGTTTTACCAGAAATTCAGCAAATCTGTCGATGGCATAAAGGTTCGCTTTAGCCTCGGCAGATAAGGTATCCGACACAAAAAGGCGGAGATTTCTAGTGCGTGGAGTGCTCGTAACCACAGAGGTCTCCTTCTCTCCGACGACTTTACGAGAGAGAAGGACACAAAGTCAAGCTGTTATTCAGACCTTGAGGATAAGCACACGCCAAGTGAATGTCGCGGGCTTGTTCTGCGCGGTCAGAGTTACTGTGTTTACTGTCCGGGTCACGCCTTCGATGAGGATGGTCTCGCCGTTGGCCGTGTCCACGACCTGCACGATGGTGTCCAGCGAGTCGAGGTTGTGTGTCACGACGAATGGGTCTGTGTCTGTGTCAGACCAATTGGCCTTGAACGACTGGACACCGATAGCGAAGGAAAGGTCTGCCAGGGTGGCTTTCTTGAGGGAGTTGGAGTCTGCCGAGTCTGCCAGAAGGATTGTATCGGCTCCGACCGGCAGGGCCTTTGCCACAGCTACAGTAGGGTCGACCCGCAGTGTGCGCGAAGCTGTAAGGTCTCCGCCGCCTACCAGACCTGCGTTTGCCTCTGGGTCGATAGACACTGCAGAGTGGTCGATATGCTCGTCTGCGACGAAGTTTGACAGGGCGTCGTGGTCGATGGCAACGCTGGCTGCAGCGGTCAGTCGGCCTTTGGAGTCGACAGATAGCTGTGTAACTTCGCTAGCCGAGCCATAGGAACCAGGAATGACTGCGGTGGTCTTGAGGACCAGACCGTTGACGACCGAGGCTGCGAGCTCCGACTGTGCGTTTGTGCCGATGTTGACACCGACTGGCGTTCCGTTGCCCGACCCGATAAAGATTTGGCCTTCGGAGAGGATAGTCGCTGAGGTGTTAATCCAGCCCAGGACGACCTGGTTTGCTCCGCTCGGGAACATACCCAGAGCCTGGCCTTGGATACCAGGACTACTTGGCAGGACGAGCTCGTAATCGTTCTGTGTTGTGTTCGGTGCCTTGAGTTTAATCTTGTACTGCGCAGGGTTACGCAGCGAGATGAAACCTGTTGTGACGAGTTCCTGTGTCTGGAAGTCTGTATCGACCTTGGTGCCAGCTAGTTTGTCTGCTACTTCGTTGGACCAGTCTGAGTTCTTTAGAGAGTCTGTTAACTCAAGCTGGTTGTAGCTGAGTCGACCTGCAGCGGTTGTGAAGTCGGAGGCCCGGATAGAGTTTGCAAGGTTAAGCTTGCTGTACTCGATGTTGGCTCCGGTCGCAACGTCTGCGTTTGTGACTTTGCCTGTGAGGACGAGCGTGTTAGAGCCGTCGATTATCTTGTTCGACACGGTTTGGACGAAGTCAGTGTTGACTAGCGTCTGGGTGCCTGGCAGGACGGTTAGACTAGCTGTACCGGAGCTAGTTACTGATAGATTGCCGGAGGTTGAGAGGTCTCCGCCGAGAGATAGAATACGGTTTGCAGCGCCTGTGTTGACCGTCAGAGTCTGTTTAGTCGAGTTTGTCGTGGTAAGGACTAGCTTCTCGTTGACTACGATAGGTGCGTGGAATGTCGCTTCTGTGACTGGCCAGAAATCCATTGAGGCGGCCTTGTTATTGGCCGTCGCGAGTGAAACGGTTCCTGTCCCTGCAGCGCCGTTCAGGTCGTCTGCCGCAGGTTGCAGGACTATATTTGTTTTTGCACGGAATGTGACTGTCTCGGTGGACTCAATGAAGGTATTGTCCGCCAGACGGTCAATGATTTCAAGGTTTGCTCTTGCCTCGGCGGTCAGGCCGGAGGACAAGAACAACCTTAGATTTCGTGTTCTTTGTGTTGTGCCGTTAGCCATGTGAGAGCTCCGTCCTAACTAGAGGAGAGCTCCTTATGCCAGGGCTCTCACGACGATGTACTGAAGAGTAGAAGCACCCGGAACTGCGTTGAGTGTAACAGTCGCGCTGCCGGTTCCTGGAAGTACTTTTACCACATGAGCGGCGTTAGCGGAAGCCTGAACTTGAACGATGACGACGTCGGTAGCAACAATAGCAGAGTCTGTGATGGTTACTTCAGCTGCTGCACCAGCAACGGCTGCTTTGCCAGCCTTGACTACGCTAAAAGGAATCGAGGCTGCGACTGACTCGAGCAGTTTGCGCTCGCGTTGGCCGAACCGGCGGGAGGGATGCTTGCCTGCTTTGTCTGCTTCTGACTTCAAATTGATTGCCATGGGACGTCTCCTTAGAGGGTTGTTACGCAGCTGAAACTAGGGCAACTGCCACCCGGTTGTACTGTACTTAGTCTTTTTTCTTTTCGCTACCCTTGTCGTACTTCGACTTGCCGGCAGTCTTGAGAGCCACGGCAACTGCTTGTTTTTGCGGCATTCCTTTGCGTTTCATAAGTTCTTTGATGTTTGAGCTCACGACTTTGTCTGACTTACCTTTTTTTAGTGGCATACTATTTACCTCTTTTTTGTCTAGATTCCATTAGCGTATTTAGTCTTTCCATCTCTTTCTTATCCCCCGCGGCCTCGGCTCTTCTGAATGCTTCGACCTCGGTAGGATGTGCGTCGGGGAATCGAGCGCGGAAGATTTTAACGTCCATCGCGTCTATACCTTCTCTGAATGTATCCCGGACTGTTTTGGCTGCGGCTGTCCCTGTCTCGACTACTTTCTCTTTAGCCTGGTTAAGCCTTGCTCTGATACGAGCCAGTGTTTCTGGGTCGATGATATCCCCAGCTGCTGCTACTTTATCCGAAGCTTGCTTGCGAGGGATGGGCTCTTCTTCGTCTGGAACATCCGGCAGTGCCAGAACACCAGACCCACCACTTGCTAGGGTTTTACGGAGATTGTCGATGACTGGAATACTCACATTGTCTATGGGTGTGTTTTGAAAAACTGGCCTAAGCTTACCACTCTGAAGGTCTCTCTCGGCTGCAGCGTCTATGCGTCTGTCGACCATAGCTCCTTGTCTTGCTAGTCCTCCGCTGAGCGCCTTTTGCATCTTCATATCCGCTTCTAGTTGACGTGCAGCTCTTTGCTGACCACTGCCGTCGTCCACAAGGGATGTCGTGCTTTCGCCCTTTGGTCCTGGTTTTTGATTCATGTCCGTTCCGAATACGCTTTTATCGCCTCGGAGTACATCGCCGGTAGCATCAGCTGCTTTTTGGGCTGCGGCTTGGATTGCTTTTATTGGGGCAGACGTAGTTACGGGTTGGATTACTTTTTTATTGACTTGCTTTAGACCGCCTCCGACTTTGTTAGCGACGTTCTGTGCACCCTTCTGTATGTTCTTAACCCATTTAGGTTTTTTCCAACGCATGACTACTTACCTCCGCCTTCTGTCGTACTCTCTTCTGTAGCGAGCTGCCTGTCTTTGGTCTATTTCTTTTCGCTACCCTTGTCGTACTTCGACTTGCCGGCAGTCTTGAGAGCCACAGCAACTGCTTGTTTTTGCGGCATTCCTTTGCGTTCTATGAGTTCCTTGATGTTGGCACTCACTACTTTGTCTCACTTACCTTTTTTTGAGTGTATCTTCTTTTCCGGGATAAGTGGTCAAAAGCGTCGATGTTATTGATGTATTCGTCGCTTGTTATTTTGCCTGACTTGAGTAATTGTTTTTGCTCTTCAATGTATTGGTCGCGTGTTCGGTTGCTGACGGACCACTCTATTCTTATTTTCTCTTCTGGACTTAGTGCTTTTCGTGGTTTGGTTGGAGAAGAACCTGGAGGTGGTGGAACTTCTGCTTCTTTTGCTTTTTCCATCGGAGTCTTGGCTGGTTGTTCTGGTTTCTTAGGGGCTGATTGTTCTGGTTTCTTAGGGGCTGGACCAAGTTCCTCGATAGTGTTTTTTCCACCTTTATCCCAACCGGCCTTGGCCGCGATAACATCACCAGCATCGTAAATACTATTACGAGTTGCTTTTAAGGGTGAAACAAATGTATCTACCACAGCTGAGCCAACTTTTTTGGCACCTTTTGTTACGTCTCCTGCAAGAACATCTCCTGCTCCGTGAACGACATCTTTAATACCCCTGACTGTATCTTGATACATGGGGGCAACAGGGTTTCTTATTCCAGCTTTGTCTAGCCCAGTAGCGCCTGCAATTGCATCGCCGGCTTTGTACACTACGTTTTCGACTGCATTTACTGGAGCAGCTAAAATATCACCGATTTTGTTCAAAATATTAGTTGAAGTTGGTGCCGTATTTTGCCTAGATTTCTTGGATTTTTTGACGCGAGGCATTGAGACTTTGTCTAATCCTGTAGCCCGAGCAACGGCATCGCCGGCTTTGTACACCGGCTTTGCTATTGCATCTCCTACTTTATTCGCAGCACTTTTTATCCTATTTAATATACCCATGGTGATATCTTTTCCTAAGAAAAAGGGGGAGGCTATGCTCTCCCAGTCTGGCTTCAGGAAGCCTGGCTTACACCGTGAAGTTCTGAATCTTCAAGCAAGCCTTCGGATGCTGGTTCACGAGGACGCCCAGACCGAACATGTAGCTCACAAGCTTCTTCTCGTGTCCGCCGCCGCTTGTAGGACGCAGGTGGAACTTGCTCGAAGAACCAGGAACTTCAACTGCCTTGAAGTCTGTTCCAACGAATTCCATAACCTTGCTTTCTTCGCCCTTGCCGCTTGGGAGGGAGAACGCTTCGGTCTTCTTGCAGAACTCGGAAGTCACGAACTCAACTGCATCTTCAGCGTGCTGATAGATGAACTTGCGGACACCGCGAGTAGCGTCTTCGACAGAGTTGAAGCGACGGTCGGTTTCGCGGCCTTCGATGAGGCTGTCGAGCATTTCAGGAGCGCAGAGGAGTGAGCTGTACTTGTAACGGCCCTGGCCAACTGCAGTCTTGACTTGCGAGAGTGCTTGCTGGATGTGGGTCACGTCGATGGCAGAAGCACCGCAGTCCTTGATAGTCGAGCCGGTTACGCCGCTCATGGTGATTCCGTGAACTTGACGGCCGTCGTTTGCAACGAGAGCGCCGAGTCCTGCGATGATTTCGGTAGCTGTGCCGTAGTCTTGCGCAACAAGGTTACCACCAATCAAAACGCGAGGTGTACCATCAGTCAAGTCAACACGGCTGTGCGAAGCCGAAGTCGTTCCGCGATAAAGAAGGTCAGAAGCGTCGATTGACGAAGCAGCGACGTTCGCGAGAGCGACAGGAGCGCCGGAAGAGTTGATAGCTTGGAGAGTGACTTTGTTGTTAGGACGGTCGATAGAAACGACTTTCCATGCAACTGCGGTTGCAGCCATGTCTGCAGTACCATCTGGGTCGCAGTTCAGGAGAAGGTCGTCGTACTCGAACCAGCCGACGTGGCCGCGAGAAGAAGCGAGAACGCTCAAAGTCACTTCGACTTTGCCTTGCGCGATGCCTGCATCTGCAACAGAAGCAACAGTACCGAGAACACCGAGACCATCGTTATAAAGGTCAGCGGCTACACGGCGCTTCAGATACACGAGCTTGTCTTCGAGTTCCATAGCCAGGTTGTCTGCGTACTTAGCAGGAGCCATCTTGAGGCGCTCGAACAGCATGTAGTCGATTTCGATTGTAGCGTTGAGTTCTTTGAAGATTGCTACTTTTTCTTCTACTGCAGAGCGCTGAGCTGCAGGGAATGGGCCGGAAGAACCGATTGCTGCGTACTGAATAGCAGCTGGTCCACCGCCGACTTGGAACATGAAGCGATGCTCACGTCCGCCAGGCATACCGACTGTCATTTGCTTAACAGATTCCCAGTCTCTATGGTCGCGCACCAACTGGCGGCGGAAGCCTTTCGAGAAGGTAATCTGCAAGAGTTTACCGAGTAAGAGTGAATCCACATTATTGATAGCCATGAACGAGAACCTCCAAAATTAGAGCCGGAAATTACTGGCCCCGTAGTAAGAGCCGGGTTAAACCTCTTATATCTCCGGCGTCAATTTTTGAGTTAACAGCATCTTGGGTAGCCTGTCTACTAGGGCTTGCAGCGGAAGTAGCCTTAGCTGCTACCTTTTGTTGGGCCGTAGTTTTGGTGGACTCGACTGCCTTGGATACGACTTCTTTTTGTGTCTTAGTGAACTTGTTTCGCACTTTACCAGCGATATCAGACATGATTTGTTTGATGGCTGCGTCGGGGATATTAGGGTTCTTTTCCTCAACCTTGACCAGCTCCTCGATGGACTCCCGCCAGATAGCCTTATTGATAAAGTCTTCTAGGTCAGAGTCGCCTACCAGGCCGTCTACCCGGACAGCGTTGAACTGACGCTCGAGACGCGAGTAGAGTGCGTCTTCGCGGGCTCTGGTACGCTCGGCTTCGATAGCTTGTTTTTCTGCCTCAAGCTGTCTTTTCTCTTTAGCAGTAAGGCGTTGCGCTTTTTTGGTCTGCTCTTCGCGCTCCCACAAGGCGAGTTCTTCCGGGGTGGCGTACTGGCGCTGTTCGCGGCGCTGGATTTCTGCGTCGATAAGGGCTTTGAAAGAGCCTTCTTTTCCGTAAAGCAGGTCGATTAGAGATTCTGCACCTTCTTCGGCTGCGGCTTCGATACGCTCGAACGAGGTCTTTAGGTCCGTGTAATCGGGCCGGATGGTCTCAATCTCTTGAGCAAGGCTTTCCGCTCGTCTTGCGGCTGCGTATTGCTCTGCGATGAATCCTTTGACTGCTTCTTTGTCTGAGAAGTCGACTTTGATTCTTGCGTATTTTCCGTCGGCAAGTTCAACTCGGATGGAATCGACTGGACTGTCTGTAGTTCCTGATTGGGCGGCAGCGGCTTGCTCTTCTGCTCCTTGTTCCTCGGTCGGACTCTGTGTCCCTGCGAGTTCTTTCTCGATGTCTTCGTCGGACATTGGCGAGTCAAGGTAGTCGGGCTCCATACTAAGGGTTGGGTCTGCATCGTTCTGGAGCTCCTGCATGGACTCAAGAACAATATCAGACATGCTTGCACTGCCTGCTTTCGGGTCGACGGTCGTAGCCATGTGTTTTTCTCCTTTGTTGGGTACACACACGGCTGTTTTACACGGAAGCTAGGGACAAGTCAAACATTATTGCGCGGGAGGGGCTCCGCCCATCAAGGCTGCGAGAGGATTGGCTGGAGCCTGGGCGCTGGCCTGGCTTTGGGCTGCCATCTCTTCGCGTTCTTTGATGTGTCTGTCCACGAGTGCTTTGTCCGCCTCTGGCAGAGCATCGTACTCGGCAGACATGACGTAAGTGTAGCCTTCTTCGAGCATTGCATTGTGTTCTTGCAACTCGCGTGGCGTAATGTAAGTCTGGTTGGCAATCATGCGCTCGAATATTTCTCGCTGTCTTATGGCAGCTAATTGTGTTCTATCCACCAAGGAGTCCAGCTCGTTGAGTTTGAGCATGCCAAGGATGGCACGGGCTGTCAGGCCTGCTTCTTTGAGAAGCGGAATCATCTGATAGATTTCCTGGCGACGAGCCATTGGGTCGAGAGAGAAGCTTGTGCCGTATTCTACAACCAGGTCGAAACCGCCTTGGATGTCTGCGCCTTGCAAGTCCACGGTCTCGAATGCTCTTTCCTTGCCGAGCACTTTAATAGTCTTGGGAGTCTTCCAGTGTTCCCGGACAACTGAAAGAAAGTCCTTGTAAACTGCCTCGACAAATCCGACGTATTTGTTAAACAGACGCCGGCGAATCATGTTGGACTGCTCGACAGCGTACTGCATCGAGAAGCCGGAGGTCTCACGGGATTGCTGACCCATGAGTGCTTCGGTGATTCCCATGATATCGTCTAGGTTTTGCTTCATGCGGTCGCGGATATTAGGAAGAGCCGCAGGCATGGGCAGGGGTTCCATGAAGTTTGGCGGAATTGCACCGGTGTACTTGATGATATCCCAGGGTGAGTTTGTAATAGAACCTTTAGCGACTTCTGCCGATTCTGGCATGACCAGTCTGGCTACGCCGTGGGCTGCTAGGATATCTAGCATGACGTTGTCGAGACGGTTGATAACGTCCTGCAGGGCTGCAGCGTAGGCGACTACAGACTTGCCCCAGTAAGTGCCTGGCACGTCGATGTCTGTCAGGAGATGGTAGGGAAGCTTAGCGTAGGGAGCGCCTTGCCTGCCGTCCTTAGCTACTGTGTGGAAGCGGTGCGGGGATACGCTGAGCTCGGTTAGGAGGCAGCCGTCCTCGAGGCACCACGCATAGCGGCCTTGCATGCCGTTCTCTGGCGTGCCTGTCTCCCAGTACTGATAGACACGAACGATGTCGTAGTAGTGCTTGTTGCCGATGGCCGAGCGGGAGGCCGGCATGTTTGCTGTCTCGTCTGCTGTTCTGAGACGATACTTTTCCATCTCTTTCATTTTGTCTGGGAAGAGTCTGCATGCGGTTTCGTAGCGCATCGGGATTTCTTCAAAGACAAAGCGGACTTCGTCCCAGGTGTGCGCATCTGGGTCTGGATAGATAGACCACACGGATGGAACGGTGTAGGAGAAGTCGCCTTCGGTCTTGACCGCATTGGTCTGCTCGTTGTAGTCGACAATCTCGCCCTTGTCAGGGTCCATAACTGTCTTGCCGAAGCCGTTGCCGTAAATGAGTGTATTGAGATTGACGCGGTCTTGGGTCTCTTGCATCTTATATTGACGGATACCAAAGCGTACGAGTTTATCTGCAGCGTCTGCTCTGCGGCGGTCGTCACGGTCTGAAGTCAGAGGGCGTGGTACGACCGTCGGAGGGTTGGCAGACATCTGTGAGTGGAAGAAGCGAATGTTCTTCATGACGTAGTTGGCTGCAATGTTGGACGCGGAGGAGTCAACTGGGGCTAGGCCTAGCTCGGAGACGGACTCGAACGAAAGATTGACGTCGCCGCCTGTGAAAAACTCCTCGAAACGGGAGGCAAAGACTGCACGTTCGTTCTGTTCCCACTGCGCTTCTTCTTTGCGACGAGCCATCTTGGCGAACTCGAGTCGCTTCTTTAGTTCTTGCTCTGCTTTTTCCTTGGAGTCCCAGAGGTCGAGAATCATTGGTTACCCCTTCTTCTTTTGCTTCCGTACTTTACCCGGAAAACGAATAAGAAGCAACTTAATCAAACTTTGTTTTTCTTCGCTTTTGGAAGTAGTCTTGTTGGAGTTGTTGTACTCTTTCTCTTGTGAGTCCGACCCAGTCTCCCGCATAGTCTGTGACCTTTCCTTTTTTCTGCATTCCTGGCACCCGCATCCATTCTTTCCGTACATGAAACCTCCTAGTGCCTCGGGCTACATTTAGTACATTGTTGTAGTCTTGCAGGGCTTGGGCTACACGGCGCATTTGTGCTATGCGTCGGGATGTCCAGATAGAAAGTCCTGCGAAGACCATAAGCTGCAGAAGAAAGAGTATAACGAAAGTTACCAGCGAGTCCATGGTCTCCCCCATGCAGAGCGTTTGATTTTTGTCTGAGTCTGTGCCTTGCTGTTCTTTTGTTGGTTATATTCGCGGATTTGCTGGTCCCAGGTCTTCTTGTGGTCGACGACGTTTCCTTCGTATTTCGGACGGTTGTCTACGAAGTAGTTGAGCGCGTCGCAGAGGTGGTAGTTGTGTGCATGGGCAATTTTGGTTGGATTGACCTCAGACCACTGGGCTGACTGTAGCTCGTCCTGCAGGTCCGAGCACCACTCGGCCACGAAGAGATTGACGCCGAGGGCTTGGTTTGTGGCACTAATCATGTCGAGCTTGCGGTCTGACTTCTTGTAGACGCCCATGTAGCTGATGCCCTGCGCGGCCGCGAGCTGCATGTACCAGGTAGCTGCTGTGTCGTAGATACGCCGTACGATGTTGAGGCCTGCAGTGCGCCGCATGACCTCGTTGATAGTCTCGTTGGGGTTCTTGGAACGGAGGTAGTCTGCCCGGATGACATACCAATGGCCTGTCGCAGGGTCCTCGGCTGCCACGATGAGGCCGTGCTCGGAGGCGGCTGCAGGGTCTGAAGACTCTACATGACGCCAGGCTGGGCTGTAGCCGACGGGGTTACGGATAATGCTAGGCCGGAAGTTGTAGACCCCTCTGTCGCCGACCAGCCAGTCGCCGTGGAGGATGGTGTTCATCATTGCCTCGCCCATAACCCTGGCTGTCTCGAGCTGGACTTGCTTTTCTTCGTCGTCGATGGCTGGGTTGTCGAGCATGTTGATACGGATGGTCATGGCTAGCTCGGGCGGAAGCGAGTCCAGGAACTGTTTGACTTCGGGATTGGGTATCTTGGGGGTGAAGGTCAGGAGCATAGGCCCTTTATTGACGAGAATACGCTTAGAGGTTTCCTCGATAATACGAGAAGACGCAGGGAGCTCGTCACACCAAGCGGCATGGCCTGTGAAGGACTGCACGGCCTGCTGAGCCTGGTTAGTGTTGTGGTGAGAGAAGTAGAGGATTGTGTTGCCGTTGTGCTTGTTGATGACTTTCTGCAACGCGCCGCCTTGACGGATTTCCCGGATAGAGTCTGGCTCGTGGATGTGGCGGATGATTCGTTGGTGCAGAGACTCTTCGACCTGCTTTGAAGTACGGCCGAGAATGTAGAATTGCAGAGAGTCGTGCCAGTGGTCGGGTCGCTTCCAGCTTACGCCGTCTTCGCGGAACATTGTAGCGAAAGCCTTAGCGCCGGTGGAGGATTTTCCCGACTGATTTCCTGCTCTTACGACGATGTACCGTCTCTTGCGTTGCAGGACGGCGTCGATGATTTCCTGTTGAGCGTCGGTCGGCTTGGAGCCTGGCCGGGTCGGGTCGAAGGCTTCGAGGAGTTCTTTGGTTTTGAGTTGCTCAGCAGCGGCTGCGAGCTGCCGAAGCAGGGCGTCGCGGCTCATTCGAGAGGAGCTTTCTTCTTGCGACGCGGGCCTTTGGTCAGAGCCTTATGCAGCGCCTCTGTGGCGACTAGCTCTGCGTCGCCGATGCTTCGCACATCCACGGCGTCCAAGGATAGGATTTTACGTTTGTCGATATAGAAGTAATACGCCGTGACAGAGCCGTCTTCGGTGTAGACTGCTTCCCAGGTTTCAGCGGGGATGACAACCGAGATACCGGTAGTCAGTAGTACGGAGTACTGATGCCTGACTTTATTTATGGACTTAATCGGTAGTGGCTGCATCGTCTGACTCCTCTAAAGCTTCGGGGAGAATAGCAGGTTTTTCTTCCTCAAGCAATGGTCTAATCAGATGAGCATTTTGTTTCAAGAACCCACGCAACTGGTTGATATCCATATTGTCGAACTTGGTATTGGTCTTCTGTGCTTGCTCCTGCGCCTCAAAGGCCAGTAGAGTTTTCAAGATGTTAACTTTGGCCGAGGAGGCACGGGGGTCTGGGTCGTCCAGGATTTGGACGGCCGCTTCCAAAGCTTTGTCTGTAAGGAACTTGATTTTCTGTCTAGATTCTTCCTTGTTTATAAACCAGGCTCGGAAGCCCGGCTGATTCCACCAAGTCCTAAGCGCAGGGATGCCGGTCAGGGAGATGGCCCGGTCTACGGTCAGGCTCTTGAGGTCGAAGAGCATGGTCTCAGGGTCAGCCAGGAACGCCAGCAAGGCGGCTTTGGCTTTGCGCTGTGACTCTGTCGGACGAAAGGTGTCGGCTATGAGTTTGCCAATGACGTTTTCTTCTGTCTGGCTTTCCGGACCTGGATGTCCTGAATCGCGCTCGAATACCGGTTTCTTTCGTTCCATAGTGGCTCCTCAAGTTGAAAGAGGACAGTGCCTCTAATGCGGGTTAGTTGATTGATGACGCCTCGCTGCTGCAGCATGACAAGGTCTTCGTAGAACCGGGCATGGTTCATGCCGAGGGTTCGGCAGGCAGTGAGTATGTTGATTCTCATATAGCCTTCGCCGAACCGCTCAAAGAAATCATAATTTCCATAAAGTAGGATAAAGAGAACTTTATAATGCCTTAACTTGATGGTGCCGAGTCTAGGCCGCTTTCTTGCGGAAGTGACAGCGTGCATATTTCAGAGCCTCTCTGCGTCGCTTCTCTGTGAGCCCTTGGAGCCGGGAGACCCAGCGGATGAATACATCCTCGGAGTCGAACCGATTGAGGGCAGAGAGCATGTCCTTGTAGAACATACCGGGACGAACCGAGGAAATCAAGGGTTTGCGCAGAGTACTCGATGGTTTGTGGGCGGCTTTATGGGCCTGGATAGCCTTGTAAAGGACGCCATGAGCTTTGTAAGTCTTAGCCTTGACACCCCATTGGTAGGAGTGGTCGATGCACTCTATCACCTTGAGAGCCTTCAATTCTTTGAGCATACGGCTGACAGACATAGGGCTAACGCCAAGCTGGACAGCAATTTTCTCGAGAGGCAGATTGAAGGACTGCAGAAGGCCCCAGCAAGCAGTCAGGATTTGGAGAAGCTGGACACGCTCTTCTGTCTTAGCCCAGAGACGCAGTTCAGGGGCTAGCTGGTCTAGGGAGGACTGGTAGTAAGTCACTGTCTTGCTTACTGTGTTAAGGATAGTCCTACCCTCCTCCTGCCCTTGGCCGGGCCCTCCTTTGACGGACACGGTCGGCGGGGCGGAGGCCAGCCAGTCAGAGAGTTCATTGACCAGTCTTTCGTTGACGTAGACTCTGGTTGCTCCGGCTCTGTCGAAGAAGTGCAGTGTCTCCGGAAGCAGTTCTTTCAGGAAGGCTTCGATGTTGTCTGACTCGATGTGTTTGTCCAGTACGACGAATGCTTTGATGTTGCCCGACACTGAGGTCGTCACTAGGGCGTATGGCAGCGAGAATTCCAAAGCGTTCTGCAGTCTTTGCGCTGTCCATCCGGCCGGGTAGTCCTTGGCGTCGAAGTCCAGGCAAAGCATGTTCTGCAGTCCGAGGATTGGCAGTCTATTCTTTTGTAGTCTTGCGGTGTTGTTCAGCTGGTCGTTGTAGAATCGTGTGCGGAACCATTGAGTCTGGTTGCCGAGGTCGCGTGGCAGTTTGTACTTGAGTGTCGGTCCGTTAGGTACCTTTAATTCCTTGAACATTCTTCTATTCCTCCGTTGACAGAAGTCCCCGCTCTTGGTATAACTAAAACGGTGGTCGCTGTCAAGTGGCTACCACATTCCTCCCCCCCCCTGGGCTCAGCTATCCCCCTAGCTGGGCTCTTTCGTTTCGCTAGCGCTCACTCGGGAGTCTCGGCTTGCAGCCTCGCCTCGTCTCAGCCTGACACGGTCTGCTTCTTCCTTGGACTCGGCCTCTCTTGGATTATGCCTGACCGGCGGTGCCGGACGTAGTACTCGCTCTTGGACTCGCCAAGGAAGATATGCCAGTGGAACAGAGGGACCCGGCTGACTTTGTAGATAGCCTTGTTGATTTTCGGGCTGCCCTCGTTGTCGAATCTGCCGTCCATTTCCTGCAATACATAGACTTCTCGGTCGGTTAACTCTGCCAGCCGGACTAGCAGAGCCTCGTCCCGGGTGATATCCAGGTCGCCGTGCCAGACCTTGCCGGCCCCCTCCACGATGACATTGGCGTTGAATAGCACAAGATTCTTAGGAAAGTTCTTCCGGTAGGTCGACTTGGACCCGGCAATCATACGGCCGTGGTGCCCGAGAATCAGCCGGACAGTGTCTTTGACGGCCTCGAGGCTGCCGGGCTCGGTGGTGTCGGTCATGGTCTTCTCCTTTGTAGTACACACATCGTACAACGAGTTTAGCACTTCCAGGGGGTTGCGGTCAAGGCCTTTTGGGGTACCTAACCCCCAGTGTGGACAGGCAATTTCCCCCTGCCCCACCACCCTTGCCCCACTTGCCCCCTTCCTCGAAGCCGGTCTCGGCCGAGAATCGCTCGGTCGGCGCAACCGGGGCGACGAGGTCGGGCTGGCCAGTCCCCCCCTGCCCCGCTAGCCGAGCCGGGCTGAGGCCTGCCGGGCTGGCCGGGTCGGGCTGAGGCCTGCCGGGCAGCGAGAGCCGGACAAGCCCTCGGAATCACAGTCCCAAAAAAAAACTTGCTTGACAGCCTCAAGTTTTTCCGAGAGAGGCCGATACGTCTTGTGAGGGTCGGGAACGCCACTGACTCACCGGGGGATGCAGGCCGGGATATAAAATGCACCAGAGTCAGGATGAAACCGCTCGAACGTGTCGCGGGATGTGTGTCCCGCCTGATGAGCTCAAAAGAGCGAAACACAAAATAGGAGGAAACATGTCACTCTACACTATCTCTCTCAACG
>Ga0194115_10003488_pt1 | contig 17661 bp, 14 predicted proteins | sample TA2MahsurfametaG_3_FD_148656 | JGI IMG/M metagenome (GOLD analysis project Ga0194115, IMG submission 148656) | Freshwater microbial communities from Lake Tanganyika, Tanzania - TA2015002 Mahale S4 surface | ecosystem: Environmental > Aquatic > Freshwater > Lake | place: Tanzania: Lake... | reverse complement strand
GATCTTCCTCGTTCGAGTTGCTCTCTCCCGAGAATCGGCTAAAGATGCCTTTATTCGATGTTGAATCGTCTGCCATCTTTCGAAGTTTTGCCCTTGCTGTCAGAATCGATTTCCGTCCATCACCAGTCAGGTCCACCCATACGGCTCTACTCGCGATACAACGTAAGAAAGCAAAAATGGTTTTGAGCACTCAGTATACTTTTCTTGCAAGCCAAACTAGTCCAAACATACCTGTGATAAAACCATCTTTCTCCTTCACGATCTGTCAATGGAACTGTCCATTCTGAATATGGATTACCAGGATTCTTCACCAAATAGATTCCACCTCGATCCTTCCCTGGCACTAAGAATCCGTCACTAACAAGAAGAGCGTCACGATCTGTGATGATTCCATCAATACTACGACTGAGCATGTTGGCAGATACAAGGTCCTTCGGTACCCTAGTCACCTCATTCGGCCAAAGTGTCATCGCTTCTGATCGCCTGTTGATGGAATCGATATGCCCGCTATCTACCTCCATACTTTGGACGAAACCCTTCCGACCAGCCAGTGAGAAACCCGTTACCCATAGCCGGTCTTTCATCTTGGCTTGTGGACTTATAGTAGATGACATGTGCAGGAATTCATCAAGGAACAATTCCTGATAGAGAGTCGAATTTTCAAATCGATTCCACCGTGTAGTGGATCCATAGGCACGGACTTTTTCGGCTGATGCTCCTGCTCCTTGACATGGTAAAATATGGACATACCCCGGACGTGTCATATGGACTTCTGCCAAGAGTTCTAATGATATCGAAGCATATCGATCATGTAATTCCTGTCGTTCCAAGTCATCCAACCACTGGAATCGATCATAACTGGCAAGACTTTTGTCAAGTGTTGTGTCATTGACAAGTAATACCGATGTCGCACTTTCTCGATTCAGCCACTTTTGTGTAGGATTTTCTTCAACGGAAACAATTACGGGGTACCGTCCAGTCACAAATCGTTGCCGATCTCTCGTCCGACTGAGAATTCCCTGGAAATACCGTGAAAGGCCACTTGATCCCATACTTTGGACCATACCTGCAGGTATCGATGAGATTTTGGGACCATGATGTCCATAATGAATCGGGGAGAAACCAAGAACGACAGTAACACCACAGCAGGCGACGAGAGTCCACGGTGGGCAGGATGAGAAGGCGGCGAATAACGACAACCCATCTCCGAGCCGGTTCGTTCGTCGTTGCCGTTTCCTTGACCCCATTCCTGTTAGTGTCTGATTGCAAAGGAAAGAAGTTTTGTCTCTTTTTTGTTTCTTCGTGTCAACACAAAGCGAAACAGGTGCCTCCGACTCGTATCCCAAGATGTTATTAATTCTTCTTCCTCGATTTCACAAAGAAAGGCAACAGATTCCAAGCTGTGATTCTCTAGTGGAATTCCTGTCAATATGGGGGACTATCTGTTGTTGTGAAACCCTGCAACGACAGCAAACATTCTTTTTTCTGGCTCTGGATGTTTGTGTAGGTCCTAGATGGAACGAGGACTGAAGATGTCTTGTCGAGAATAAGTGTCTAATAGTGGAACACCACTCTTCGTCTTCTAGTGAGGCCAAGGTGAAAACTGACGGCGATGGACAAAAGTCGTGTGTGCAAAGCACTTCAAGAACGGGGTGACTCGAGCGATTCAGAATTTTGATCCACGTGGCAACTCCTCCGTGACTGGGATGTCATCTGGAATTTTTTCAGTCCCTCGTTTCATTGAATACTTGAATGAAAAAATTGAAGCTCCCCATAGTAAATCTAAACACTGGTTTCATTTTGAGACTTCATACTTGTTGTCGCAATACCATATAATGGGTTAGGAAGACTGGAGTTACCATGTTATTGCTGTTCTTGCTATTGTTCAGGTAATGTTTGTGGGAGCTGTAATGATGGGCCTGTTCGAGTAGAGAGGTTGCACTATCCATAAATGGGCACTCCAAAAACGAAACGACTAAGATTTTTCAGGACATGGTCGGAGCACGTGAGTGTGTCCTTCGTCAAGTGTCCCAGAGATCTGTTATTGGGATATTCGTTTTCATACTACGAAATCATTGCTATTCGGGACCCAAACATTTGTTCACGATTGACATGAACTAAAATTACTATTGTATTCTATACGCTAGATGATGTTGGGAGGAACCTCCTTTCAAGAACGAACGAAAGCGATCATTGTACCTAGATTTCCCCCGTCCACAACCCTTCACCTGAATCCTGTTCTTCATGGGCATATTCCTATTGGTGGAGTGGGTCGATGGATGACTTACTAACTGCGTGCTGCCTACCTGACTCACTGGAAAAATGTGTTGGCGATGGCATTTCCCGTCGAGATAAACATGAGCGGTACAAAGAAGAGAATCAAAATCCAACACAAGACTTTGGACCACCACATACTTCTCATCGTCGCCGTCGTCACCGTAGTTTCCGCACCTTCCCCTTGCGGTGATCCAGGAACGTTCCTCATTATCACAAGATACGAGCCACACGGGATTAAAAAGCTTAGCATGATACTCAACGAGCTTCCAAGGAGATCCCAAACAATGTCAATACTAGCCACACAGCTGGCGACCAATCCTGCCGTCCAAAAGATACCCACCGATGTTAGGAGACGAAGTTGAAAGGATGCTTTGATGGTATCGTCATCCGATGACGAAGATGAAATTGAGATGTTCTCAATATCTGGTGCCGCCGTCGGATGTGCCTCGTCATCTGTCATCGTTGGTGACGATAACAAAGGTTCCTGAAGTTGAGCGACGGTATCATCGGCTGGAACACCGGGATTGGCGTACGCATTATCTCCACTCTGAAGGTAGGGTAGGATCACGGATCGCAACATGATATCTCTAGCAGGAATGACCAACATGGGAAATGCCAAGGTAATGGTCAATGCCAAACACATTCGTCCTACCATGAGCAACGGATCATTCTCATCAAAGTCCAATAGGACATTGCCTTGAACTTTTCCAGATTTCGTACAATGCCCGTAACAGGATCCCGCAAAGCCCATGATCCCATAAAGACCGACCGCAAACCAGGTGGTGGACCGTAACCACCATGATACTCGGGCCGGGGTCGGATTCTGTAGTTCATTATGGACTGGTAAAATGTTGTAATGACAGACAAAGCAGGATATGTAAAGGGGAATCGCATTCAAAAAGTCACGGGGAGAGTCCGGCCAGAGAGTTACGTAGGTATACCATTGATGGGGTGCCCGAACATTGCATTGGACACTCCGAATGACGACACAGGATCCCAAAATCAAAAGTGAGGTCATACTGGCAGCTCCACAATTCTGTAGTGCCGTTAAGTTGGTCAACGTCGTCGCCGGCGTGACAATCAAAATCATGACAAAGAGTGTAAAATTGGAATGTAACCATGTCCCATCCTTAAGGATCCCTGTCGTCAGGAATGGCCATGAATCATTGACGGGTTCCATCATATCTCGTAACAAGACTGCATACCCCACGGCACCGAAGAAACACATAGCCGTGACTAATCCCATCGATAGGACATACGCCTTAGGACCGAAGGCTGCTGATGTAATACTTTCAAAGGAATCCTTTCCTGGTGTCGTCGGATGGGGTGGCTTGAGTTGGACAGCACACGCTACTAACAATCGGAAACAAAAGTCTGTCATAAGTCCCGTAACGATCAATACTATCGGACCTAATAGGCCATTCCCCGATTGTTGAAAGGCAAGGGGCAGGGAAAGACATCCTCCACCCACCATCGTCGATAGGATATTAAATCGAGCACTCCCCACAGTACCCACTCGCGTGGGGATGGAATCATCTGTATGAGGTACGAAAAAGATCATTCCCTCGTCATCACCATTGTTGAGGTTGTTGCTTTCGATGATGTTATTCATCCCCGAAGTATTGGTGGTGGGAAGTGTATCTGCCGAAGCGACTGTCACAAGGACATCGGAAGACGACATGGAAGCCGGAGCGGAAGAAGACCCCCCAAAGGCATCCGGAGGAGGTGCGGGTGTCGTCGGCATCTGTCGTCGATTCTTCGTGTTCGAGGTCATTCTTGATGATGGAGGTTTCGGGGGGTCGCGGTTTTCACTTCTGGATATTTTTTCTTTTGTCGTTTGTTTTCTTTTGTATCCTCACACGACGATGGCGATGATTGCAGGCAGAACAGCAAGGGACAAAATGACTGTCGATAGCACTGGGAGAGTACGATTCACAGTCACAGAAAGCAATTCCAGTACTAACAAACTGTTATCTGCAAAACGATCGAAAGGGTTTTGTCCCGTGGAGCCGTTGCGCGCGCTTTTTCCCTTTCTCCGAAAAAAAGTTCGGCAACCAAAATTGACAACCTCCAAGTCACACATCCAAAACGTATGCGTGCGAATGTCGACTCATAGGAACCCAAGCCTTTAACGAGTATGTATGACAAGTACCTAATATAGTGTATATTCAATCTTACGCTGTCACTGTCACAGTCAGTGAAATAATGCTAGCTAGACTTCGTTTCACCGGAGATGCCGCAGTGTAAGCCCGAGCGATGGGATTGTAATAGAGGTACAAAGCCATGTAAAATAGGATTTGATTCTGTATTCGTAGCCCAGACATCTTCGCCTTTATGCCCTAGTGAACACAAAAAAGTTATCATCGATATCACGAGTGATCCGCATACTCTCATCGACGTACAAGGTCTGTAGAAAAACAACCAAGAAGAGAATGGATCCGAGAATGGGTAAGAACAGGTAACGTGTCGGACCGGTGTGTGTGCGTGTGCGTGCATGCGTTGGAAAACCCAAAAAAGGTTCTTTGTTGTTATTTTTTCTTACCGTCATGGGGATGATAGGGATCGAACCTTGTACTGTAGTATATACTTCTCCCACTGGAAGTTCCAGTTGTAAATTCTCTTCTAATAATTGATTGAAAATAGGAATATTCGATCCTTTCACTTTCGTAGATTGGATTTGTAATTCCCATTTTTGATCCGAGACGATGGCTAATTTCGCAGTCGTTATGACGGTACCCTTAACCTTGAGAGGAATTCCAGGCATCAATCCCACTTCTAAATCAACCTCACTCATCAGTAGACGATTTTGAATCGTTTGTCGAACTCTCCCTACTCGAGACATTGAGGTTGCCAAGTCGTGTAAATCAAAGGCATTATTCGCCATATTGACATCCTCCTTCATCATCACTCGGATCGTCTGAAAGAAGGGACTGGAACGAAAAAATTGTGTACTGGACATACAAAGATCCCATTCTCCCTCACAATTTGATGCTGGTTGTGCGGTAGGGTTTAAGGCCTCCAATTGAGCAACTAAATCGATGACGATATTCTTCTCATCCGTCGATGCATATTCTCCTCGATTCGTTACGGAGGCCAACAAAAGAAGTTCTCGCTTTAGTTCATCACGGATTAATGCATCTTCTTCATTCTCATCGACCGTTACTTCCTTTCGTTCCGGCAATAAATCGGTAGAGTCATAATCCGATGGTCCAACATCAGTCGTATAGTCCTTCAGAAAGGTGGTAACTTTTCTCGAGCCCGTTGCATGACATGATAGTCCTCCAAAGCCTACCACCAGATTCCATTCGACATTTAGAATCGAAATCAAAAGGAGGCACTTGCCTTGAAACATCATGATTGAGGAGGTATAGATTCTCGTCCCAGTGTTATGTTTTTTCGGGTCACATCAGCGTCTGTGGAGAGTCTGGACCTCTTCAACTCTCCATGTTCGCCGATCTGCCCAAAGAAAAGTGACGATCCCCTTCACTTCCACGTGACGAACAGGTCGTAATTTTGTGACGTCTCAGTCCCGAATAGTTGAATCCTGAGTTTATCCGAAGAGATCCGTTACTTTGTCGGTGCACCTGGGCATATGTGACCGGTGAGGGACAGTATCGTGAAAACTTCTACTCTTCATCCGTTCTCAACATGCCTCAAAATGCACAACCTTGGCAGGTAATAGTGGAGGAACGAGTGGACCATTCCAATAACTCAGTCGTTCCATTGACTCCTTTGCTTCCTCCTACTAGACCGTCAGAGAAGAAAGAGTCCTTCACCTCTTTAGCAACCATGTACGGGAGTCTTTTCCGTCGAAACGATTCTGCAAAGTTTCAAGACGCGAGTGTACCACTAGCGCCACAAAAATCTCCCGAACGAACGAGTCTACCCAAAATCTCCGTTGAAGATGAGGTGAAGATCACGACGAAGACAACCACAACGACGACGTCGGCTCCATTTCAAGTTGACGAATCATCTCCAACAACAACAGCAAAGGAACCAACGGGGACGATTTGGAGTGGTTTCATTAACCTCACCAATACGATTGTGGGAGCTGGAATGTTGGGCTTACCAGGTGCATTTGCAGGGACTGGGATTGTCGGAGGTTCTATTTTGATTCTTTTGGGGGCACTCTGTTCCGCGCACGGTTTGATTCTATTGTCCAAGGCTGCCCAGCGCATTGGTCTTCCTACGTCATTCTACTCTGTAGCACGAGCGACGGTACCACAGTATACCATGTTGATTGATCTCGCCGTAGCACTCAAATGTTTTGGGGTGGCAACCGGATACCTTATCACTGTCGGGGATTGTATGGTCGCTTCCATGAATCATTTCCTATTAAATGGGAACGAGGAGCATGATAATCAGTGGTGGCGGCAGGTGGTTCTCTCGAGGCAGTTCTGGGTGGTAGGCGCCGTTTGTGCGGTCATGCCAGTTTCCTTCTTCCGAAAGCTCGATGATTTGAAGAAAACATCCGCTCTCGCGCTTGTTTTCGTATTCTTCCTGGCCATCGGAATTATTTTTTATGCCAATGATCTCCCTGATGATTGTCCCGATGACGTGGAAGACTGTCGTGGGGAGATTGTGGCATTTGCTGATTTTCCGACGACACTTTCCAAACTTCCCATTTTCATCTTTGCGTTTACATGTCATCAGAATATCTTTCCGATCGTCAATGAGCTCCAGAATCGAACCCAGGAGCGACTGAATTGGATTATCTTTCTTTCCATAGGTTTTGCTCTGATCTTATTCTACGTCGTTGCAATTGAGGGCTACCATACATTCGGATCCAACGTTAAAGGGGACATTCTGGTCAACTATCCCACAAATGGTTATGTCACATCACTACGCATGAGCATTGCCTTCATGCTAGCTTTGCACTTCCCGCTGCAGTTGGATCCTTCTCGACGCTGCATCAGTAGTCTGATAGCCGTACTCAGAAGATGGCCGCAAAAAATTGCTGAAACGTGTTCTCGAAAGACAATCCCAGACCTTGAAAACAATATGTCAGTCGATTCCTCAGATTCGGAGACGAAGAAACCACTTGAGAAGGATGAAGGCCAAGCTCTCCTACAGGATGATAATTTCTTTCGCATCGTCACGGTTTCGTTCTTACTTCTGTCATTCTCAGTCGCCATGGTGGTCGATGACCTTGGCATCGTTCTTGCGGCCGTTGGCTCAACCGGCTCGACTCTTGTGACATATATTCTTCCTGGACTGATCTACTTGAATCTAGGCTCAGGTTGGGATCGATCGAAACTCTTTGCATGCGTACAACTTTTACTGGGATGCCTAATCATGCCAATTGCTCTGTATTATTTGCTTACGGGAAAGTCAACAGGTCACTGAGAAGTGTACCTCGATGCTTAGCACTTGTGGATCACAGGATAGTCGGTGTAAGCCGTACAATATTTGATGGAAGGTAACCTCCGCCTTGGACTTTGTTGGAGTACCCAGTTCAGCGTAAACTCAGAACACTTGGTACACGGAGTAGGAGTGATCATAGGCGTTACGGCTTCGCAAAGAATCGCGATAGTTGTGTAGAAGATATTCGACGTATACGTTGGTTTCTGGTCACCACTCCACTTTTCTATGGAGTCCGACTGTTTTTGGTCCGCCTATAAGGTGATGACGAAAGAAGGGAGAAACGTATATTCAACTGTAAATTATAATTTACGTTAGCATCGTGGCTTTATGTGCCGCACATGCATGGAAAACCAACCGTCCTACTATTTGTACCAGAACGGAAAAATTCAACCGACCAATTGGAATCGGAAACGGAGCCACGTTATCCAGGTAAAACTACAATAGATTCCGAGGCCTTCAAAGTCTCGAATTCAAATGAAACCGGCAAGAAGGAATAAAATTCGGAAAACAAGCAAAACGAAGCATCGACTGTATCTAGAAGCTATCCCAACAACCAAATGAGTAATACTCCATCACCATACGTCAATGTACCAACGTCGGACATCTCGTATAAACCTTCCGAGCATTGCGATCTACGAGGGAAGCAACGAGAGATTTCGGTAGATGATTTGAAGCGGGCAAAGAAATATGGTGTGAAGGGCCCCGGGCGTTGGCCAGGAACGTTCCAGTATGTACATGAAGATATCACGTACATTGTCAAGAAGAAGACCGGTCAAGCAGTCACCGCGTGGGCGAAACCGATTCCTTTAAAACCAGTCAAAATCAACGCGAATGCTTCAATTCAGGACTTCAACGCTAAGCAAGATCTCACTTCGAAGAGGGTAACCTGGACTTCACATTCCGTTTTTGTCGTTGATACTTCGGGTAGTATGCGTGAATCCGATATCTGGGGAACGCGGTCCCGACTTTCGGCAGTGTGGCTCTGCCTAGCGCGAGACTATATCGCGAGTGGCCTCAATGCAGGTGACAAGGGAGCCACTGACGCTGTCACGGTCGTCACTCTTGGTGAGACCTCGGCATGTCCAATATCAAGAGAGCCATGGACCTGGACTCTCTACAACAGGATAGTGACCTACTACCGGACCAACCAAGTCGGCGCAGTTGGTCACGGACCCTTCCTACCCGCACTAAAGACTGCGTGTAAAGTACTGAGAAAGAGTGATTCACCATCTCAAGCAGCTGCACTGTACTTCTTGTCCGACGGGGTACCCTCGGATTCGGGTTACGCTTGCCAAGAAGAAAGAGATCGCACGATCTGTCAAAGTGTCGAAGAAATCGCTAGTTTTTTTGGCAGACGTCTAACTTTCGTCGCTGTTGGTATCGGCGCATCCGAGAGCTTCGGTACTCTGGAAAAAATGGTTGACGCCGCCAAGGACTTTGGTGCTCGTGCTGAATTCCTTCTTCCCGCAATGACTGCAGACTCACTCGGGCTGACGATTTCTTCAGCACTGACTTCTTTATCTAAGACTCAGGTGGAAATGACAGATACGGATACCCTTCGGCAGCGCTCTGTTCGAAGGATTCGTCGCGAAGGCAAGTCCGAAGCCAGCAAGGAAATTGCGGAGGTCTCTGACGAAGAATTCTTCATCTATCCCATCAGTCACGTCGTTCGATCGATTTATCGTGAATGGTACGAAGATCGCGAAAAGAAGGAATCATTTGACGTAGTACCACTGCAGTCAGAGGAGGCAAGGCATGTAGCATTGAGCAAACGTGCTTTTGATGAGGGAGGTGAACGTCTTGCGTTTCGGTTCTATGAACTCGCAGAAGACGGCAAGACTATCGTTGGCAGTCCAATGGTCGCAAAAGAGAGCCTCTATGTTCTCGAAAATGAAGACACGGACCGGGATGCTCGCTCGCGCTTTGTTCGTAAATACTGTTCCACTCAGCAGCTTGCTCGTCGTCTGGCGAAAGAGTTCAACGAGGTTCTGGATTCCACCCATCGTGTAGCAGATGGGACACCTCGTGTTTCAGTCCTTGACTGCTCCATCTACGAGCTCGACGACATCTACACAGGGAAACAATGGGTGCTTGTTGAGAATCGTTTGGATGTCACGAAGTGGCACAAGTGGAACTGTAACAACGGGTTCGTTGAAGGCATGGCTGAGAAACCCGTTTTCGACAAAGGGCAGATCCGTAACGCCATTCGAAACATCAATAACCTAGACCTTGGAATGATAGCAGAAGCCGATGAAGACGAGGAGGAGGATGACGACGACGAAGCGTCAACTACTCCAAACGGACTTCGAAAGATCCTCTTCACACCGTCCGAGGTAGCTCAGGCGTTTTCCCATTTCACGTACTGGAACACGAAAAGGAAGCGTCTCGTGTGTGATTTACAAGGTGTGTTTGAAGAAGAATCCAATACTTTGGTGCTTTCTGATCCGGTGATTCACTACTACAACGCCGCTGCATCGAAGCACCGCCGCCACGTTCATGGTACTACCGACAAAGGTGGAGAAGGATTTGCAATGTTCTTCGAAACACACAAGGATCACTGCAACCATCTCTGCAAACTTGCCACTCGGCGTCTTCGTCCTCACCGCCGCAAACATCAATGTTCTCCAGCAACCTGAGAACCTTATGTCTTGAGGCTGAGTTTCTCACACCTCGACACAGAAACTTTCGATGGATTGAATCCAAAGAGATCGATCCTGCTGTCTATCACTCTTTCCACGTTGTAGAAAAGGACAATTGCGTTTGTTTAAGCTTTGTTTTTTTCTTCTTCCGAAACCAAGGCCGATCGAGACGTAGTCTGCTTTCATGTAGGTCGATCTCTTGATTGTCCTGCTGTTTGGTTGCAGTTTTGACCCTTCCTCTTCCCATTCGGGAAACGGTTGTCGTTTCTACGTCGTCTTTGTTGCGAATATCGATGGCTGTTGATGATGGTCGCGTAGGATTCTTGTCCTTCTGAGCCGTAGTCTCGTCACTGATGTTGTCGATGTGTCCATCAAAATTTACTGCTTTAGGTCGAGAAGATTCCGTTTGGACAGGTTCTGGTTCGTCACAACATCGACGTCGTCTTGCGTTGTTGGCTACTTGGCGGTCATCCGCCTTGTATCGTAGAAGTTCGACGATGTCGTTGCTCCCCGAAGATAGGAGTTGATGGAACTCTAATGGAAGCTGTGTAACAGGCAAAGATGGTGACAATTGATGTTCATCCTTTTGAAATGTAGCTTTATGACCCCTTTTGGGTTGTTTCTTAGCCGAAGAATGACGTTCTTCTTGGAATGTCGTTAGGTGTCGACACTTTGCCCGTCGTAGCTTCCGAAGCTTCTGAAATTGTTGAAATGATGGAATAACATATTCGACCATTACTCTATGTGTTCAGACATCTAATGCTGTGCTCAGAGTTGTTGTGATTCCCTTCCACTGCATTGCTTTTTTTTGCGGCTGTTCCGCATCCCTTGTGGCAACCTAGAACTACCCGTCTCCCAGTATCAAAGCTACGTAAGTTATTACAGTGGAGCCAGCTAGCCTAAGGCGGTCGAACGCCACTTTGACCAACACTCTGACTACCGTATCTGTAGATATGATAAGTCTACCGATGAAAGGTCCTTGATATCTGCTTTCTTACTGGAGCACTAACTCATGGTTACCCAACCTATTTATTGCCATTGTTCAGTATTCCTCGTCTTCCAGGTCATGATCATCATCACGCAATCCCTTGTTTCGTTGCGTAACCGGTGGACCTGAAAAACCTCCGCTTCGTTCAAAATGGATCTCCTTTGCCAAGTAATGGAGACTTCGAATATTTCTACTCCATGACCTTGGAAAGGGCCAGGTCTGAAAAATACCTTTCATGAGTTCTTCACGCTCTTGGATAGTCCAGCCTTCCTCGTACGTATTACTCCCCGTGAGGGTTTGGACCAAATGCTTCCCCATCAAACCATCTTCACGACATTGATCGAAAAGCGCATGGACAAAGTCGGTTCGCCTTTGGTCATCCTCCGGGAATGAGAGAGCCTCTAGACCAACCCCTAACAGGCTAGCATATGCAATATCATCAATGCCATGGCGAGATCGTCGCCTAGCGTCGAAAACGTCCTGGGCCATCTGAAGGACTTCGGGGCGGTCTCTAGCACACTCCATGGCAGCCTTCAGAACACCGACATACTGTTCTGGGGTCGTTGCTAATTTGTTCTCACCTTCAATCTCCCGTAAGCTACTCAACCATTCTACAGCCCTACTGAGCGCTTGAAACTTGTCGTCCGAATACGTTTCAGTCCGCGCCTGTCTAAGCCAGGCTCTGATCACAAGTGCAAAAGATTCCGAGTTGGGACATAGGGAAGCATCCGATTCTTCTCGATATTTATCACCAAGATCTAACAACAAACTTTCGGCAGCTGAGGCACCTTCTGAATGTGCCAGTGCACGAATTACAATGTTGTACGTGCCTACGGTAGGAAGTAGATCCTTATCACCTTCGAGTTCTGATTCGTTCCAGAGCTTTCGGAGCCACCATCGAGCTCTTTGTCCAGCATTGGGTTGAGAAGAATTCGCCCATCCCATCATGACCTTCTCGTATGATATCCGATCGGGTGATGCTTCCTTGAAGCCACTTTGTCGGTGTGTGAGCATCTTCCGTAGGACCTCCTCTGCTTGAAATGGTGCATCGTGATGATTCCATTGTGCCAAGGATGACCATCCCGTCAGAAGTATGTTATATGGCACACGATGGGGTAAAATTCCTTCGACGCCTCCATCATGCAAGTCGTGCATATATTTCAAAATAGCTTCAACTTGGCGTATTTCGTCCAATCCATTCAAAGAGGAATCAGCGTTCCATCGACCATCGGTTTCAATACATGCCTGTGCCTTTACCCTGGCTCCTCGTACCAAACCATCCATGACGAGACAATACGATTTGGTATCAGGGCGTAGTATTGCGCCTACTGGATCATCCCGTTGATAGGCTTCCATCATCCGTAGTAGACTCATGATTCGTTGCATGATAGTCTGATCGTATCGACAACGTGTCCAACCCCGGAGAACATAATTAAAACTTTCCGTATTGGGTATAATGGTCGTAGTTTTGTCAACGGAATGATGAGCCGCCGAATGTAACTTCCTTAGCAGGGCATCCGCTTTCTTCGTATGATTATATACTATCGTCTGATCACGTTTATTTTTCCCTAATCTTCCACGAGTACATGCATCCAGGTAGGCATTGAATAATCCAATATTCGGACGAAGACTTTCATTGTCTGGATGAGTCTCACCCAAACGAAGGATTTCATTCAACCATCGTTCTGCACGATTGACGATGACTTCGGGTCCCTCCTTGTCCGCATTCGCCCATGTCCGAATAATCGTCTCATAGGCAGTCACGGTCGAGGGATGATGATGTTGATTGATACATCGACAATCCTTGAGACGGTACATCCATCGCTCTGCTCTTCGTGCTGCTGATGCCTCGGGTGATTGACTTAATGCCCTCAAGACGACTAAAAAGGCATCTACGTCGATCCGTTTATCTCCACTCTGGAGGAATCCCTTCAACCACTCTTCCTTTTCCGAGACACTCGCTTCTGATAAGAAGGAATCTTTGTGCCACTCCAATGGTGTCCACCCAGAAAAAAGAACCGATGATTTATGCCGTATCACGCTACGTTGAATGTAGGATCGAGACTCACTAATATTTTTGCTATGACTGTTGTTGCTGTTTCTGCTATCTGTACATAGAGAAGAGACTCTGTGGATGGAAGGAGCTCCTACGACTGGCGATGCATAGTAAGACCGGTGTATTGGATTTGAGAAAAGAGGTTGGATTCCCTGTTGTGTCTGATATGGCCTCTTGCAACACGACGACCATCTTCCTGCTATTGCAAGTGTCACCCTCGGTGATCGGACTCGGTCCAACATTCAAGTCAGTGGAGAGACATATGTAGTTATTTTCGTTTGTTCTGCCCCGTGTGTTGAGAGAGAATACGAGAGTGGGAGGAAGTCCTCCTCCTTCCATCTCGACTCTCGACTACCGCACATCTTTTGAAATTTTCATGCACCACGAACTACACTGGGCGTCACACGGCTCTATCATCTTCCCTATATATAGTATATAGGCTTCATATGTTCCTCATATGTGACTGACTATGAATTAGGGTCTCGCAGATGACTGTGATTCGTTAGACTGCTGAGGTCCCAAAAAGGTATCTTCGACGTCACATAGCGAAGAAGACTCCGCGTGGAATTGGTGTCTTTTTGACAGCGGGGGAAGAAGAGGAAACGACACGACGACGAACATCGACGAACGACACTTCAAGAAATCGAGATTCGCATCTTGACGGGGGCCACGTTTCTTCTTGGGCAGGGGTTTTCGACATCACTGTCAATCCTGTTCTTTGGCGTGTTTTTGATCTCACAGAACTTTTTGTAACTCACTTGCTTCATACTTCACTGGACGAGGCCATTAAACATCATTCACCTATTTCTCTCCCTTTTTCCCTTGATCTTGTGACGATGGATTCTTCGAACGCTATACCGATGACGTTAAAGTCAGTCGAGGCTCCCACTAATGGCGCTGGACGACCAAAAACTGCCATACTTCGTGTGCAAGGTCCCGACCGTAATGGGATTGTTGCTGCCTTTGCTCAAGTACTATATGGACAGTAAGTTTTGTGGAGGATGGATACAATGGTGAAAACATTTTGTTCGCCAGTCCTCTGACGACGTTGTTTTCACCTACGAAAATTTCGTTTTCGTCGTGGTCGTGTTCTCATCTCCTTGCTTTTGTTCTTCTTCTTGTTCACAATTCCCTTCTTTTGTGTGATGTGACTACCTTCGCTGTTTCTTCTTCTTCTTTCTGTTCTTGCGGTTGTCCTTTAGTGGTTGTGGTATCGTTGAGAGCGAACAGCATACGGATGATGAGACGAAACGTTTCTTTCAAAGGATTGTATTTGACTATTCTCAAATGGTCACCGATCGGATTACATTAACTCATGGAATTAATGAAGTAACGACTCGTCTTGGGATGGAAGCGAAACTGAATTGGAATGATCAACGGAAGAAGGTAGCGATTATGGTATCAAAGTATGATCATGTATTGTGGGAGATTTTACTCCGACATCAGGCAGGAGAATTGGATTGTGATATTTCTTGTATCATTAGTAACCATCCTGACCTGAAGGAAGTCGCGAATACCTTCAAGATTCCCTTCCACGTCTACGTCATGAAGAAGGAAACAAAGGCAGATGCCGAGAAGGAACAACTCAAACTTTTGAAGGAACATTACGATGTCGATTTGGTCATCCTGGCCCGATACATGCAAATCATCTCTTCCACATTCTGTGAAACCTTTCACCATCAAGTGATTAATATTCACCATTCCTTCCTCCCCGCCTTTATCGGTGCGAAACCATATCATCGAGCCCGACAACGGGGTGTCAAACTCATCGGAGCGACGGCACACTACGCGACGTCTGACTTGGACGAAGGACCGATTATTGAACAAGATATTAGTCGAGTGACTCATAGGGATGGTGTGAATGATTTGATCCGTAAAGGACGGATTCTGGAAAAAAATACGCTTGTCGAGGCTATGAAGGCCCACATTGAAGATCGGATCATTGTGTACGACAACAAATGTGTTGTATTCGACACGTAATTGATTACGCGAAGTCGTCGTGATTTGTTACACATCATATGTAATGAATGGGTATTCAATTAAGAAAAAACAGATAAAACAGTAATTATACCAACAGCTAATTTCTCGGCATCAGAGATTGTGTGTGAATTTCTTCCGATTCGCTCAAGGAAGAATCATTTCGGATCCATGTCAAAGTCTGGTATTTGAAGTGCTTCAATTCGAACCGTCTTTGAATCTTTCAATACTCGTTTGATCTCATCCAGACTAGAATACATATGAGCATCCTTCTCTTGTAATTTCAGAAGGCGGGATCCCTTCTTCACTGGTGTGAATCTGTGAAATATTCCTCCGACTTCATAGATGATGTAGTCACCGTTGTATTCACAAATCTTCAGTCCTGCATCTTCCATCATCCCACTTTTCGTGATAGATGCAGCGACGAAGTACCTACTATCGTAACTCATGTTAGTTCTCTTTTGATTTGTGTGTGTGTGTGTGTCGTGGGGGGCGGAGGGAAAACAACAAGATCCGGATTTTTTTGAAGAAGTTGATGTGAGAACGGGATGGATGGCCACAACCCTTATTTTTTGCCCGTTGGGCGACGCGAAAATCTTCTCAAGCCGGACCAGTCACGAATCGTGAATACCGGCTCACTGGGTCTTGCCACGATTTGGGGACGATTACCCCTTACTCATTCCAAACGAAATGGTAGTATTAAAATATTAACAACCATTATTAAGGGGTAGTCAGATATCTGATGAGACATCGTTTCTGGGATGCCCTTTCGATGACTCGGTTGACAGAATCCGAAGCTATCAAATAGGAGAGACTTTATGAGGGGCTGCGGGAAAGCGAAGAAAAACTTCGGACTATTATGCCCTAACCGATCGTGGACTATGTCTTGCCAAGACCTAGCAAAGACTACCCCTGACGAAACACTTGAAAAAGAAAATACTTCTGTTTTGGATTCAACTGTCTGGATTACGGGGTACAGAATGTCAAAGACCTCGTTTTCTGAAATGCCGTGACCCGTCATTCTGTGGAGCGGTCGTTGGCAGAATAAGAATCTATCATCTTTTACAGTCATATCATATCATACGACGTTCATATGACTACAGAGTAGAAGGTGTGCGTAGTATAGAGCGATTATTAGCAAATACTCTTGTAGATGACTACTATGAATAGAAACATGAATTCAACTAGCCTCGTTCTACAAGGCAAAGTGTTCCTTGTGTAGATCAAAGAATACATAATCCTCGCCACAACTGATGACAGACGCAGAGTGTTTCAGACATGCATCTTCTAGAGCCGACATCAAGGAAGCGGGACCACAACCAATTACCGCGACATTCCGCTCTCCCAGGGCGATGGCTTCTTCCTTGAAATCCTCAAAGATCTTGTCCAAATTTGGTCGGCTTTGGAAGATGTTGTAGGGTACCGGCCTACCATTCTCATCAACAGTCTTGGCATCGTCACCACTACTACGGGTGCAGTAGATATCAACTTGGACAATCGCCGGTCGACGTCGCGCTCGGGATCGGACACTAAAACCTTCCGATACTGGAGTCCCATCTCCAGATTGCGCAGCAGCGACCGCAGCTGCGGCAGCACTCGTTAGGGAAGATGAGTCGCGGATCGACTCACGAAAGGAGCTACTTCGTCTGACCATTCGTCGATATTCCGGATTGTTAGTCGAATAATTGTCCTCAGATTCCTGCTCAAGAAGCAATGGGGGGATGTCTTCGACCATTGCCAGATCGCGTACGACCCAAACAAACCGTAGTTGCTTCAAATTACGACCTTCCGTACGATGAGAGTGAACCAAGTGCTTCCCGATGGACTGACAGGGAGTCACTCCTATTCCGCCACTCACACAAAGGACAAGTTTATACTTCTCGTCGTCATCAAGACCGATAGATGAGGCCCCGTACGGACCCTCCAGTAAGATAGTAGTATTCGTCTGTTTTTCGGCAAGTTGTACGAGCTTATCGGTCCAGTCTCCCAGTCGTCGTACATGCAACGTTACATTTTCTTCATGTGAAGCCGAGGAAATACTGAATGGGTGGAATTCCACTGCACTAATAGCAGGAACAGCGATCCGAACAAATTGTCCAGCGTTGTAGGTGAAGCCAAGGGGTTTCTTAATGACGATTTCCACAGCAGGCTCATGCGGTTGCATATCCTGACGTTTTCGCGTCCCAATAATCCGAAGCTTAGCATCGACCTTGTTCTGAGTCGTGAGAATGACATATCGAATAATCAAGTCGAAGGCCCACCAGACTGTCACGAAAACAGCCGACGATACACTGTGAAGGAACAACATCACCAACACGGTGATACCGAGAATGATATGTGTAAAGTACCATATATTGAAC
>Ga0194115_10003486_pt1 | contig 17672 bp, 17 predicted proteins | sample TA2MahsurfametaG_3_FD_148656 | JGI IMG/M metagenome (GOLD analysis project Ga0194115, IMG submission 148656) | Freshwater microbial communities from Lake Tanganyika, Tanzania - TA2015002 Mahale S4 surface | ecosystem: Environmental > Aquatic > Freshwater > Lake | place: Tanzania: Lake... | reverse complement strand
TATCCGTCATTAAGTAGCTTGTTGGTGATTATAGAACCTAAATAACCAGCACCACCAGTTAATAAGACTCTCACTTTAAAACCCCCAATGCTCCTGTCGCATTGCGTACATATCGATTGGTTCACGCTTCATTTGATTTCCAGAAGCGAATGGTGCTCCCTTCTTCAAATATCCCCCGATAAAGTTACGGCGCATTCTGTTTGATACATTTGGTTCAGAGCCGTGAACAACATGGGAATGAAGAAGAGTCATCGTTCCCTTTCGTTGGAAACCTTCAATCTTTCGGAATCCGTGTCCTTCTGGCATTACACAAGGCTTACCGCGTTCATTGTGCCAGAATGCTGGGTTGGTCTTTGTTCGTTCTTCATCAACTTCGATTGGAAGTACGGGAAGAAGATGTGACCCTTCATAATTCCATACTGCACCATTTACCGGGTCATGGTTGTCTAATGCAATAGCCACATTAATAATTTCATTTGGACCGCACTTGGTATAAAATGCGTTTTGATGAACATCTCGGCCGAGTTGTCCGGGTGGCTTAAAGTATCCCCAACTTTGCATACCAATTACTTCCGACCCCATTAAGAATTCAGAAGCTTCAAGAATCTTTGGATGTGAATAAAGTTTTGCTAACTTTGGAGATAACTTGTGTGGATATGAAAATGGATCCCATTCTCCCCACACCTTTCCATCGGGTGAAGTGGTTCCGGTTCTTGCCCGACGAAGAGTATCCATTTCTTCGTTAATTTCATCTACTTCTTCTTCGGTCAACAGTTCCAAATTTACGAAACCAATGTACCGCCATGCGAACATCATTTGTTGCTGTTCGTCAACCGTTATATACTTCCATTCTTTCATAACATTTATCCTTTTTTGAGGGTTAATTAATTATAAGACTTTTTTATATATTTGTCAAGGTCTATCTATACATATCATTTAAGCTCTTTCAACATCCAAAGTTATACAGTGCGGACCACCACTTAATGTTCTAGCATGCCGTAGTCTGACAGGTATAGAGTCTATTCCCATCTTTTTTAATAACTTCATTAACAAAATCTGATGTTCTTCTATCATAACAAGGTTTTCATTAATAGAAAGAATATTCATACCTAACCACGGTTTTCATTAATAGAAAGAATATTCATACCTAACCACGGGGACGCTGGACACCAATCCGACATGACTTGTGTGGGGTATGGTTCTGGAGCGTTTATTGAATACCAGTTCTTTAAAAAGTCTGGCATATTGTATTTATTAACTCTCGCCGGGTTTGTTAGTACCACACCTTCTCGTAAAAAAACAAATGTGGTATCAATATGAATATAGGCGTAGATATTCTCAGCTAAATGAACTCTATATTGGTCAGATATGTTTTCCCGTAACCAATTTTGTAAATAATCTACGCCTGCTTTATTTCCTGTATTAGATATTAAATATAATATATCATTGTTTGCTTTCAGTATGTTTGCTGCATCAAATACAGGTTCGGTATTCATTAATGTACTTTTTGATAAATCCGTTCTATCATACAAATTATCTTCCGCAACTGGTTTCGGGAATGTTACCCAACTTTCCGGTGTAAATAATTGTTTGTATTTATCTGCTTCATCTCTACGTTGCCGTAAAGTCATAGGGGTAGATATGACCTTATTTTTGATTACTAACATAGAATCCCGTGGACAATAATCATAGTAAGAATCATTAAATGGTCTATCATCAACTATGGTTGGTGGTCTATATACCTCTACTCCAAGGTTTACTAGTATATTTTCAATGTCATTCAAATCTTCTTCAGTTTCTTCTAAAACTTGCGTAGGATAAGTACCTGTGGGTATTTTGGCAAACTCTTCATCGGAATAGTGTGCGTAGTCTATACAATGCAGCCCTTTATCTTTTACAGTGGGAATTTGTGCTCCCGTCACTGTTCCAAGTATTATTTTTTTAAGTTGACCCCATTCATTATTTACATTAGGTGTTATCATTTAAAACCTCAAATAAATTTTTAGTGAAGAATTCTTTCATTAGTACATCATTCTCATATTGTAAAAATAGTTCTTGATTATATACTAATATGTCCTCAAATATAGAATGATACCAACTATGAATTTCTTCTAATGATAACTTTGATAGCCTTTCTATTTCGTCTATTATCATTTTAAATCTTAACTTATCGTCTGTTTCCTCATCATAACTTTCATTTATGAATGGTGAAAATGTTTTAAACCCAAACTTTCTAATCTCTTTAAGACCATTTGCTGGCCCCATAAAAATAAATGGCTGAAGGTGGCCCATAGGTTTCCATGTTTTTTCCGAGAAATACCCGCCGGTTTCAAAGAAATTGGTTTCTGATGTTATGTGAATATATGATTGTAGATATATTCTCTTATCTTCAAAATTAAATCCCCAAACCTCTTCTAAGTTTTCAAAATCTAAAATACTAATTGGCTTTGTTAGTTTTAATTTGTCATATTCTAGTTTTATAGTTGAAAACGGTATTTGCTCCCCAAGATGATGGTTTTTATACATACGCTCTTCCAAATCAAACATCTGCATGTTGTTTAAATCATAAGATACGAATACATCATTTATTATGTTCAAATGACTAAACATTAGCACAGAATATAATCTATGCGGTCGCATCCGTCTATTCAACATTAAAAATTTCTTTTGTCTTACAATTTTGTCAGTCACTTCTTGTTTGGAAACAACTGTGCATGGATTTGAAAAACTATTAAACCTTGTTCTCTCGTTACTAAGTATTTTTTTAAATTCACGAGCCTTGTCTCTTAATGACCAAACATGATATAATAATTTTATCTTTGTTAACTTTTTATCTTGATTATCTGGTCTTTGTGAATACACATCATACCAGTCATCAAAACTTTTTTGAATATTATAATCAGAAATACAGAATACTATTTTTTCAAAAGGTATATCAAATTCGCACGCATCTTTATAAATAACTTCAAAAAACTCATTATTTAATGTTCCTTCGTTTGAATAATTTATAAAAAGATAAAAGTTTTCAAGGTTTTTGATTAGGTACTTTGTTCTTTCTGGGATAAAGAAGAAAAATGACCTATGCATATGTAAGCTGTTGTGTAGTCCAAATGTACAGCTAGCTCCTCCAAACGGAGATACTACATACAAATAAATGCCATCCGTTTGATGTTTTTTTGAGAAGACATCATATGTACTGACTTGTCCAGTCATTGCATATTCAATAGACCCTTGCCCATGCCATACTGCTATCGGATCGTAATACTTGTCTTGTAGTTTTTGTATAATACCTTGTGTTCTATCAAAATCTGATTCAATGTACGATTGAAAATACCCGACATTTAAACAGTTTTCTAATGGGCTATACGGGGATATATAATCACTAACTAAAAAAATATCTTTCATAAATCTATAGCGTTTGAAAACTTATCTTTAATATGACCATCTGTAGCAAACTTAATTAGTAAATTTTTGTTGTGTACTAATTTAGGATATACAGAATGGTATAAGACGTGTAATTCTTCTAAGGACAGTGAACAGACCTTTTCTACATTTGCCACAATTGCCGATAACCGTTCGTTTTCATCTTCTATTGTGTCATAACTTTCATCAAAGAATTCTGGAAATGTTTCAAATCCTAACTTTCTTAATTCACTTAAAGTGTGTGGATTGCCGTATACTATGAGCGGATGAAAATATATCATCGGTCGTATAGTTTTTTCTGTGATAAATATAGAACCTTTACTTACCCCGGTTTCATTTACTATTGAAAAATATGCACGATTCCACATATCTGTGTTTGTGAAATAGTTGTGCATATCCGCTACTGCATCTGCATCTTCATAATCTATGATAAATGGATACTTTTGTTGAATTTGTAGCTTGTATTCTGTATTTTCTGGTTCTTCACAAAAATTATCAAACGCATCTGATTTAAACAGTGATACTAATCCTTTGTTAAATAAATTATATTGTATCAAATTTAATATTAACTTTGGTCTATGTAATCTACCACTGTTTCTATTTAAACAGAGAAAATGTTTATCTCTTAAATGTGTAAGCGGAGCTTTGTCTAATGAATATTCCGTTTCACGCTCAACAATTTTCTCTACTTCGTAATCATTGGTAGTGTGTTCATACTTAACAATATTCTTTCCAGGTTCCCCTTCTACACAAAAATTAATAGATTCGCACACCATAAACGATGGTAAATCGTATTTAGCCAAATAATTTTCATAAATTCGTTTTATATTCGATGTATTTGTTATAAAAATTATTTTGTTGCTTTTGATAGAATGTCTATGTGTAAACTTATGGATATTTCCAAAAAAATCATCTGTATACTCTATACATCCTTCTTTATTATCAATAAGCAATATTTTTACGCTATCATATTGCTTGAATAAAGAGAATGATTTTTTAGTGAAAATGTTGTCTAAATTTACTCTGGATACATATTCTACTATAGTTTCGTCGTTAGTACTTGTTATTACAAATAAATTATGGTCTTGCCTAAGATTGTCATCAGAAATTTGATGGACTAACTTTCTATGTATTTCAAAGTATTCCGACAATAAATCAAAGACATCAGGTGTATTATTTGACACACGAAATTTTGGTTTATTTATCGTTCTGAGTACTCCGTTATTGATTCCCGCAAATGTATCATTAATTTCACTGAAAATTATTGGTATATCAGTGATTTCGTATCCCATCGGCAAAAACCCATTCGGTGTAATAAACTCATATAGAGAATTTATATTTTTCATGTGACCTTACAAAATGAATAAAATCCATCTAATTCTGGGAATGTTTCTACGAAATTTGTTCCACGACGACGATCGTATTCGTCAACAAATGCTGCGAAATTTCTTCTGTTATCGATATTTTCTGGCTTATTGATGCCCATAGCATGTAATACTGTGTAGTATAAGCGTTCCATTCTATGAATTTCATAATCATAGAATCCCTTAGTTGCTAAAAATTGCCATCCACTTACTTGCTGATGTCTGTACATATAAGAAACTGAATCTGCTATGTGTGACAAAAAGTTTTCACTTAAAGTCCACGCGGACAAAAACGCAGGATGTCTAAGATATGGTACATCTACACTGAGCGGTAGTTGTCGAGTATGATGGTCACTGTACTTAATTTTTAGTTCGAACATATCTTTTAGAAAATCAGTAAACGATGTGACTGATAATAAATTATATGTTGACATAATAGTAACTCTACTATCAGGAATTTGTCCTAAAATTCTATCTACATTACTATACCAGTAGTCATAGTTTAAACCAAAACGAATATATTCTGCGCGCTTACCATGCGCTTCATTACTAGTAAACAACTTAAATTCTTTTACTGCCTTCTTGTCTTGGATAATACACATTTTATTAATAAACTCGTCTATCAATTCTTTTGGACCACCAAGATTACTATTGATACTAAACTCTAATTGAGGTTGTGGATTATCAATAAGATAATCAAGCATTTTAAATGTGTTCTTACTTAATAGTGGTTCTCCACCAGTAATTCTAAATGTGTGCAAATCTTTTACTGCGTCCGGCCACCATTTCCAAAACGCATCAACATATGGATTTTCTTCTGATTGTAAAATGGGAAGTCCTGTTCCTTTTGCAAGATGTTTAATCGCATTGAAGCTAATACCACTCGGTAGTACGTATTCTCCATATTGCTTAATTTCTTGCATCCAGGTCGTTGAATATGACGGGGAACAATATGCACATTTAAAGTTACAGGTGGTGTCAAAATCAATTTCCATATATGACGGATTTACGTTAGTATCCCACGGCATACTAGAAATTTTTTGAATATGTGGTTGTGCCCACGACTCTGCACTCTTTGTAATTCTATCACTAAATACATCGGACTGATTTTTTATTTTGTTCGTATCTTCTACTCTCCAGCAATAATCACATTCCGAAGGCCGTTCACCTTCCAACATTTTCTTTCGTTGTTCTTTCTTATATTGGGTGTTGTGTAGTGCAGACGGATTATTTTCTAACTCTTCTAAAGGAATTATATGTACTGTAGGGTGATGGCAGCTGTGAGTGGTTCCTGTTCCTAAATGAACAGTTACTTGTTTCCACTTTGCTACGCATACGGTTGGACTGATAACCTCCAACTTCCGTTTAACACTTGTGTATACTTCTGCTGCACTCATAATTGTCATATTACTTATACCCCATTGTCATAAATCTATAAAATGGTCCAGATGGTCCCATACATCTTAATTTATCTGTAAATACTATATTTCTTAAATGACTGTTTTCGTTAAATTCTTCTAATGTATCAAAACATCTAATATGGTCAAAGCAATCATAAAAATTATTTCCTTGAATAATAATTGGAAGTTTCCATGATGGTGTTTTTTCTAACCATAAATTGTAGGTGTCTTGTGTAACGTGTTCTGTACTTGTATTGATTATTAGTTGTGGATTTACGTAACCGCTAAACTTTGCCATATCGTCAGTAATAAATTTTATTCTCTGGTCATAATCAGAGAATAATGTCCCATACTTAGTACAACTAGCGTCTAAATCAATATTATATATTGTGTGGGATTGTAGTGTGGAAAAAGTATCAACTATCAATTGTGACAGAATTCCATACCATCCGCCCATAATATATACATTACCAGATAAATCTGGTATGTATTTTTTTATATTATTTACTAGCCACGACTTACTCCTAATTTGACTATCCCAGAAACTTTCCAATAATCTATATTTTATTTCCGGCGGAGCATCTCGTATTACATTCATCCATTGGATAATACGAGAAGAACTTATAAGTAATATATCATCCATGAAATTCTTCAAATCGTTCTTGTAACCAATTCCAGTCTACTGTCTTACGTAACTCAGTCTTATCATCCTTATGTTGTTCTGCATATTCGATACCTTCCCGAGCGCCAGTCAATACCCATTCTGCGTTCTCCCCTTCGGCAAAAGCAGTCCATCGTTGTAACCACAGATGTGCTTCCGTAGAATACGAAGTCGAGAGTTTGACCACTTCACGGAATGCAGTTCTCCATGCTTCAAATGGCGTAGTCGCAAATCGTGCTTCACTCACGGTATGTGGGACGGTCACGGTTTTACTGTATTGTGTGAAATCCAATCCAAAGTTTGTGGGGGTATTCAGTACTAGATTACTATTATAGCAGACGATACCCATGTGTCCATATTCTAATCTATTACTCATATTCTTTGCGTGGAATACGATATGTGCATCCGACACGGTTTCTACTGGATAATTGAATACGTTTACGTCTGTCACGTATGTTTTGCCCGTGACTACGAAGAATTGTGGTGCGCCTGCAACTAAATCCACGCATCGATGGAACATCTTTCTACGACCGTCAATTCCATCAATACGAATTGCTTTTGGATAAAGTTGTGTTAAGTGCTTATAGTTGTCATCAGCATTACTTTCGCCGTTACTCACAAAGAACACAGGAACTTCTTTTAGTTTCTGTTTTTTGACTACGGATACTGTTCGTATTGCAGAGGTGGGGTTCACCTCGACAATCATCTTTTCTGGCCACTGCCTTTTCTGGCCACTGCCACGGGTCATCACTTTCCTTCTTCATCTTTTCTATAATCTTTCGTTCTCCTGCCCATCCTGCGATAAAGACTTGTTCTGAATCTTTACGAACAACAAATAGTACGGGACCAGAAATATGTTCCCATGTTGCGCCATTAGTACACCGATAGAGTTTCTTTTCTGCCAGTGGTTGGTCAATAATTTGAACATAATCAAATACTGAAAGTTCTTTTTCTCCAGCTTGTGCCCAGCCATCAGCATCTTTTACCGTTTCCATATAGTCAGTAAACCAACCCAGACTACGCACCCACGGCTTAGTTTCAATTACCCAATATTTTTTAAATAAATCACTATGCGCTAACCATGTTTCATTATTAACCATTTTTCTTTACCTTTTTTGTATGTCTCTTGATTCTTTGTTCTTCGTTAGTACCGATACTCGGTCCAAATGCCCACTGTCCTACATGACGAATTTGGAAACTAAGATTCATATCAACGAGTATCTTATATCCAGCTTTGCGTAATTTACTTTGGAAAAAGAAATCTTCACCATGCCATTCTTTATCTTTATATTCAAAGGCAAAGTATGGAGGAACCAGCTTGTTCAGTACTTCTGTTTTCATCATCATACACCCCATACCAATCCCTTCAACTTCTTGAAGTTCTTGATCGGCTTCTAAGGGTAACCAATTTTCCCAATCACCTCGTTCTGGATACGCAACTGTTTGAAGTGGTACTGACCGCTTCATATAGTTACAACATACAATATCTACGTTATGTGCCATTAAACGCATCGCAGTCGTACTTGGAAACATCATATCCGAATCTAGCCATAACGCATAGTCTGCTTTCATCGTAAGTGCTTGTTGTGCTAATCGTTCTCGTTGTGTAAGTAAAATTGTACTTTGGTCATAAATGACATGAACATCTATTCCTGCCATCGTTGTAGTCTTGACCAACTCTACTAAGGATGCAGTAAATAAACTATATACGGATTCTCTACACGGAATAAGAATTGCTAACTTAATGGGTCTGGTTTGCCAAATTGTCAAATCGTAGATGTTCTTCATAACCCAGCCACTCCAGATGCTAGTGTTGCTGCCTGGCTGGTGATTTCACGAATCATCGTAGTAATATTTTTCAAAGATGAGAATTTCCATCGCACCTTGCCGTGCCCACTTTTCTATTAACGCAAATCGGGTTGTTTGCGTTTCACCATTTAACAGATTTAATAAATGTTGGGGATTGTGTTGGGCAAGAATACCTTCTAAAAATTTAATTCGTTCTGGCCATTCGTTTTTTTCTTTGAGGTATTGTAATTCGTATAGTAACTCTGCCAAAACTTTTTTGTCGTACCCAATAGAAACCCATCGGACATACTTTTCTTCGTATTCCGATGGGTTAGTATTAATTGCTGCTAATAATGTATCAAACGTTATCTTTTCCATAATATGTAACCCCTTATTAAAAACCGTAATTAAATATATATTATACTACTAACTTTGTCAAGTCCCAGTATTAATAATTATTTGGTGTGGTTCTGCCACCGAAATCAATAGAAAGACGGATTTGGCCAGTAGTAATACCAATTTGAGCACCTAGATTGGCACGCAATGCAACTTGACCTGATAATCCATACGCATTACGCACTCTTCCCATTGCTATTTCCGAACCGGTGGCTGGTATTATACCCATTATTCACTCCTACCGGTATTATGATTTACCGTTATTTTTTAATTCATCCAGCTCGGCTTTAAGTTCCTTAATTGCTTCAATTAATAGAGGAACCAATTTTTCGTATTTTACAGTCAAATACTTATCGTCGATTGGAGCTGCTGTTACTACTTCTGGCAGAACCGCCTGTACCTCTTGTGCGCTTACACCTACTTGCCTCTTATCATTTGTATATCCTAATGACTTAGCTATTTCGTTTTCGATAAAGTAATATCCATTCAATGATAATACTTTATCTAATGCGTTATCAATAGTTCCTTGGAAATTCTTTAATCTTGCGTCGGAATAAAACGCTGTAATTTCGTTAGTTGCTCTAATTTCACCTGTGGTTGCTGACGCGGCAGTCCCAACGCCTAATGATGAGAATTGTGCACCCGAACCAGATACCCCACCTTGGACTTGGAATAATACGGACGGATTAGTACCACCGATGTTTATGCCGGTAGCATTACCGAATAGTGTTTGTCCACTACTACCAAATTTTATTGCACCGACAGTACTGTCTTGTACACCTTGTATACCAATGGTATTTGCAACATTGACATCATGTAACGATGCGTCATCACCACCTTGGAAGTATTTTGCATTATTAGTAGTAACCGTCAATACACCACTAGTAAAAGATAGTGCTGCATTACTTGTTAAAGTAGTTGCTCCAGAGAATAATGCTATTCTGTCTGCGGCACCACCACTGATGGTTCCTGCGCCTGACGTACCTGCCGAACCAGACGTACCCGAACTACCTGATGTTCCTGAACTACCTGATGTTCCAGATGTACCAGATGAACCAGAGGTTCCTGTTGAGCCAGAAGAACCTGATGTTCCTGTTGAGCCAGAAGAACCTGATGTTCCTGTACTACCACTAGAACCAGATGTACCTGACGACCCACTGGTTCCTGAGCTTCCTGCGGTACCCGATGTACCTGACGTTCCTGATGTTGCCGTGTTAAAGGAAGTATTATTTAGTATTAACGAACCTGTAATTTGTAACGAGCCAGTTCGTTCGTGTACATCGTCAAAACTATCACCAAACTTCGTAGAACCACTTTCGTATATAACCGAAGCGGTTACAAATTGTGTTTCTAGATATCGTAGTGATGCGGTACTATTAACTCGTATACTGCTTGCAGTAATTTGTCCAGTAACTACTAAGGAACTTCCATCAAATGTTAAATTGGTTTCTACGGCTGCATTTGGTGCAGAACCATTAAGGGTAATTAATCCATTGTCTGTTGTACCAGTTAGTGTAAGTGTACCCGATGTTCCAGAAGACCCTGCGGTACCACTACTACCTGCGGTTCCTGCGGACCCAGAAGTTCCTGATGATCCTGAAGTACCTGTACTTCCTGAACTACCGGCTGTTCCGCTACTACCCGATGTGCCAGTACTTCCACTACTTCCAGAAGTTCCTGAGGAACCAGATGTGCCTGTACTTCCTGATGACCCCGATGTGCCAGAACTTCCACTTGTTCCTGTTGAACCCGAGGAGCCACTGGTTCCACTTGATCCCGAACTACCAGAAGTTCCGCTACTTCCTGATGTACCAGTACTTCCTGAACTTCCCGCCGTTCCACTACTACCAGCGGTACCACTTGAACCAGAGGTACCCGATGTTCCAGAAGTTGCTGCGTTAAATGAAGTATTATTTAATATTAATGAACCAGTGATTTCTAATGAACCAGTTCGTTGATGTATATCATCAAATGTGTCACCGAACTTGGTAGAACCACTTTCATAAATAACTGAAGAAGAAACATATTCCGTGTTAATTTCTTGTGCGGTAAGTGTTCCTTGTACTGTTAAGTTTTGTGGGAATGTAAAATTATTTGAGGCGAATGTTGTACCCGTAATACCACTGAGTTGTACTTGTGCGGAACTACTAACTACATTATCTAAATCCAGCAGTGTATTAACTTGAGTAGAACTAGATATTGTACCCGTTGGTAACAGTGAAGTGACTTGTGTAGAACTACTAACCGTCCCTTCTGGAAGTAATGGTTTTATCTGTGCTGAACTACTAACGGTTCCCGTGGGTAACTGTGCAGAACTGGAAACTACCCCACCACTTAATGCCGTCGTTGGGATACTTCCACTTCTAATCAATACACCGGTAAGTCTAGTTATCGCCATTTATAATCTCTGAAAATGAGTTATCTGATATAAATATAAAGAAACCTTTAATAAAACCATTTTTTACCTCTATATTAGTGCTATTCTAATACCTTTTACCAAGATATTTGATGAAGATGGAGGTGCGGAAACGAATGTAAGTTGATTCGTAGATACCGTATAATCTTCTATTAATGCATTTACCAAGCCGTCAGTAGATACAGTCAATATTGCAGGAGAATACGATTGTGATAATGTGTAATTAATTGTAGTTCCGTCTGCAATAAATAAATGATTATCAGCCACAATACTAATATTTGGTAATTGTGTAAATGTGGTAGTACCGTTAAACGACCCAGTAAATGAGCCTGTATTGACTTGTGACGAAGCAGAGACTACGCCAGATGGTAATCCACTAGGATGTATATACGATGATGTAAAAGCATAACTTGCTGTGGATATAATCCCAAAGAAAGAACCACTAAATGATCCTGTGACATCATTTCCTGTATTTACTAGTGCTCTAATATAAACTACTGATTCCGACGGAGGTGCGGAAGTAAATGTTACAACATCTCCTGTTATCGAATAATCACTTGGTTGGTTATATCCCAACCCATCTACATTAATGAATACTGATTTTTCTTGATAAGAATGACTTAATGTATATCCTACGGTTGTACCATCACCTATGAATTGGTAAGTGTCAATATTGACCGCAAGTGGGATATTTGTTAATCCACGACCATCACCAATAAATGACCCAGTAAATGAGCCAGATAATTTGGTATTTGAGTTTAGAAGCGCAGTGACTAAAATATTAGATGATGATGGAGGTGCTTCTACAAATGCAATAGATCCGGTTTGATAATTGTAATCTATAGCTGGGCTAAATGTTAATCCATCTACACTAACATTAATATTATCTAATAAATAACTTTGTGATAATAGATACAGTTGAGTTGTACCATCGCCGACAAATTTGTAAATATCACTTACTACTGCAGTTCCTACATCTATTCCAGTTAGTTCACTACCGTCACCTTTAAAAAACGAAGCAGTCACCGCCTGGGTTACATTAAGTGACCCGGTGATGACTGCACTACCACTAAAGGGGAATCCTGACCCAGCTGCATTTAAGGCGAATGATGCGGTGACTGCTTGACTAGCGGTACCGATAAAGTTGGTTGCAGTAACCGACCCAGATGATACTAATATACTACCAGTAGGAACAATTAGTCCCTTTCTGGCTATAAATTCATTCGCCATAATTCCCCTTCTTCACATATCCATTCCCCTTCTTCACATATCCAAAGGTAAGTTTTTAATGTACTACTAACTTCTATATTACAATGCTCTTACGGCTGCCTTAACAGTCCAGTTATCTGAAGATACCGTAGCTTTTAAACGTGCATTTGCTGAAAGTACATCAACTGAAAGAATTACATCTGATGTGTTACCTATATCATTAGTGGAAACGTCGGTAAATTCAACATTACTAGTACCAGATTCCCACACCGCTGTGACAGTACCTGCTCTATAATTACTTGCTTTCTTAACCACATAATCAAAATATGCCGCATCAAAACTACCAGTGGCTATTGAGGCAACTACTTCAGTACCACTATCAACGTCTGTATTGCTACCAGAGGTAAACAGTACCCCGTGAACAATCGCACCGCCATTAAGTGTTACTTGGTCAGCTGAGGTTGCGCCTTGTGTAGTAATTTGTTGAAGGGTGATATTTCGTGTACCGCCAAGATTAACTGTAGTTCCGTTAATAGTAATATTGTTCGATGCTACTGTACCACCAGCGACTGAGAAGTTTGTACTATCGAATTGAGCAACACCCTTTGTAGTTGTTGTAGCATCACTACCACTGATGGTAATAGTTTGTCCACTGACTGTTGCAGTTAGACCGTTTGTACCATCAACAGTAAGTGCTTGTGTCTTAAGCGATACGGTACCTGTACCACCATCTGAACCAGTAAGCGCAAGTTCTGTAACGATACCTGTAAGTTGACTACCATCACCAGAGAATCCTACTGAGGATGTTACGGAACCAGTTACAACCAGTCCTGCTTCAACGTGAGTGAGTCGTGATGGGAAATCTACACGGATAGAACTGGATACTAGTCTACTGTCGATGTGGTTTGTATCTGTTGCTACTGGGACACGATTTGAAGTTAATCCAACTTCACTTCCAAGTGAACCACTATGTTTTGGACCACCAATAACAATAGTAGAATTATAGTTTTGGTCATCAACTTCAAATATCCAGTGATTATTTAAACTATCCCAAAGTATTGAACCAGTACCGTATGTTGACCCAGAGTCTACAACCGACAATCCTGCAAATCTTACATTATCATCATCGTTAACAATAACACGACTTACACCAATATTGTATTGTGAAGAAGTCACATATTGAGTTGACATACTTACTGCTGTCAACAATCCGGTTACAGCCAAACTACCAGAGATTTTTACATCCTTAGCAAATCCTGCACCACCAACGACAACTAACGCACCATTGTTAAATGCGGTACTGTTAGTTGTATCATTAATTGTTTGAACGCCCGTGAAGGTATTTGACCCAGTAGTTGCAATTGTTGCAATACCAGTAGTTTGACGAACATCAGTTTGTACGGAACTACTGAATACTCCCTCTGTATTTAATTTAGTCTTAACACCACCAGTAAAGTGTGTTGAACTAGTATCAAGAGTTACAGTAGTGCTACTACCAAGAGAAACAGAACCACCACCACTTAAACCACTACCTGCGGTAACTGTTACTGCACTATTAACAAGGGAACCTGAAATGACTCCTGTTGCAGAGTTGTAACGAAGATTGATACCACTTGCTCCTGTGGTATCTGTTGACGAAACAGTTGCCCTTGCTCCACCTATAAAATGTGCCGAACTAGTGTCAAGTTGTACATCGTCGGCGTTTACTGTAATACCACTACCTGCTCCCACTGCGAGCGCAGAACCAGCACCACCAGCTAATCCAGCTCCGGCTGCTGCAGCTGCAATACGGATTGTACCAGCATTTGCTTCTAATCCAGTGCCTGCCAGTGGAACAGAGAGTTGACTAACGTTAATACGACCTTCGGTACCAGCATCAGATAGAATCATCTTGTCTGTGGCTGCTACTGTAATACCCGTTAGGTCATTACCAAAATTATCAATATCAAGGTTGGTTGCGGTAATTCCCGTTAGGTTACTACCATCACCCTTGAACGACCCCGTAAACGAACCAGTGGTATTATTCGTAGTTACAGGTCCGTTAAATACACTACTACCGGTCGTTTCAAACGAGCCGGTAATTTTTGCACCATTTGTAAGGACTATCAGACCTTTACGTGCAATAAATTCATTCGCCATACGGTTCTCCCACCGGGGTTATCGGTATATAAATATTAAATACTTTGTTAAGAATTCAAATTTGGAAATAATTTAAATAGACTTTGTACGGTCCAAGCTCCACTGCCGGAACCATTACTATTGACCCGTAACCGTAATTCGTTTGAACCACTTAGAAACCTGAATGTTATATCGCTTGTATCTCCAATATCGGTAGTGGAGATGTCTGTAAATGTAATGCTTGCCGTATCTAACCACGATGCCATAATAATACCCATTCTACATGCGCCTGGTCGTTGGGCGAGGTATTCTACGGTCATACCTGAGTATTCTGTGGTCGAAATAAATGGTTGAATATACTCAGTTGCGCCCAATATTCCTGTATTAACTGACCCCGTGAATGTAATAGATACGGTTCCGGCATTTAACTTGTATTCATTTGATTTGACAAATTCCGTGATTGTAGCGGACCCAGTAACTATTAAGTTATCTGTAATTGTGGTGGAACCCGTAATCCTTACATCACCACTAATTTGTCGATTAATAGTGTCTGCATAACTCGCTGATGTTGCGAATTCAGCAAATATACCTGCACCACTTACATATGAGGCAGATGCAGCCAGTCCCGCCATATCCGCATAACTTGTAAATGACCCAGTGACTTGTGTAGTAATTCTACCTGGGACAATGTTTATATTATATTGGTCACCTTCTCTAATAACAACCCGAAGATTTGGAATATCGGTATTGACAATAAAATTGCTCATCTATTATCTCGTAGCCGCTGGACGAACAACAAAATATCCTTCAAGAACACGACGAGTGATGGAACCACTAGTCATCTTCACATCATACACATACTTGCGTTGTGTGAGTGCGCTAGTATCTGCTGGGGTAAGTTCTATATAAAAACTTCCTGAAGTTTGTGGATTTATTTTTGTAATAGTGAATGACGCAGCAACTTCATCGGTACTAAAGTTTTCACGAACTTGACCAGTGAATGTATAATCCGTTATATCTAAGTATGAGTCTGTATCTATATTTTCTAGGCTGGTCAATATCTTAAAAGTTTCCCCTTGACCGATATTAAATTCAGTAATTTCTGCCATAGTTTTCCTCGAAAAAATACACCTTTATATAAGTATCACTAAGTATTGGTATATAACAAAAAACCCCACTTTTTGGGTGGGGTTTTTGATACTTACTACACTATTAGTAGTTGAGGATACAATAATCTGGTTGGATGGTTAGTGAGATTGCCATTGGGTCATCCTTTTCCCAAGTCAGTTCACCGAATTCAACTTTGGTGATTTGACATCCCTTACAAATCCATTCTTCAATCTTATCACCCACTGGGCCAAGAACGTTTATGATAATGTCCTTCTTGTAGAATTCTGCGTATCCATCACGACCGGTGACTGATTCGTGGTGGAGACGAACCCATTCCATCACTGCTTGTGCACCCGATGGAACGATTGGGTCGTAAAGGTCTATTGTCATTTCGTCCCACACGGTCTTACCCTTAATATAACGTTGTAAATTGATGTGGTCTAACCGCTTCTTTTCTTGGGTAATCTTTGGACGGTCTGCCTTCTTGATAAGATAGGAAGGAATTCCGTCGATGGACATAATATAGCGATTCGCAGTCTTTGGTTCGAATGCGGTGAAAAAAAGTTCTTGTTCATTGACCAAATTTGCCATATGGCTCTCCAGATATAGATTGGTACTTTAAATAAATAGTGGTTATTGGAAAAACTGATTAAATGGTATCGAAGGTTGCACCAGTTGGGAGAATGTTGAAATCCAACTTGATAAATTCTGCGGTACGGGTTGGTTGGAGGAAGAGTACGGGTTGGTTGGAGGAAGATTGCTCCAGCCAAGATGTTACGGTCAATAATATCTGGTGTATTATTTGTCTCATCCATAACTACACGGAAGGCTGTTAATCCCGAGCGTTGTTGAATACCAGCAAGATATGGATTGACGATGTTCAAGAAACGTGTACGAGTTGCTTCGGTGTTTTGTTCGAACACTAAGAAACGTGCTGAACTTGCGATAAACTTCTTAACGGTGATGAGAAGACGGCGAACATTGACACGATCAAGTGCTGATGCACGGCGTTGGAGGGTCTTTTGCCCCCATACACAGATACCTTGTCCTGGGAATTGTGCAATTGGATTGACCTTTGATTCGTATAATTCGTCGCGTTGTGCTTGTGTTAATCTGGCTTTGACACCAATTGCGCCTGGAATACCACCACGGTTCAATCCTGCTGGCGCAAACCATTCTGCTCCAACATTATCACTGTATTGATACACTTCTGGAAGAACCACTGAAGGTGGTGCCCAAATGAACTTACCGGTAATATCATCAAGAACACGAACCCAAGGATAATATGCTGCGGCGTAGTTAGTATCAAGAAGTTCTGCATATGAAGTTACTGAAGTGATAGTTGCCTCATAAACGTCAAGGTCTACGATATAAAAACAATCACCGCGTTGTTCGCAAATATCAATTGCTGATTGTGCGATATAACTGTGTTGTGAGTAAATAACTCCAGGAATTACTAGGAGGTTGAAATCAATTGCATCTGCATTACTTAATTGATTTAATGCTCTCTTGTATTCAACTGACCCCGACGCACTCGCACCGTTAAGGTCAAATCCTTGGGTGTTGGTTGCGGTAATATCGCCACCTAATGCAATTTGACGATTCGGCTTAAATCCATCAAATCCACCTTGGAATGGAACACTGAAACGACGATAGGTTGTGTGGTCACGATTGGTAAGAGAAATTGGACTTCCATCTACTTCTGTTGCTGGAAGATTTTCAATATTGAATTCTCCACCAACGGTGTTTGAACCTACGATTGGTGCAAGATATGATTCTGCGGTAAA
>Ga0194115_10003485_pt1 | contig 17680 bp, 13 predicted proteins | sample TA2MahsurfametaG_3_FD_148656 | JGI IMG/M metagenome (GOLD analysis project Ga0194115, IMG submission 148656) | Freshwater microbial communities from Lake Tanganyika, Tanzania - TA2015002 Mahale S4 surface | ecosystem: Environmental > Aquatic > Freshwater > Lake | place: Tanzania: Lake... | reverse complement strand
AATTTTTATTGCTGTCGAAACAGACGGTAGCGACATTGAAAAACCCAGTTGCTCAAAAACGCGTCGCATCCTTTCAAAACCACTGGGCAGAGCGCCCCTCACCTTTTGATAGCGGCGCGTGAGTTGTCTTTTTTGTTTTCGGCCCTTATCGAGATGCTGTCCCCTCACCCCACTCATTAAAAATAAAACCCTCAATACCCTTGTTCGAATTACATGGTGCAGATCGGCTACGGCACTGTAAGACCCGGCTTTACGAAGGGTAAAAAAAAGTCGAACTAATCCCAACAGACCACGGTGCTCCCCTTTTAGATCGGCTCCAAAAAAGGTTAATCGATCGATTCCCTCAAATAGGCATGCGTACGCGCGATCCGAAACCATGCATACCCTGACATCGGGATGCTGCTGCAGCAAAGCACGCACCACGGGCACGGTCATGGCTACATCACCCAGCGCAGAAAAGCGCAACACCAACAAAGGAGCAGTAGAGGCCAATCAGTTTTTCTTTAGCTGATACAAAACGGGATTCAACGATTCGTCGTTGTACATCTTCATTTGCTTGTACACCTTCATGTATTTTTTTCCGGAGGCAATATCATGCAGTAATTGGTCAATGGCTGTGATCAGATCTTTTTGTTGCGCCAGCAACACCTGGTTTTTTTCTTCGCAAGCCCGCCGGTGCGCGGGACTAGCTTCCTTACGCGTAGCCTCTAGCTGCATATGATAGATCTTTAGGGCCAAAATGCTAAGCCGGTCAATGGCCCAAGCCGGACTCTCGGTATTGAAAGTAGCCGTGGCCAGCGGTTGTACATCGCTGTAGAAATTAAGCAACCAACTGTCTATATATTCGACCATATCGGTGCGTTGCTGGTTAGAGACATCGATCTGTCTTTTGAGGGCAATACCTGCCGTAGCCTCGATCTGCGGATCGCGAACCAGATCTTCTAAATGCCACTGTACCGTATCGATCCAGCACTTGTGATAAAGCAGTGCCTCTACAGAGCCGGGGGCAAAAGGCTGCTCCAGCGTGGCGCTTATATTATTTACAACATGATAGTCATGAATGCAACGCTCAAAAATAGTATAGCAAAGGTTGGCATTCATAAGAAATGGTTCGGCGGGTCAGGAACAAAAGCCCGCTAGTTACTGCTACTGTTTTTTATACTTTTCATTGAGCCCTTTGACCAGATCGTCAGTAATATCGTAAGCTTTTTCTTTGTAATAGAAGAGGCCGGGCTCGTAAGAGATTATATAGGCGTATTGCCCGCCTCTGTTGTACTCCTCTAAGAAAGCTTCGATCTTTGATTTTATTTCATTTTGCCTACGCATTACAAAATCGCCATATTCGGCATCCAGCGCTTGCTTACGATTTTTCATCTGATCGTCGAGGTTCTTCATTTCGCGCCCCGCCGCTTCGCTCTGGGCCTGGTTCATAACCCCGGTGTTAGCCTGTTCTTGGTAGTAATTATATTTCTGCTGCATGTTACGCGCCAACCTCTCCATCTCTGCGTTGATGGATTCTTCTCTTTTTAGCATTTCTCCCTTTAGCTCTCTGACCAACTCAAAATTGGCAGCCACGGAATCCATCTCGAAATAAGCCATCCGAAACGGACCGGCATTGGCGGCTTGGCGGGGTTTGCTCAATACAGAAGCGCCCGATCCCACCCTAAATTGCTGTACCAACAACCCGCCCAACAGCAAGGTCAACACCACATTCCAAACGATCATTCCGTTTTTACCCATATCCGTTTTTTTACAAATTTCCCTATTAATGACGAACAAATATAACGATTAGCCCGCTTTAAGAAAGGTGTAACACCCGGCTTGTGGTCACAAAAAAAGGCCGCGATTTACGCGGCCTTGGTATAGGGTTGATCGTCAGAAAAGACGAACTATTCTTCTTCGTCGAAGGCCATGGCCTCGCGTGTGGTTTGCAACAACTCGTACTCCTCTTTGCTTCCCACAATAATCTGGTCGAACTCGCGAAGACCGGTACCGGCCGGAATAGGATGTCCGGTAATAACGTTCTCTTTGAGTCCCAGCATATCGTCGGTCTTTCCGTTGATGGCAGCGGACGAGAGTACCTTGGTCGTTTCTTGGAACGAAGCGGCAGAGATCCAGCTTTGCACACCCAAAGAAGCCTTGGTAATTCCGAGCAGTGTAGGAGAAGAGGTGGCCGGCTTCGCATCGCGATATTCAACCGGTTTTTTGTCGGCCCTGCGAAGGATCGAATTCTCTTCTCTTACCTCGCGAAGGGTTACGATCTGACCGGCACGCAGCTTGGCACTGTCTCCGATCTCGGTCACGACCTTCTTGTCGAAGATATAATCGTTCTCTTCTACAAATTCGAATTTGTCGGTAAGGTCATCTTCTAAGAAGCGGGTATCGCCCGGATCGACAATATTGACCTTGCGCATCATCTGACGCACGATCACTTCAATATGCTTATCGTTGATACGAACCCCTTGTAAACGGTACACCTCTTGAATCTCGTTAACCACGTACTCTTGCACGGCGAACGGCCCTTTGATCGACAAGATGTCGAACGGCGCAATCTGGCCATCGCTCAGTGGGGTACCGGCCTTTACGAAGTCGCCATCCTGGGCCAGGATCTGACGAGTGAGCGGCACCAGATATTTCTTCTGCACCCCGTCTTTTGCCTCGATGGTGATCTCACGATTACCACGCTTTACGGCGCCCATCATTACCACACCATCGATCTCGGAGACCACAGCAGGGTTACCGGGATTTCTGGCTTCGAAGAGCTCGGTTACACGAGGAAGACCTCCGGTAATGTCTCTAAGCTTTCCTAAGATACGGGGGATCTTTACGATCACCTGACCGGCCTTGACCTCATCACCTTCTTCGATAATAATATGACTTCCGGTGGGCAAGTTGTACGATTTTTTATCTTTTCCTTCTACCAGCAAAGAAGGAATCTTGGTCTTATCACGGGTCTCGATAACGACCTTCTCGCGGTGACCGGTTTGTTCGTCAGCCTCTTCGCGATAGGTAACGCCGTCAATCACATTCTCGAAACGAATGGTACCATTGATCTCGGCCATGATAACGTTATTGAACGGATCCCACGTGCAGATCACATCACCCTTGCTTACTTTTTGACCATCCTTTACATTGAGTGTAGATCCGTAAGGGATGTTATTGGTAATAAGAAGGCGATCGTTCTTGGTGTCGATAATACGAACCTCTCCGGTACGGCCAATGACCACGTTGGTCTTAACACCTTCGTTATTGGCAATGGCTACGGTACGCAATCCATCGAATTGAATAGTGCCATCAAATTTGGCCATCAAGGTAGATTCTACCGAAGCCGATCCGGCCACACCACCCACGTGGAAGGTACGCAGGGTAAGCTGGGTACCGGGCTCCCCGATCGATTGTGCGGCAATAATACCTACGGCATCTCCTTTTTGTGCAATAGCACCAGAGGCCAGGTTCTTACCATAACATTTTACGCAAACGCCACGCTTGCTCTCGCAAGTCAGCACAGAGCGAATTTCGACGGTTTCGATACCGGCATCTTCGATCTTCTTAGCCAGCTCTTCGGTAATCTCCGAACCGGCGGCCACCAACAATTTGTCGGTAACCAGATCGTAAACATCATGAAGCGAGGTACGACCTTCGATACGATCGCTGAGCGGCTCAATAATATCTTCGTTGTCTTTGAGAGCGGTAGTGGCGATTCCGCGCAGGGTACCACAATCCTCTTCGGTAATAACAACGTCTTGGGCCACATCGACCAGACGACGGGTCAGATAACCCGCATCGGCTGTCTTAAGGGCGGTATCGGCAAGACCCTTACGGGCACCGTGTGTTGAAATAAAGTAATCCAATACGTTCAGACCTCCTTTAAAGTTAGAGAGGATCGGGTTTTCGATGATCTCACTTCCGGTAGAACCTGATTTACGCGGCTTGGCCATGAGTCCTCTAATACCAGCGAGCTGCTTGATCTGCTGCTTCGATCCACGAGCACCCGAATCGAGCATCATGTATACGGAGTTAAATCCTTGTTTATCGTTGCTAAGCTCGTTGATTAATGTTTCGGTAATGCGCGTATCCACACGGCTCCAAATGTCAACGATCTGGTTGTATCGCTCGTTGTTGGTGATCAGACCCATGTTGTAACTCTCCCACACTTCGTCAACTTCTCCCTTGGCATTTTCCAGCAACTCTTCTTTGACATCGGGAATAATCAGGTCGTTGATATTGAACGACAGACCTCCTCTAAAGGCAGTACGGAAACCAAGTTGTTTAATATCGTCCAAGAACTTAGCGGTCTTGGGAACATTGGTGATGTTGATGATATCGCCAATGATCTCACGCAGATTCTTCTTGGTAAGAAGGGCGTTTACGAATCCTACCTCGACAGGCACATGCTGGTTAAAGAGTACGCGACCCACGGTGGTCTCGATAAGTTTATTTTCGAGCTGGTTATTTTCGTTACGCACGAGCGTTTTAACCCGAATCCACGCATGCAGATCGATCTTTCCTTCGTTATGGGCAATAATAACCTCTTCGCTAGAGTAGAAGGCCTTTCCTTCGCCCTTTACAATTTCTTTATCGGTGGTGCGCTTGCCCTTGGTAATGTAATACAGACCTAACACCATGTCTTGAGAAGGCAGCGTAATGGGCGTACCATTCTGTGGGTTCAAGATGTTGTGAGAAGCCAGCATTAGCATTTGAGCTTCTAGTATGGCCGCATGACTGAGCGGCACGTGAACGGCCATCTGGTCTCCGTCGAAGTCGGCGTTAAAGGCCGTGGTTACGAGCGGATGCAATTGAATGGCCTTTCCTTCGATCAGCTTGGGCTGAAACGCCTGAATAGACAAACGGTGCAGCGTGGGGGCACGGTTCAGTAGTACCGGATGACCCTTTAAAATATTTTCGAGGATATCCCATACAACGGCCTCCTTCTTGTCTACCAATTTACGGGCCGACTTGACCGTTTTAACGATACCTCTTTCGATGAGCTTACGAATAATAAATGGCTTAAACAGTTCCGCAGCCATATCCTTAGGCAGACCGCACTCATGCAATTTGAGTTCGGGCCCCACTACAATCACGGAACGGCCTGAGTAATCTACACGCTTTCCAAGCAAGTTCTGACGAAAACGTCCTTGCTTTCCTTTCAGTACATCGCTGAGCGATTTAAGGGCCCGTCCGCCCTCTGCTTTTACGGCGTTGGACTTACGGCTGTTGTCGAACAGAGAATCGACCGCTTCTTGCAACATACGCTTTTCGTTACGCAAGATCACCTCAGGGGCCTTGATCTCGAGCAAACGCTTAAGACGATTATTGCGAATAATAACCCTTCTGTATAGATCATTTAGATCAGAAGAAGCAAAACGACCGCCATCCAAAGGAACTAATGGACGAAGCTCAGGAGGAATAACAGGAATGTATTGCATCACCATCCACTCAGGACGATTTGTAATGCGAAGGTTGGCATCGCGGAATGCCTCTACCACGCTCAGACGCTTAAGCGCATCTGCCTTGCGTTGCTGAGAGGTCTCAGTGGCTGCCGCATTACGCAGATCAAAAGAAAGCTGATCCAGGTCGATACGAGCCAACAGATCGTGCACCGCTTCGGCGCCCATCTTGGCAATGAATTTTTGAGGATCGTCGTCGGGCAAGTACTGGTTCTCTTTCGGGAGCGTCTCTAAAATATCGAGATACTCCTCTTCGGTAAGCAGGTCGCCCATTTGCTGACCTTTCTCTTGGCGAATACCGGGCTGTATAACCACAAAGCGCTCGTAATACACAATGGACTCCAACTTCTTTGAGCTGGTGCCCAGCAGGTAGCCGATCTTATTGGGTAGCGATTTGAAATACCAAATATGCACTACGGGCACGACCAGTTTAATATGGCCCATGCGCTCCCGACGTACTTTTTTCTCAGTCACTTCTACCCCGCAACGGTCACACACGATGCCCTTGTAACGAATGCGTTTGTATTTTCCGCAAGCGCACTCGTAATCCTTAACAGGACCAAAGATCCTTTCGCAGAATAAACCATCACGCTCGGGCTTGTAGGTACGATAGTTGATGGTCTCTGGTTTGAGGATTTCACCATAGCTTCTCTCCAGAATATTATCGGGAGAGGCCAATCCGATGGTGATCTTCGAAAAAGGCGACTTGGGACGATTCTCTTTTCTTATTGCCATGATCGTATCAACGATTTGAGTGAATGTTTTTGTTTACTGATCAACTTGCTATTACTCGAACTTAAGGTCAAGACCGAGTCCGCGTAACTCGTGCAACAATACATTGAACGATTCGGGAACGCCGGCTCTGGGCACGTTTTCTCCCTTGACCAACGACTCGTAGGTCTTGGCACGTCCAATAATATCGTCACTCTTAATGGTAAGTAATTCTTGCAAAATATTCGAGGCGCCGTAGGCTTCGAGGGCCCACACTTCCATCTCTCCGAAACGCTGACCTCCGAACTGCGCCTTACCACCCAAGGGTTGTTGGGTAATGAGACTATAAGGTCCAATGGAGCGGGCGTGCATCTTGTCGTCGACCATGTGATGCAGTTTGATCATATAGATGATACCCACGGTCGCCTTCTGGTGAAAACGCTCTCCGGTTTCTCCATCATAGAGATACGTGTGTCCATACATAGGAATACCGGCATCGCTGCAATACTTGGCAATCTCGTCTACGGATGCACCATCGAAGATGGGCGTAGAGAATTTTAATCCGAGCTTCTCACCGGTCCATCCCAGAATGGTCTCGTAGATCTGCCCCAAGTTCATACGGCTGGGTACCCCAAGCGGATTGAGTACCACGTCTACCGGTGTTCCATCCTCAAGGAAAGGCATGTCTTCTTGACGAACGATCTTAGCCACGATTCCTTTGTTACCGTGACGACCGGCCATCTTATCTCCTACTTTCAGCTTACGCTTTACGGCGAGATATACTTTGGCCAGCTTAAGTACACCGGCAGGCAGTTCATCTCCGATACTGATATTGAATTTTTCTCTTTTGTAACGACCCAGCTCTTCGTTGAACTTAATGCTGTAGTTGTGCAAGAGGGTGTTGATCTTGTCGTCGGTCTTTTTATCTCCGGTCCATCCCAGCGGATTGACATTGGCGTAATCAAGACCTCGCAGACTCTTATCGCTAAACTTAGCGCCCTTGGCAATTTGAACTTCGCCAAAATTATTGCTTACCCCGGCCGATGCATGATCTTTGAGCAAGCTGCCGAGTTTTTCGAGCAATACCTCTTTTAGATCGATCTCGTTTTTCTCATGAAGTTTTTCGAGTTTCTCCAAAGAAGCCTTCTCGCGTACTTTGGCGTTCTTGTCTTTTTTGGCGCGCTGAAAAAGTTTTTTTCCGATTACGACACCTTCCACTCCATTGGGCGCTTTGAGCGAAGCATCCTTGGCATCCCCGGCCTTGTCGCCGAAGATGGCACGAAGCAGTTTCTCTTCTGGTGTGGGGTCGCTCTCTCCCTTCGGAGTGATCTTACCAATCAGAATATCGCCTTCTTTTACCTGCGCACCCACGCGAATAATACCATGCTCATCGAGGTCTTTGGTAGCCTCTTCTGATACGTTGGGAATATCGGGGGTCAGTTCTTCTTCTCCGAGTTTGGTATCGCGCACTTCGAGTTCGTACTCAGAAATGTGCACCGAGGTAAAGAGATCTTCTTTTACTACGCGCTCGCTAATTACGATGGCATCCTCGAAGTTGTAACCCTTCCAAGGCATAAAGGCCACTTTCAGGTTCTTTCCGAGAGCGAGCTCACCGTGTTGGGTAGCGTATCCTTCGGTCAAGAAATCTCCGTTCTTAACCTTCTGTCCTTTCTTAACGGCAGGACGCAGGTTAATGCAGGTCTCTTGGTTGGTCTTGATAAATTTGGTGAGTTTGTATACACGGAGATCATCTTCGAAACTGACCAGTTTTTCATTGGCGTCACGATCGTAGCGAACGTGAATTTCATTGGCGTCTACGAACTCTACCACCCCGTTTCCATCGGCATGAATCTGAATACGCGCATCGCGGGCTGCCTTGGCTTCGAAGCCGGTACCTACAATGGGTACATCGGGGCGAAGCAGGGGCACCGCTTGGCGTTGCATGTTCGATCCCATTAGGGCACGGTTGGCATCATCGTGCTCCAAGAACGGAATAAGCGAAGCACTGAGTCCGACGATCTGGTTGGGAGCCACATCCATAAACTCCACATCACTCTTATCTAGAATGGGGAAGTCTCCGGTCTCGCGGCTAACTACTTTCTCTTCTTTTACATTTCCTTTCTCGTCGAGCGGTGTATTGGCCTGTGCGATCTTGGCATTATCTTCTTCTTCTGCACTTAAGAAGATCAACTCTTTCATATTTACTTTTCCTTCGGCCACGCGGCGATAAGGCGTTTCAATAAAGCCCATGTCGTTGATCTTGGCGTGTACGCATAGCGTAGAGATAAGACCAATGTTGGGTCCTTCTGGTGTCTCGATGGTGCAAAGACGACCATAGTGAGAATAGTGTACGTCACGTACCTCAAAGCCGGCTCTTTCGCGACTCAGACCACCGGGGCCCAGTGCCGAGATACGACGCTTGTGCGTAATCTCAGAGAGCGGATTGGTCTGGTCGAGGAACTGAGAAAGCTGTGAGGTTCCGAAAAATGAATTGATAACAGAAGACAGCGTGCGGGCATTGATCAGATCGACAGGGGTAAAGACCTCGTTGTCGCGCACGTTCATACGCTCTCTGATGGTACGAGCCATACGGGCCAATCCCACGCCAAATTGCGCATAAAGCTGTTCTCCTACGGTACGTACCCGGCGGTTGCTTAAGTGATCGATATCATCGATCTCGGCCTTACCATTGGTCAGGCGTACCAAATATTTTATAATCAGGATAATGTCATCTTTGGTCAATGTCTTTTTCTCGAGCGGCAGATTTACATTGAGCTTGCGGTTGATCTTGTAACGACCCACTTCGCCGAGATCGTAGCGTTTATCGCTAAAGAACAATTTGTCGATAATACCACGCGCTGTTTCGTTATCGGGCGCATCGGCTCCACGCAATTGGCGATAGATAAACTGCACCGCCTCGAGCTCGCTGTTCGACGTATCCTTGTTAAGGGTGTTGTAGATAATGGCATAATCTCCGCCTACATCTTCGCGCTGAATAAACACGCTGGGCACCTCAAGAGAAGAGATTGTTTCGATCGCATCCTCGTCAAGCACGGTGTCGCGCTCCATAACGATCTCGTTACGCTCAATAGAAACCACCTCTCCGGTATCCTCATCTACAAAATCCTCTACCCAGGTGCGCAGCACACGAGCAGCCAGGCGCTTGCCAATATGTTTGGAGAGTGTCTTCTTATCGGTCTTGACCTCGTCGGCCATACCAAAGAGTTCCAAAATATCTTTATCGGTCTCGTAACCGATGGAGCGAAGCAAGGTGGTAACAGGGAATTTCTTTTTGCGATCGATGTAGGCATACATCACGTTGTTGATGTCGGTAGCAAATTCCATCCAAGCTCCCTTGAAAGGAATTACACGGGCCGAATAGATCTTGGTTCCATTGGGATGCACCGATTGCCCAAAGAATACTCCGGGTGAGCGATGCAGCTGAGAAACCACCACACGCTCGGCACCATTGATCACGAACGTACCGCGCGGTGTCATATAGGGAATGTTACCTAAGAACACGTCTTGCACTATCGTCTGAAAATCGACGTGCTCTTCGTCGTTACAGCTAAGACGAAGCTTAGCTTTGAGTGGAACGGCATAGGTAAGTCCGCGCTCCATACACTCTTCGATGGTGTAACGAGGCGGATCGATAAAGTAATCGAGAAACTCCAATACGAAAATGTTGCGCGTGTCGGTAATAGGAAAGTTGTCTTTGAACACACGGAACAATCCTTCGATGTTGCGTTTGTCGGGCGTAGTTTCTAACTGAAAGAATTCTTTGAACGACTGAATCTGTACTTCGAGTAGATCGGGTGTTTCTGCAAGGTGTTTGATCTTTCCGAAATCGATCCTTGCGTTCGTTTTTGCTGCAGACATAGCGTAAACCGGTTTTATCAACGTTCAGGACATACCTCTCTCGTAATGGCCTCCGAAGTAGAAAAGACGGAAGTCATTGTAAGTTAATTACTTACAAACGGTCAAGGATGTCGAAAATATGTTTGGCCAAAATAAAGGAGGGCAAAGGTAAACAATTCAGAATCACCGCCAAAATTTGTTACCACAAAAATCCGGCCAAAATAGCTAAAGGGGTCTTGACAACGCCCGGGCAAGGTATTATACTTACCCTATGACTGCCTCTTCTTCAAACCTCGGGGGTCGCCGACCCGGCCCCTTTATTGTTAGCCGAAAAGACCGGCTGGGAGCGCTGTTGCTGGCCTTGCTGGTGCTGGCGTACTGCCTACTCAGCCTGCCGCGCAAAAGCCTGCAAATCTACTCGGCCCGCGTCGATTCCATGGCCACCAAAAAGGCTAAAACTAATTATAAATCAACGAACAAAAATTCAAGTACCCCTTATACACGCTCGTTTTATCGAACCGAAAATACTACCCCAAAAACGATCCAAAAAAAAATGGTGGCAGCAGAGACCGCACCCAAAACAGGGCCAAAGAGCCGAGCTAGTTTTCTTTTAAACAAGGCCGATTCGGCAACCCTGGAGGCGCTGCCCGGTATTGGGCCGGTACTGGCCTCTCGCATTGTTCGGTACCGAGAAAAACTGGGTGGATTTTATGATCCCTCCCAACTGCAAGAAGTGTATGGAATCAGCGACTCCCTATACCTTTTTCTAAAGAACCGATTGACGTTGGTAACAGATAGTGCACTAGTAAAAAAGATCGACCTCAACAACGCTTCACTAGAAACCCTGGGGCAACATCCGTACCTACGGTGGGAAAAAGCAAAGCACATCGTTCGGTACCGACAAGCCAATGGACCCTTCCGAACGGTGAGCGACCTCGAGAAGATATTTACGCTTGACTCGGTTACGCGGCAGCGATTTTTGCCCTATGTGCAACTTGACCCGATCGCGATGGATTCGCCTGCCGCCGTTCAACTCATAAAAAAAGGCCCTCCGTAAGGAAGGCCTTTTGTATAGGAAAAAGATAGTGTTAAGCGATCTCTACGTCAGCACCAGCTTCTTTCAGCTTAGCAGCGATTTCTTCTGCTTCGGCCTTAGAAACATTTTCCTTAACGGTCTTGGGGGCACCGTCTACCATGTCTTTGGCTTCTTTCAGCCCCAGACCGGTAAGGTCTTTTACTACTTTAACCACGTTGAGCTTAGAGGCTCCACCGCTCTTCAAAATAACATTGAAAGCAGTTTTCTCTTCGGCAGCAGCAGCGCCACCACCGTCTCCGCCGGCTACCACTACGGCAGCAGCTGCGGGTTCAATTCCATAATCGTTCTTCAGAACATCAGCGAGTTCCTGAACTTCTTTCACTGTCAGACCTACCAGGCTTTCAGCGAGTGCTTTTACATCAGCCATTTGATTTAAATTTTTACCGTTTTCACTGCATTGAAGCTCCAACGGCGGTTTTAAAAAAATCTGCCTTTATACGTTCCTTTCGAAACACCCTCAGGCCTGGGCTTTTATTTTGATCGACCCTATTTTTAGGGCCAACTAAAATCGTTTACATCGCACCTTACTATGCACAGCGCCATCGATTACTCGGCAGCAGCAGCGGCTTGCTTTTCGTGATGCTGCAACAGACCGGCCAATACGCGCTTGGCAGGAGATTGCAACAGCCCGATCACCTCGCCGATCAACTCGTTCTTGGTCTTGATCTGGGTAAGAGCCTTAAGTTGATTATCGCCACTGTACACATCGCCATTAATAAAGGCGGCTTTCAAAACGGGCTTTTCACCATTGCTCTCTTTGCGGAACGAGCTGATGATCATGGCTGGCTCCTTCGGATTGTCAGAGAACAACAACGCCGTTACCTTATGCAATGAATCGTACATGCCAGCGTATTTTTCGCTGTCCAGTGATTCCAGTGCTTTTTTGATGAGCGTGTTCTTGGCCACCTTCATCTCTACCTGCTTGTTAAAACAGGCGCGACGAAGCTTACCTACTTGCTCTACGGTAAGCGACTCGGTATCGGTTACATAAAAATTATTGTACTGAGCGAACTTACCTTTCAGTAACTCGATCACTTCGTTTTTTTGCTCTTTAGTCATTGTATTGACGTTTTGACTTTTTTCAATTGGGTTTATCGATCCGCGGCTTAATTAACGAAGGCCTTGGTGTCGATGGCTATACCGGGACTCATGGTCGAGGCCATGCTGATCCCTTTTAAGTAGGTTCCTTTCGAAGAAGAGGGCTTGGCCTTGATGATGGCGTTGAGCAACTCTTGGCTGTTCTCAGCGATCTTTTCAGGAGCAAAACTTACGCGCCCGATAGAGGCATGTACAATACCCACCTTGTCGACCTTAAAGGCGATCTTACCCCCCTTTACATCGTTGATGGCAGCGGCCACATCGTTGGTAACCGTACCGGTCTTGGGGTTTGGCATCAGGTTGCGAGGCCCGAGCACCTTACCGAGCTTACCGATCTTAGGCATTACACTGGGAGTGGCAATGATCACATCGACATCGACCCATCCGCCTTCGATCTTGGTTACGAACTCATCGAGACCCACGAAATCGGCGCCGGCGTTCTTGGCATCGGCTTCTTTATCGGGTGTACAGAGCACCAATACTTTTTTGGTCTTTCCTGTTCCGTGTGGCAGGGTCACTGTTCCGCGAATAGCCTGATCGGCCTTCTTAGGATCGACACCCAAACGAATGTGCAGGTCAACAGAGGCATCGAATTTGCAGGTAGTGATCTGCTTTACTAAACTAGAAGCCTCTTTGAGAGAATATGATTTGTTGGCGTCAACCTTGGTATCGGCCACTTTTCTTTTTTTACTGATAAATGCCATGATTCAATTTTTAAGACGTGAACATTAATTTTCCCAGGGTGCTTTACCTTCTACGTTCAGCCCCATACTGCGAGCCGTACCGGCTACCATCTTCATGGCGCTCTCTACGGTAAAGCAGTTGAGATCGGGCATCTTGTCTTCGGCAATGGCCTTGATCTGGGTCCAGTTCACCTTTCCAACCTTGGAACGGTTACTTTCTTTAGAACCTTTTTGAATCTTGGCGGCCTCCAGTAACTGCACAGCAGCAGGAGGGGTCTTGATAATAAAATCAAAACTCTTGTCTGAATAAACGGTAATGAGTACGGGGAGAACTTTCCCTTGTTTGTCCTGCGTTCTTGCATTGAACTGCTTGCAGAACTCCATAATGTTGATTCCCTTAGAACCTAAGGCAGGTCCGATGGGAGGTGCCGGGTTGGCCTGGCCACCCTTGCACTGTAGCTTCACGAAGCCAGATACTTCTTTTGCCATGTCTTTAGATTTATTGGTTCAAGCGTACCGCCTTTGGCAGTACTCCCAAATTCCTCGTAAAAAAGAACTGATTGGGGCGGCAAAGTTATTGGTAAAATTCCGTTTGGCAATGGCCGGAGGCTTATTTTTTACGCCCCTCTTACTTTCTTGACCGTCTGCGACTTATAAAAAATAAAGCCCCGGCATTGTCAGGGGCTTTACAAGTTGAGGGGCCTGGAAACTTAGCTGAGCTTTTCGACCTGCATGTAGCTGAGCTCTACCGGAGTAGCCCTTCCGAATATCTTGACCGTAACCTTTAGCTTCTTTTTTTCGTCGTTGACCTCTTCGATCACACCGTTAAAATCATTGAACGGACCCTCTATGATCTTGATGGTCTCTCCTACGATGTACGGCTCAACCATACTCATTCCACCGGCCTCGCTCATCTCGTCCATCTTACCGAGCATTTTATTAACCTCGGCCTTGCGAAGTGCGATCGGATTTTCTTTACCCAGAAAATGAATCACATTAGTGGTGTTCTTGATAATGTCACGCAGATCATCGCTGAGCTTTCCTTCTTTGATCTCGATCATTACATAGCCGGGGTAATAGTTTCGCTCACGCATTACTTTTTTACCGCTGGCCACCTTGTATACTTTTTCTACAGGTAAAAATACTTGCTTAACGATCTCACTCCAGCCACCGCGTGAGATCTCCTTATCGAGATATTCCTTTACCTTTTTTTCTTTGCCACTAATTACGCGCAGCACATACCATTTGGTATCTGCCTGAGGGCTGAGGCTTTCTGTTGTTGTGCTCACCGCTTCCATCAGAATAATTGTTTGTAGATGAACTGAAGTCCGTTACCGGTTGCAAAATCCATAAGCAACACGATAAAGGTTATAACCAGGGTCGCCACCAACACGATCATGGTAGACTGTTGAAGTTGCAGCCAACTGGGCCAGGTGACCTTCTCGACCAGCTCCAGGTAACTTTCCTTTAAGTAGGAGGTAATCTTGTTCATACATCTAGGTTTTTGCACGGGCAGAGAGATTCGAACTCCCATCAACGGTTTTGGAGACCGCTATTCTGCCATTGAACTATGCCCGTAAGAATCAAAAGTCACCGGCTATAAGGATTTTCTCCTGATAACCAATGACTTTTGAGATAACAAATATAAGAGATTACTTCAGGATTTCAGTCACCTGTCCGGCACCTACGGTGCGACCGCCTTCGCGGATAGCGAACTTGAGACCTTTTTCCATCGCAATGGGCTGGATCAGCTTAACGGTCAGCGCGGTGTTATCACCAGGCATCACCATTTCTGTACCGGCTGCAAGTTCTACCTCTCCGGTCACGTCAGTGGTACGGAAGTAGAACTGAGGACGATACTTGTTGAAGAATGGAGTGTGACGTCCACCTTCTTCTTTGCTGAGTACGTAAACTTCGGCTTTGAACTCGGTGTGAGGAGTAATAGAACCGGGCTTTACGATTACCATACCACGACGAATCTGGTTTTTCTCGATACCGCGGAGGAGCAGACCTGCGTTGTCTCCGGCTTCGCCCTCATCGAGGAGCTTGCGGAACATCTCAACACCGGTAACGGTAGAAGTCAGCGGATCGGGGATCAGCCCTACGATCTCTACAGGCTCACCCACTTTGATACGACCACGCTCGATACGACCGGTGGCAACAGTACCACGACCGGTAATAGAGAACACGTCTTCTACAGACATCAAGAAGGCTTGATCTACTGGACGGGGAGGCAGCGGAATGTAGCTGTCAACGGCAGCCATCAACTCTTCTACTTGCTTAACGGCACCAGCTTCTCCTTCGAGGGCCTTAATGGCAGAACCCTTGATGATAGGCGTGTTGGCACCATCGAATCCGTAGAAAGTAAGCAGATCGCGGATCTCCATTTCTACGAGGTCAAGGAGCTCGGCGTCATCGACCAAGTCTACCTTGTTCATAAATACGACGATCTTGGGAACACCCACCTGACGAGCCAGCAGGATGTGCTCCTTGGTTTGGGGCATAGGACCATCAGTGGCAGCCACCACCAGGATAGCGCCGTCCATCTGGGCAGCACCCGTGATCATATTTTTAACATAGTCAGCGTGACCGGGACAGTCTACGTGAGCATAGTGACGGTTCTCGGTTTGATACTCAACGTGAGCCGTGTTGATGGTGATACCTCTTTCTTTTTCTTCGGGAGCGGCATCGATCTCATCGTATTTCTTAGCCTGCGCCATCCCTTTTGAAGCCAAAATGGTAGTGATGGCGGCAGTAAGTGTAGTCTTACCATGGTCGATGTGGCCGATGGTACCTACGTTAACGTGGGGTTTGTCCCGCTTAAAGGTCTCTTTTGACATTGTTATCGGTTTTTAGGTTGTGTTGACAAATTTATATTTACTCTGTTCTGTTTTCTTTACCCTGAGCCGTTGATGAGAATTGAACTCACGACCTCTTCCTTACCAAGGAAGTGCTCTACCACTGAGCTACAACGGCTGAAATAGCTGGAGAGCCAACTTCCGAATAACCTGAGCGGGAGACCGGGCTCGAACCGGCCACCTGAAGCTTGGAAGGCTACCGCTCTACCAAATGAGCTACTCCCGCTTGTTGCTGACTCGCCTGAGCGAATCGATTTATAAGAACTGCCACTTTCTGAACTTTCGATTTCTCTTTCGAAAGACAGAACCAGTGGGCAAGGATGGATTCGAACCACCGAACTCCGAAGAGGACAGATTTACAGTCTGTTGCCGTTGGCCACTTGGCTACTTGCCCGCCTTGAGCCACCTGCCAGAATCGAACTGGCGACCTACTGATTACAAATCAGTTGCTCTACCAGCTGAGCTAAGGTGGCTTACTATTTTTAAGCCGTTGCTGGATCATTGGGCTAACCGAACCTGCCTTACAAAAATCCAGCCGATCCGGGCAATAAAGAGCTACCCCAAATTTTGGGAAGGCAAAGGTAAGGGAATTTGAATATTGGAAAAATTTTAGAAGGAAAATTTACAGAAGGGCCAGCCCGAAAAAAAGACCCCGGAGAGAGGCCTTTCAAAAGATCAGGGCAACTGCCTGTCTTTTTTTCTTTTCAGCTGGGTAACCAGAGAGTGATAGGCCCTTTCAAAGGAGGCTTCGAAGGTCTTACTGCAGGTTTTAACGAAGAGGTCTCCCCGCGGGACATGGACCCGGATCTCCACCACTTTGTCTTTGATATGATGGGCCAGGTTGTCAAGTTTCAGAAAGACATTTACATCGACAATTCGTTTACTGTAGCTGGGCAGCTTCTCGATTTTTCTTTGTACGCGATCCAACAGCGATCCGTCGGCATCAAAGTGGACGGCTTGAATTTTTACATTCATATGATTAAATTTTAGGGTGGATTCTGATTGATCGGACTAGTAATTTACAAAAAAAAGAGGCCCCGGTCAAGGCCTTTATGCTACAAAAACGTGTTAATTCTTACCCCTTAGGATGGGCCTTTCGGTGTACCGCCCTGAGTTTATCAATAGTGTTATGCGTATACACCTGGGTGGCGGCCAAACTACTATGGCCCAATAACTCTTTTACGGCATTGAGGTCAGCCCCGTTGTTGAGCAAGTGTGTCGCAAAACTATGTCTGAGTACGTGGGGGCTCTTTTGTTGGACGGTGGTCGCCTCTCCCAGTATCTTATTGACCAGGGCCCAGGCATATCGAGGGTAAAGCTTTTTCCCTTTCTCCGTTACCAGCAGCCATTCGGGCGACGCCTCACTGAAGCGGATATTTTTTTCGGATCGGTACTCATTGATCAATTGAACCACTTCGGGGGTCAGCGGAAGGATACGCTCCTTCTTTCCCTTGCCGAGTACCTTCAGTTGGGCCCGGGGAAGATCGACCTGACCTTCTCGCAATTGGATCAACTCGCTCAAGCGCATTCCGGTGGTGTAAAATAGGGATACCAACATACGAGTGTTCAGAGTCTTCCAATCTTCGGTCGTAACAGAAAGCAAGGCTCCAAGCTGAAGGGCTTCTTCTTCTTTGATAAAGGCCGGTAAACGGCTTCCTGTCTTGGGGGTGGTTACCTGCGACATAGGAGAAGACTCGACCCGTCCTGTTTTGAGCAAGAATTTGTAAAACGACTTTAAGGTGGATATTTTTCTAACCAAGGTTCGAGAGGTGATCCCCTGCTCTTTTAAGGCCGCCAGCCAACTTCTGATCATCAGCGGCCTGACCTCTCCGATCGACACCGTACTAAGCTGGTCTTGCAGATAAAAGATCCAGTCGGAGAGATCGCGCTGATAGGCCAAGAGCGTATTGGGAGAATATCGCTTCTCAA
>Ga0194115_10003483_pt1 | contig 17688 bp, 30 predicted proteins | sample TA2MahsurfametaG_3_FD_148656 | JGI IMG/M metagenome (GOLD analysis project Ga0194115, IMG submission 148656) | Freshwater microbial communities from Lake Tanganyika, Tanzania - TA2015002 Mahale S4 surface | ecosystem: Environmental > Aquatic > Freshwater > Lake | place: Tanzania: Lake... | reverse complement strand
CAGGTAAAGCTGGTGCTCCATGCGTTAAATAGGTTCTTACCTTTTTACTTTTCAAAAGTGGAACTGGTACACCATATTTTTTTGTTACTGGTCTAAACTTATAAGCAAAACCTGGTGTAAATATCTGGTCAAAAAACGATTCCAATAAGGGTGTACATCTAAACCACCATACAGGTGAAATAAAATAAATTCTATCAGCAGAAAGTATTAATTCTTTATACTCCCTTATTTTATCGTTATGGAATTTTAATGAGTTATTTTCCTCATAAAGGTCAATTAACCATACACTTTCCTTATTTTGTTCTAATGTTTGCTTAATTGTTTTTGCAATACCATTAGAACAAAAACTTTCCTTATTCGGATTCGCTAGTATTATCAGATTCATATTTCCATTTGTATCCATAGGATTTAACCGATGGTAGGCCACTATAATTACAAAGTAGTTCTTCTCTATATTTTTCTAATTCTTCTTTAACTTCTTCAGAAAAATACACCCCATCAGATTCCATATCTGAAATTGTTCTACTTACAGCTTTATGAATTATTTTTTTATCCCTAATAGGAACTTTCTTATCTTCAAAAAGTTTAGCTGCGAGAACGAATAGAGCTTCTCTACCATATTTTTTTTCGTCTGGGTTTGGTTTATAACCTTCCCTTTCCATCTTACGAAACTCTCTAACATTTGCTATAATGAATACAGCAAATAAAGTTGTTACAATACTACTGAGAATTATTATCTCTAAATTTTCCATATTACTTTTTTTTCCCGTTTACGAAATTAAGTAATCCTAACATTGTGGGAGGCCACAACCCTATGAAAATTGCTTTTAAGGCATCATTTTGTACGAGATAAATGTATTCACTTACGAAAATACAAATCACAGAAATAGCTAGAATTAAAATTTCACTAACATTGAATTTTTTCATTTTTTTGTTTTTTTATTGAACGATTAACTTTCCTTTCATTATACCAAAGTGACCAGGAAAAGTACAAATGAAATCATAAATACCTTTTGCTGGTGCTTTAAAGGTAATTGTGGATGATTGTCCACCACCAATTAATTTAGTTGCTGCAATTACCGCTGATGATTTAGGTACATATCCATTTGCTTGTTGAGATGATGCTGATTGTGCAAATGTGGCAACATTTGTTCCTTTTTGTAGAATTACTAAGTTATGTCCCATCGCCTGAACAGGTAACTTACCAACATGCTTTAATGTTAATGTAACAGTTTCACCAGCTTTAACTTTGATTTCTGAAACATTATACTTCATTTGATCATTACTCTCTACAACAATTTTAGATTGTGAGTAAGTAATTGTACTTAATGTAAATAATGCGAATACTAGCAATAAATTTTTCATAGCTTTTGTTTTTTGTTTTTTTTATTTAAATTTTTTCAATCTATCGTTTATATCTCCTTTTAGAGATTCTATTTTTTGTTTTAATCTATTTTCAACCTCCTCATCAAATAGTTTATTAACAGAATCATTAATTTCCTTATTATTAATTTTTAGTTGTTTTAGAAGTTGGTTATTTACAACCATAACTTTTGTATTTTGCTTTGATAACAATCTAACAGTAAAAATTACAATAAATCCTGAAGCGACTAACAATACTAAAGTAAGAATCAAAAATATCCATAAAAAAAATGGTAATCCGCCCCCTTTAGTTGTATTACCATTATCAGTACTACCCCCTTCAGTTGGTGGTGGGGCGGCTGCAGCTTTTGCTGCTTTATCAGCCTTATATCCTTCCATATAATCTAATAGACTTTCCAAATCCTCTTTGGGAAGGTAACTAAATGCTGGCATTGCCTGTTTATTATATTGGTTGTAAATATCATTAGCGTGTCCATCACCACTTGCAATTAATTCTTGACTGTTAATAATCCACTTTCTTGTCCAATCTCTACCTTGAGCTTCAATAACATCTTGAAGTGCCGGCCCTACCACTGCCTTTTCCATATTGTGACAACCTGCACAATTGGCCGTAAATATCTCTTTTCCTTTTTCTAAATCCTGCGAATAAGTTGAGGTTGATATTACCAACACCAACAACACTAAAACTTTTCTCATTTTTTCTTTGATTTATTACAAATATACGAAAAAAAGCTTGTATTACCAAGCCTTTTTTACTACTATTTTAAGAACCAAACCCAACTTCAATTGTGTCTCCTTTCATAGTAAACTCTTCTATGAACCTATGGTCTACATCACCAATCAGTTTGTATAAAGAATCCGCCGCCTGCCACAATTCTAAACTTGTTAGTTTTCTATTAGGTAATTCTACTTTAACATCATGTACCCCATCACTCATATATTTTCCTTTGAATGGAGATTTAAGTGATAAAGCTCTTATTTCTAACAAACCCCATGAAGTAGTGAATCCATATTTATCAGCCTTTGATTGGAAGTATTCGATATTTTTTTCTAATTGGGTTTCTTCTTTTTTTGTGAGTTGATTATTCATATTATATTGTTTTAATGTTCCATAAACTCACTCCATTCCAAATTATTCAATTGATTATTTTGTTTATTTTTATCTTTATGAATAATATATTTGTAGTTATTTGGGTTTGATAAATTATATGTTTTGGCTACTAAATAAGCCACATATTTTTTTATTTCTTTACCATTTTCATCTTCTAATATAACAAAACTTTGTCCGTTATTTATATCAATTTGTTCTTGTACTTGTCTCATTTTTTAAATTTATTTTATTATTTTTTTTAGAATCCCATTTGAGGGGGCATTTGTGGTGCTGAATCCTTTTCTTCTTTCTTTACACCAATTACACATTCAGTAGTGAGAAGAAGTGAAGCAATTGAAGCAGCGTTCTCTAATGCCAATCTTGTAACCTTAGTTGGGTCAATGATACCAGCCTCTACCAAATCTTCAAATTGTTCTGTTCTAGCATTATACCCAAAATTACCATCTCCATTCTTAACTTCGTTGATTACCACCTCCGAACTTCCACCTCCATTTTGAACAATCACTCTAAGGGGAGCCTCTATTGCTTTTCTGATAATATTAATACCAGTATTGTAATCACCTTCGTTTGGTAACTCTAAATTATCCAACACCTTTTGAGCTCTGATTAAGGCAACACCACCACCAGGTATAATACCTTCTGCTACCGCCGCTCTTGTTGCGTGTAGGGCATCATCCACTCTATCTTTCTTTTCTTTCATCTCTACTTCGGTTGTTGCACCGATGTATAAGATTGCCACACCACCACTTAATTTGGCCAATCTTTCTTGTAATTTCTCTTTATCATAATCAGAAGTTGTTTTTTCAATTTGATTTTTGATAAAATGAATACGGGCTGTTATATCATCCCCACTACCTTTACCATTAATAATAGTTGTAGTTTCTTTATCGATGTTAATTTTCTCTGCCACGCCCAACATATCTAATTTTGTTTTTTCCAAACTCAACCCCCTTTCATCGGAGATTACAGTTCCACCTGTCAATACAGCAATATCTTCCAACATTTCTTTTCTTCTATCACCAAAACCAGGTGCTTTAACGGCTGCAATCTTCAATGAACCTCTTAATTTATTTACAACCAATGCGGCCAATGCCTCACCATCAACATCCTCTGAAATAATCAATAGTGGTTTATTAGTTTGTGCTGATTGTTCTAAAAGAGGAAGGATTTCTTTAAGAGTTGAAATCTTCTTATCATATAAAAGAATATATGGTGATTCCAATTCTGCTTCCATACTTTCCTGATTAGTCACAAAGAATGGAGAAAGATACCCTCTATCAAACTGCATTCCTTCTACTGTCTTTACTTCAGTTTCAGTTCCTTTTGCCTCTTCAACTGTGATAACACCATCTTTACCTACTACATCCATTGCGGTTGCAATCATCTCACCGATTTCACTATCATTGTTTGCGGAAACGGTGGCAACTTGCTTAATTTCAGTATTTGTTGAAATTTTTTTAGATGTGTTTTTTAATTCATCAACTACTGCCCCCACTGCCTTATCAATACCTCTTTTTAAATCCATTGGATTAGCTCCAGCCGCCACATTTTTATATCCTAAATTATAGATTTCTTGTGCCAATACACTAGCGGTTGTTGTGCCATCACCAGCCTGGTCAGCAGTTTTAGATGCAACTTCTTTAACTAATTGAGCTCCCATATTTTCTATCGGATTTTCCAACTCAATTTCTTTTGCTACGGTAACACCATCTTTTGTGATGTGGGGTGCTCCAAATTGTTTCTGAATGATTACATTTCTACCCTTTGGGCCTAATGTAGTTTTAACTGCATTTGCTAACTTATCAACACCGGCTTTCAATTCATTTCTTGCTTCGGTGTCAAACTTAATAATTTTACTCATAAATTTTTTGATTTTTTTAAATGATTACAAAAATATCGGATTCTTTTAATAGAAGATATTTCTCACCTTCTAATTCAATTTCAGTTCCACTATACTTTCCGAACAGTACTGTATCACCTACTTTAACAGTTAATGGTTCATCCACTTTTCCACCACCAACTGCAACTACCTCACCCCTTTGTGGTTTTTCTTGTGCGGTATCGGGGATGATAATACCTCCTGCGGTTTTATCCGTTTTTTCTGCGGGTTTTACGATAACCCTATCGTGTAATGGTTTTGCACTTACGCTCATAATTTGTTTTATTTTTTAGTTTATCCATTATAAACAACTGTCATACCATTTATCTGATATTGACAAATTGTCAGTATTTTTAAATTGATTACAAATATACAAAAAAATTTTCTAAATAAAAAACTTTTCGAACTTTTTTTCTGAACTTCCTACCAAATTAAACGCTCTAAAATCATCCACCTCTATAAATGTAGAATTAAATTGTTCCTTTTCTATACCCCTGCCCTCTATACACCCATAGTATCCAAATGGGTATTTTTTATTGATTATCAAATCTAAATACTTACCATTTCCAACACCTATCGTCATCAATACACAACTTTTACCATATCGGTTTAGTTTTCTAAAGTTTGCCACTATGCCAGAAAAATATGTGAAGTTTTCATCTTTTTCGTAAAGAGAGTAGGGTAGAAATTCATTTGAATCCCACCAACCACTTTTTACAAACTGGTCGTATATTGTTCCATTTTCATCATTTTTTAGATTCACACCATTTATAATTGCTTCTCTTTTGTGAACCCATTTTTTATATGATGATTGGTTGTGTTTGAGTGTTGCACTCCAAAATTCTTTAGGCCGTCTTGCTTTGTGATACGCTAATGCCCATACCATTTGCCCATAGGCAATTGAATGCCCTTTGGCAAACGAATATTTACGGAGGTGTGATAATTCTTTTAATACACTTTCACTATTACATTTTTGTTTAAATTCTTTTATTATATCGGCTCTTAAATTAGCAAATCCTCTTCGATATCTATCCGCTTCTGATAAACTACAACCTATTGAAGATGATATAAATGTTAATGCATCCTCATCATAAATAAACATAGCCTTCCCATCTCTAAAATAACTCGCCTTCCTACCACCATCTGCTGCCGCCGGTCTAATCAATGCCAAAGCTAATGCGACATCATACATATTTTTGGGTTGGAGAGCGAGAATAGTTTTTCTCATTGTTCGGCTCTCACTTTGTGTCAAACCCAACACATCACCCCTACACAATAGTTCAGAAGTCAATTTATCATCAAATGGGTATTCAGATAACTTTGTAATTGGGTCTAATTCTCTTAATTGAGCCAACCCTCTATTACAAAGAAGGTCAATCTTTATCCAATTATGTTCTTCTACATCATACTTATCAACAGCTATTTGGTTTTCCTTCAGTATTAAGTTTTCAGGTATTCCCTCTTTCCAAATTACGATACCCCCACAATGTTTACTCCAATTTCTTTGTTTACCTAATAATTCTTCAGCAATTCGATAACACTTTTGTTGCGTTTCAACATCTGAAAATATCTTTTCAATTTTAAACCATTTGGGAACAAACTTACGATAACCACATTGACGAATTGCTTCTCTTAATGCAGTTTTTTCGGAATACTTTACTCTGTTTGAAATACGAGAAACCATATTTGGATACAACTCACCAACATCTTCTAAAATTGTATCCCTAATATCGTATGGTACATCTATATCAAAATCGGGTTGGTCTTCTCTAGTCCAATTAAGAAATCTTTCTAATGGTATATTTTCTTTTATAGGGTCAATGTCGTGAATGCCCATATAATATGCTACTAACGAACTAGCACCACTACCCCTTAATAACCATAATGAGTTTCTTCGTTTAATAACCTGAACAATATCCCAAACTTGTTTATAAGTTTCAACAAATCCCTTTTCTTGTATAATTTCGAATTCCTCTTTCAACCTTCTTACATAATCAAAGTGAAATGGATATTCTCTTTGGAATCTATCGATAAGTTCTTTTGACATTATCCAAATATAATAAAAAATTTTGGTATTACAAAGAAATATTTTCGGTATATGCTTCTAAAATTTCTTCACCTTTGTGAATATCTCTCAAAGCAATACCATCATTTGAAATATTAGTATTTTCCAGATGAGGATAGGAGCTATTACAAAAACAAAATGGGTTGTAGAAAAAATTAAGACCGTTAAATAATCTAATAATTTTAAACCCATCAACCCTACTAATGTAATGCTTATCTATTAATAACTGAACTTCTTCGGGCAGTTCTTTAAATCTTTTATTCTCAATTATGTAAAGGCCTGTGTCATAATTCCATTGTGGGAAAACTTCTTCACCAAAAGATATGTCTTTGATTGCAAATATGCCTACACCATCAATAGGTGAGGTAAGTAATTGTGTTTTTATATTGTGTTTGAAATGGTGAAGTAATAACTCCATCTGCACTTCTTTATTATTTTTTTCCATCTATCTTTTCCTTAATAAATCAATATATCAATTTATTACAAATAATACCCATCATTTATATTAGAATTCTTTTTTTGTTTCTTTGATGATATCGGATACTGATTTTTGTGGAGTTTCTTTCATATTTCGAATAGCTCTTATTATAAATTCTGCTAATTGTTTTTTCTTTTCCATTTTAGCAATTAACTCATTTAGAGTATTTAAGTCTTCGTAGAATTTTCCCATATTAAATTCCTATTGATTTTAATTTTTGTTTTTCCATAAAGTTTTTATAATCCACCTTTTCAACTCCATCTGAATCAGAACCAAATATTAAAAAAATATCACCATTTAATCCAACTTCAATTGCTATAAACCCAAATCCCTCACATATTAATGGTTTGTAATATCCCTTTGGAATTGTTTGTGCTTCCACCTCTATATCAAAATCCCACGGAAACTCTGAATCGTATATTTCTGCCCATTGTTTACTAAAATCTGCCATATTAATACTTAATTAAACTATATACAGGCTCTCCGCCTATTTTTATTTCATTGTGTAAATAAGTTAAATCAATAAGGGTCACTGCTCCAATTACTTTATACCCTGCGTTATTCAATAACTTTTCAGATGCAATCATTGTTCCACCGGTTGCTAACACATCATCTACAATAATAACTTTATTGAATTTATTTTCACACTCTTTTACCTCTAACATTTCAGTTCCATATTCTTTAGTAGAAAATGTTGCAACTTTTGGAGGTGGTAATTTTCCTTCTTTTCTAATTGGTATAAATCCCACTCCAATTAACCCCGCTATTGCCGCTCCAAATATAAAGCCTCTAGCTTCTATTCCAGCAATATTTACTATTCCAAATTTATCATCTATCAAAATAGATAAATCATCTACTGCTGATGAAAATACTTTTTGTGAAGAAAGAAGGGGAGAGATATCTCTGAAAATGATACCTTTTTGTGGGAAATCGATTATATCCCTTATATAATCTTTATATTCCATTATAATTTAAAGTTTGGAAGTTTTTTATCTTTGTCAGAAACTTTAGCAAGAAATGTATTAAATCCCCAATCTATGTTAAGTGTTTGGTCATTAAAAACAATACCTCCTTCTGAATCCTTATTATAATAATTATCAACTTTATAATTAAAAACAGCTAATGTTGATAAAACCGAAAATCCATGCCCACATCCTTTGGGCACAAATACCATTTTACCGTTATTATGACTTATATCAACTGATATATGTTTACCATACGTTTCCGAATCGAGTCTTAAATCAACAATAACATCCCTTACTAAACCGAATGAACATCTTACTAATTTTGACTGAGCCCATTCTCCTTGCTGAAAATGAATTCCTCTGATAACATTTTTAATTGAATGGGATTCATTATCTTGCACAAATTCTATGTCTTGCCCTATCACCTGCTTTATAGAATCTTCTAATATATTTTTAACAAAAGGTGATGAGAAACATCCCCTCTCATCTTTAAAGATTTGTGGTTTAATAACCAAACAATCTTTGATTTTAGTTTTCTCTATTGTATAACTCATTACTTAAATTATAATTGCTGTAAGGGAAGGATTCGAACCTTCACACTGCGATTCAGTAAAGAACAAATGCCGGCTTGTGGTCAACCCATATTCTTTACCTATTTCGTTATCAGTACCCACGAGACGGGTGGGCGTGTCTGCCGTAGGTGTTACCAATTTCACCACCTTACAGTTTTAATCAAATACTTTTTAGTCCGATTCAGTATTTTGAGAATGTTTTCTTCTAGCTTCTTCAGCTTCTTTGTACACTCTCACCCATGTTAAAAATATATCAACAGGTGCCAATGCCCAACACATTAGTAATAAAGCGAGTGTATCCAAACCAGGTGAGATTCCCAAGCCACCTACTTTCACATCTTTATTCCATCTGCGTGCTGCCATTAAAAAACAATACGCTAATGTAATAAAATAATAAGTTAAAAATGCATTCATATTTATTTTTTTTTGTTTATTTAGTGGGCCAGGCTGGAATCGAACCAACGACCTTCACATTATGAGTGTGCCGCTCTAACCGTCTGAGCTACAAGCCCAAAATCATTGAAATAAATGATATTTTTATTTATCATCTAAATCACCGATTTCCATTCTAATTGCCTAACAAATTCTTTTTTAGGATATCTGTCCATTTTTTAAAGGAGCATGGCCTCATCTATGCGGTAGGTTTTATTTAACTTTTTAATACATTCATCGATTTTATCTCTTAATTTACCACCATTACCCCAATCACCACTAACCTGTATGTGATGCCATTGTGGGATACCCAAAGATTTATATCCAAATTTTAATTGCATATCATCAATAGAAATCCAATTGGTAGGTTTGAATGATTTGACCCACGTCTCAATCTCACATGCTCTATCCCATTCAGGTGAAGAACTTAACTTTTTTCTAGGATTGAAATGTGTTGTGATATCTAATAAGTTCCATCTACCAATGCCATAGTGTTCAAATATCATAGCCAATTGACGGAGAGTAAAGTGCCTTTTCCAATCAGAAGATACTACTAAATGAGCATTAGTTTGTTTTATAATTTCACTCAATGCTTCACAATCAGCTTTATCCCATCCATATGGTATTTTAAACTCATCTGAAGTTCCATCCATTATTTTAACTTCACCATCTCCCCAGCTTCCCCAAGATAGTGGCCCATCTATATCAATGAATATTACTTTCATTTATTTTATTTTACCAACCAACTAAATAACCCCTTCCAATCAATACCAAATAGGGATAACATACCCATAGATAATGCAATAACTGCACATCCTAATTCGTTCAACTCCCCAGCAAAATAATGAGAAGGAACTGAACCGCTGAGAATTCCATAGGCAACTCCAAATGAAATAACACTCATTAAAACAATTTGATAATTTTTCATAACTTTATCGTTTATAGTTTATTAAGATTTAGGAAATTCAGAATAATGATTCATAATCATCATTAGTACATTTAAGTAATGGGTAAGCTGTGTATCGATATCACCATTAACCATCTTAATTGTACACACATTATGATAACCCAAATCATCATTCCTATTCACATCAAAAGGAACTTCACCTTCAATACTCCAATTCGGTGTGGCGTATATGGTGATATCTCTTTCTTCATCCCACCATTCCAAAGTACCACTTCGTTCATCGAAGTAGCCAGTAAACGTACCTATTTCATAATGTTTCGGAAGAATGTCTTGAGCCGTAATCCATTTGTTGGTATTCATATCTTTTGTTTTTATTACATAATAAAGATAGTAAAAATATCTGAATTTACCAAGTAATTTGGAAAAAATAAGTCGTTGATTATCAATTGGTTGTAAGGTAATCTAAATACCTTTTTATACCTTCTTCCATAAACGATTTCAATAAAGGTGCCAGAGGAGGGATTGGTTACCCTCACGCAGTCCTTTTCGGTCACTGCACCACTCCGGATTAGGTACGTCTAATGGTTGTACTTCCCATTTATTCCGCCACTCTGGCAAATATTTTTACACCATCTCCAATCAACTTTTTATTTTTTAGTTGTTGTTAATTTATTTTCTAATTTATCTAATCTCGAATCTAATTGAGAAAAGACCTCTTTTTCTAATTCATCGATTTTACGATGCGTTTCTGTTATTTCAGTTTCAATTTGTCTGAAAATATCAGATTCCAATCTCTCTATTTGTTTTTCTATTTTCTTTACCTTAAAGAATGCTATAACTGAAATTACTGATAATCCAATAATTACAACCACTGCAATCCCTAAAACGAATGATAATATATCCATAAGTTGTTTCCTCCTATATGTCAATTAGAGATGGTGTATGTACCTGAGGCGGGAGTTGAACCCGCACGAGCGTTTCTGCTCAAAAGATTTTAAGTCTTTCATGTCTACCATTCCATCACCCAGGCATTATTTCAAATAACTGTATGAAGATACGAATAAATTTTGAATTAACCTAATTAAAATTTACCCCATTGAGATTTATTTTTGTTTTCTTCAGCTATCTTAAATCCTAGCCAAATATCAGCCAATATTTTTTTTATTTTTTTTAATAAGGTATTATCTTTTTTATAATTTTTGATAACTTCCTCTTGAATAAGTTCAAGCATTTTACTATATGAAATTTTTTCATTTTGTAATTTAGTTTCCAAATCTCTTACAAATGCCGTTTTAAGATATTTTGCCATTTATTTTATATTTTAATTATCCAAATATGATTTTATGTTATATAACTTAACCTTTCTGATTTTGTTTCCATTATCTTCTGAGCCAGAGACAAGAATCGAACTTGCGACCTACTGATTACAAATCAGTTGCTCTACCTGCTGAGCTACTCGGGCTTTTAATGATAAGAGAATGTACTAGCCGCCTCCTTCTCTTATCTAACATACACTAACAGCGAAATGCGGCCTGACTGATTGTGATGTATGTTTTGTACTCGGTACGGGAATCGAACCCGTATCACCACCGTGAAAGGGTGGTGTCCTAACCGTTAGACGAACCGAGCATATAATACAAATATACGAAAATTAATCCATATATCAAAATGAATTATAGGGATAATGTGTGAACGGTGGGGTTCGAACCCACAACCCCTAGTGCCACAAACTAGTGCTCTACCAACTGAGCTACGTCCACCATATAAAGAGGCTAGTACAGGATTTGAACCTGTGTAAGAAGTTTTTGCAGAACACCATATAAACCATTCTAACAACCCGCCATTCACCTATTTAATTTTTGGATACATTCATCCACCTTATCCCTTAACCTTCCTCCTACCCCCCAATCTCCATCAACCTGAACGTGTCTCCACATTGGTACACGTGGTTTCATCCATTTGAATTGATTATCCAACTTCATATCGTCAATTGAAATCCAATTTGATATTTTATTATCTTTAACCCACTTCACTATTTCTGCTGCCCTCGTCCACTCAAATCCCGGTCTACTCAATTTATGCCAAAGGTTTTGATGTGTTGTTATATCCACAATCGGTGCGTAAATACCATAGTATGTAAAGATATGTTTTAATTGATTGAAACCAAAATGTTTTCTCCAATCAGAACTCACCACTAAATCTGCATTTGTTTCATCACAAATTTTTTGAAGTGCTTGACAATCTTCTTTTACTAAAGGATATGGTATTTTAGTTACATCTTTTATATTAACCGCACCATCACCCCAAGTTCCCCATGCTAAAGGGCCATCTATATCAATAAAAATAATTTTTCTTCTCATAGTTTTATTTTTTTAAATCGTAGTTCCATTAGGACTCGAACCCAAACTTCTTTATCCGTAGTGAAGGGTGCTATCCAATTACACCATAGAACCAATTTGCACCCACACCAAGATTCGAACTCGGAACAGCGGTTTTGGAGACCGTTATGATACCATTTCACCATACGGGTGTGCTTATATTTAAAGGGGACTTCTCCTTACACCTAATCTTTCACCTGTTGTTGTCATAAAGAATTGAAAATAATTAAAAAGAATATAATTCACTTCATAACCATATTTTACATTTGAATCATAATCAATCCAAAATTGGTATAATCTATTTCTTATACCAACTCTACTATTCCAATCTGCTACATAAAATCTGTTATGAACTTCTAAATATTCTAATTTATAAAATCCTCTCATTCTTGCATTAGTTATTAACCAAGTATTGAACATTGGGTCAAATACGGTTATTTCATATTCTACACTATCTTTTTCAATTTTAAGAGTATCTTTCGATTGTGAAAATGAAACGCTTGAAAAGAAAAGGAAGCTGATAAAAATTAACTTTCTCATATTTGCTTTTTTAAAGGTTTTGTTGGAATAGTGGGAATCGAACCTACAACCTTCCGCGTATCAGACGAATGCTCTAACCAATTGAGCTATATTCCAATATGCGCTTCTTCAAAGATTCGAACTTTGGACCTAATGATTAACAGTCATTCGCTCTAACCGACTGAGCTAAAGAAGCATAAAACAAAAAACCCCAACTGAACTTCAGTTAGGGTTTCATTAAAAAATATAAATTATAGTGTTATATAATAAAATATTAGTACCCCTAACTTATTTAATTCTAATTGAATTAAACACACTAATGCCTTCCCATGCTTGTTTAAGTATCGGCTGATAACACGTTGTATGTGGGTTAAGAGTTTTCATTTTCTATATATAAATATAATCTAATTTTTTTTAATTACTTTACCGCTTCAGTAGAATCTGAAGAAACGGCAGATGAATCAACTGCAACAGTTGCAGTATCAATAGCTACTGCTGTTGAATCGTTTACCGATTCAGTTGAAGATTGATTACCACAAGACATTGCTACGAATGCCAAAGTGATGATTGCAATTACTTTTTTCATTTTTCTTTTTTTTTTGTTTTAATTAATAGGTAATTTTAACTATAATCCTTAAATATTTAAATATTACTCCGAAGCCATCTATATTAGAATCGAACCAATCTTAACCATTTAGATGAAGTAAAGGCTGAGAATACACCATTATTAGGTTATCTTTTGAAGGATTATTAGTTCCCTTCGTTTCCACATCCTTTTGAGATGTAACAACCAATGTCGGTTATTTAAGTGAACCACTCTTTGAGTTTTAACCTACTCTCTTCGTACTTATTTTCTTCTACCCTGCCGAGTAAATTCACACTTTTGATGTTAGAAACCTTTCAGAAGAATCACATTTATCTTGCGGATATTTGTGGCAGTGAACAACTCACTACTATGTAGACATCTTTCGGTCAAAACTGGTAACCACTTATGCTTATTTATTTATTAAAATAAAAGTCTGTTAAAACTATATTAAACAGATAAATTTAGCGAGGTTTGTAGATTAATTCAGGTAGTGGATTACCACCAGCTCCTTCATCTTTTGAATGAGGGAATACTAGACTACCCGATGTGATATCCCTACCACCATACTTCAAGTCTACTTCATTATTAAGGCTTGGTTTCCTACAATAAAGGAAAATAACAACACCACTTGTACATTTTCTTACCTTAATGGGTTTCCCCAATTTGGTGTTAAGTTTACTTTTGTATTGAATTACGCAATCATAGGGAGAGATTAAGTTCCTACCCTTCGCAATAATTCTATGAGTTACTCTTATTGTTCTTCCGAACTCAACCTGACTATCTACATTAGCCAGGTCATTTCAACTCCTCCCCTAAAGTGTTACCCTCAAGTACTAAGCCAAAATGATGTCTCACTTGCCTACTCAAGCTCTTTCAAGCCGCAGTTCATTTAAACCAAGTAAATGGTGAACCACTTTATCCTACTTTCGTAGTTTATTTTGTGACCATAGGCGGCCATTGTGTACTATGTAGAACGAATCTACTATGTACAATATCTTAATATGTTAAAGAACTTTTTTGTTATTTAAATACCGAGTATCTTTCATTACCTATGAGTTTCAAACAACAATACAAAAATACAAAAATTTTTTTAAATTTCCAAATATTTTATAAAATATTTTTTTAGATTGTTAAAGTATCCGGCTTTATCCCTCCCCCAATTGGGGTTGGTCACATAGTCGGTTTTATTACTATTGGCTTCAACCTTAACAATTTGTTGCGTGGGATGGACTCGAACCATCGACCTTCAGGTTATGAGCCTGACGAGCTACCACTGCTACTACCACGCGATATTATTTTATAAAGATACGAAACTTTTTTCCAATTTCTAAATCTTTTTTTTTGTGGAGATGGTGGGGTTCGAACCCACGTCTTATAAAGTAATCATAATACCAACGTTTCACAAGTTTATTCCGTTTTTCTAAAGGAAAAAATATGTAGTTTATACTTCCCCGTTAAAACTACTAAATTAAGATGGTTCTACTTTAAAGATAATAACCAAAAACAAATCTTATTTTTCACTTCTTTTTAATTCCCATGAGTGATACGGGAGTGATTAGGCAGCTACTGCGTAATCGGCACCAACGAATGCCATAGCATCTTCGAAGGTGAATGAAGATAATTCTTCTGCGTTTATTTTTTGATTCCTTTATTAAAGTGGTTTGAGAACCTTCCCACTACTTGTGATATTATAACTCGCATTATAATCAAATCCAATTCATCCCCATATATTAAAGAACTTTAGTATAAATAAATATATACAAATATATAAAACGTAATTTTATTTAAATATTTTTTATAAATTCAATAAACTCTTCTAATTTAGATTCATTTATTGATTTTTTAAACTCATCTTTCCAAATTGGTCTTTTGGGATTTCGTTTACCATCTAATAAATAAAATACCCTATCTATATTACCTTCATCCATATAATAGTTAAAAGCCGTTTTACCAACCCCATCTTCTAAAGCAAGAATAAAGGTTTTTGGTTTTTGAAAAATTCCATTTTTAATTCTACCAAAATCAGAACTTGCTCTTTCCATAAAACACCTATCTAAATAAGATTTACATTCTGCCAATCCTAATAACTCATTTGTATATAGATGTCTATCTACCTGAAAATTAAGAGTGTGGCCGTTTTTTGATACCGATTCTATAAAATCATTCTTTTTAGATTCCCCACCATTTTCGGTTTTCCAAATCAAATCTAATAATAATTCAACCGAATCTTTCATTGTAGAACGAACCATTCCCATCTCACCTTTTTTACCCCATTCATTTGCTTCTTTTAATTTGGTTTCAAAGAAGTCGATATAAACTCTATTGTTCTCTTTCATTTATTAGTTTACTAATTGATGTTTTATATTCTTCTATTTCGTTTATCTTTTGTAACATTTTTTTTCTAACATATTTACCCAATTCCTCAACCGTTTTTTCATTTACTATTTCTTCGTAATTAAAAGTTATACTTTTTTTGCCTAATTCACATTCTTCTAAAATTCTTTTAAGATAGTAATTTTCTTTTTTCATTAGAAAAATTTATTTTTTGATTTATTAAATTTTCCTTCCATAGCCAATTCAATTGTAGACTTCTTTTTTTCTAACTTCGCTTCTTTCATCTTTTTCTTCATCATCTTATCATATCCAGCTGGTAATTTATTTGTAACTTCAACTGGCCCATTTGGAAATTTTTTCAAATCGTACTTCCAAGTGGATTCAACCCCATCATCATCTTTATATATAATTTCAAACTTTGTAGGTTTATCAATTGGTTTTTCAGGCAATCTACCCATAAAATTATTATTTGTATAGTAAATATACGAATAATTTTTGAATTTAACAAGCTTTTTTTGAGAAAAATATAATTGATTGATTATCAATTAGTTATAATGAAAAACTTTCTCCACAACCACAGGTTCGGTTAGCGTTGGGATTTATAAATTGAAAACCTTTACCATTTAAACCATCTGAAAATTCCAATTCAGTACCGAATAGATATAGTAACGATTTATTATCTACTAATATTTTTACACCCTTATCTTCCGCAAGTGTATCGTTTGATTGTTGGTTGGTATCAAATGATAATACATAAGATAATCCACTACAACCTCCTCCCTTAACTGCCACTCTCAAATAAGGTGTAGTGAATCCACCTTCTTCAATAAGTGATTTTACTTTTTTTGCTGCTGATTCTGTTACTGTAATCATATATGAGTTTTTTCAAAAATTAACTATTGTTCAATGTTTAGAACCTTTATTGAATTCTGATAACAATCTTTTGATTAAGTTTATTTTTGATTTTAAATCTAATTTTAAATTAATAATTTCTAATAATTTTTGCTCAAATTCATTTTGACTCATATCCATAAAGAACCTTTCATTTTTTATTTGTTTAATCCCACCAAGATCTCATATCAGAACCATCGTATTTAGGTCCATATTTTTTAGAGTATCTACTACCTTTAAATATATCCCAAAGTTCTTTCCACTCCTGATCTTCTAATTCTTTTGCTTTCTTAAATACTAATCTATTGTGTTCTTTTTGTTCTAAAGTATCATTATCAACCATAAAACCATTTTTATCAATTTCCAAATCCCAATTACTCAAAGGGCCTAATTCAGATTCTATTTTTTGTATGTACTCACCTTCTCTATTATTACGAAGTAATTCTAAAGCCCTTCTCATAGATTGTACTTTCGGTTCTCTGGTCTCACTCACTTCCATTCCCCTTTCACTCATTCCTTTTTCCATTATGGTTAGTGAACGTTCTAGCATATTAAGAGTAAAACGGTAATCCCACCATTGATGGGTATATAACTCTTTTCTAAATTTCCATACGTTTCCAATAAATTGTGGTATATCGTATCGAAATGTAGAATAGGTTTTATACCACCAAGTTTGGTGCCTATTCATTCTTTTAAGTGAATCAATAAATGTATCGGCTATTTGAACTTTCATATTAATACTTACTTCTTCCTCTATTCTTACAAAACTTTTCTAAATCCGAATAAGAACCAGATTTTGATTTCTTTTTAAAAAGTTCTTTTAGTTTTTTGCGTGGTTTGGTAATAACCAATCCTCTTTTGGTTTCGTAACCATGAGGGGCTCTCCACATTTCAAATCCTATCCAAATAAGGGATAGAATCCAAAGAAAAATAATAATCTTAATCATAAAATTCTTTTGTAGTGATTGTATGTTCTATATTTACCTTAATACAAGTTTCAGGTAATCTTTGATTTCTTAAATAATTGTTAATGTATCCTAAAATATTATGAGTTCCAATTGGATTAGCGGAGTGAACATAGATTTGTGGTAAAGGAATATTATTTGTTAAACTTTCCATTACTATAAACCTTGCACAATCCATACCCGTTTTTTCCTCTATTCTTTTGTAATTTAATTCATAATTAGA
>Ga0194115_10003482_pt1 | contig 17689 bp, 13 predicted proteins | sample TA2MahsurfametaG_3_FD_148656 | JGI IMG/M metagenome (GOLD analysis project Ga0194115, IMG submission 148656) | Freshwater microbial communities from Lake Tanganyika, Tanzania - TA2015002 Mahale S4 surface | ecosystem: Environmental > Aquatic > Freshwater > Lake | place: Tanzania: Lake... | reverse complement strand
GCCACCCTTTATCTGAAACCTGCGGTCCGATAGTTTGTGAACCCTACAAATGTGACACCCTCGCCTTGATTAAAATCCTTTTCCTCTCTCTATCATCTACGAAAGAGCCATTCAAAGCAAGATTGACGCCATCGAGGTCGAAGTGGGCTATGGGGGGCATATACATTTGTTAATTATCTATGTTCATACATGCCTATGTCGGTTTTCGAAGATCTTGAATGTTCTCTCAAAAAGGCGTTCGGACCACATCAAGTCGAAACAACACATCGGCAGTATCCTGTTTCCCTCGACGCTGACCTTCTCATAAAAATCAAATCACAAAGTGATATTGAAACGTACAACAACTACAAACAACAAAGAAACAAAGAAAGCCAAAAAGAGAAGTTAAAACTTCCATATGCAAATTCCGAAGAAGATGACAAAGACAGTTGGAAATGCTCTTTTGAGTTTAAGGCCCCTTCCTACGGCAGGTCCATACCCGACCGGAGATCCCTATTTATTTTGTGTCTATCATAAGGATGAATATCCCGTGGGGAATGGGAAGATGGAAGCACCTCATCGAGGGAATGGAAGTGATTTCAATCCAGATACACCGTACAGGATGTATCATGGGAATAAAATTCCTGGATTTCCACAACATCCACATCGTGGATTTGAAACTATTACCGCAACGATTGAAGGTCTGATTGATCATGCGGATAGTGTGGGCAATGGTGGACGGTATGGTCAAGGTGACTTACAATGGATGACAGCAGGACAGGGTATCGTCCATTCGGAAATGTTCCCATTAGTCCATACGGATCAACCGAATCCGACTCGATTCTTTCAAATTTGGTTAAATTTACCATCGAAATCGAAAATGGTTATACCCCATTTTGAAATGTTCTGGGCATCGACGATACCCAAATATATTCCGGAAGATGGATTAAGTTCTGCTACAATCTGGGTGGGGAATGATTATTTAGGAATGGGTAAAATCAATCCGAATACACCACCACCAGATTCCTGGGCATCAGATACATCTAATGATGTCGCGTTAGTCCATATCACACTCCAACCAGGTGGTCAATTAACTATCCCCCCCGCACATGAATCGACTGTAAATCGATCTCTTTTTTATATTGAAGGTCCAAATAATATCATGATGGTCGATGGGAAAACAATTCCATCGAAGCAATCCATGACGTTAGATCCGAATGTTGAGGTGACATTAGAATTACCTACTGATGCGACGGAAGTGGGAGAATTTTTATGGATGCAAGGAAAACCAATTAATGAACCAGTCGCGCAATATGGACCATTCGTTATGAATACACAACAAGAAATTATTCAAGCCTTTTTAGATTATCAAAAAACACAATTCGGTGATTGGCCATGGCCAAGAGATGATATGGTCTTCCCCGCTGATAAAGGTCGATTTGCCTTGACAGGTGGGGTAGAATTCTTCCCTCCTACTTCCACTAATACGAAGGATGATCCAAAGGAAGAATTGTAAAAGAAAGGGGACGGAACAATTTGAAAGGTGAGAAACATGCATGTACAAACAAATTCCATAATCATATACTACTAGAAAATTCATACAAAAAGAAGCCTTATTCATGCTATGATAGACATGCAGACTATCCTACCTGTATTCATTCCCAGTAGTAGTCAATCATTGTTTCGAAATGTTTTCATCCAAGTGGGACTCTTGAAGATACCGAGTATTTCAATTCTTCCATTTGGTTCGTGCTTCCCCCGAAAATGAAGATCATGAATAAAGAGGCGTGTTTCGAAAAAAAGGAAGGAGGAGGCAGGAAGGTTTCATGTTTCTCATTCTTATCTCTTAAGAGACATATTCTTCAATCATGAAAACTTCGTTGGAGAAAATGCTGTCTGAATCGGAATGGGACACACGACAGGACATATATGACAGACACGCGGCGTACTACCGCCGGTGGGGTGATATGCAGTGTGCTGGCCTCTTTTGTGGTGTCTCTCTCTCGAACTCTCTCCCTCGCCCCCCCCCCTATACCCAAAGAAAAACAAAAACACAAAGAACCCACCCCGAGCCTGAGTCATCATTCACACAAAACAAAGGAATATACTCATCGCCCACTATGATGTTTTCATTTCTGTTGGTGATTCTAAAGGATTCTGGTCATTTCCTCTTCCTCCTGTTCCTCCTCCTTTCAGTAGGAGCTTCATCATGACACGATTCTTGGACGCCTTGTCCAATCGTCGTCGGTGTTGTGGTTGTTGTTCTTTCTTCGCTTGATTCGAAATCGTTTTGTCGTTTGGGTTCTCGGAAATATTGGGATTAAAATTCGTAGTCCTGTTGTTCTTGTTTTTGCTCTTAGTAGTACGAGTAGTAGTACTGGTTGAAATCAAACTCCAAGATTTCATATCTCGAGTTAACGATTCGACCATACTGGATGTATCACCTAAATGTTCCGATATGAGCATCCCACTGGTACGTACTGACGACTGTGACTGTGACGGGGGAATGGCATTAGGAGAATTTCGAGTAGTCGTAGTAGTACTGTTACTCTCCACCGCATCAATGCTACCAAGGAATAACCACCATCGTAGGGGGTCGTCGTCGTTGGCGTCGTTGTCCTCGAACGAGTCTTCTTTGGTGTCGTGTAGTAATTCTTCTTTGTTTTCCATCCACTCTCCCTCCATTCCGTGTACCACACGGTCCGAAGAAAGGATATAACGTGATCGTTTGGCAGAAGGACTAGTACTACGTGACGATCGTCTTTCTCGTTCCTCCCTTGTGTTGTCAAAGTCCTCCTCTTCCATCATAGCATCAAAATACGGTACTTGTACTTCAAAACCCCATGACACCCCCTCCTACCAAAGAAAAACAAAAAAGTCACCGATGACAGCCATAGGTCCACCGAAATATAGTCGATTTATATGAATATTCTATACAGACAGCGTTCCGAGGTTTTTCACTCCAAACTTGCTGTGGATAGAAAGATATGCATTTGTTTGTTGGCAGCAGTATGCCACATCGGCGCAAGCATTGTAGGGATGAACGTATATATATGCCAACATATGTATGTATATGACATATCCGTATATCCATTGGAAGCAATCTTGGAACGTATTCGAGACGGGCACGCTCCTGACACATTGGACTTCTGCTAGGATAAGGGGGGAAATCTATCGGGAGAAAGGTCGACGGGCGCGCGCTCGTCGGCCATATCGGATCGCGGAAACTCTCTCTTTTGCTTTTGATCACGGAATAAGTATGAAAGTTATCTTCACTACAATCATCAATCATCTGACCTCGTAGGGTCACCATTTACTTTGTTGATAAAGGAAAAAGCTCCAAGGTGTTCGATTGGAAAACATCTTGCTTGCCATCTTCTTCTTCTCATTGACGTCGTCGTTATTGGTGTGTGCAATATAAGGCAACGCACTCTACACACTTTCAATCCTTTTTCTTTTTCCTTTGGATCGTGTTCTAGAGAACTATCAGACGGTTCTTTCTACTAGGTGTTCTTTCCTTTTCGATCCTCTCACTCCCTTTCGTTAAACGCACACAAAATGTCCACACCCTACGTCAATGCCAGCCATTATTATCCCAGTCATGGACAACAACAACAACAAGGAACAGCACCTGTGATTGTTCAAGGTCAACTTGTCAACAACAGCAACAACAAGAACAGTTACAATGCAGCAGCATCTTCCTACGTTCATTCGACAACACCGGACTTTTCACAAGCCTTGGACAGTGACTATATCCCACCACCTCAAAATAATCCCAACTATAACAACAACAACAACTATGGTAACAGCAACTATACCAACAGTCACACCCCCAGCGTCATGGGAGTTATGGGATATGAACAACCTATGCAACCACCACCACCACCTATGGATACAACCGGTCGACCTCAATCATCTTCGAATTGTCGAGATTTCGTTTGGATGTTATTGTTCTATGCCCACCTGGCTGGGATTGCAGCCTGTACTGCCATTTATGTCCCCCAAGCGATTAATATTCTGGGAGTAGAATCTTCCAATGGTGCGCAACGAAGACTATCATTCTCATCCTCCTCCTTCCGACAATTGGAAGATGATGGTGGACAGGATTTCCCTCTGGATATGAATGTTATACTTCAGATCTTGGTATGGGCAGGTCTCGCCGCTTGTGTACTAAGTAGTTTGGCTATGCTCTTTATGATGAAATTTGCAGAAGGATTGATTAAGATGGCATTGATCTGGAATGTCGGTATGGCGGGGATTATGGTCCTCCTAGCGATCGTTGCAGGTGTCCCGGGTATGGCTATCCTCTTTGTGATTGCTGCTGCCTTTTCATTATATTGGACATGTGTCGTATGGGCCAAAATCCCCTTTGCGGCAGCCAATTTAGTCACAGCGACGACGGCAGTCCGTGCCAATATGGGGTTAGCCTTTTATTGTTATCTCAACTTAATCTTGACCTTCCTTTGGACATTTTGGTGGTCGATTGCCTTCCTTGCGACTGGATTCATCATGGGTGATTGTTCTGCCGACGGGAACTGTGAGGGTGATATGAATCCTGGTATTTTCTTTTTATTCTTAGTCTCCTTCTATTGGACGGCACAAGTCTTGAAGAATGTGACCCATACGACTGTGGCGGGGACTGTCGGTACCTTTTGGTTCATCCCCCATGAAGCGAATGGATGTTGTTCGAAGGCTGTCCGTGATTCCTACTTCCGTAGTATGACGACATCCTTTGGTAGTATCTGCCTTGGTTCACTCATCGTCGCGATTATTCAAGCTGCGAAGGAAGTTGTGAATTCGATGCGTGAACAGGAAGATTCCATCCTCCTTTGCCTCGTCGAATGTCTTATGGGGTGGTTGGAATCTCTTGCAGAATATTTCAATCAATGGGCCTTTGTCTACGTCGGTTTGTATGGATATGGCTTTGTCGAAGCTGGGCAGAATGTCATAGCATTATTCAAGGCACGAGGATGGACATCAATTGTGGCTGATATGTTAGTCGACACCGTCCTCACTATGGTCAGTTCAGGCGTTGGGATATTGACTGGTCTTGTGGGTGTATTGATTGGAGAAATTATTGGTGGTAGTGGTACAACGAATGAAACATTGATTGTTGCCTTTTTGGTCGGGATGGCGATCGGTTTCATTTTATGTAGTACATTATTCTCCTTGATCAGTTCGGCTGTCAATGCGACCATAGTCTTATATGCCGAAGCTCCCAATGAATTGGAAAGGCATCATCCTCAATTATCTCAACAAATGCGTTTAGCATGGAGGAAGGCTTATCCCAATGAATTCCAATATTAACGTACAACAAGTAATCTAAAGAGAACAACGACCACAAACAACTAGAAAGGAACATGAATTCGTCAATACTTGTGCTGAAGTAGAATATGTATTCATGAACTTCGAATACTTCCTTGTGTAAAATGAATTCGAAGACTAGTCTCGAGAGAGGCAGTATGATGGCAGAGTCTTTACCCCCTCACCCTCAGAGTACCCTCTACAGTCATTGAGATGGATAAATGGAACAACCATACTAGCAACTTATTACTATGAATTTCAATCCATTTATGAATTCATTTCTTTAATATTCGTAATGACAATACTCTAGCAGAATACTGTACTACCCGGAATACCTTTCGGTAGATAGCCGGTAGTAGTCGAATCCTCCCTTTAGTACATCCAAAAAAGAATCCCACCCTTTGTTGTCATCCCACCTGTGTGACATGGTGGGAATAACTGAAACGTGACAAAGTATGGAACAACAACCAAAAATCCAAAACAAAAACAACCTAAACAAAAAACCCGTAGTTCCCTTCTCCTTTCAAAAAAAAATTGAAATTTGTCCCTTCTCCTTTCAAAAAAAATTGAAATTTGTGTTTTCTTTTGTTCTTCATCCAAATGTCGAAGTTGAAGAAAACGAAGAAGTAGTAGTAGACGCCTTTTTCAATTGTTTTTCCAATTCACGAATCTTCAATTCATAACTCCGTGCATTGGTCGTAATACGATTCTGTAATCTCATCACCTCGAAGGAATGATCCCGTTGTTGTTTCAATAGTTGTCCTTGTGGGGAGGGAATAATGAATTTCATGTCACCATTATTCTCATCGCCATCTTCATCTTGATCATCATCATCATTTGCGAAAATATCAATTGAATGATCCGCCTCGGATTCCTCTAGGGACGAGGGAGGGGGGATTTGTCAATTTCTTCGTTTCTTCCGGTGTCCTTGATGTTGTTGATGATGTTGTTGCAGTCGGAGTTGTTGTTCAAGATGTTGCGTATATAGATCCTGATGACGGATCACCTTATGAGCAGCCATTAATTCCTCTAATAACCGCTCTTCAGTTGCAATACCAGAAGTACAAGCCGTAGTAGTTGACGTTGTGACTGTTGTTGTCGACGCCGTGATTCCTGAATTATCATGATTGAGGAATGTCTCACTACTCCTCCAGAGTTCTTTCTTCCTTTCTTCTAGATTTTGAAGCTTCTTCTCATGTTGGACGACGTGATAGGGATGATCATCCAAATAGAGTGAGGAAGATGATGATGATCCCAGCAGCTTCTTATGATTCGAGGAAAGAAGAAGACCGTTCTGATCCATTTGTTTCTTACGTTCCAATCGACCTGCACGTAGTGCTTGAAGACGTCGATTCCGTCTTGCAAGGTATGCCTCGTTATTATTATGACTGTGGTTGTTCTCGTCGTCTTCATCATCGGGGGTCTTCTCATCTCCTGCTCCCATCGTTGTAGTACGGGGGGATTGGACTCGTGGTTGTACCTGAGGATGTGGTGGGCTTTGCATTACCTGATGGGGAGACTGTAGTTGGACCCGTATTTCCGGAATCGCATCAGACACTCCACTGGAAGATGGAAGTTCAGACTCTCTACTAGGAACCGCCAACGTAGTGGGTGTAGGGGTGGTTTGGGGAGACAATAGATGTTTCGCAACGTGAATCGTATCAGACACTCCGCTGGAAGATCGAAGTTCAGATTCTCTACTACTAGGAACTCCCGATGTAGTCGGAGTCCTGATGGTTTGCGACGACAATAGATGCTTTACAGGGTCCGACGGTGATATTTTCTCCTCCGACACCTTCTCCAGAGCACCGACAAGGGGACTATCCAATGATAGATGGTTCCTCTCTCGCATCGTTGTTGTCTCGATGGTAGCGGCCGTAGATTGACTGCTGCTTGTGGGATTTGCAACAAGAAGGTTCTGCAGTCTCCTCTTCCTTTCTTCCACGTCCTTTGCATCTTCCAACGACATAATGTCATCGGCATAGCTCATGTAACTTCGGCTGCCGCTCCGGCTTCGATTCCAATTGCGACCAGAATCGCTGACAGTACTGTAATCATCACCGACACTACAAGTCTCGCTGTTCTCAGTCCGTGTTCTTCGACTGGGACTCTCACTCCATGTTCTTTGGCTGGGGCTCACGCTTCGTGTTCTTCGACTGGGACTCTCGCTCCGTGTTCTTCAACAGGGACTCTCACTCCATGTTCTTTGGCTGGGGCTCACGCTTTGTGTTCTTCGACTGCGACTCTCGCTCCGTGTTCTTCGACTGCGACTCTCGCTCCGTGTTCTTCGAGCGCTCCTACTGTTGCTCAGAAGGCTGATGACTTCGTCGTAACTACTGAAACTGTTGCTCCTACTATAACTATCCTCATCGCCATCCCAGGTCTGTTCCTCGATAACATGTGTCACATTCACCCTCATGTGTGGGGGATCGATATCCAACCGACTAGAGGGTCTAATCTTCTCGGTATGGGTATCCCCTCTACCTCTCCCATGAACGTTGTAGTTGTCATCATAATCCGAAACGTTTCTGATTCCGTTCCCACCATTCCAGTCCCTTTTGGAATTATCATTTAGGATCCTAACAGGAGTCTTCAATGGTCCATCCTTCTTCTCGGGAGAGTTGTTTTCCGATGTTGTTGTCGGAGAGAGAGTATGAGACGACATGAGCTTTCCTCGATACTCTTTATCCGACAAACGTCCGGCGTACGAAGAAAGGGGCATCTTCAGAATACTGGCCAGAATAAAAATAAAGATGGTTATTGCGTGTTTCACCTCTTGGTACAAAGACTACTTCAGAAATCACCAGAATCGAAAGTCAACGCAATCCAATCCGACAAGAGGAAGAGAGATGAATGTTCACCTTCCTTGGATGTATCCCAGGTATCGTGACGAGAGTTTGATGATGGGATGGAGGATAGACTTTACCTGACAGTGACCGTTGAATGCCAAGGTTACCCTCTCTTTCAGAAGTCACACACATTCTAGTCTTGAAAACAGGAGAAAAAGAAGTCCATTGAAAGGTAAGTACCTCTTTCATCCACACAAAAATGCCCCCGAGATATAAGGGTTGTTTAGGCTTAGATAATCGAGGGGCAAACCAAGAATTATTCCCTTAATTGAACTCCGGTGCGTTGGATACACCTTCAATACGGTGGCACGTATGTAAACAGAGAAGCAATGTCCGATACAGAATATTTATTTTGGTCGGAGAAAGTGTTCCCACCCTTAACCATTTGACTCTCTATGATACGAGTGCCGGATGACAGGGACGAGGTTTTAAGGTGTCGTTACCGCGACCGAGTCGAACCACCTTGGCGTTCTGCTCCCTGTTGGCTGTGATAGAAATGTACGTCACAAGTTCGCAAGGGAAATTTCCATTTGATCTCGTTCACGTCGAAGTCAAAATGGATGAACCAACATTCACAAATTTCAATGGGAATCCTACACGATACGAAAGTATTTATTTCTCCGTGCCTTCTAGACGTGTACTTTGAGGTAGCTGCAACTGAGCAGTAGTGAGCTTTGGAAGGATGGCATGGGTCTTCTGACTTGTTTTATTTTGATTGATCCGATGATTCACAGAGAAACGGACAAGTCAAGGAAGACCACCTTTTGGTCGGCGTCAACACGAGTTGATCCGAAGGATATAGTGAGTTAGTATGACCTGCAAGTTGATGCGATGCATATAGTGCAGGTCGTTTCTCAGTATTCGAGCCATGTCTGTACGTCCAAAAATTGATGTTAGTGGGGATGGTACCGTATGGAAATGGGAAGCGATTGAAAGCTGTATAGGAACAAAATACACCCGATAAATGCCCAGCAATGGCGCATGAGGCAAAACAAGCTTAAAGAGGGTAATAGGTAATGGAAAGAATTAATTATCTAAAACTATTGTCTATGTCTCCACGGACTGAATATCGACATGATTCCATTCCTGGGAGTCGTGCCTGATTTCTTCATTGCATCTGCAATAAAGGAAGCCTGTATAGCGGGTGTTTCCGATTGAGGTACAAATTCTTCCTCCTCTGCAATGGTCGGACCTGCCGGTGTATCTTGATTGTGACCTGATCGGAACCCATGAAAGGACCCACCATGGAAGGAACCACCTGCGATATTATTGTTGTTGTCGCTACTACTCGATCGGAATCCATGCCAAGAGGTACTAATCCCATACCTGCTCGTATCGGATGATGTCTCACCTTCTTGCATCGTCTTTATTTCTTGTTCTAAATCATGGACACGAGCCTTCGCACGGACTAATTCTACCAAGGTTTCATCGTTCCCAATTTGGAAGGCTGCTAAACTCTGCTCAGCCTTCGTCGCCCGTTTTTCCAATATCGTCTTCTCACTCTGTAATTGCTGAATGACCTGTTCATGATCATTCCATGACGATTCAAATCGGTCTCGCCAACAGATTGTCTGTTTCCGGAAGTATTCAATCGTCGCCTTATATTCCTGTGAGCTGTCAGTGATCTTACTAAGGAGATGAAGTTCTCGGAAGGCATACTCATGTTGCATCTGAAGGATCTTTGCTTCCAACTCAGCGACCTTGTCTTCAGCAGCTGTGGAGGAAGTGTTTGTACGGGTGCTACTTTCCTTGTTGTCGCTGCTACTGTCGCTGCTCTCCTTGTTGTCGGCAGCATCATCATCATCCTTGCAATCGTCCTTGACGTTACTGTCACCTTCCTTGTTGTCAGTGGTTTCATCACTGTTGGAATCGTCTCGTACGGTATCGTCAACAAGGGGGGGAGGAATCGGTTTCACAGTTTCACGCCATTGATTTCGTAATTGTTCCTTTTGGAGTTCAATCACCTTATACGCACCAACTAATTCCTCCTTTAGGTCCATATAAACTTCTGGTTCGACTAGATGGGGGACCTTGTTCCCCGCCAAGGCTGGGACGAGTGTAGCCTTTGAACGGGGTGAATCATGAAACATCATCCTCAATTGAGATTCACGTTCTGTCTTCGATGCACGTAATTCTTCTAATTTTGATGTTGTCGTATTGTCATCTCTACTCATTGCATCCATTGCATCAATAAATCCCTCACGATTCGTACCGAAGGGTGCAAAAGGAAGAATCGAAACATAGACTGGATGACGAGACATTTCTTCGGGTGTCCTGGGCGATACAGGATCGATAGTCCCGTCGTCGTCTTCTCTTTCGATCGTCTTCTTCCCCGTCGCCTTGGGGGTCATCATCATCGCAGCAGCAGTATCAGTAGCCAAAGGTTCTTCCTCTTTTTCTTGTCCTACCACCACGGGGCGTGTTGGATTTTCGACGCCGACTCCAGGTTTTGGTCGTGATGTAGTATCACGGGTCCGTCGTCGGACATTTCCTGTTTCTCCTCCTCCTCCGGATCGTCCAGTTTCTTCTGTCGTCGTCGAACGTCGTGAGGAACGACGATATTCGACACTCTTGGGTCGTGATGAAGCACACGCAATCGATTTACCAAGTTCATCGGAAGTCGTACTAGTATCACCACTATCAGTACTTCGAATGGATGGTCCATTAGAAAGGCATTGACGTCGATATTGTCGCTCTTGTAAAATCCGATCTCTACGAGCTTGGAATTCAGGATTTTGACTTCGCAATACCGATCGTTCCACTGACGTGGTAGTAGTAGCAGAGGTAGTACTACCACCACTACAGCGACTACCAGACCTTGCTTGTTGCTTCCCCATCGTACCTAAATCTTCTGCATTCCCAGTATTCTTCCTGTCTTTAAGGTTGGAAGAAAGGTTCCCTGTCCCCTCGATATGGTTACTCGTAGAGAGTTGTTGTTGTTGTTGTTGTTCTCCATTTCCACTAGGATTTCGTGGAGGACGGTTCGATGATGACAACGATAAGGAAGTACCGGATGATGATGAAGATGACGATGATGCCGTCGCAAGGAGAATCGATGAGGGTGGGGGGTTAACGTCATCAGCATCATCATTCCTACCACCAGCAGCAGGTGCTGCTGCTGAAGAAGAAGAACCCTGTTCCACATCCTCGACGGCCGTAGTACTAGGACTACTACCACCATCACCACCATTACCACCACTATCTAGGCCTGAACCAGCACTGCTTCCGTCGGAAGAATCCAATGCGATGAGAGATGTGGCATGAGATCGATCGTCGATGGGCTTCTCGATTCCCATAGCTTTCGTATCGGTGTTGGTGTGGCTCGTCTTGGATTCACACGAGGTGATCGTGGTTATTGAAGGTTCATTCTCATTTTGATGTTCTTGGATATTTTCCTTCGTTGTCGTAGGCTCCATACTCTCATCGAGATTCAACGTCTCCGCCTCTGAAGATGTCATTGTCGTACTAATCCCTTTAGAAAAGAGTAGGGTGGTTAGTATTCTGGAGGAAAGTTTCTCACTGTTGCGATGTAGTATTCCGGCGTTTCGTCGAGATAGATGCGGCGCCGAAATCGGCGGAGGATAAGTTGGCAGTAAGTTTCCCTACGAGAATTTATTTGTCACAGCAAGGCCTGCGACCGAAGTGCGGAAAAGGCTCTCTCCAAAGGAAGGTTCGACCAATCGTAGTAGACGACGCGATGGACCGCTGGCCTGGAGCCGGCCTGCCCTTCCTGATGGAATGCCACCAAATAGCCCGTCGTTCCCGGATCGTCGACGGAAATGACAAGGAAAAACGAGATAGAATTGCAGAATAGGGGGTATATTCAAAGATGAATACTTCATTTTACATCAATCCCCCATATACTGAGGAATTTCTGAACCTTCTAGACACGCGGCAGTGATTTATGGCGAAATACACTCCGATTGTTGACGGTTCGTGATTAATGTTTAGGCAGGGCATATGAATTCTTGCCGGGGTTTCGTAGCGAAGCCATAATAAATGTCAAGGTTTTCAGTATATAAATTTTTCACTGTAGAATCTATTTTTTTCTGCCTTCTAGATTGGTTGGGCTTTTTTCATTTCGAAGATTCAACAATCGATAGTTCGGTCGACGCTCAGGACTTGTATCATACCGGTATAGCGATACGGTATTTGAACTGTTGGCATCTCTACGGAAAGATGATTATTCTTTTCGTCGAGAGGCTGGTGGGAACGATACTACTTTGGACACTAATAATCTTGGAACAGACTAAGGTCTTCGTCGTCTCACAACCAAGTATCGGAAACCGTCGTTTGATCGTAGCAGTCGATCCAAAAACAGAAGGCTACTGCTCGATAGCATCTCTAGGACCCTGTTTTTCTCTTCTAGCCTATATATGGCGTAGTGCAAAGAAGGTCGATATTGCCATACGGTATACCTTACCTCGGTACACCTCCAAACACAGACTTGGGAGGATGTCGAGACGACCAGTATGGATCTTTAGCATATGGCTGTGTATCGCGTATACCAATTTACTGCGACAGAGCGAATCCCACGCTGATGGCCAACAATACCATCATTTCTCCTCTAACTGGCTAGCACAAGAGGTATGATAATAAAGAGCTACTAGGTCTGGGTCAAACCAAGACCAGGAAAATGTTATGGTAGGAATTACATCTACCGTCGTGCGACGATCGAGGGCTTGATTGAATAAGAAAACAGATTTAATTACTTACGGTTCTTTCCCCATACATATTTAAATCCCATGGAATAGAAAGACTTGATTTCCTTATTCCTTTTTTCCTCGATGCAAACGACGTCACAAGTTCGTTGACGCACGCGGTAATCCACCCCCTTGCCACTCTAGGTATATATTCATTCATCGGGGAGCTAAGGGGTTATGACAGGTCTGACCTTCTGCACTTTACAAACAACGGATGCCACCGTTGCCTTTGTTTTCGTCCCAAGAAGCGATAACGTTTCACGTACGAACCGTACACGGATACCACTGTGGACGTTACGGTAACCATACCGAAGGAGTTGGGGAGTCTTTAGCCGACGACTGACGGAAATCATCGATCAAGGAGGAGGCCAGCGCAAGTTGAGTATCCTGTCGTGCAGCAGTACCCTTGAGGTATCGGCATCAACCTCCTTGGTATTGCGGTAGCAACATCCTCGTCATGTCATGGAAAGCAGGCTTTAGCCGGTATTTGCCGGCTATGAGATTCTTTGCCTGTCCGGAGAGTCCTTCATCCAATGGCGTAAGGGTACGTAATTTCAACCATTTTTAAGGAGTTAGGGTATTCGAGCGGCTTCACTGAGTTATTATGGGTATATTATCTGATCTTACAATCTGGTTTCTGGATGTTGCTGTTGTCTTTTTTTGTTTTTAAAAAAAGAACTGGTACTTGAAGAATTATGATGAAATAAAGCACCTTAATCCGAATTTCCCATTGCTCATGCGAACAGCGGATAATGCTATGCCGGCTGTGACGACGGAATTAGAATGGACGGTGGATCATTTGCTACGTTTTATGCTACAAACGGGTCGATTCCGTAATCCGAATGGAACGATTGCCGATGATCGTGTTGAGGCCGCCAAGGCATATCTAGAAACCGATTGGGAGAAATTCCATATGTCCCGACTTGCCTCGCCTGGATTTGACCCCGAACGACCTAACGCCGATAAAATTTATCCCAACTGGCGAGAGGATAAGGCTCTAATTGACAAGATGTCCCCCTACCTGTCGATGAAGGCTACCCTGGATGAACAAATGTCAGTCATCCAAGGCGGTCCTGACAAGGAATACACTAGGTCGATGAATGCATTATTGATGGCTCAACGAGTCGATCTCTGGTGTGCTGGAGAAAAGGAAGTTGAACTCGCCGTTCAACACCTTTTGAAGCTCGGACAGCTTTTAAATGAGCGGGAAACCTTCTTTCCCACATTTGTCAAGGACTTCTACCCTGGCGTCGAAGATATCTAAGATAAAGATTATATCTGCTTTGCCCCCCAAAACAAAAAATCCAAAACAAGAAAACAAGTCTACTATTTCATGTCAAGTGTTTGATATAGGCTGCCTTGATAGTATCTCGATTCAAAAACGTAACCGTACTGCCCAAAGGATTGTAGGTCCGAGGAGCACCACAAAATGCCCATCGTTCTGGTAATGATTTACGTTCTTGTAACGCCATGATAGTTGAAGAGAAGACATTCGATCCTGGTCCTTCCTTACAAATATCTGCGAATAATACACCCTGGGGGTAATCCTTCATTGCGACTTCCAATTCCGTTGACACGCCACTTAGATATGGCGAGTCGATGATATCCAATTGACTTTCATCGTCAAGGATACCTTCTATCACTAGATCTCGTCGAGTCTGAAGTGCCGTAACTACTCCATTTCCATATGTTACGATAGCTTTTGAAGCTTTTCGATCATGACCATCGACTTGGTATTTACGGATCTGATCAAAGGTCATGAAATCATTCTCATCGATGGGGTAGGGGAATTCCCATGCACGGTCCTTATCATTGATATGTCGAAGATTCAAAAGATGGGTACAGTCCACGACCATGATGATACGACCAGCCATGGCTTGATGGAGCGCATATCGCATACCCTTTACATAGTCCTGTCCATTGGAATAACAAAGGACATCCATTCCTGGTGGGATATGACTCAACATATTATGAGTATGGAAATTCCCACCAAACAATCCACGATCAAAGCCCTGAAGACGAATGATCATCCCACGTTGGATGGGATTGCTATCACCTGGGGGGGATAACCAATTCTGTATCGCAATCTCGTAGAACATATCCGCACCACAATCTAAATACTTGGCGTAGGGGATTTCAACGATAGGTAATAGTCCAAGTTGTGAAAACCCTAACCCGGCACCGAGTAACGTCGTTTCATCCGGTGGGAAATCCAAGACTCGATTAGGATATTTTTCAGATAGTCCCTCAGTGACGAGGTAATATCCACCATGTCGAACATCTTCACCAACGTATACTGCACATCGATTCGTTGTCAAGATTTCATCATAAAAGCGAGTCATATGTTTTCGCATTACCTGTGGTTTCTCATCAACTTGGGAATCATCGTCGTGTTGGCGATGGGTTATCTTCTTGTCAACAACAGCCAATGGGACGGAAACACGATGGATCATCTCTGGAAGTGTCACTTTCGGTTCCTGCATTGCCTGTTCAAAGGCTTGGTTGGCATGACCAAAGTGAATTTCTTCAAATCGATCCAACATTTCACCATAGGTGGTTACATTCCACCGCTCTACAGCATCGTATATGGCCCGTTCCAAGACACATGTCTCTCTCATAGTCTGGATCCTACTCTCTTCAAGGTAGGCATCTTGTCGATCAGTCGCAGCATGACCAAATCGCCGTATTATGTTCCCATAAAGTAACATACACGGACTTTGATATTGTCGGGCATAGTCCATAGCCTGTTTCGTCTGATCGTATACACTTTGCATATCTTGTGAATCTACAGAAAAGACAGGAATCAAGGGATCATTCCAATTGTTCCCACTAATGGTTTTTCCAAAGACCGTATCGACGTATCCTTTCGTCTCATAGCTAATGCTCAATCCGTTGTCTGATATCCCCATAACTAATGGACATTTGATTTTGAGATGTTTCGCATGTCTTGCCAAGGTGAAGGAAGAAAGGAAATGATGATTGTGCATTGATCCATCTCCAATCGTAACAAAGGAAACTGCTGGTGACGACGACAGTTTTTGTGGTGTATTCGAGGAAGATTGTCTTCCTGCAGTTGTTGTCGTGTCCATTATCTTCTGTTGCGAGAGTAGGGAATATCCCAAGGCACGACCGACTGCTGATGGACACTGTGATGCCAAGGTCGATGTGACGATGAACTCGTTGGGACCGCCACCGATACTACAGTGAACGCCACCTGTGACTGGATCGAGTCGGCTTACCGTATACCCCCTTGCACGACCTAGTAGAAGATCTTCCATGGACTTATCTCCAGCCTTTAACTGCCTTGCTAAGGACATGGCAGTATGCCGGTAATGTAAGGCAGTCGAATCTTGTGCCTGAAATGTCATCGCCCCTGCGCCTAAGATTTCTTCTCCACATGGTCCAATCGTATAAAAGCCGTGACCGACCAACGAAGCGATCCGTGCATGGACATGTAAGGAAAACGTCGCAAGGGCGGCATCCATCGACAGAAGATGATCTGATTTTTCCAATATATTCTTGTAGGATTTGATGTCATGGTGATGTTTGTTCCTACTGTCATTGCTGCTTGCAGTAGTGGTGGTGGTCGTCGTCGTGGTGCCGTGTAGTCTTACCTTCTGTAACAAGAACTGTCTTAATTGTTCCACCGCTTTGACTTCTGGTAATGATTGTATTTGAATCCCATGCGATCCTTCAAATTCCTTCCAAACAGATGCTAGTGCCCTGGGACTGTCGTTACTGGACGATGATGGACGATGAGAATAGTCACGTAAAGCGACTGTTCGACGAAGATCGGATCTTGGCGTCCATATCAATATCCTTCGGACTACACGTATTGTTCCACGAAACATATTCTCATCACCCAACCTCAATTGTGAAAAAAAGAGATATGTACACACCTGTCCTTGACGGGTTGTGTTGCAATTGGGAACGATACACTCCAATGTCAGTGATCCCGTTGAGGTTGATGTGACAGTGACAACTGGTAAGAGAAAGAGAAGAATGCGTTCCACTGAAGGGCACTAACTCTAAAGGCAGTCACACTAGTCACTGAAGTCACACTAGTCGATTTTCTTCATCTTCGATTATTAGGTTATCAGCTTGAAAGAAACGAGGGCAATCTGAAGAACTCGCTGGAACAGCCGCTTTCTTATCCTCTATAACATACATATAGCAGAGAGAATACTTCCGCAGAGACACTCGGAGCATCTGGATGCTATTCTCGCGGCAAAGAAAGAGAATCGGGGGGGGGGGTTATGATATTGACAATTACAGTGAGTCGACTATCGTTCTGTTTAGATTGCTCATTTGTATCATCTTCCCTTCGATGGATGATCACCCCGTTACGAATCCGAACCTCTCAGCTCGAGGAAATGTTTGCAGTGTGGTTGGCAGAATATAGCTACTAGTAGAAACGAGACTAAAGGCAACGTCGTGGATAGCAAAATAGGTACTCTGGTTGGATTGAATAATGTGATGCCATTTAGTAGGACGCCTTCATTAGATGATAGACTCCAGGTCCACATCGGTCGTTTCCTTTTCTTGAATCTACCATACAAAACCAAATCACTCCCTTGTCAATCTCTACTATATATTGAATTGTAATATAAAATTCGTTCCGGTCCCCCCCCCCCCCCCCCCCCCCCCCCCTCTTCTCCCCCCCCCCCCCCCCCTCCCCCTCCCCTTCCTCCCCCCCCCCCCCCCCTTCCTCCCCCCCCTCCCCTCCCTTCTCCTCCCCCCCCCCCCCCTCCCCCCCCCCCCCCCCCCCACCCCCCCCCCCCCCCCCCACCCCACCCCCCCCCCCCCCTCCCCCCCCCCCCCCCCCCCCCCCCCCCCCCCCCCCCCCCCCCCCCC
>Ga0194115_10003481_pt1 | contig 17690 bp, 20 predicted proteins | sample TA2MahsurfametaG_3_FD_148656 | JGI IMG/M metagenome (GOLD analysis project Ga0194115, IMG submission 148656) | Freshwater microbial communities from Lake Tanganyika, Tanzania - TA2015002 Mahale S4 surface | ecosystem: Environmental > Aquatic > Freshwater > Lake | place: Tanzania: Lake... | reverse complement strand
ACAATGCTGAGACGATAATGCGCCACCAATAGCAGTGTTTAATTCTTTGCTGCGATATCCTGAAGAGATATAAATAGGTTTGCCAAAATGTTTGCGAACTGGTTCAAAAACCTTTTCGGCTAATAATTTGAAGTTTGCAATATGCGCTTCGGTTGGCATATTTGAAATACCACGACGTTTTGCCGTGTCACTTTTTATTACTTCATTAAGTGATAAATGTTCACTAAGTTGCATCGTATCCTTTATTTAACGTATTCGTAATATTTTTTAGTCTTAGCATTACGATCTTCTAAACCATGCGTACCACCATTAATGCGTTTTGTTAATGCTAAAATTGCAGCATCATTCACACCTTGGTCGCAAATAGACCATAATTTATTCTTATCAAAAAAGAACATTGCAGATTCAAATGCATAAGTAGTTGCTACTAAATCTGGGTTAGTAACTACTTCTGTATTTTTAAGATAGTCTGCGAATGCTTGATAATTCGATTTTCCTGTGAGTTGCAATGCACCTCGGCCACGATATTTCCAACCATCCCCTGATGCTTCATCGCCATTCCCCATTCGGCTTGCATACACTCGGTTGGCAATCTTTTCTGGTTGCCGCGCATAAGACTCTTCTAATGTTCCAGGAAAGTATTTTCCAAAAATGCCTTGTAGGCCTTTTGCTGAATAGTTTAGGTTTTCGCTAAATGCTTTGAACCCACCCGTTTCGTGAGATGTTTGAGCAAAGAAATGTGCTGCTCTTACTGGAGTTAATTTATAAAACTCCATTGCTTTTTTCATTGTTCCAGGACCAAAAGCCCCATCAGCCGTTACGCCGATTTTTTCTTGTAAACTTTTTAAACTCATTATTCTTCCTCGTTAGTAGTATCTTTTCCTTTTCCTGCAAATTTTTCTAAACCTGCAATACCTAAACTACCTAATGTTACAATTACAAATGAATTATAGATATATTCATTCAATTTTAATTCATTACCGAAATAGCCAGTAATTAAATCGACAAACATTGCAATTGTCATTACTGCAAATGACAAGAATCCAATGATAGTTTTTTCATTGAAGTCATTTGAATTTTTAAAAATGTCTGTAAACTTTGCCATAATATATTCTCCCTTTTTAATTTTTATATAAATATAGCAAAAATGTAATTAATCATCACTTACAGCTCGACCAACTTGTTTTTCCCAATCGCGATCTGTTCGTACAACGTTATTTTTATTAATTACTGCATCTATAATTGTAGAATCAACATTTAATGAATTCATTAATGTTTTCAATGCAGCAATATCTTTTGGAAAACAATGGCCACCATAACCAAAATCGCCATCCGGACCAGGTACATCCCAATGCGTTTGACCTAATCGAACGTCATACTTTGCATATTCAATAACTTTATCATAATCAATATCTAATGCTTCGCAAACTTGAAAAATTTCATTTGCAAATGCAACTTTAGTAGCTAAAAATATATTAGTTACATATTTGATTGTTTCCGCAATAGTTGACGAAGTTTTTATAATTGGAACCTTAGGAAATGCTTTTGCAAATATTCTACGTACTACAGATGTATATGGACGTTTTCCGCCAATAACAATACGATTTTGATTTTTATAATCTTCGATTGAATTAGCTTCAGTTAAAAATTCTGGATTAAAAACAATATTACAATGTGAATATAATGAATCTAAATGATCTGTAGTTCCCGGTGGTATTGTAGATTTAATTACAATTATAATTTGTTTATTCAAAGAAATACAACATTGATTGATTTCTTGTAATGCATTGTTAATAATACTTAAATCACATTTGCCTGATCGTTTCATTGGAGTCGGAACACATAAAAAAACAACTTCATTTTGTTCGATTAGTTCTTCAATTCCAGTTACATTACTATATTTATCTGGACTTTTATCATATGTTAAAACATTATAAACATGTTGCATACCCATACGTACAGCGTTGCCTACAAATCCTTGTCCAATTATTCCTATCGTTTGCATAAAATTAATTCCTTTTCTTTAGTTTCTATAGTTATGATTGTTATTTTTAAATTACCTAACATGAATGACCCAACTTCGCCCGAATCTGAAATAATTTCTGGTAACATTTGTATGTATTGAAAATCTTGTTGCGTAAATCGTTTGCCATCAAATTCTACAATAACATCATCATAATCATAACGATCATGCATGGTTAATGAATGACAACGTTTTCTTAGATCAAATTTGGTATTAGGTTGTTCTAAAGTTATATACTTCATCCATTCTGCATCAGAATATATTTTATCACACCATGGTTCCATTTCTCGAAGCAATTCATTAGTACAATTTTCAATTCGTAATGCAATATTATATTTATGCGGAACAATTGGCTTCATGTATTGATCATGTTTAACAAAATGCCCCCATTTACGAATAAAATTACGTGTTGATCGAATATTTTGAGCTTCCCATTCTGGTGAATTTTGCCCGGGCGTAGTTAATGTTGGATTAAATCTACTACCCCTACACGTCATATGATAAACAAAACCTTCCCAAGTTTGTATAAATTTTACCCCATTAAGATGAAAACGATTGAATATATCCGAATCTTCTTTTGATTGTGGCGCATATAACGGATCATGTCCTCCAATTTCTTGGAAATCTTTTTTCCAAAACGCCCAAGGAGCAAATATACCTTCAGTTGGTTCTTTTCTTTCTAATTTACCAAACCAATCTAAAAATTGTTCTTCATTAAAATGTTCAGGTTCAGTTGCACCCCAATCTATAAATACTTTTTCCGGGCCTGGTGGGTGTAATGGTGGTTCAATACGAGTTAATGATACAATAGTTTTTTCTCGTGGAATTAAATATGAAGAATCCCCATTATGTGCTTGGGTAAATAAATGTTTTTCAATTGAATCTAATGCTCCAGGACAAAGATACATATCAGCATGATAAATCATACAAATGTCGTGTGTTGCCACTTCATTTACTAATCGATCATATAAAATAGTATGTCCTAATCTCGTAGGTCCTTCGTTTCGAATTGCTTTAAACATTGAATCGCGTTGCATCATTTCTTGACACCATTGCCATGTTCCATCTTTATCACTAAAATCATCTGCTACACAAATTTCTACTTCGTGATTTCCTTGATTTTTGCGAATAGCATCATATGACCACTTCAAGTATTTTAAATTATTTCTACTTGGTTGAATTATTGAAATTTTCATTATAACCTTTTATATAATCTTCTACGTTTAACATTGGTTCCCAACCCAATACTTGATGTGCTGTCATATCAGTACATAATGTTTCTTGAGCTTCACCTGGTTTATCTTGTTTATATTCTATATCTGTTATGCCGTACATTTTGGCAATATCAATAACTGAATAATTTTTACTTCTTCCTAATTCAAATTCATATCCCCACGCAGTTTGTTTCCAAATTTGTATCAATGCATCTACTATATCATTTACGTGTGTAAAATCTCTTCTTTTTAACCCATTACCATAAATTGTAACTTGTTTACCAGTTTCTAAACAATGTTCCCAAGCACCTAACAACGTACAATACCCACCTTGTTTTAAATGATATGGTCCATATACATTATAAAATCTTGCAATTGATGCACATAGACCGTAATGTATTTGAAATAATTTAATTGTCTCTTCGCCTATGTCTTTACTAAATGTATAAGGATTCTTAAATTTACCGGAATGATGAGAACTAGAACCGGCATATACTAATGGAATGTTGTTTAAAGAACAAAGTTCTGCAATTTTTATAGTACCTAATGCATTTGTTTCAAAATATTCAATTGGGTTTTCAAATGATGGCTGAATTCTTGCAATTGCTGCCATATGAAATACAACATCAAATTTATCCCGATAAAACTTTGATTTATTTCCGATATCTTTGATATCTAAATCTACATATGTAACGCCTTCAATATGATTTGATCGTAACCCGGTACTATAATTATCAATTGATATAACTTGATGACCTAACGAAGTTAATCGTTTGATAAGATTAGTACCGACAAACCCAGCACCCCCAGTTACTAAAACTTTCATTATTATCCTTTAAAAACTTGTTGAATCGTTTGGTGCAATTTACTATAATCTCGATATCCTCGTTTAATAATATCATCTTTTTTATCAATAACAGGATATACATCTGCATTTGATAATTTCTTAAAATAAGAATCGCCTTCGAAATATCCGGGACGTATATCGCCAGATGTATTTACATATATTATAACTGGTTGTTTAAAATAACTACACAATATACTAGATCCGCCGCCCATAGAAATAAATCCATTAGCCTGAGCATAAATTTTCAATTGTGCTTCATTATATGAATTAGTTGGAATTGTTTTAATAATATCATCCATTAAATAAACATTATCAAACATTTCAACTAATTTATAATCCGTAATAATGCCATGGCCTTGCACATCTGCTGTAATATTGATATTTAAAGCTTCATTTGGATCTGTTGCAAATTCTGTATTATTCGGGCGTTTATATATTACAGTATATCCAGCATCTGTCAAATGAACAAACATATCATATAAACATTGTATATCAAAATACCCAATTGGAGCTTGTCCGTGTTCTAAATTAAATCTATTAGATATAACAATATAATTTTCTGGTAATTGCAAAGAATCATCATGATACTCTGTTTTAAAATCAGGTGCAGTCCATTGACTATAATCTAAACAGCCATTCACATCATATTGTTCTTGTTCTGTTAATTCTGAATAATCTTTACCTGTTAATGCAATAGCATTATGATGTATCCAAGTGTTTGGTAAATTTTGTACACCATTATTACTATTATCTATACTTCGTTGTTTATATTTTTCTTCAACATTATCGCAAAAGAAATAATATGGTTTCATATCCGTACATGTAATAACTTTATCTAACATGTTATTGTCATGTAACCATTTTGCATAAGGTATAGAACACGCTAATTCATAACCAAATTCCGGATGTATATCAATTATCATAATAATATTCTTTTAATTCTTGTAACTGTTGTTTGATATCTAATGTTTGTATTGATGGCACTAAACATTTATTTGTTCCATTATTAATTGGAACTATGTTTATTTGTTTGCCAAATACTAACGCAATTGTTTGTAATAAATCAAATTTAGATATACAATTACCAGAAACAATTGTTTCTGTTTCATACATATTCCAAGATTCAATTAAACGTCGACATTGTTTAGCCCATTCATATGTTGTGATGCCGTTCCACATTGCTTCTGTATAACCATTACATTGATCATTTGTGTTTAAGAACCATTCTAATAAACTTTTTTTATTCTGTAATTCAGGACCAATTATCGAACTTCTTAAAATTTTAGTATGAGTACTTGTTTGTACAATGTAATCTCTAGCTTGTTTTTTTGATATGCCATATTCATCATCATCCATTTCGCAATCAGTTCCTGGATGTATAATTTTACATTTTACGTTTTGATCTAACCAAATTGGGAGATCCGTATTAATTAAAAATACACTAGTTTTTTGTGGTATTGCACCTATAGCATTGATAATATATTCTCCATCAAATCTTTTAACGTTTTTTAAAAATGATTCATTAGGAAATTTATCATCGATTGTTTCAACTACAAACCCAGCATCGGTAAAATATTTTACCAACATATGCCCTAACATTCCGTTATGTCCTAGTACTAATATTTTCATTATTCGAAATAATTATATTTCTGTAATATCTTTTTTAATTCTTGTTTTGATACAACAGTCTTATCAGAAGTAAATTCATTCCAATCAAATGTTTGATTTGATAATTTTTTATAATGCATGTAATACACATCATTTTTCGTGTTATAAAAAGTTCTAGATTTTTCTTCTTTAGATACCATCATCTCATGAAGTTTTTCTGATATTCTAGGTTGACCTAAATCGTATTGTAATCCAAATTCTTCGTGATATATTTCAAATAAATCTTTAACTAAAAAACTTTTTAAATTAGGAATAACATTAACACCTGTTTCTCGTAAACCATATTCTATTAAATCGATTGCATGATCAATCTCAATCATAAATCTAGTCATTTCTTCAGAATATAATTTTAAACGATATTTGTTTTTAATTGCACCCCAAATTAATGGAATAATACTACCAGTGCTATTTAAAACATTTCCATAAATTGCTGATGATAATCGTACGTTAGATTTTTCTGCATTAACAATAAATGATTCGCCTGCTACAAATTTCATTGCTCCATACAATGTAGTTGCAGATCTACTTTTATCTGTAGATACAAAACATGCAGCTTCAAAATTATTTAATTCAGCTGCTCTTCTAGAATTTAATGCACCTTCAATAATTACTTTAACGCCTTCTTCAACATTTTGATCAACTGCTTCAATTTGTTTTAATGACGCTGCAAATATTCCGATATCATGTCCTTTAGCAGATCTACACAATAAATCAAAATTTCTTACATCACCAATGATACAATTAATTTTAGGAAATTGTTTTTTTAAATAATAATGTTTTGCTTCATCTCTTGAATAAATAGTTATATCATTATCTTCATAATAACGTTTAACTAAATGCTGACCTAGATAACCAGCACCGCCTGTAATAAAAATTTTTTTATACTTCATAACTTATAATATTAAATATTTTTAGAAAATACAAGTTTTGTTATAACTTCTTTATTATAAATAGGCTTCACAAAAGTTTCAGCATCGTGTTCTGGAAGCATCCCCCATTTTTTAAAAAATTTTTGTATATTAATTTGTTCTGCATTAATTTGTCTAGATGATTTTTTATTAAAATTATCTTTAGCTTCATCTCGGAAATGTGAACCTCGGGCTGAAAAATGCCATACTACTGATTTTGATGTCATTTTAAATTCATATCCTTCTAACTGCATACGAATAAATAAATCCATATCTTCCCAACTAGCCGGTGCAAATAATGGATCATTGCCGCCAATATCGATATAATCTTTTCTCCTACAAAAGAATCCAGCGCCGCCGCCTTTTCTTACTGTTATATCATTTATATTTGAAAATTCAGACGCAAATTCATCGAAGTATCTGTAATCAAAATCATTATGATAACCACCAAATTCATTTAATGGAACAAATACGGTACCAGGACGATAATCTGGGTCATTTGGAAATATTTTTGGTTGTATTCTAAATGAAGATGCAATTAATTTTATACTTGGGTCTAAATTATCATATAACTTTAAAAGTTCAAGATCTTGATTTGGAGCAATCCACATATCAGAATGTATAATATTAACATACTCAGTTTGTGCCATCTCAACACAATTATTCATGCCGCCGCCAATACCTTTTTCGATTTCGTTATGTTCGATTCTATATGTTAAATTTAAATTTTTACTATTTGATTGTAGCCATTCATCAGTGCCATCGACACAATTCTCTGCATATATAACAATCGGTTGATCTTTATAAAAGGCATTTTTTCTAACAGACTGTACTGCTAATTTTAAATAATCTAAATTATTATTTGTTGTTATACAAGTTGTAATCATTTTTATTCTTTTACATCATTCCAAGTATATGATTTATACATAGGATTAAATAAGTTGTAACAATTATCTGAACACATTTTATTGGCTTTAACATACCAATCATGTAATTTTCTTTTTTTATCTAGTTCACTTTCATCAAATATTTCTTCGCCTTTAATAAATTTACGTTTATTTGGATGTTTTCTATTATGAACAACTAGAATATTTTTAAAATGATATTGCGGTATATTTCCTAATACTTTATTTGTCATCATCATAAATGCAGTATCTTCATGAATAAAAAATACCGAATTAGGAATATTAACACCCGATTTAATTACTTCAGATGATATAACTAAACCGCAGCCATTGAATTTGTGTGGCGAAACTAAAGTTACTTGCATTTCATCAACTACATCATTAAACGAATTCATTTCATCTTTAGTCATAGTATAAGGAATACTCCACCAATTTTTTGTATCGCCTTCTATAAATGGTTTATCTGTAAATTCTACATGTTCTAATGGTTTCCATGAATCATCCCACATTTTACAAATACCAAATGTTGCTAAATATTTAGGCGTTTCAATATTTTGATGTAAATAATTTAAAGAAACAAACATTTGTTTTGGAACTAACATATCCGATTCGCCCCATATTAATACATCAGCTTTTGCGCAAAATGTTTCATTAAACTGGCGACGATAATCAGCTATAGTTACTAATTCATCTGTAATATTGATATTAAAATTATATTTTTTTGCTGATGATTCAATTGTTTGTATACAGTTTTGTAAAGTTTTATTGTCAATGCATTGTTCTAAACTTTGATTGGTACAAACTAAAATATCTACTATAACATTCCCATCATATGAATTTATTGAATCTCGTAATGTTTCAAGATATTCATGAATTAGATCTGATTCATACCATTGTACTAAGCAACCTATTGCGAAACTAGTTTTCATAATTTTGTTTTATTGAATTCCACGTATCATGCATTATCTGAATTCGATATTTTTTTTCAAAACCATTAAAATGCCAAATATATCCAGTATCTATAAATTTTAGATTCATTAATATTTCTTTTCGATGCAAATGTGTCAAATTCCATTTTTTATTTAATAAATTAATATTAGTATTTTCTTTTGCAATATAATTTACTGGTGTTTGATCTGTGCCTTTTCTTAATGTAGTTTGAAGTTCAATTAATTCATTTGAATTAGAATTCCAAAAATCAATAATTGATTTACATATATGATCATGTTGTTTATTTAATACAACAAACCCGCAATTAAAATATTCAGTCCAATCTACATTTACATTGGGCCAATATTTTTTATATCCAGTTATACTATCAATTACCCAACCCACATTATCATTGTCAATACATGCAGAAAATTCATGATTAGTTTCATTAAAAAAATTAGGAGCATCCCATTTAATCATAGTATCAATATCAACTAAAGCAACTTGATCATATTCAATATCATTGCTTTTTAATATTTCTAAAACATACCAACGTTGCCATGTAGCTTTCATTAACGATGGATCTGTAATTGGCGTGTCTAATATAAACAATTCAACATTATTTTTATCACACCAATATTTCCATGTATTTAGACAATATTGTTGATAATCAATTGTATCATAATCAGTATTTAAATTTGTAATAAAAACGATGTTTTTCATATGCTATAATTTGCGGATAATTCTCTGTATATATTATATGTATGAATTAAATTTTCTTTTTCAAAGAAGCGGAACATATTTCCTTCGGCATTTCGACAATATGTTGTTAAATCAATATCACTTGCGCCAGCTTTATATGTTTGTGCCGAATGATGTATTAATGGACATCGATCGACTACTCCAACTTTCCATCCTTGTTGTTCACATATAATTCCTGATAATACATCTTGACCCCAACCATATATTAATTCACTTGGAAACTGTTGTACATGTTCAATAAAATCTTTATGTAATAACGGAGCTTGAAAATCAACCCATTTTACATCTCTAGTTCCATCAGTATTCCAACAATGCATGTATTTCCATTTACATTGATTATTTACTTGTAAAACACAAGGTGATACGATTTTATAATCATTGTTAAACATTTCATCTCGCAATGTTTTTATAAAATTAGGCCCTTGTAATATTAAATCATTGTTAAGTGATAATAAACTATCATAATTGCCAGATTCTATAAAAAATTGCATTGCAATATTTAGTGCTCCCCCAAAATATGTATTTTGGCCCGTTTCATATGTAGTATATTTACTTTTGCGATCATCTGATGAACCATTATCAATTATAATTAAATCATAATCATCTCGTTCATATGGTTTTAAACTTTCCCAGAGAGAATCTGTAATCTCTGGCATATTATGATTATAAATTACTGCTAATGTTTTCATTTAATATAACTTTCATGTTGTTGAATTTGAATTGGGTGTTCAATATCTATTCGTACGATATATCTTAATAAATCACTTTGATCTCGGTCCGGACGTATAACAATTTGATCTAATTTATTTTCTCGTGCTTGATCCAATGCATTACGAACTGCATCGGAATACTGTTTCGGTCGTATCAATTGACGAAAACGCAATTCCTTGTATTTTCCAGGTCGCCACCACGCATAATGAAATACGTATCTAGGAAATAATATCAATCTAGGATATTTTTGACTAGTAAAATTACTAACAATATTTTTATAAAACTCCCATGTACCAAACTTTATAACAATTCTTCTTTTATGTATTCGATTTGCATCTAAGCTTTCGCCTTCAACATAATGTTGATTTTCAATAAAATCTAAATATGGTGCTTGTAAACCAGAATCAACTGATAATTTATCAATATATTCATTTAATAGTTCCATATCATTTTTATGAAAGAATACATCACCCTCTAAAGGAAAAATTAAATCTCCGGGTTGAATATCAATATCAAACTGATTAAAATTGCTAACTGCATGAACATAACAATTATTTGCATCAATGTCTGAATAATCCATTGCATTCCAAATAATTTTTTTATTTGAATATTTTAATTGTGCTTTATATACGGCATCTTGAAGTTGTTTTGTATCCCACGCTAAATTAGTATTTTCATAACAAAATTCATCTCGAAATGAGTTATCAACCCCACCTTTATTTTCAGGCCCTTTAGGAAATAATCCTTCATTATAAATAATAATATCTGGATTAATCGTATCGATTAAATTATCAATTTGTAACTCAGTAAAATGTGATTCCGCAAAACACGGTATTATAACTATTTTTTTCATTTATTTCCAGAATGAATATATTCCTTTATCTAATTCATAATCTTCCCAAATAAAACGTTCTCGTTTAGGTTGTTGTTGTGCCCATTGCCACATTTTAGTTAAACCTTCCTTAAGATTAGTTTTATGTTCAAATCCTAAAATATCAATTGATTTTTGAAATGTAGGAATTGCTGTATGAACTTCATGACGGCCTTCTAAATATACCTTATTTCCAGTTCCTAAAACTTCTAATAATGTATCTGCTGCTTCATTGATTGTATATTCTCGAACGCCACCCAAATTAATAATTTGTTTAGATGCCTTAGGTTCAATTGCAGCATTGAATAATGGTTCTAATGAATCATCGATATATGAAAACGCTCGTTGTTGTGTCCCATCACCAAAAATAGTAATTGGTTTTCCTTCCATATGATAATACATCCAGATGCCTAATACATTACGATACTTATCCCATATATTTTGTTTAGCACCATATACATTATGCGGACGTATAATACAATAATCTAAACCATGTTGTTCGTTAGCAATTTCAATATCTCGTTCACAACCAGCTTTTGCAACGCCATATGGATCAATTGGATTTCGTCGCATATCTTCATGAAAAATACCACCTTCACCATGGCCATATACTGCCATTGTAGATGTAAATATTAAACGTTTTACATCATGACGGATACATTCATTAACAACATTTGCTGTTGCTACTAAATTATTTTGATAGTTAAATGTCCTAATAAATGGCGATAAACCTTCGGCTGCATACGCTGCAAAATGAAATACATATTCTGGCTTATGTTGATCAAATATGTTTTTTAATTTAAGATCTTTAAGATCCATTAAATGAAATTCTACAAGTTCGTGTATGTTCTCTTTATACCCACCACTTAAATCATCAATTCCAATGATATCATACTCGGGACGATTTTGAATAATCCAATCTGCTAATCTACTACCTAATAATCCAGCTACGCCGGTGATTAATACTTTTTTCATATACTTACTATCTTATTCGTTTATTAATACTTTAACATTGTAATATTCTTCAAATTGAACCGCATCTTCTTCATTATCTACTATAGGCTGACCTTTAATATTTAAACTAGTATTTAAAAGCATCGGACATCCTGTTTTTTCATAAAATCGTTTTATTAACGAATAAAATCCTGGGTTATCTAATTGCGACACTGTTTGAACTCTACTAGTATTATCGATATGGCAAATAGCTGGATATAATTCTGGGTATTTACATTTAGCAGTATACTGCATATATGGTATACGATCTACAGGCATTTCAAAAATTTCATGTGCATGTTCTTCTAATACAGCTGGAGCGAAAGGTCTAAATTTCTGTCTATGTTTGATACTATTTACTTTATCTTTAATTTCTATGCCTCGAGGATCTGCTAATAAACTTCTATTACCTAAAGCTCGTGGACCAAATTCTGCCTTACCATTCGCTACACCTATTATATCACCATTTAATAATAATTCACAGGCTGTATTAACAGGATAATTTCCTTTAATATTAGTACCTAAATATGGACTTTTCCAATTAACATGTTTACCATATACCGCAGCTGCAGCTCCTAAGGATGATCCAGCATCACCAGGATTAGGCATAATCCAAATATTGTTATAATACTTTGTTAATACATTACTATTAGCTACACAATTAAGTGCAACTCCTCCCATAAACACTAAATTTTTAGATGGTACTAATTCTTTAGTTTTTTTAACAATATTATCTAAAACTAATTCTGTTACTTCTTGTGCACTACTAGCAAAATCGAATATATCAAATTCTTTACCGTAATCTCCTAAACCTTTATGTAAATTATAACGTAGTCTAAGTAGTTCATTACTATTAAATAAATCATTGTATAATTTATTTGAATATGTTGGCTCACCCCATGCTGACATACCCATTAGTATATACTCTTCTTCACATGGTTTTAATTTACATTGCTGCGTAACAGCTGAATAAAATAATCCTAATGAATTTGGATACTTAACGCTGTAAACTTTTTTAATATTATTACCTTTAGCGTGCCATATAGTTAATACATCCCATTCGCCGATACCGTCTATTACTAATATTGCAGCTTCATCATACGGAGATGTAAAATATCCGGCAGCGGCATGACTATAATGATGATCGACATATGTTATTTTAGATATATCTAGCCACTTTTTTAGATACGTCTGCGGTAGATTTTTTAAACTAAAAACTTCACTATATTGGCCTGCATATAATTGACGAGTTTTTTTTATCCATGGTCTTTCATAATACGCAATTTTATCAAAAGGACCATGTATCATCGCAGCTGATATGATACTATCATTTAGATACATATCATTTTTTATTTTACTATACCGTTCAGAATGTGCTGCAAACACAATCTCGCCGTTATCTATTACAGATACAGCTGCATCATGGTTTAGACAGTTTATACCTAAAATTTTCATAATTTTATAATTTATTTGTAAATAAATGGATCTTTCTTATTCAAGCCTTTGAGTTTTTTTCTTTGAGTATACCAATTAACTATTCGATATACTAAATATTTTAAATACTGTTTCATATTAATTCTTTTATTTTTTTTGTTAAATATTCTGCAAATAATGCATGTTCTTCTTTATTAGGATGTACTGGATAGTGTTGCATAAAAGTCCTATTATCACTACGTACATGATTTTTTATTACATCATGAAACGTATCTGTAAAATTTATAAAACTCGGGAATAGTACACTATCAATCGCAGTAACATACTCTTCTGGAATTGATTTAGATTGTACATATTGGTAAAATTGTTCATGATCACTATCAAGTCCAAAAAACTTGTTCGTTAACGGATTTTGAAATGCAAAAGATCTAAACATGTAATATTTTATATTATTTTGTTTTAAAAAGCTCTGTAATGTAATCACATCACGAAAATAGTCTGTATATGCATTAATTTCATTCCAAAAGTTTTGATAATGTAATCGAGCTTTGTGACCTTTTTCGGAATGTTCAGATTGACGATATTGATTTATCCATAGCCATTCTTTTGAATAATCACTCCATGTCTCAATTCTATGTGGACATGACCATCCTATAATAACTAATAAGTCATCCCAATGATCTTTATTAGCTAATAAAAAATTAAGAGTTGTTCGTACAATTCTATGATTTGACCCACCGCATTGCGAATCATTGATGCATTGCTCAAATTGTAAGTTTTTACTAAACTGTACTGAAAAATTTTCATTAACGGGATCTTTTAAAGAATCTCCATATGTCCAACTACATCCGTTAATGTAACAATATTTAGGAATTTTATTCATTTTTTGAACCTTTCTTTAAGAAATTTATCTATATTATTTTTATTTTTTGCTCTACCTTCGTTAGCTTTACGTAAACGTTTTTCATTAATTATCATTCGATCTAAATTAGGAACATCTTTAGTTGTTTCTTCTAATCTAGCTCTATCAGCTTCTCCTATGTTAATATCATTTTGAATCAAATCCTCTAACTCTTCGATAATACTAGTTTCATCAAACGTTCTATATTCTTCTATATAATTATAAGAATTTTTTTGCAATGTTTCAATAAATAATTCAGATATTTTTTCTTTAATTTCAAAAATTATTTGTTTCTGATGATTTATTTTTTCTGTTAATCCATCTTTTGTAAAAAAATATAATTTAATATTTTCAGTAATTAATCGATCTAAATATGCACTTAAAGTATCAATATTAGTTATTCTCATATCCTATTCCTTTTATTGTAAGTAGTTGATTATAAAAATATCGAACTAAACTTTCTGCCGAATATTGTTCTTGATATGCTTTTCGCATATTTTCCGTTAACATTGTTTGTAGTTCGTTATAATTTGATAATACGTAATCAATCTTTTCTTCAACATCTGACCAATCATATTTACATGAAATGTATGTTTTGCCATCTTCATATATATTTGGATATGATTGTAAATGTGACATATCTGGTTTAATTAATATACTACCGAAACTTGCTGCTTCTATATCTCTAACAGCCATTTCTCCATAACCTATAGGCGCCATTACAATTTTAGAATCATACATATTTTGATAAAATTGTTGTTGTGGAATACGTATACCTCGTTCTCGTTTAACTACATTAAATGTTGTCTTTGATAGCGTATCTAGCAGTGTACGACGATGTTCATCATAATTAGTAGATGTTAATTTTTTATATTCGTAATTTTCAGAATCGCCCCAACTAAACATACAAGAAACATCATATGGTTTATTATTATTGTATTGATGCCATTTTGGTTGTATTGTTGACAACCAATTAGTACCACTTAATTTGATTCGATCTATAACTTCATCAATATATGGAACTGAATAATCACCTGGTCCCCAATACATTCTTCCATTGACCCATCCTTGTTTGTATAATGATATGTCTTTTAATAATGTATTTTTAAACATTACTAGTGCATCTGTATTTTTCAATACTTCAACAGTACCAATCAATGAATGTGAATCTTGTCCATCTAATAAAAATACATTTTTTCCGAATTTATTAACAAATTCAATGCCTTGTTCTATAGATTTTTCTAATTCAATTTGTTTATCGATAAAACTTGCTTGAGCTATAAATGCATAATCATATGAATCTGATTCATTAACAAATTCTATACCAACTTGTTTAAACAAATTTTGTGCAAAAATATATGGTCGAAATGCAATTTCATTTCGATGTTTTTCTAGTTCAACTAATTTTATTTTAATCATAACGTATCATAATATGCATTTTGACGTTCTTGACGATCAATAGTTTTTGGATGATATAATGCCCATTCTTCGGCTAATGGTAACATCCCGTGATGCTTGAAACCATCTAATACTTCATGAACTTTATTAATCCATTTAATATCAGGAATATTTTTATAAATTCGCATTTGCCAATCTGCCCAATTTACCCAACCTTTTTCATTTACATTCCAACCCCATTGTTTAATATGTTCTTCCGTAAGACCTTCAACAGTATTAACTCTAGGGACACGAATCATATCAACTATTTGATTTTCTTTCAATAATGCTGGCAAGTTTTCTATTAAATTGATATGTGGTATTTCATCTGCATCAATTTGAAAAATCCAATCTCCATAGCATAAACTATTTAGTTTATTTTTCCAATCTGCAAAATGACCAGAGAATTTTTCTTTATGCCAATGAAATTCATTATTTTGTGAATGTGATCGAAGAAATGTTTCAACTTCTTTATCTCCATTTTTTTCATCAAATAAAATTACAATATTATCTTGAGATCGTTTATGTTTAACTAAAAAATTAACTAATCGTTGTATTTCTAAAAATTCATTACATACTGTTATAGCATAACTTATTTTCATGCTTCAACTTTCTTTAATTTTGGCAATGTAATTTTTGGAGAAGATTCTGTTTTTTGTAATTTTGGTAAATTTAATGAAACTTGTTGCGGTACATTTGTTAACATAGTATCAATATTACTTAATACGTTTTTATATGTTTCTGCAATTGCTGTTTTACTAAATGTACTATTTACAAAATAACGTTGACGTTTTCCTAGCTCCAACCAATGTTTATAATTTTTTTGTATGTCTTGCATCATTTTACCGGCATATTTATAATCCGGACTAAACCATTTTGATCCTTTGATAATAAAATCATTTTGAGCAGACGGATGAACTTCAGTTAATCCTCCTTTAATTTCACAAATAAAATCTTTCTTTAAGAAATCTGCTTGTCCTGAATAATGCGGAGCTGCAATTGGTTTACCAGTAGTTGAAAATTCTAATAATGGACGTCCAAAGCCTTCAGATTTAGTAAATGATACCATTGCTTTAACTTTAGGATGATTATATAATAAATTCATTTCTTCATCTGTTAAATCACCATGTAATATATAAACATTTGGTAATTTACATTTTCCAAAATTATTTTTAATTTGATTGATTTTAGATTCTATATCTAAACGATCTGTTACTGAATATGTGGCGCCACTTGTTTTTAAAATTAATGCAGGTGTATTTTTTTGATTTTTATATGTTTCAAAGAAACAATAAATTAAGCCGCTAATATTTTTACGATCCTCTCCAATTTGTCCTTGCAACCAATGTCCTGTTGACAAAAATGCAAATGATTCTTCAATTTGATCTAATACTTCTAATTTACCAATAAGCTTATTGTTATTATAAATTTCCTCATCAAAATACTCCGGAATTACTTCTATTTTTGTAGTAATAGGTTTGTTATGTTTTTTTGAAGTATTTTCAAATACTTGTTTTGTAAATTCGCTAGGAACAATAACTAATTGCATTTTATTTAAATTATCAATCCATGATTCGGGACAAATATCGCCTTCTGTTCCTGCAGTTACGCCAATATTAAATTTGCCAATTGGTTGAAATTCATTTGGCACAGTTATTTGAATCCAAATGTCTGGTTGAAATTGTAATGGCAATGGAATAATTCGTTTATTGATATCTGGCGTTAGTGGATATGTAAATGGAGTATGCCCCCATGGTAATGAAACTAATTTAATATCCCATTCAGTTTCTTTTTGTTCAATAATATTAGTAATAACTTCTCGAGCATGGTGTCCATAACCCGATTGAGTTGCTACTGGTGACGCTATAACTACTGTTCGCATACAATTCCTATTTTTTCATATGTTTTTGATTCAACTTTATTTAATGTATATCTAACTCGATAATTTGTTTTTGTTTTAAACAAGTAATCAATCATTTCGATCATTTTATTACCCATTTGCTCTGCTGTTAATCCATTTTTCAACGCCCAATTTCTACCAGCTTCTGCCATTTCACTTCTTCGATATAATGGAATATCATACCAA
>Ga0194115_10003479_pt1 | contig 17695 bp, 14 predicted proteins | sample TA2MahsurfametaG_3_FD_148656 | JGI IMG/M metagenome (GOLD analysis project Ga0194115, IMG submission 148656) | Freshwater microbial communities from Lake Tanganyika, Tanzania - TA2015002 Mahale S4 surface | ecosystem: Environmental > Aquatic > Freshwater > Lake | place: Tanzania: Lake... | reverse complement strand
CGATCTCGGAGGTGAGCTCGTGCTTGTTGGTAGTCTGGATGGTCAAGCGACTATTTGGCGTTTCATGTCCAGCCACTTTCTTCCGCTACGCCCCCGTCTGCGTCTGAGTGGTCACGGTGGAGCGCCGCTTGTGGCGGTCGCCTTGAGTGCAGCAATTAACATCGCTGTCACCGCATCGGCATCGAGGCTCTGTTTGCATTCGCTGGGAAATGGTAACCTCATTCGAGTAATCCACCCGATGCAGAACTTTTTGGATTTACCCGACGGTTCTGAGATGACGACAACTTTTGCGAAGGCACCCGCTCTCGCTGTCAGCGTCCAAGGCTTTCTGGTGACAGTATGCGAAACCCAGATCAAGTCTACGGACTCATCACAGGACAGGTCTGTGGTGACTCTTCATTTGTACTCGTTGGAAGGTGTACCACTTGGATTCAAGCCCTTAGAAAACTGGAGAGGGGTGCCACACAAGATGTCGTGTACACCAGACGGCACAGCCGTGCTAGTCTGTTCCGGAAGGGGTGTCTCGATCCATCGCCTCTCAGCCATTACCCCACTCGAATTCATAGACGAGTGGCACATCACCGAGACTGATGACTTAAATTCATCGGTATCACGCGCCTGGGATATTGATCTCGGACCATCTCTAAATCTACCAGTGGTAGCGGCGGCGGCGTGCAGCAATGGATGTCTCCGACTCCATGCCCTGGCTGGTATTTCCACCTTTGCGGAACGCCATCGAAAGCTTGGTATTGGTCAAAGTGTTACCAGTGTTCTATCTGCTCCCGCCCGGCGATTGAAAGATGCCGTCGGCAAAGGCTGGGGTGTAGGATCTAAAGTTGCTGGGGTTGGGAAGGATATTGGAAAGGAGATCAAAACAGATATTCAAGAGAAAGGAGTAGGTGGACTGATTGGGAACATGTTCCGAAAGAAAGCCAGCGGAAAGTAGAATATGGATTCGCTGATTGTGATTGCACGACAGTATCTAAATTGTAAAATAATCCTAATCAAGAGACAATCGTTATCTTGTTCAGTATATATTCGTACAGTCACCAGAAATCATCATATCCTTCGTCTCCTGCATCGTCCCCACTGCTTAGACTATATTGATCGTCCCCATGTAATCGATCCAATTCTGGGAAAGCCCGTTTCGTTGACTTGTGTCTGGTTCCTCTACCACTGTCGATTGTTCCAAAGTCAATCACCTCTTCTCCATACTGACTGCGAGGATCATCCTCTGCGCAACGGTAGGTCACGGAAAATCCATCTTCCGAAACGGCGGATCTGTCCAATCGAACATCGGCTAAAGGAAGAGTCGACTTTTGGAGAACATGGACAATATTCTTTTCAACTTTTTGGATTCGTCGTTGTTTGGTTTCCATTTTGGGTTTTTGGTTGGTATAGTTTCCGTTGGTGTAGACGGAATTCGATGCCATAGAGGACTCGTCGGAGGTGTCTTGGTGAGGCAACAAGGAAGAAACGACGGTCCTAGGCCATGATTCTAGATCCATATGGTCATCGGTACAGGAAAAGGACCAACAGGATGAAAATTGTCGTGGTTGACCTTCCTCATTTTCATCCCTTTGTGATTCCATATCTGGTTCAAATAAAATCGTCGATGCATCTTCTTGATCTGGTAATTCACCCGTCCAATAATATCTAAGTCGATTCACAAGACGTTTACGATTATACAAGACATTAAATCCTCCAGGAGGACTTTTGAATACCTTGATATCCTTGTCATCAAAACGGTGAAGGTAGGACCGGACCGTTGCCATCTTCTTTCGTTGTCGATATCGAGGTTTACACATCTGATGTAATGCCAGAAGGGTAAATGCCGCGAACAATACCCATACCATACCCAGTGTCCCCAATGTAATCCTATGAATGACCATCGATACGGGTATTGATGATGATGATGTCGTATCATTATTGGCCATCCCATCCGGATAATATGTATTGTTCATTGAATCCTGCTTCGTATGTTGGGTCGTATGTGTATTGTTGAACTTGTAATGATGGAAGCTTCCTGGATTGGGTACTCTATACGATGTGTCCTTAACTGGGATTAATGGATGAGCAGGAAATGTAAAGGAACCGGTAGTGACTTTTGCTGTATGTCCCCTAGATTGACGACGAAAACTCCCATCAGGATGAACATCCCAATGAACCGTAGCGTCCTCATGGTCGTCGGCGGGGGAATCACCCATGTTGTTTCGGCTTTTTTGCGATTGTTTTGTTTTTTTTGGCTTTGTTGAGGAGACTGACCTGATTCTATCGATATACCGTACAACCTTGAATGGTTACTGTTATCGAACAGATTAATTCACCCCGGTAGTGATGTGCATGTCGTGTCAAAAGAAAACGGAAGTCAAAGAGATTTGGCTAATGTATTGAAATATGGTGGTCGTGTAAAGTCACATAATTTGGGACCGCCCCGCTCGGGAAGTATGTGCGACCGGGGCCGGGGGGGGGGGGGGTAAGCTCGCGGGAAGCCGGGTCCTCGACTATTCCACGTGGAGGGTAGTGAGGAACTAGATCGTATGGCCGTCGTCCGTCAGAATTTCAGAACTTCCCCCACCTTTTCCGATTGCATCATCACAAACGGCAAGTATGTACGAAGGTTGAACAAAACAAACGACTTGCGGACGTTGGAGAGTTTTTGACGTGTGTGCATCCCAGAGAGGTATGCCCGCAGATTCTCTGACCCGAATTTTTGGTTCTGTACCTCTCAAGGACATCATTTGTGTCCCTTTTCAAGAAAACACTTGACCTGTCAACAGTTTTTGGAAGCTGTGAAGACACTGCGCAGCCCTTGAACAGGTATCCGACGCTTGATTTTTGAAAGGGAAGGGTCGTCCGTCAGCCTCTAACCCATCAACACGAAAAAGAAGAGGTTTGCCACACAACCCCCCTTGTCGTATTATAGAAATTATAGAAAATGACTTCTATCCGGGAGAATGGACCTCGTGCTAAATGTGATCAAGTTGTATTTGAAGCGATTGCGAAAGCTGCTGAAATTGTTGTCGGAAGTCGATGTTGGATTGATCCAGTCATGCCGATTTCAGTCGGTGGTGGGGAAACCTCTAGTAGTCGAAGATTCAATCTTTTGGTTCCGGAAGTCCAGGGGGTCCGGTACGTAACATATGACATCCCTATACAGTAGAAGTGGTCTATGTATGACAATGATACAAAACCACTACTACGTGCCGATGAAGGAGGAAGCCCCTCTGCATGGTACAGTCCAATCGATCCAAGACTCACTTTTCTATTTTTTGTCTCGTGTCAAATTTCCCTCTCGTCGCAGATCGATTTTGCAGCGATGGAAACGTGCTCTACATGTCCCACTCCGACTGGATGTATACTATCAACATGATGATTCGAGGAGAGAGTTACTAGAAAGATGGTGTCTCGAATATGCTCCGAAAAGTGCGACACATCATCCGACAGCATCCTTTCAAAACCCATCTGCGGATCCCATCGTCCAACTTCGAGCGGTGTGTAAACAGATTGTCATTTGGTTACGATCTCTATATTGTTGGTCGCGTATGTTACCCTCTCAGGCCTTGAAGAATCAGAATATGCAAAACAATGCCATTGGATTTTCTATCTACGTCGTTAGTGAAGGTAATGATGATGTTAGTGGTCTAGTCTCCCAACAGGGATTTTCAAGTCAATTCCAACCTCATTCGGTATGGACACCCTACGGTGAACTTGGTTGGCGTGTCTTTTATGCACCCCAAAGTGTCATTCAGCGATTCATTCCGGAACGGAATCCCTACTCTTCCCCTGCCATGGTCCGTATGTCTCAACCCATTCCGATGCAACCAAGACACGTCGTGCAAAATCGATCGACGCAGCAACAACAACAGCAGCAGCAACAACAACCTACAAATCAGTTGATGGAACAATATCCCGATCATGAAATGCAACAGGCTCAGTCATATCATCCCAATCGAGATTTGAATCGTCGTGAGTCTGTTCAGGGACCTATGCCCATTGCCCGCTCGGCACCACATCAATCGAATAGATTGCATCATCGATCCAAGTCCGATGTACATGGTCTCCACGATGCGGCAGTCGAATTGGAAACCATTTCTGGTACACCCAGCGAACAAAATCGAACTGGCAACATAATAAGTTTGCATCGACAAAATAGTTCCCCCGCATCACCAAGTGGTGGAGGAAAGAGTCTCCCCTCGAAAAAGAATCTATCAGGGCTGTCGTTGGCGATGATGACCCTAAGTGATGATGAATTGGGGGGGAACCCTACAGCAGTCGATCCAGCAACGACGATGACAACAGCTGTCCCCGTCGAGGTGGCAGAAAAACGTAGAGCTGCCCTACATCATGCACCTCCTCACCTTCCTTCCTCGTCGACGATTGCTCCAACGAAGAAATCACCCTTGGCTTCTGCCGGAGAGTACGGGTACGCATACAACAATCAGATTCCTACCATGCGACCCTCCCAGCCCCAGGGGGGCGGTAACGTCAGTTATGGCCAAACTCCTCCGACGAGTAACCAACCGCTCTCCTACTCTTCCATCCCATCGTCGACACCGTTAGGGACGACGCCTCCAGGATACCTGTTGGGTGGACTTACCTCCTCTCCACACCTATCGACTTCTCACTTGATCCCACCACGAAACAGTGCAGTTACACCACCCTTTACTCGGCCTATGGGCTTTGTCGATGAAATCCCCACGCAGCAGTCTCTCCCCCCAGCGGCCTTGCCATCTGGATCGTCCGATGGAAGACCTCCTCCCTTCACCTCACTACAGTCACAGCAGCAGCAGCAGGAAGCTATGCAGCAACACAGTCATCATGTCGGTGGATCATCTGCGCCAGTTCCGACGACAACGACGACGACCTCGTTAGATCTATTACATTCAAACCCCTTTCGATTGCAGATATATGGGAGTAACTTTGGATCGAGTGCGACAGCAGCGATGGATCCCTTCATCTCGGGGAGTGTCGCTGGCGGTCATTCATCATTGGATCTTGCCTTTGCTGGAAGTCACTTTGGAAGTGGGGTACACCCTCGTTTGCATCACCATACGGCGGATGACGATGATGACAATATGCCCTTTGCGGTAGACTCATTGATCGTGGGGAATACTGACAATCCTCATCATGACCCCTCCTCGTCATCGGCATTGACGGTGAATCCAAATGGCTCTTCATCATCTGCCATGATCATGAGAGATATGATCGTCCAACCTCCCAAACGACTACAACTGTTTGATAAGGGTGGGAGAGGAGGAGGAGGAGACAATCACCATGGTGGAAGCGGTGAAGGTGCTGGGGGCATCGTTGAGAAGATGGATGAAGATATTGCCAGCCAATTGGCAGAATTCAAAACATTTGGAGCTAATTTGATGATATGATGGTAATTGATTTTGAACAACAAAAGCAACGAAAGGAGCCCTTCGCGTATGAACAAGTTATGAATACCATTCCCTTTTCTTTTTAGCAAACACGTACTGTAGTATTGTACCGGTATGTCAAACCGTGAAGAAGAAAACGAGTCGGACAAATCGCAGCGCAGGGACTCTGTCAGTACCGTTGTTCCTCGAAACTGTGCTATCATAACTAGTAGTTCCTTGTCGTGAGTTTAAAGGCTCGAATTGTGACACAGGAGATCTTCGTACGAATTGCAAATTACGTATCACATAAAAGCTGCTATGCCTACTTTTGCTGATACACAAATGTTTTTAGAACAGCCATCGATTCATTAAGGTCCTGACAAAGGCATAATATGACGTGATTCCTCTGTCTTTACGATATAGGGCTTAACAGTGTCCAGTAGAATATTGAGGCATATATAATCGTATTAAAAAATCGTGGTTTGGTGCGTTTTTCTGTGTCATTCCATGGGGGCAATCGGTATACGGTATACACACGGCTTCACAGTGAAACAGTTACGCGCCACACAAAGATTGCTGTGCTATGTTCCCTGTGCAAAGAGAACCAAAAGTTAACGTGGGTATTGTGCCTTACCGACCATGTAGGGACTCGTGTATCAAGAAGTTCGGTACAATTACGTACTATTGCTTAATGTTGTTCACTGCGTCGAATGCCCGTTCAACGTATAATTTTCGCCGGCTGGCCCCCTGGCAAATGCCTTTCGATCTTTTGTGCGTTTCTTTCTCTCTCTGTTTCTGGTGTCTCTCTGTCTCTGGTCTCGCTGACGCTCACCCTTTTTCTTCCCCCCCCCCCCCCCCTTCTCATAGGATATACCGCCCATTTAGTCTTTTGGTACCGTATTACTAGCTGGTGGTATTTTATTTTTTGTTGTTGATACGATGACCAAGTCCTTTCTTGAACGTATCCATCAAGCTGGAAGTACAAAACCCGTCCGACGTAAACTCAGTCATTCAGAACGTCGAAGAGGACAAGGAGGAGGAGGAGCAGCAGCAGATGAAGAAGAGGGTGATGGCGATGGCAATGGCAATGTCGGTGGTGACAGTGAAATGGGTATTGATGGTAGTCTTGGTGGTGGCGTACCTATCACGTTTGAAAATTTAAACGTCGTAGACGAAACGTCTTCTCAACCTAGACAACGAAGGAAGAGGACACGATCCCTAGGGTTAGGACGGACACCAAGTAATATGGAACTCTCTATTTCGGGTCATCAACAACAACAACGAGGCCAGTCCTCTACCACCAACCCTATGGTGTATACAGAACCACAAATTCGTGATCATGATGGAGAACTCTTCTTACCGATGAAACTTGCATCGTCTAATGGGGGGAATAATGATTTGGATCGATCAGATCGGACTGGATCAGAATCCTTCCAAATTGGAAGTTATTCGGACACGAGTGCCTTTTCTAGAATCTTCATGCCCAATCGGACAAACCTATTAGCGATCGTCATTGCGACGGCTGGACTAATCGCATCGACATTGTTTTTAGGATTAGGTATCTCTCATGCGGTAGAGGAACAGGAAGAATTATTCACTGTCCGTGCGGAAAGTTTAGTCTTTGAATTAAAACAGGCATGGGAGGAATATCATGTCGCAGCATTATGGATTTATGAGGCATCGATCCTTCAATCACGATCAAGAGAAAATTTTTCTGAAATTTATGAATATGCTAAATCCTATGTCAATGTCGAGGTAAGTTTGGTGGTTTCAAGAAGCAGGTAAATCGTTGGGAATAAAGTGGGTGTGTCTCATGTATATCTTTACCCCGTGGGGGGGGGTTCGTTTTTTTGATCATTTTCCTCCTTTTTTGTTTACATTTCATTTTTTTCAAAAAGGCTGTGTATTGGATACCAAAGGTGATGGATGAAGATCGTGAGACACTAGAAGCAGAATCCATGAATTATTTCCAAACGAATTATCCGAATATTGTCGACTATAAAGGGATTACAGAATTGACTATCCCCGGGAAGGATGCTATCATTGACCCATTAAATGCAAGCGTCCATCCACGGGGAGACCATCCATATTATTATCCCATCCATCGAATAGAACCTATCAATCCGAGGACGATTTTTTCTATTGAATTGGACCTATTGGGATCTGAATTACATGCGCCGGCTTTGGAGGAGGCCTTGAAGGAATATCGTCCATCCGTTACGGCGGCATACCATCGTATCCAACCGACTGGTGATGAATCGATAGATGATATCTATTTGGATTTATTACATCCAGGTATACCCGTATCGGTCCAACCAGATAGGAAACCACGTGACTTGGTCGGATTGGAAGTACGAATCAAGGCCCTCATCGAAAAGATTACTATAAACCTACCAGAATCCCTATCGATGTTCATCTATGACTCTACCGATTCGGATACGACACCAGAATTTTTAATTGCCGCCGAAATGTACAATGATCAACGAATCATTTATCTGGAGAAGGTAGCCCTATCCACCCTAAGGGCGAAGACTGTCTTCTTCATGAAGGAGCATACGGTAGAAATCGAATCACGGACATGGACGATTGCCTTGATCGCATTGGAGAATACCTTTGAACCAGAATTTTTCAGTGTATTATTGGCGGGGAAATTCATTATGATTGCATCCTTCTGTACAGCATTATGGATCGTCACCAGTTTCCGTCGGACGAGGACAGTCTTGGAAGTCAAACGGGCAGCAGATATGGAAAAGGCACGTGTCATCGTCCGGACTGCACGAGAAAAGGCTAAGGCAGAACAGGAACTCAATGATTATATTGCCCATGAAGTTCGGAATCCATGTAAGTGTCCTTATGTGTTGTTGTTTTTTTGTTTTCCATGAGAGCATTGCTCATTGCTGCGATCCATATTCACGCTTGTTTTCCACGTTGTTGTTGCTTTTTCTCCCTTCCCCCTCTACGATGTTGTGAAAAAATCAAAGTGGCGGCTGCTCTATCGGCTGTTACGTTTGTAAAGTCAACGATTAACGGAGAAATTCCGAGTTGTATCCACGAGACACTTGAGGCGATACGTGAAGATGTAGAAATCATTGATTCATCCTTGACATATACACATGATCTCTTGCGGAGTATGCTCGATATGCATCGTGCTGCTAATCGGAAGTTGGCAGTCCATGAAGCACCGTTGGATGTACTGCATGATCTTCTTGAGCCGGTCGTCTCCATGGTCCCCCAGAGAAGTGCACCATTCCGACTATTGACAGAGTGTCCGGAAGGCCTTTTCGTAGTCTCCGATCGACTACGACTGAAACAAATTTTGTTAAATCTTTGTCGAAATTCGGCGAGATATGTTTCAAAAGGTTATGTTAAAGTCGGGGCTGGTGTGGTGGACGGCCGTGTCCAGTTCTTTGTCGAAGATTCTGGACATGGTATCTCTAAGGCTGCACGGAAGAAACTATTTTCAAAGTTCCAAGAAAGTCTAGAAGTTATGGATCAAGGAAGTGGCGTCGGACTATGTCTCTGTAAATCTATGGCAGGCGTTTTAAACGGAGATATTTGGTTGGATGAAGACTTTGACAGTGGCGTGCAGGGTTTCCCCGGTTCTAGGTTTATAATCGGACTGGATAAGGAACCAATTTTCGAACAGGAGGTTAAGAAGATGGTCGAACGTTGGGCAGATACCTCCGGACCGACCCTTCCCACCCATCAAGATACGGATACGAGTGAGGAATCATCGAATGTTGTCTTGACGCCTGTAGTAGAGGAAAAGACACCGATCGTCGCGAAGAAGGCGGCATCGGTTGAATTTTTGGCCTTCCCAAATGAGAATGGGGGACAAAGATCTTCCCTACGTGAACCTCCTTCTACGAATATCGTCGTCGATACCCTCACAGAAGAAACCTTTGACTTACCCGCGAACGTATCAGTCCTATTCGTAGACGATGATATGATTCTACGGAAACTTTTCATGCGATCTGTCCGGAATGTTATGAGTACATGGAATATCCAAGAGGCGGCCAGTGGGGAAGCGGCATTGAAATTGACGGATGAGAAGGAATTCGATATCATCTTTATGGACCAATATATGGCAAGTGTCGAAAAGAAGTTATTGGGTACTGAAACAGTCCACGCCTTGAGATCCAAGGGCGTCCAAAGTCGGATCTGTGGATTGTCGGCGAATGACGTCGAGGAGGGATTTTTACGGAATGGTGCCGATACCTTCATGTTCAAACCATTCCCCTGTAAGAAGGAGGATCTACGACGAGAACTACACCGTATATGGTACTCTACACGACCACGAGAACGAAGTGAGACCTACAGCTCGTCCGATCAGACAGCGGAGGTCGTCTGAAGAGAAAAAGGCGGAGTGTAACTCTTGGCAAAAGTGCCATGGTACTACGTTTAGACTTTGGTACGTCGTATGATGTAGAGAAGTCTTTAGAAGGAAGTAGAGTTGTCCCCTCCTTTTAACGTTTCAAAAGTATTCCCACTGCAACTGCAGTCACAGATCCGATGATACCAATGGCGATTATTTTTCGTCGATTCTGATCACGATCGTATTGGGGATGTGGTCGACCACCACCACCACCACCACCACCAAATCCCTCCATACGTCGTTTTGTAAAATCTGTATTCGATTGTTGTGGTTTCCTTATCTCCTGTTTGGGTAATTCAGTTGGTTCTGGTCGTCCCTCTACTCTTGCCTTGATAATTTGTCTATATAATTCTCCAGCAGGTGTATCATACCTATCCTTCAAATTACTGGTCCTATTCAATTCAATAACGAACCCGTATTTCGCAAAGAAGTCACGACATGCATCATTCCCACCTAACTTCATCGATTGGAGTTGTTTGTCAGACCATGAATCCATCGTTACACTCCGTACGAAGGATAGATGTGTACCAAGTCCACGATGTCGACCACTACAATCTAAACATAATAGAATCCCCAACGTCACAGACGCCCATTCTGGATTCAATGTCCCACATTCCATACAACTGGAATTCCCTGGTAATCCTTCGACGATTGCCCGATCGGCAGGTGGCATTTCGCACAAAACAGACATTTTTTTGCTGGCTGAAGAATGCGGTGTGGGAGGGGGGGAGTCAGAGATTGCCTTTTCCTTGTAATGTCGATACACAAGTCGAGGTAAATGACTTATTTTTCTGTTGCATTGTTTTTCTCAGACCTTTCACATCGTTGAAATTCGAGCTCTTTGTGGACCTCGCAACTAGGTTCGCCCTCTACCTTCGACTCGTCCGATGCCAGCACCGACTAACTGTAAATTAATCATCTCGTCTGGACTTGGTCCGGTTACCCAACTCTGATTGTTGTGTTGGTTGTGTGACCGTGTTCAACATCACGTTTCTGATTGGCTCATCCCGTCCCCACCGATTCTTTCTGACAAGGTGACATAATGATGATATGGAAGTTGAAGCCGAGATACGCACTTCGTGGTCGCCGTTGTTTTGAGCCACTATCCGTGTAGTAGTAGTAGCTTCTTCCTTCTCTGATTCCCAGTCAGGATCGGTCCGACACATCCGAAAGAGGGTTTTCTTCGTCGATTTGGAAGTTAGTCATCGACATATTTCTTTTGGGGGAAAATATTGGTTCAGTCAGAGCAAACGCCATGAAGTTTATCTTGAGTCTTTTGGCATTGGTCCCTACTACTACTAATGCCTATGTTCCATCTCATTTCAAGGCTAGTAGAAATGATTTATCAACTGGACGAGGTGGGAAACCCATCCGAGCTGCGACCGTCGATGGTAGTACGACAATGAAACCTAATGGGTCTGTCGAACCTACTAGTTGGGATTGTAATGATGAGGCAGAATGTGTCGTCGTCCCGGCTTGTGATGATCAACAATGTCGTACTTCCTTGGATGTTCGAATTCATGGAGAATGGTATGATTTGACAGGTGAGTGATGAAATACGTTTTGCTTCTGTGTGTGTGTGATTCTAGGGGGGTCGCAATACTGTTGGCCTTTATGTGATGCTTCATCATGATACGGTGCCTATTTTTTCTCATTCCTTTTTGGTAACTCCTGTCGAACTCCCCGCCCCCGCCACCAACCATCCCAATCACACTCGGAACGATCCCATTCGACGTGCAAAAACAAAAATATAGGATGGAGGAAGGCACATCCCGCTGGAGAACATTGGATTGACTGGTACGATGGTAGAGATGCTACCGAAGTTATGGATGCCTTCCATTCCGAAAAGGCGATTAATATGTATAAACGCCTTCCAAAGTCGAAAAAGGATGTCGTCCCTGCCCTGGAATCTGCGGCAGTCCCCGATTCATCGACACAGTTAGCCTTTCGAAAACTACGTGAAGAACTTGTTCGGGAGGGATATTGGAATCGTGATATGGTCCATGAATCGAAATTATTAGCCATTTGGGGAAGTCTAGTCGTCGTTGCTGGGATTACAGCACAATCTATCCCCCTCCTATCGACATTCCTCCTTGGTCTATCGATGACGACAGCAGGATGGTTGGGACATGATTATATTCATGGTGTTGATAAGTTTTCCTTTCGTTTACGAAACTTTTGTCCCCTGGCGGCTGGATTACTTCCCGCTTGGTGGTCTGATAAACACAACAAACATCATGCCCTTAGTAAGTGTGGTCTTCCGGGGAGTATCCTCCTGCTTTGTCCCTACATCCTCAATTGAACCGATCTCTGACCGTTTTGCCTTTCTTTCTGCCTTCCTTTGGTTGTACTACACACGGATAGCCAATGAAATGGGCGTGGATGAAGATATTGCGACTGATCCCTTCCTTTATCAATGGGCACCATCAAAGGAGAATGATTCACCCCTCCGAAAGATTCAACACTGGATCTTTTACATTCCCTTTTCCTTCCTATTTGCACTTTGGCGAGTCGATTCTCTCAAGGTGGCAATTTCCTCTGTTGAACAAAAACGTACTGGTGCAAAGGAGGAATTATATTCTCTTCTGATTCATTACTTTGTCCTTTTCAATGTCTTTCCTGTGACTGTTTGGATTCCTGCCATCTTCATGAGTGGGTTAGTATCAGCTCTCATCGTCACTCCGACACATCAATCGGAAGAACTATTCGAGGATTATCAACCTGATTGGGTTACTGCACAATTCCAGTCTACCCGAAATGCTGTGACGACCAACCCATTCTCAGAATGGTTGTGGGGAGGGATGCAGTATCAGTTAGAACATCATTTATTCCCCTCCATGCCCCGAAGTAAGTACCCTCTCCTACGGGAGCGACTTATACAGTTTGCAAAGGCGAACAACATTCCTGGTGGTTATCGTGAAACCGGAGAATTTCAGATCTTGAAGATGAATTGGGATTTGTATAAACGAGTTGCGGAAGCCGATGCAGTACCAGGAGCACCCGCTACGAAGGGTCGACCAGGACAACAGGCAGCGATCATTAGCACAAGCACACCTGGTGCAGCCTTGAGACAAGCTGTCAGCAGCACCTAAAATAGAGTAACACAAAAATGTGAATGAAAATTCCGAAAGTGCGAAATTACCAAATACTTCGTTATGTACTGCGAGACCGTTCGTCATCGTCGTCGCTCAGGACTCTCTCTGTCGACTGGAACTAGTCATGGGAGCTTTGAAACAAGTTCTGCGCATTGACGGTGGCAAAGCGTATCTAAGAAAAGTGCGTCGTCGCTCAGGACTCTCTCTCGACTGGAACTAGTCATGGGAGCTTTGAAACAAGTTCTGCGCATTGACGGTGGCAAAGCGTATCTAAGAAAAGTGCGAGATTCTTGGTCGTGTAATGGCAAGGGTGACGTTCCTATACTTCGTCGGTGTCGTCACTCAATTGGACGATGAAATTTTCTCAATGCGTCCCTTTCCCATTAGAATGGGATCCATTCCTGGGCCTTGACGATACAATCCGTGACAACACTCCATGAAGTTCTGTTGGATTGCATGGGAGAGGTTTTTGAACAAAAAAGTCCGCACCGGCAGCCAAAAAGGCTTGTTCCATATCATTTGCCGAAAGACCACAAATCCGACAAGTCACTCCCTGTGAACGAAGTGCACGGACAGTCTCCGTTCCGAGAAGTGTCTTTTCAGCACTTGACATGTATTGATCCAAAAAGATCAAATCGAAACTCTGTGTCTCCAACATCTGAATCGCCGCCTCGCCATTCGCAGCCTCTGAAACATCCCATGAATCGACGACCTTCTTCAAAGAGCGACTGAATAATTTCCTTAAAATCATATCATCATCCACAAACAGGACTGAAAACTGGGCTGGTAACTCAACCTTTTCTTCCGATTCGACGACCCTGGAGGAAGAAACATCTTTACCATTTTCACGTAGACTTTGTTCGAGGCCGTGGCTACTACTTTGGTCCAATGTCTCGGCAGTTAACAACCGCTCATGACATTCTTCCATTGACATTGGTAGACAATTGGTTTCGATGACGAAACGAGTTCCCGGCGATCCAAAAAATCCGGAATCGAAGGATTCGTCAAGCCATAGGACACCGCCCAGGAGCTCGGCAAGATTCTTACACAGACAGAGTCCCATCCCTGTACCCTGTTCTAAAACATCTAAAGAGTCCTGAAATTTCTTGAAAAGGTTCTTCCGTTTCTCCTTTGGGATTCCTGGACCTGAATCCTCAATATAGATCTGTATTCTCCGTTGGACGACGACAGCGACAAGTCGGATATAACCCCGTTCCACAAATTTCGTGGAGTTTCTTCCCAAATTAAGTACAATCTGTTTCAGACGTAATTTATCCGTCGATAAAACGAGGTTATCTGGACAATCAATTTCCACAGTGAAATTCGAATCTCGTTTATACAGCATGGCTGCTACCGGTTCCAGAACATCCCTTTTGAGATCCGCCGGTGCCAAGTTAACATCCATCCTCATGGATTCTGCCTTGTGCATATCTAGCATAGAGCGTAGTAAATCGTTGATAAATGTCAAACTCGAATCAATGATACCGACATCTTCCCGTACGGAATCGATCGATTCCTTATGTCTCATAGGAACCGCTTCATTGACTGACGTCTTTACAAAGGAGCATGCACATATGGCAGCGGACAATGGATTTCGAATCTCATGAGCGATGTAATCATTGAGTTCCTGTTCTGCTCTTGCATGATCTCGAGCCCCTTGTAATTTGTGAGCCGTCTTGTCTGCCTTGGCCTTTTGTTCCATCAAAAACATCTTCCTATTCTTCTTCGAGTTCCACCAAATCCAATAGGCGATTGAAACACATGCTACCAATATCGAGACTCCCGCCACAATCGTCGGTGCGATATTTGGTCTGTGCATCCCATCAATCGGCAATACGATAAGGTACCATTGCACCGATGGGATATCTAACATTTCTCCCTCGATGGAAGGTCCGTATCTTGATTGGAGACTTCGTAATGATTCTGGCTCCAAGAAAAACTCGTCTCCCAATCTATCCTTTGACAAGTCCATCCCGATCAGAAATGTAGCTTCTCCTTCGCTTAGATACTCTTGGTCGTACAGATAAATTTTCACATCCCTGTAGACGATCCCCGAAATCAGCCGTTCTGCAAAGGTTTCCATCCCGACTGCTAACGCGGCGACATCTCTTGGTTGAAATTCACCCTCTGATCGAAGTGGTATTCCTGGATTTAAGATAAGGAATGCATTATGACCGGTATCCGATCCGAATACATCGGAAATAGAGAATGGGACGATAAGGGTCGGCTTCTCACCCTCAATCGCCTCATGTAGATACACAGAGGCTGGATTCGTCGATGCACCGAAATCGACATCTAACAACTTCATGTTTTCTGTCATCGGTTCTATGTAGTGGACTGGATAGTACGTCGAATGGACTGGACTTTGTTCTAATACGATACCATCGGACAAGTCGTTTGAGAACTCTTGGAATCCATCATATTCTACACCTGGAAATCTCGTCTCAAGGAATAACTTGGATTCTTCTTCCATCGCCATGCGCTCTTCATGAGTCGTCAGTGGTAACCATGCAATATGCTGATTAAAAGAAGAAGAAGGAGAAGAAAAATAAACGACGAATTCCCATTTTGTTTAGTGGAGACCGGGATGCGTACGTCCCCTTTTCTCACTAGCCAGTAATTATTTTCACGGGGACTTACCCGGACATCGAGACTCGTCGTCATGTATTGGTAGAGATCATGAAAGTGTTCACGTGAAATATTCTTTTCATTATGACATGCCTGATGTAACCATAATGATCCCATCTGATAATCATCCCATGTCGCCTTAATTTGAAGAGATGCCTCATCAATGACATGACGGATGTGTTCCTCAGCCTGCGAGATAGCAGACTCAATCCCAAAACTCATAAACATTACGGCGGATATCACCCCCAAAAGGATGACTAGGAATGATAAGAAACAGGATTGTCTTGCTTGCTTTTTTTCTACACCATCAGGTTGTGAATTCGTCGTCCCTACAGTACGACTAATGTCATCATCGTCCTCATCATTCTGGACGAAAAACTCATCTTCCATTTCCCTCCCGGATAGAATACTGATTTTATTCAAATCATCCAGGAATCGTTTACGACTTGAATCTTGACTATGTTGTTTATGTTCTTGTGTACTTGATGATGTCATGATTGAAATGAGCTATCTCCGATGTCAAAGTCTACCACGGACCCTACTGATTTGTTGTTGCTGCTGTTGCTTGTCAGAAGGAGAAGAAAGAAGATGACCCCAAAACATCGGACAAAAAGGTTATCCTCTGTGAGACATACATGTGCACTATTGAGGAACGGAATAATATCCATCGATAGCCGATCTAGGGGGGTTCCTTTTCGTTCCGGCATCGCTGCATATATATGGAAAGCATGGTTAACAACGAATCAGCAGAATAGGATATACTACGATATTTGTCGTTCCACCAATGGGAAGTCGTCATCGGAGAAACGGAGAAATAGTGAACTTCCTTGATCGTAACGTTTTTCAGACTGACGGATTCATGCTCGCTCTCTCTCGCGCCCGGTTCCGGAATAATCACCTACGGTCCTGTTCCCGCTTACATGTCGTGACGATAGTAACTCAGTCGGACAGGTCAGAAATTTTGTTGAAAAAGTCTTAATCCGCCCGGTCGGTCGGTCGGTCGGTCGGACCACACTTTAATACCTGCGACACACTTACACAACCACTTTATCCACGGTAGTGATTAGCTTTTGGCTTAAATAGAAGCTCTATAAATATTCCACTCCCGAGGCTGAGGGGATCCTCTTCGTGACGGTATAGCCGCGAAAGTCGTTGCATGAGGCATGGATTTAATCCAACCCACAGTTATAACTCGCGAAGCACCAGACAGCTGTGGGAACGACGTTCTCTGTTTTTCGAAGCACCGGACAGCTGTGGGAACGACTTTACCTTTAGGGAGCATCGTTCACCTAACGGTAAGGAAAAATGCAACCCTAAGCGCCCTACGCGTCTTCTGTAAATTAATTTCACTTCGTCAGCGACATTTGTCTGTCAGGGGTCCGTCGTTGGAAAGGAGGCCGGAGGCCGCACCGAAAGATATGGGACCCTTTAGGGAGAATCGTTGACCTTAACTATAAGGAAAATGCAACCCTAAGCGCCTACGCGTCCTATGTAAATTAATTTCACCTCGTCAGTTACTTCTGTTTGTCAGGGGTCCGTTGTGTTGGAAAGGAGGCAGGAGGCCCCCGTGGCCGGTGGCGGCCGAAGGCCGCACCGAAAGATAGAGGTCCGTCGTAATTGTGGGGAGACAAAGGCCCCCGTGGCGGCCGAGGGCTGCACCTGAAGAGGTCAATCATAAAGGGTGAGTGGGGAGACAATGGAGGGCGGAGGACCCCATGGCGGCCGAAGGCCACCGAGTTGCGGCCGAAAGCTGCAGCGCCATACACTTTCAAACGTCGGCCTTTTTCCTTTATAATAAACGTATATTTTAATTCAATTTACAGTTATCACTGTCACTCACGTTTTTTTCCCATATCATATAACTCATTCGTTGCTACCGGAGGTGCAACCATAGGCATACTTGTCATATACCATGTTGGCGTTCTCCTTAAAACCCATATCGCAGCATGCGAACCCAATTGGGTTTGCATCGCCAATTCCTCTAAGTATCGCTTTATAGGGCATATATAAGGGAATCAAAGGGGTGATTTTTGTCGTCTAATTTACACTACGTAGAAAGGGGGCATCGGTTTAGATGCCTCTTTCTTCAAATCTGGGCAATCATTTCGGCGAAAAAGTATTGATTCGTAAAGTTCATGATGTAAGCTTTCTTTTCGTATGGGTTATCTTGTCATAAGTTGCCTCGAAGGACGCCGCTTACCTGCCTACTTCTGCGGGTCCAAATTTTGGCGATA
>Ga0194115_10003477_pt1 | contig 17703 bp, 13 predicted proteins | sample TA2MahsurfametaG_3_FD_148656 | JGI IMG/M metagenome (GOLD analysis project Ga0194115, IMG submission 148656) | Freshwater microbial communities from Lake Tanganyika, Tanzania - TA2015002 Mahale S4 surface | ecosystem: Environmental > Aquatic > Freshwater > Lake | place: Tanzania: Lake... | reverse complement strand
TACGCTTCCCCAAATTGCAGCACGAATTGCACCTTTAGCGAAAACATCACGATTTGAAGCTTTGTGAGTAAGCTCAACTCTTTCGCCCTCGCCTGCAAAAACAACCGTATGATCTCCTATAACATCACCTCCTCTCAATGTTGCAAAACCAACTTCACCTTTGATTCTTTTTGCATCTTTGCCAAAACGAGCCATATTCGCAACTTTTTGCAAATCAACATTTCTACCCTTTGCAACAGCTGCCCCCAAAGAAAGGGCTGTTCCAGAAGGAGCATCGATTTTGTTTTTATGATGCATTTCAACAATTTCAACATCAAAATCATCATGTAGAATTGAAGCGACTTTTTCTACCAAATTCATCAGCAAATTGACGCCCAAAGACATATTTGAAGACCAAATAATAACTGTATCTTTAGAGTAAGATGAGAAAACTTGTTTTTCATTTTCAGAAAAACCCGTAGTTCCACAAACCAAAACTTTTTTAGAAATAGCACATTTTTTTGCAATTTCTAGGCTTAGAGCTGGAGAAGAAAAGTCAATAATTGCATCACAACTTTCAACAAAGTTATCGATATTTGTAGTTATTTTTGCACCACTTTTTTCAAAACCTAAGAATTCTCCTAGATCTTCTCCATCTTGATCAGAATTGCTTCTTGCCAAAGCTATAGAAAGCTCTACCAAAGAATCTTGCAAAACTATTGTTGCAATTGTGCTTCCCATTCTACCAGTAATTCCTGTAACGCCTATTTTCATATTACTTATTGTTTGATTTATTAGTTCCAAAAGATTACATCTCTTAAGAGATTTTCGACACAAACATAGATAATTCCAATCTAATTAAAATATGGCAAGTAATAATATTATAAATAAATTAAGCGCAGAAAATCAGGGAAAAGTTGATAAAATTATTGAAAAACTGAAAGATAATGTTTTGGAAAAAGATGATAAAGCAAACTCAGATTTAAAAGAATTATCAAACAAAAATAAAGATAATGTAAAAACTGAACGCTAAAATATTTACAACTGATTAAAAAATAAATTATAAACAAATTCTGCAATAGAAAATGATGGTCTTTTAGAAGGCAATTAAACAAAACTTATTCAATAATAAAAAAGCTAGTTCTTTTTACTAATATCAATAATATTTTTCTTGCACTAAAACAAAGGCTTAATCTATAGTAATAACCTCATTTTTATCATAAAAAAGCTGATCTGGCTTATTGTAAAACAGAAAATAATTGAAAAACAAAAACTAACAAATCTCAAATGACTGATCAAAACACTATTCAAGTTGCTACAGGAAAAGATATTCAACCAGTATCTTTAGTGACAGAGATGAAAAAATCTTACCTAGATTACGCAATGAGCGTAATTGTTTCTCGTGCAATTCCTGATGCTTGCGATGGTTTAAAACCGGTTCATCGTCGTATTCTTTATGCGATGTATGAAGGAAACTACGACTATAATAAACCATTTAAAAAGTCAGCTAGAATTGTTGGTGAAGTGATGGGTAAATACCACCCGCATGGTGACTCGGCAATTTATGAGTCTTTGGTGCGTATGGCTCAAAATTTTTCAATGCGTGTTCCATTGATTGATGGTCAAGGTAACTTTGGTTCAATTGATGACGATCCGGCAGCTGCGATGCGTTATACCGAATCACGTTTGGAGAAAATTTCTCATACCATGCTTGATGATTTGGATAAAGATACCGTTGACTTCATGCCAAATTATGATGGTCACGAAAAAGAACCAAAAGTTTTACCAGCACGTTTTCCAAATCTTTTAGTTAATGGATCTGGAGGTATTGCAGTTGGTATGGCTACCAACATTCCTCCACATAACTTAGGAGAAGTTATAGATGCTTGTTTGGCTTACATCGACAATAATGACGTATCAATAGAGGAAATTATCAAAATTGTACCTGGACCTGATTTTCCAACTGGCGGTATAATTTTGGGCAGAGCTGGTTTTGATTCAGCAGCACGCACTGGACGTGGCTCAGTTGTAATGCGTGGCCGTCATAAAATTGAAAAGAAAGCTGGCGGAAAAGTTGCAATTATAATTGAAGAAATTCCTTACCAAGTTAATAAAGCTAAGTTAGTAGAAAAAATCGCCGATTTAGTAAAAGAGAAAAAAATAGAAGGCATTACTGATCTTCGCGACGAATCTGATAGAGATGGAATTCGAGTTGTAATTGAGCTTAAGCGCGATGCCATGGAAGAAGTTATCATTAATCAGCTTTATAGCTTCACTGAACTTCAATGCAATTTCAGTGTGAATATGCTGGCTCTAAACCACGGCAAACCGCAATTAATGAATTTGCTTGATGTTATAAAGGTATTCAGCAATTTCCGCTTTGATGTAACAACACGTAGGACTAATTTCTTACTTGGAAAAGCACGTGATAAAACTCACATTTTAATTGGTTTAGCTGTTTCGGTTGCAAATATTGATGAGATTGTTGAGCTAATCAAATCTTCAAAAGATGTTGTTGAAGCAAAAGAAAAACTTCTTGGAAAATCTTGGCCTGTTGGAATTGTAGAGACAATCATTAAACTAGTTCATGATAAAGGAAACGTTGTTAAAGACGGAAAATTCTACTTCACAGAAATTCAAGCCAAAGCAATTCTTGATATGAGACTTGCTCGCTTAACTGGCCTAGAAATGGACAAAATAAGCGATGAACTTAAATCATTAGCTGCTGAAATTTCAGGATACTTAGAGCTTTTGGGCGACAGATCAAAAATGCTTGAGCTAGTAAAAAAAGAATTAATTGAAGTTAAAGAACAATTTGCAACTCCAAGAAGATCAACAATTGAAGACTCTGAATTTGAAGTTGATATTGAAGACCTAATTCCAAAAGAAGATATGGTTGTTGTTGGAACAATGAATGGCTACATCAAACGTGTTGCACTTTCAGCTTATCGCACACAAAAACGCGGTGGCAAAGGAAGAAGTGCAATGGATGTAAGAGATGAAGATATTACAACTGATATTTTTGTGACCAACACTCACACGCCAATTTTATTCTTCTCAAACAAAGGAAAAGTTTATCGTCTAAAAACTTACAAACTTCCGCTTGGAAGCCCGCAAGCAAGAGGTCGTGCATTAGTCAATTTGTTACCTTTAGAACAAGATGAGAAAATTTCTACAATTTTATCTTTACCAGAAGATGAATCAACATGGCAAAATCTGAGTATTGTGTTTGCAACATCAAATGGCGATATCAGAAGAAACTCAATGGATCAATTTGTTGATATTCGCTCAAGCGGTAAAATTGCTATGAAATTAGAAGGTGATGAAGCTTTAATTGGAGTAAACTTATGTACAGAACAAGACGACATATTACTTTCAACAAAAGATGGTAAATGTATACGCTTTCCTGTTGAAAAACTACGCGTTTTCCAAAGCAGAAACTCGACTGGTGTTCGTGGAGTTAAACTTGAAAAAGGCAATAAAGTAATTGCTATGTCAATTTTAAAACACGCAACAGAAGACTCTGAAATTAAAGAAAAATATTTAAAAGTTGATTTAGAACAACGTCTTGCAATTCGCGAAGCTTTGTTATTTAACAAAAAACTGCAAGAAAATCCATCTGATGATTTACTGGTTCAACCAAAAGATATTCCTCAAATTAAAGATGCTGAATTACCTCAATCTAAAATTGAAGAAATGACAATCAATGAAGAATTTATTTTAACAATAACTGAAAATGGTTTTGGAAAAAGATCTTCAGCATACGAGTACAGAATTACAAATAGAGGCGGTTCAGGAATTACTAACATTATCACTTCGAAAAGAAATGGTAACGTGGTTGCAAGCTTCCCAATTGAAGGTAATGATCAAATTATGATTATCACCGACAAAGGAACTTTAATTAGAAGTGAAGTTGCATCAGTTAGAATTTCAGGACGCAACACCCAAGGTGTAACTTTGATTAAAACCAAAGATGAAGCCGTTGTGTCAGTTGCTAGAATTGCTCACACTGGAAATAAAGAAGTTGATGACGCGGAGGTAGGAGAAGAAGTTATTGATGGAATTGAAGATGAAGTTTCAGCGTCTGAAGCTGTTTAAAGCAGTTTTAAATTTGGTAACTATACCAAACTATCGTAGTTATTAATTAGATAAGGTTAGTTTGGCAGATACCATCTTGACAAGTGTCATCATGAGCATAAGCGAAGGATCTCAGGAGTTTGATTTCGGAACTTATCGCCTGAGATCCTTCGCTTACGCTCAGGATGACACTTATTGTTATGTTATAGTGCCTTAAATTTTATTAACACCACAAAAAACCAAATATGCCTGAGATAATATGATGCATTATGTAATAAAAGCCAAATATATAAAGATTACAAAATTGAAGTTACTTTTGAAGATAATAAAACAGTAATTATTGATCTTGAAGAAGTAATATCAAAAGATACAAGACCAATTTTTCAAGAATTAAAAGAACAAGCAAAAATTTAGCCAAATTAAAGTGGATATGGATACTATAACTTGGCAAAATGGCTTGGATTTGGCGCCAGAATTTTTGTATAAAATGCTTTTCTAATTTACTTATTATGATTGATTTTTTTTCTTTTCTAAAAAATCCCAAAATAAAACTCTCAGTTAAGTTATTTAGCAAAACTCAAAATCACAACCAATCGCAAATCATTTCAAATTCTGGCAATAACCCAACTTTTAGTTTAATTAATAACCAAGAATTAGAACCTTATATTTTAACAGAAAATTCTGGTCCTGAAAAACTTGTAAAACTTGGATTATTAGACGAATCACAAAAACCATGGCGTTTTAGTAGGAGTAATATTGGTAGAATTCGCACAAAATATGTAAAATATGGATCTATGTGGTTAGTGTCTAATAAAAAATAGAATCAAATATGATAAGCTCTTTATATGCTGCACTCTTAGCCTTAGTGTTTATATTTTTAACAATTAAAGTTATAAAAATTCGTCGTCGTGAAAAAGTTGCGGTTGGAGATAATGGTAATTTAGCTTTACAAAAAGCAATTGCAGCGCAAGCAAATTTTTGTCAATCAACTCCGATATTTTTAATTTTACTGACTTTGGCAGAAATAAGTGGCCTAAATAATTTTATTTTGCACTTTTGTGCTATAATTTTTTTATGTGGTAGAATTATTCATGCATATGGAATTAGCCAAGCAAAAGAAAATTTTCATTTTCGTGTTACAGGAATGGTTGCAACATTTAGTTCAATAATTATTCTTAGCTTAACTAATCTTATTTCATATTTTTTAGCTTTTTAAAATGACATACACAATACAAGGTAAAAATAACACTTACGAAATTGTTATTGGTTGCGAAATTCACGCACAAGTTGCATCAAATTCTAAACTTTTCTCACGTGCCGCAACTGAGTTTGGAGCACCTCAAAATTCGCAAGTTTCTTTGATTGATGCGGCGCTTCCAGGAATGTTGCCAACAATCAATGAAGAATGTGTGCGTCAAGCAGTTAAAACAGGATTGGGTATTAATGCAAAAATTAACTTAAGATCAGTTTTTGATCGTAAAAATTATTTCTATGCTGACTTGCCACAAGGTTATCAAATCTCGCAATATCTTGACCCAATTGTTGGAGAAGGTGCAGTTGAAATTACACTTGAAAATGGCGATAAAAAGACCGTTCGTGTCGAACGTATTCATCTTGAGCAAGACGCAGGAAAATCAATTCACGATCAACACCCTTCTCTTTCTTTAATTGACTTAAACAGAGCTGGAGTTGCCTTGATGGAAATTGTTTCAAAACCCGATATTAATTCACCTTTTGAAGCTGCTGAATATGTAAAAACAATCCGTGCAATTGTACGTGCTTTAGAAACTTGCGATGGCGATATGGAAAAAGGAAACTTAAGATGCGATGCTAACGTTTCAGTACGTAAAGTTGGAGAATCAAAACTTGGAACTCGTTGTGAAATTAAAAACTTGAATTCAACCAGAAACATTATGCGAGCAATTGAGTTTGAAGCTGCTCGTCAAGTTGAAATTATTGAAAATGGTGGATCAATTGACCAAGAAACTCGCCTTTTTGATGCCTTAACTGGAGAAACCAGAACAATGAGATCAAAAGAAGATGCGATGGATTACCGTTATTTTCCAGATCCAGATTTGCCTCCACTTGTTTTGTCTCAAGAATTTGTGGAAGAAATTAGAAAAACCTTGCCAGAACTTCCAAGTGCAAAAAAAGAACGTTACATTAGGGAACTTGGAATTCCTGAATATGATGCTGGTGTTTTGACCATGAGCAGCGAAATCACCGCTTATTTTGAAGAATTAATTAAAAAACACGAACCAAAAATTTCCGTGACTTGGCTTACAGTTGAGCTATTTGGTAGAATGAATAAATTGGGAATTGATTTTGAGAACCTAAAAGTAAAAGCACAAAATTTAATTGAGCTTTTAGACTTAATTAAAAGTGGCGAAATTTCAGGAAAAATTGCCAAAGACGTCTTGGACGTTATGGTTGAAACTGGTGAAAGCGCGAACAAAATTGTTGAATCTAAAGGTTTAAAACAAGTTTCTGACACTTCAGCTATTGAGAAAATTATTGAAGACGTAATGACAAAAAACCAAAGTTCTGTTGATGAATACAGATCAGGCAAAGATAAGCTTTTTGGATTTTTTGTTGGACAAGTTATGAAAGAATCGAAAGGTCAGGCAAATCCATCAGTTGTGAATGAATTATTAAAAAAGAAGTTAGCTGCTTAATGGCAAGGCGTTATTTAATAGCGCCTGCGATTACAAAAATGAAATAAAAATTCTAAATTGTAACTAATTTATTCTAAACTTGCTTTATATAACTTTTCTTTGGCCACTTCTTCTTTTGAAAGTTTTATACGCTCTTGTTCTTGCTCTTTTTCCATCTGAGCAATTACATCATAAAACTGCGGAATCCAAACCTCTGGATTAACTTTACCATTTTCATTAGCAGAAAGACTTTCTACTTCTTGAAGTATAATACGAGATATTTCGTCAGAACTTAAGATTTTTTTAGCTTTAGAAAATTTCTTTTCTAGGTTAAAAGATGCAATTATATCATCGCCTTGAGTTCTTAACATGAAATGACCAGCTTCAAGATCCATTGTTCTAACCATTTCTAATTCTTCTTCATTTAAGCCAAAAACTGAACTATAATATTCTTCTGGGTTTCTATTTGGAGTATAAATTTCTGCAGCAACATTTTTTCTGATATCAAAAATAATCTCACTTTCCGAAGCTTCTGTAATATTACCACATTCAAAAATGACAACACAATTTCGGCTTCTCATTCTTGCAAGAAACTCAAGAATTTGAGGTGCAAAAATTGGATTATTAATTAAATTCCAAGCTTCACTTAAAACCATGATCGCTGGATTACCCCTTAAGTTTTCTTCAATTTTATATATTAGATAATTGAAGATTGGTATAACAATTGGTTTTTGCTGTATGACGTCGGTAAAATCGAATGCAACTATGTCACTTTTTTCCCAACTTTCTTCATTCTCAGCACCAAAAATATGAGATAACCGGCCTTTATTCCAGACTTGTAATTTTTGATAAATTGTTGGGGTATTTTGATTATTAAAAAAATCAATTGCCTGTGTAAAATTAGTTACATTTGCATTAAACATTTCATTAACAATATCCTTAACAAAATCTAATTCTTCTTTAGGAATTGGGTATCTTGAAAAAGTAACTAAGCTTTTAAACCAGCTGATTAAAAACTCTTGCGAATCTTGATTCTTTTCAAGAGAAAATGGATTTAAAGAAAGACAATTTTTCTTTTTGATATCATAAGAAATGTTGTAGTAATTTCCATTAATGGCTTTAATAAAACATTCTGACTTTTTATTAATATCGAAATAAAAGATTTTACTTTTGAAGCGTCTCGATTGCGAAATTAAGAAATTTATCAGAGATGTTTTTCCTGAATTATGTGATCCTACAACTATCAAGTGACCTAAATCTTTTTCATGAAAATTGAAAAAATATGGAGTATTAAGAATTGTTGGCAAAACTGTAACAGCTGGTCCCCAATGATTTTTAGCTATAGAGCCAGCAGGAAAACTATGCAGTGCGGCAAAACCAGCTATTTTTGATGAGTGAATAATTTTTTGACGACGAAGAAATTGAAAGTTTCCAGGTAATTGTGCCCAAAAACAATGCTCACTAAAAACATCTTCTCTAACAACTGCAAAACCAATAAGATTGAATTTGTGCATAGCGCTTTTAACGTCAGCTTCTAAATCTTCTGGACTGTTAGCAATAATCATAAAAGTAGTTTGCAACTTTCCAAAATTGGTAGATGTCAGCTTTTCATTTTCTTGCTGTGCAATTTCGGCTTTCTTTTCTTCTTCCATATTGTCGCTTAGATGCCATTTGTCATTATGTGCAACAAACTTATCAACACCAATCAAAGACCTAAAAGCTTCATCACCACTAACTTGCAGAATGTAGTTTTGATATTCATAAGGCTCCATTTCTTTATGAGAAGAAGTAAAATCAAATGATTGTGTCACTATCATTTCAAAAGGCAGCTGCAATACGTAATCTAAGGATTCGGTTGAAACTTCACGATATTCTTTGATTGAAAGCATCGCTCCAAATTGTTTGGTTTCATTGCCTATAACCTCAATTTCTCTATCACCAAAAGCAATTTTGTGACTTACCAATTCATATGACATGTCATTTAACGATAATTTATATCGCTCTTCAAAAAGATTTACTATCTTGCCAAAAAAATTCATTGGCTGAGAATATAAAACTCCATCAAATTCTTTAATTCCAAGCAGCTCTGCTCCGTATTCTTCAATGTCCGCTAAAATATTATTAACAATTTTAGCTAATACTTTATGAGATTGTTCCAAATAATTTTGATGCAAATTAGCTGTAACTTTTTGAGAAAAAGAACGCATCAAAGATTGAAAATTAGCAATTGAAGAATCAAGACCTTCTGAAATTATTGTAATATATAGTTCATTAACATACTGCTCTGACCATTTGTTTTGTTCTTTCCATGATTTGTCTAGTTGTTTTGGGAAAAACTCATCAAATTCACCCTCAGGATTTATGTTCTTTTTTCTTCTTATAGTATGAAACCAAAAAGCAAATTTATTATCTGGAATGTGGTTTACAATTGAAGAACGAATATTGTCGCGTAAAGAAGAGACCTGTGACATCATAGACTCGTCACTAAATCCAGTAATTCTTATGATTTTTACTAGTTCACCATTTTTAGTCAAAATTGTATTTGAGTTATAATGACAAACGTAAGGAATAAAATCTGGATCTGGCTTTTTAGCTATAATGCCACTTGTGTGTTTTTGTTTAGATTTGGATTTTTTGAATAAATTTATCAATTCAAATTACTTTTTTGAATATTCTCTATTTACATATCCAGTATATAATTGACGAGGTCTGCCAATTTTAAATGCCGGATCTTCAATCATTTCTTTCCATTGAGAAATCCATCCTGCAGAACGCGCAATTGCGAAAATAACCGTAAATAAATTTGACGGAATTCCAAGAGCTTTATAGATAATTCCAGAGTAGAAATCTACATTCGGGAATAATTTGCGCGATACAAAATAATCGTCATTCAAAGCAATTTTTTCTAACTCAATTGCAATATCAAGTAGTGGATCGTTTTTAATACCAAGTTCACTTAAAACTTCATCGCAAGATTTTTTCAGAACTGCAGCACGTGGATCGTAGTTTTTATAAACTCTATGACCAAAACCCATTAAACGGAATGGATCATTTTTGTCTTTAGCACGAGCAATAAATTCTGGAATTCTATCTTTTGTGCCAATTTCTTGTAACATTTCAATTACTTCTTCATTTGCACCACCATGAGCTGGACCCCACAGCGAAGAGATACCAGCACCAATACATGCAAAAGGATTTGCACCCGACGAACCAGCCAAACGCACAGTCGATGTTGAAGCATTTTGTTCATGATCTGCATGCAAAATCAAAATCATCTCCATTGCTTTGGCAATTGTTGGAGTAACTTTGTGTTGATTATTTGGACGATCAAAAAGCATATGAAGGAAATTTTCAGCAAATCCATATTCCTTATTTGGGTACATAATTGGCTCACCAATCGAGTATTTGTAAGCCATGGCCGCCAAAGTTGGCATTTTTGAAATTATTTTATAAACAACATCCATTCTTCCTTCAGGAGTATGAACATCCATTGTTTCATGATAAAAGGCCGAAAGAGATGCAACCGCTCCTACCATAATTGCCATTGGATGAGCACGTCTTGGAAAACCACGATACAAAATTCCAATTTGTTCGTGAACCAACATATTTTTGATAATACCACTTCTAAACTCTTTATATTGTGACTGATTTGGCAATTCACCATTAACTAACAAGTAAGAGACTTCTAAATATTCGCTTTTTTTAGCAAGCTCTTCAATTGAATAACCTCTATGTCTTAAAATTCCTTGATCTCCATCAATAAAGGTAATTTTTGATTCGCAAGAAGCAGTTGCAAGAAATCCTGGATCGTAAGTAAACATTCCACTTTCTTTGTAAAGACTTGAAATATCTATTACATCTTGTCCAACAGTTGCTTTGCGAATTGGAAGAGAGATTTCTTTTCCATTTGGTAGTGTAAGCTTAGCAATATTTTTTTCGTCAGTCATTTTATTTAGGAATTGATAAGTTTTTAGGAGGGAATTAATATGTTTTTATATTGAAACTGTAACTAATTTTTTTCAACATCAAATTGCATATTTTCCCAAATAAAAAACCACAAGACATAAAAATAGTAGTCGCTATGTCGGGGGGCGTTGATTCTTCAGTAGTGGCTTGTTTGCTTAAAGAACAAGGTTACAAAGTGATTGGCATAACACTTCAGCTTTACGATCATGGTGAAGCTTTGAAAAAGAAAAACGCTTGTTGTGCCGGAACAGACATTTATGACGCAAAAAGAGTTGCTGAAAAACATAACTTCCCGCATTACATACTAAACTACCAGAATCTTTTTAAAGAATCTGTTATCGATGATTTTGCCGACAGTTATTTGCAAGGTGAAACTCCTATTCCTTGCGTCAAATGTAACCAATCAGTAAAATTTCGTGATTTACTGAAAGTGGCACACGACCTTGGAGCTGATGCAATGGCAACTGGTCATTATGTCAGAAGAATTGATACCATAAATGGCTCTGAACTTCACAAAGCGATAGATGACGATAAAGACCAAAGTTACTTTTTATTTGCAACCACTAGAGAACAACTTGATTTCTTGCAATTTCCTTTGGGGTCAAATACCAAAGAACAAACCAGAAAAGAAGCTGAACGCTTGGGTTTGGAAGTTGCTAATAAGCCAGATTCACAAGATATTTGTTTTGTACCAAATGGAAATTACGCCGAAGTGATCAGAAAACATCGTCCCACCGCTTTCCGCGAAGGAGATTTTATTCACATTGAAACTGGCAAAAATTTAGGAAAACATTCTGGAATTATTAATTTCACTTTGGGGCAACGCCGTGGACTTGGTATTTCTTATCCAAACCCACTTTATGTAATTAAGATAGATCCAAAATCAAATACTGTTTTTGTTGGTGAAGAGCAATTTTTACAAAACCAAAAATTCAAAATCCGCGAGATTAACTGGTTAGCTAGCGATATTGATTTGACTAAAGAAATTCACGCTAAAGTGCGCTTGCGTTCTAATCATGAAGAAGAAGCAGCAATTATTAAAATTTTAGATAATAATGAAGCCGTAGTTGAAATGAAATCAATGACTCGTGCCATCACTCCAGGTCAAGCTTGCGTAATTTATGATGACACCCGAGTTTTGGGAGGCGGTTGGATTACAAAAGAAATTGAGTAAATTAGGTTCTTAACTAATTAATTTAAGGCTTATTTTTTGCTAGAAAAGAAATATTACAATTGTTTCTAAAATTTCTGGGAATAAGTTTGAGGAAATTCCGAAGTATTGTTGTTATGATAAAACTACTAAAAAACAGCAAGATCAACTAGAAATTTAAAATAATTAAAAGAGAAAAATATGACAAGGAATGCAAGAATTTCACAAATTATCAATCGAGTTGCAAGTAATGACCCAACTCTAACAAGTCTTGATCTTAGAGCGATCGAAGCTAGCGAAGTTCTAATGTTAGCAGAAGCACTTACGAATAACACGCATCTAGAAAGTATTAGTCTTAGTAACAACAGAATCACAGATGAAGTAGCTATAATCTTCGGAGAAGTACTTAAGAATAACAAAACTATAACAAGTCTTGATCTTAGTAAAAACAAAATCACAGATGAAGTAGCTATAATCTTAGGAGAAGCACTTAAGAACAACAAAACTCTAACAAATCTTAATCTTAGTTACAACAGAATCAGAAATGAAGGAGCTATAATCTTAGGAGAAGTACTTAATAATAACAAAACTATAACAAGTCTTGATATTGGTTTTAACTTCATCACAGATGAAAGATTGGAATATTTATCAAATGGAATTGCAAATAACTCAACTCTAACAAATCTTAATCTTAGTAACAACATAATCGGAGTTAAAGGAGCTAAAATTTTAGCACCCGTAATTAAGAATCACACATCTATAAAAACTCTTAATCTTAGTGACAACGAAATCGGAGATGAAGGATTGGAATATTTATTAAATGGAATTGCAAATAACTCAACTCTAACAAATCTTGATCTTAGTGTCAACAAAATCGGAGATGAAGGAGCTAACAGCTTAGGAGAAGTACTTAAGAATAACAAAACTATAACAAATCTTGATCTTAGTGTCAACGAAATCGGAGATGAAGGAGCTATAATCTTCGGAGAAGTACTTAAGAATAACAAAACTATAACAAATCTTGATCTTGGTAACAACAGAATCGGAGTTGAAGGAGCTATAATCTTCGGAGAAGTACTTAAGAATAACAAAACTATAACAAATCTTGATCTTAGTAACAACAGAATCGGAGTTGAAGGAGCTGAAAGTTTATTAACAGCACTTCAAAACAACCCAACTCTAACAAATCTTAATCTTGGTAATAACAGCATCTCAACTCAATTAAAAGGAACAATAGAAGAACTCATAAAAAGAAACCAAAAACTTCCTAATGACATTTCCAATAAACTCTACAAAAGTTTTATTGAAAAAGATCAATTTCCAACTCTTTCTGAACTAGAAAGAAAACTCATTAAGATGTCACCTAAATCTTGTGCAACAATAGTAACTGAATTCTTGGATCAAGAACTTGTTTCTAAAGAAGACAAGGGAAAATTAGTTAATCACATAAAAGAATTTCCTGATGGCTTAAGAATTTTAGTATCTTGTCTTCATTCAAAAGAAATTGTGGATCAACTTTCACTTTGGAATCACATAACTCTTGGTGATGTGTTTTCACTGAAGGGAGTTTCAAAAGTCTTCCCCACAACTTTAGAGGAAACAGGGATACCAAACTCGCAGAATGCAAGAAAAATAACACTAGCTAATATGCCTCAAGATATTCTTACAAACATTTTAACACTTGTACAAGATGATATTTCGTTACAACCTGTGGCAAAAAATCAAACCAACCAACCAAATAATGCTGATGATAGTAAAGCGGCAAACCAAACAAATAATGAAGCACCAACAACAAGTATAAAAAATCAAGAAACAAGAAATTTAAGTGGCATTGCACTTAATTCAGAGACATCCTTAAAACGATAAATCGTCAGATTTAAGTTTGAGCCATTACAACCTTATATAAAATCTTGCTTGAAATTATCAGAAAAAATTCTCTTAACTAGTTAAAACTCATTTTTACATTTTTTAACAAAATTCTTCTAACTTGATAGGATATTTTGTCTTTCTATCCTACAAATTCTTACTTTCTTAAAAGAAAGTTGGCTTATATTTTGTGGTAAGTTGAATTATTTTAGTTAGCTAGTTAAAGGAATACCCCATTTTTGACTAAGATATTTCTCCACTGATTTTCTTTCTTCATCATTCAAAGCGCGGCTAAAGACAATTAACTCACCAATATAACCTTGATAATATTCCCAATTAGAAAATGATGCACCAACTGCCAATCCAATATTATCTCGACGTTCTATATCAACTATTGAACCATTAAAAGTACCATCAGTATAAAATTTATAAGCAACATGATCTGAATCAAGATTTTTTCCATCTATCACTCCAGTTAATATTGCAGCATTGTCCGAAGTTCTATTGTAAGAAACATCCAAACTTTCTGTAAAACTTCCCCAAAATTGGAACTGGTTTACCGGATTTACAAAGTCAGTAGAAAGTGCGTAAAACCATCATTACGAACTGCAATAATAGTACCCCACTCAGAATCACCTCCACTCATATCTTTGCTGAAAGGTGCTTTTACAACTGCAAACATTGTAACATTACGTGAATATTGGTAGCCGTTGTAAGTCAACTGATCGGTATCAAAATAAAGGGCTGGCAAACCATTCAACTCCGAAGAAGATTTATAAACTGGTTGGTGATTAGAATCATTTCGCGACAAGAACAGTATTTCTTGGTGAAATATCATACCAATTACTAATCTTTTCTTCATCAACTGCTTCTGATGCAGAAAAACTTTTTTCAGAAGTTGATTCAAACCAATAAGATAGACCAGAAATACTGGCAACGGGAGAACTCTGGGTTAAAGACTGAGCAGTTTGTAATTTAAACTTATTCAACAACTTTAAACCTTGAGTCACGCCAGAAATCAAGATTCCAATAATCAACAAAACAATAGACATCTCAATTAATGAAAAAGCTGAGTTTGAGAATTGTGATTTTTTCATAAAATTTGTTAAATTTGATTAATCTAGTTTTTTAATATTGTTAACTATTACCAAGAATTAATACCATGACAATGCTTATACTTTTTACCGCTACCACAAGGACAAGACTCGTTTCTACCAACATTACCCCAAGTTGAAGGATCTTTTGGATTTCTATTTTTCGAATTAAAGTTTGTTTTAATTGGAGTGATTGATGCAACATTTTTAGAAACTTCAAAAGCTGGATCATTTCTACTTTCAAAAGTTTTTTGTTTAGGAAATTTAGACAATAAGTTAATTTCTTCTTCTGATGTTAAGCTTAATTGAACATGAGCAATTCTACTAACAATTTGTTCCTCCAGACGTAACATCATATCTTCAAATAAACCAAAAGCCTCTTTTTTATACTCAATTAAAGGATCTTTTTGGGCATAAGCGCGTAAATTTATGCCATTTCTTAATTTATCAAGCGATAATAAATGATCTTTCCATTCGGAATCGATTGTTAACAAGAAAATCTGCTTTTCAACTTGTCTCAACAAATCTTTACCATACATATCTTCCTTGGTTGAAAAAACTTCTGCAGTTTTCTTTTCAATAAAAGATAAAATTTCCTTTTCAGTAACCCCATCCTTTTCTGCTTCCAGCTTTAGATCAATTTTAATTCCATAAACTCTAAATATTTCTTTTTCTAAAGCATCGATCTCCCATTTTTCTACATAAGAGTTTTTTGGTATGCAGTCTATAACAATATCACTATTAATTTCAGATCTAAATTTAATAAGTTTTTCAGAAATATCTTCTGATGAAATAACTTCAGAACGCAAAGCAAAGATAGTTTTTCTCTGTTGATTTACAATATCGTCGTATTTCAGCAAATTTTTTCTAATTTCGTAGTTTCTCATCTCAACTTTATGCTGAGCTTTTGCCAGTGTTTTAGTGATCCATGGATGAAAAATTGCCTCATCATCTTTTAAGCCCAAAGTTGATAACATTCCTTGCAATTTCTCTGAACCAAAAATTCTCATTAAATCATCTTGTAAAGATAAAAAGAACTTGGATCTTCCGGGATCACCTTGACGACCAGAACGACCACGCAATTGATTATCAATTCTTCTACTTTCATGCCTTTCTGTACCAAGAACATAGAGTCCTCCAGCATCAATAGCAATTTTCTTATCAGCTGCAACTTTTGCTTTAATTGCTGCAATTTTATCAGGATTAGTTTCTGAACCAATTAACATTTCAGCATTACCACCAAGCATAATATCAGTTCCACGTCCAGCCATATTAGTTGCAATTGTAATTGCAGCAGGAATACCAGCTTGAGCAATAATTTCAGCTTCTTGTTCGTGATATTTTGCGTTTAATACGTTATGAGGAAGCTTATGACTTTTAAGCAACTTTGATAAATATTCTGATTTTTCAATACTGGTGGTTCCAACCAAAACTGGTTGTTTTTTGCTGTAAGCTTCAGAAATTGATTTTATAATTGCATCATACTTTGCTGCTTCAGTTTTATAAATTTCATCATCTTCATCAATTCTAGATAAAGATTTATTAGTTGGAATTTCTACAACTTTAAGTCCATAAATCTCTTCAAACTCAGTTGCTTCTGTTAAAGCGGTTCCAGTCATGCCTCCAAGTTTTTTATAAAGACGGAAGTAGTTTTGAAAAGTAATTGAAGCCAAAGTTTGATTTTCATTTCTAACTCTAACTCCTTCTTTTGCTTCTAAAGCTTGATGCAAACCGTCAGAGAATCTTCTTCCTTCTTGCATGCGTCCAGTAAACTCATCAATAATTACAACAGAATTGTCTTTAACAATATAATCAATTTCATTCTTGAAAATTTTATGAGCTTTCAAAGCCTGATTAGTATGATGCACCAATGAAACATGATTAACATCAAACAAAGAAGAATTCTCTTCAATCATTCCTCTTTCCTTAAGAAGTTTTTCCATCATTTCAACACCAGCATCAGTTAAGAAGACTCCACGATCTTTTTCTTCAAGCTGGTAACAATCTTCTGTCAGCTTTGGAATTAATCTGTTAATTTCTTCGTAAAGTTTGGAATTGTCATTTGTAGGACCAGAAATGATTAATGGAGTTCTGGCTTCATCAATCAGTATTGAATCAACTTCATCAACAATTGCGAAGAACTTACCATTTTCTCCCTGACGTTGCACCATATTTGCAACATCATATTTCATATTATCACGCAAATAATCAAATCCAAGTTCGTTATTTGTAGCATAAGTGATATCACAAGCATAAGCAGCTTTACGCTCTTCATCTTCCATATCGTTAGTCAAACAACCAACTGTTAAACCAAGAAATTGATGTATTTTACCCATCCAATCAGAGTCTCTTTTCGACAAATAATCATTTGGAGTAACAACATGAACACCATGACCTGCTAAAGCATTCAAATAACAAGGCAAAGTCGAAACCAAAGTTTTACCTTCACCAGTTCTCATTTCAGGAATTTTTCCTTGATGCAAAACCATTCCACCAAGTAATTGAACATCAAAATGACGCATGTTCAAAACACGCTTTGAAGCCTCACGAACAACTGCAAATGCTTCATGCAATAAAGAATCAATAGTTTCACCATTCTTTAGACGATTTTTGAACTCATCAGTTTTTGCTTTCAACTCAACATCTGAAAGTGCAACCATTTTTGGTTCAAGGGCATTGATTTTGGCAACTTCTAATAACAAAGACTTAACAATACGATCATTAACTGACCCAAAGATTTTTTTAGCGACGTAAGAAAACATTTAAAAATTCCAATAATAATTTGTTGCAAAAAAACAGTAAAAATTTCTAGTATAATATTCCAATATCAGCACCACATTTAACTAGCTTCTCAGCTAGTCTTTCATAACCTCTTTCAAGATGATAAAGCCTATTGATTTTAGTTTCTCCTTCACCA